>Ga0180215_1005393_pt1 | contig 10943 bp, 11 predicted proteins | sample eDN3rd37CBELigBY_FD_128871 | JGI IMG/M metagenome (GOLD analysis project Ga0180215, IMG submission 128871) | Enriched backyard soil microbial communities from Emeryville, California, USA - eDNA 3rd pass 37_C BE-Lig BY (version 2) (version 2) | ecosystem: Environmental > Terrestrial > Soil >...
GCCGCACCGCCTCCAGCTTGAACTCTCTCGTATACTGCCTTCGTTTCTCTCCCATGGATCACCTCCTGCTCGGGGATACACCCCGTGCTTATCTTGGTGTCCGTTCTTGGGAGGGAAGTCCACACCCTGAACGACGAAGCACGCCCCCGCGCTCGGGGGGCGTGCTTCGTCCGGGCTCCGGCGCCGGGTCAGCGCTCGCGGCCGAGGCGCCAGGCCATGCACTCGTCCGCGCCGGGCGGGTGAAACCCGCGGTCGTCCTCCACCGTGTACCCCTCGAAGCCGCCGGGTACGGGGAGGAGGAGCCCGTGGCCGTAGCGAGAGGTGTAGTTCCCTCCCAGGAAGGCGCTGTCCAGCGAGTTGGGGTTGGTGCTCCACAGGAACACCAGCGCCCCTCCCTCCACCAGCCCGGAGAAGCGGGCGATCTTGTGGTCGCGGTACATGAAGGTGCCGCGGACGCAGCCGTACTCGGTGGCTTCCATGCGGAAGCCGCGCGGGTGCCCCACGTAGCCCCCGGGGAGGGTGCGGGGCGCGGGGGGCTCCGTCGCCAGCGCCTCCGGAAGGCGGGCGCGAAGCTCTCGCACGGCGAGGGCCTCCGGCGCCCCGGTCTCCGCCGCCTCCGGATCGGCGGGCGCGAGCCCTGCGCGCACCAGCCCCAGCGAAACGTTGGCGAGCGCCAGGGTGCTGCGGATCTCCTCCCGGTAGTACCTCACCTTCTGGGGATAAAACCCCAGCTCCGCCGTCTCGTCCGCCGCCAGGTCGTCCGGGACGCCGTCGGCGAAGAGCGCCATCGTCCGCGCGCCCCCGGCCAGGTAGCGCGACGCCCCCTCGAAGCGGAAGGCGCGGTCCGGCGGGGTCTCCCTGAGCACCCGCTCGTACATGGCGAAGGCGCGGGCGTAGTCGCGAGGCGAGCGGCGCAGGTGGGTCTCGGCCAGCAGGGCGAAGGTGCGGGCCAGGCACTGCGGCTCGCGGATCGTCCGGGCGTGCGCCTCCAGGAAGGAAAGCGCCTCCTCGGCCCCGCCCTCCGCCCACAGCTCCTTCACCACGGCGCAGGCGGCGAGGGTGCGGGCCGCGTCGGTGGGCCCCAGCTCCGCCGCGCCGCGGAACACCTGGAGGGCGGTCTCCCGCTGGCCCTGCTCGGCCGCGGAGAGCCCCAGCCACACCTGCACCCCGAAGATCGCGGAGGATGCGCGGCGGGCCTCGTCCGGGTCGCCCGGGATCCGCGGGATCCCCGTGGCCGAGGCGACGGCGCGCTCCAGCGAGATGAGGCGGGCGGCGTGCTCCGGGTCGGCCTCGCAGGCCACGGCGATCTGTTCCCGCAGGAGGGCGATCCCCTCCTCCACCCGCCCGCCGCGCAGCAGCTCGTGCGCGCTCGGCCGTGCGTCCGCGGCCAGCGCCGGGGAAGCCGTCGCGGCGAGGGACGGCTCCTCTTCCCCGGCGGGCTCGGCCGTCTGTCCGGGAGACTCGTCGGGAACGGCCAGCGGCTCGGGGGCCGGCTCGTCCGGGAGGGGCGAGGGTACGGGGGGCTCCGCCGGGCCCGCAGTCCGCAGGCGGAGCCGGCGCGCGGGCGGGTTCCGGAGCAGGTCGACGATCCCCACGGCCAGCACCAGGAGTGCGGACGAAAGGATCAGGTAGGTGATCTCTCGCAGCGACATACGGTACGCGCCGGGCGGGGGCGCGGTGCCCCGTGGAGAAAGTCCGCCCTCGCCCCGGAGGGGAGGGCAGGGTTCCACGGTGAGTATCGGCAGGTGGGGGCCGGTACCCGGAGCGCGGCCGACGCGGCCTGCCCGTCCGCGTGGACGGGAGGGAGGTTCAGGAGTCCGCTTCGCCGAGCAGCCAGCGCCGCAGCCGGTCCAGTGCCATCTGCGCCGTCATCCCCTTCACCCAGTCGCGGCTGCGCTCGCCCAGGTCGTAGCGGCGAGACCAGGTCCCGCCTTCCCAGGACAGCCCCACGCACACGGTTCCCACCGGCTTCCCCGGGGTGCCGCCGTCCGGCCCGGCGATCCCGGTGGTGGAGAGCCCCAGGTCCGCGCCCGAGAGCCCCCGGATCCCCTCGGCCATCTCCTCCGCCGTCTGCGTGCTCACGGCGCCGTGCTCCAGCAGCGTCGCGGCGCGGACCCCGAGCAGCTTCTGCTTGGCATCGTTGGAGTAGGTCACCACTCCCATGAGGAAGTACTCCGAGCTTCCGGGCACGTCCGTGAGCCGGTCCCCGATCAGCCCGCCCGTGCACGACTCCGCCACGCCCAGCGTGAGACCCCGCTCCCGGAGGAGCCGGCCCACCGTCTCCTCCAGCCCCTCGTCGCCGACTGCGTAGAGGTGGGTTCCCAGGCGCTCCCGCACGCGGGCTTCCAGCGTGTCCAGGCGGGCCTCCAGCGGATCGTCCAGAGGGCCGGAGACGGTGAAGCGGGCCTGGATGTGGGGGAAGGCGGCCCGGAAGGCCACGCGGGCCTCGGTGGGCCCGGCGACCCCGGCAAGCAGCTCGTCCAGCCGGCTCTCCGTGAGGCCGAAGGTGCTGAACGTGCGCGACAGGAAGCGCCGGCCGGGGTTGAGCCCCTCCAGCCAGGGGATCACCGTCTCCACCGCCATGCGCTTCATCTCGCGGGGGACGCCGGGGAGGCACACCACGTGGCGGATCGCCCCGCCGCGCCCCACCGGGCAGATGAAGCCGGGCGCGGTGCCGAGCGGGTTGGGGACCACGGTGCTCCCCTCGGGGAGGAGGGCCTGCTTGCGGTTGTTCTCCGGCATGGGGAGCCCGCGACTCCGGAAGCGCTCCTCGATGGCCGTGAGCGAGGGCTCGTCCAGCCGGAGGGGACGCCCGGCCAGGCGGGCGACGACCGGGGTGGTGAGGTCGTCCGCCGTGGGGCCCAGGCCGCCCGTGGAGATCGCCACGTCCGCCTCCTCCAGCGCGCGCTCGAAGGCGCGCTCGATGGCTTCCTCGTCGTCCGGGGCGGAGAACCCCGCGACGGGCTCCACCCCCACGGCGCGGAGCTGCTCGGCCAGGAAGCCGGAGTTGGTGTCCGTCGTGAGCCCGGAGACGATCTCGTCCCCGATCGCGAGGAGGGAAGCCTTCACCGGCCCTTCTCCCCGCGCATGGCCCGGAGCGCGGCCTTGAGCCCGTCGCGCGGAACGCGGGTCAGCCCGTTGAACTCGCCTCCGGAGGCGATCCACTCCCCGCCGTCGATCACCACGCACTCGCCGTTGACGAAGCCCGCGCCGTCCGAGACCAGGAACGCCGCAAGGTTCGTCAGCTCCTCGTGCTCGCCGAAGCGCCCCATGGGGATGCGGGCCTTCGCCTCGGCCTCGATCTCGGGGGTGGGCATCAGCGCGTTCCACGCCCCCTCGGTGGGGAAGGGGCCGGGCGCGATGGCGTTGACGCGGATCCCGTACGCGGCCCACTCCACCGCGAGGGAGCGCGTCATCGCGAGAACGCCCGCCTTCCCTGCCGCGGAGGGGACCACGAAGGCGGAGCCGGTCCAGGCGTAGGTGGTGACGATGTTGAGGATGCTCCCGCCCGTTCCCCGCTCGATCATCCCCCGCCCGACGGCGAGCGTCGCGTTGAAGGTGCCGTACAGGACGGTCTGCACCACCGCGTTGAAGCCGCCGGGCGTGAGGTCTTCCGTCGCGGCGAGGAAGTTCCCGGCGGCGTTGTTCACCAGCACGTCCACCCCGCCGAAGCGCTCCGCCACCGCCGCGGCCATCCGCTCCACCTCCACGAAGTCGCGCACGTCGCAGGGATGGGTCGTCACGCGTTCGCCGGACGGGTCGATCTGCCCGGCCGCCGTCTCCAGCCTCTCCGCGTTGCGGCCGGTGATCGCCACGCGCGCCCCCAGCGCCGCGAACTTCTTCGCCATGGAGAGCCCCAGCCCGGAGCCTCCTCCGGTCACGAGGACCGTCCTGTCCCGCAGCAGGTCTTCCCTGAACATGCTCCTCCCTCGCGCCTGGTGGGTGGACGGCGTCCCGGCCCGCGCCCGGCGCCGCGGACGACCGCCTCCGCCGCCAAGTTACGCGCGGCGCGGCGCGGCGGACAGGGGGCGTCGGGGACGTCCGCGCGGCGCGGGACGTGCAGCGGCCCAGTCTCCCCTCACTACCCGAACCGGCACGGCGGATGAGCGACGGGGAGCGCTTTCCGTACAGGTGGAAGGTCCTGGTCTCGGTGATCTTCGGCCTCTTCATGGTGGTGCTGGACACCACCGTGGTGAACGTCGCCTTCCAGACGCTGCGCCGCGAGTTCAACGCCACCCTCGCGGACTCGCAGTGGATCATCAGCATCTACGTGCTGTCGCTGGGGATCGCGACGCCGCTGGCGGGGTTCCTGGCGGACCGGGTAGGGATCAAGCGGGTGTACGTGGGCGGGCTTGCCACCTTCGTGGCGGGGTCGCTCCTGTGCGGCGTGGCGCCGTCGCTCCGGCTGCTGGTGGCGGCGCGCGCGCTCCAGGGGTTCGGCGGGGGGCTGGCGATCCCGCTGGGGACGGCCCTGCTCCTGCGGGCCTTCCGGCCGCAGGAGCAGGGGTTCGCGCTGGGGGTGTTCGGGGTCGTGTTGCTGGTGGCCCCGGCCCTGGGGCCCATCCTGGGCGGCGTGCTGGTGGACGCCGACCGGTGGCGCTGGATCTTCTTCATCAACCTTCCCATCGGCCTGCTGGGGGTGGTGCTGGCCTCGCGCTTCCTGCGTGAGCAGCGGAGCGAGAGCCGGGGGCCGCTGGACCTGCCGGGGCTGGTGACGGAGGTGGTGGGGTTCGGTTCGGTGCTGTACGCGGCGTCTCTCGCGGAGCAGAGAGGGTGGACGGCGTCGGAGGTGCTCCTCTGGTTCGGGATCGGCGCGGCGGGGCTGGTCGCCTTCGTCGTGGTGGAGCTGTTCGTGGCGGAGGCGCCGCTCCTGGACCTGAGGCTGTACGGGAAGCGGACCTTCCTCCTGGCGACGCTGGTGGGGTACGTGAGCGTGCTGGCGCTCTTCGGGGCGGAGTTCCTCCTCCCCCTGTACCTCCAGTCGCTGCGCGGGAAGACGGCGCTGCAGACGGGGTTCATCCTCGTCCCGCTGGCGGTGAGCGCGGCCGTCGCCGCCCCGCTTGCGGGGCGGCTCTACGACCGGGTGGGGCCGCGCCCGCTCCTGGTCGCCGGGTTCTCGCTCCTGGCGGTGAACACCTGGCAGCTCTCCCGGCTGGACGCGGACACGCCGGTCCGGTGGATCCTCTTGCTCCTGGTGCTGCGCGGGCTGGCGCTGGGGATGACCGTGCAGACCACGATGGTCACGGCGCTCTCGGTGGTCACTGGGCCCCAGCTCCCCCGCGGCTCCTCGCTGGTGAACGCCACCCGGCAGGTGGTGCAGTCCATCGGCGTGGCGGTGCTGGCGACGATCCTGGCGAGCACCCTCTCGCCGGAGGTGAAGGCGTTCCAGCTGCGGGCGCAGGAGGCCCCGGTGAGGGCCGGGCACAGCTTCGCGATCTGCGGTGGAGGGACGCCCGCGGCTCCACCGGGAGGGAGTGCGGGCGTGGAGGTGCCGCCCGCACTCGCCTTGCGGGCGTGCCGGGAGAGCGTCGCGGGGTTCGAGCGGGCGTACCGCTACACCTTCTATCTCTCCTTCGTCGCGATCCTGCTGGGGGCGCTCCTGCCGGGCTGGCCGCGGGAGTGGGCAGGGCGCCGGAGCGCCGCCCACCCCGAGTCGGGGATTGCGGGGGGCGGGGGAGGTGCGTAATCATTGGCCCTCTCCTTCACCTCGCTTCTCCCCGCCAGAGATCGCATGCCCCCGCAGATCATTTCCCTCGCCCAGCTCAAGAACGGGTACACCGGGGCGAACGTCGACCGCCCGTACGTCCTCAAGCTGATCTCCCAGACCGTCTTCCAGTACCACACCGTGAACGTCTGGGGGAAGCACAAGGAGGGAGGGTCGTGCCGCGCGGCCGCGATGAAGGTGGGTGCGGAAACCATCTTCGGGCGGAGCGTGTTCAAGGAGCGCCACGCCGAGGAGGAGGTGGTGCAGAAGATCCAGAGCGCCAGCTGGAACGGCAGCTTCGACTACATGTACGTGGACATCGAGCCGTGCCACAGCGGGCGGTACGGGACGCACGACTGCAAGGCGCTCCTGTGGAACACCTTCGACTCCGGGAAGGTGTTCTACGCGTTCGACCAGGACAACTACGAAAAAGGGTTGAACGCCCTGTTCCGGAAGAACGAGGTGCAGGACCAGGTCCACCTGCTCCACCTCATGGCGGGGTACCAGCCCGAGTTCATCCCGCTCGGCAGGAACAGGAACAACAACAAGTAGGGCGACGGCAGCGTGGCGGCCCCGCCGCCCCGCGGGTAACTTTCGCGGCCGGTCGGAGTATCAAGCCCGGCGGGCCGGAACCCGGAGCCCCAAGTACCCGGACACCGCGAACATGCAGCTCTTCGTCCGCTCGCTCCGCACCCTCCTGCGGCGTGCGCTCCCGGCGCTCGCGCTGGCAGTGCTCGCCCCCGCCGCGCTCCCGGCCCAGGGGCCGGCGCCCGCGGAGGCGTCCCCCGGCTCCGAACTCACCGTCTACCTGCTCACCATGGGGCAGGGAGACCTGGTGTGGGAGCGCTTCGGCCACAACGCGATCTGGATCCACGATCCGGCGGCGGGGACGGACCGCGTGTTCAACTACGGGATGTTCGACTTCGCCTCTCCAGGCTACTGGCAGCGCTTCCTCAAGGGGACCTGGCTGTACCAGATCGGGGTGGAGAGCCTGGGGAGCACCCTCTGGCAGTACCAGAACCTCAACCGTTCGGTGTGGGCGCAGGAGCTAAACCTCGGCCCGGCGGAGAAGCGGGAGCTGCAGGCGTTCCTGGAGTGGAACGCCCTTCCCGAGAACCGCGAGTACCGCTACGACTACTACCGCGACAACTGCTCGACGCGGATCCGCGACGTGCTCGACCGGGCGACCGGCGGGCGCCTGCGCGCGGCGACGGAGGGGAAGCCCACGGGGACCACGTACCGCTGGCACAGCGAGCGGCTGATCGAGGGCGACCGCCTGGCGTACTTCGGCCTGCTGGGGGGGCTGGGGCCCGCGGCGGACCGGCCCATCGACGCCTGGGAGGAGATGTTCCTTCCGTTCAAGGTGCAGGACCAGGTGCGGGGGATCCAGGTGCCGGACGGGAGCGGGGGGACGGTGCCGCTGGTGAGGTTCGAGATGACGCTCGTCGAGGCCATCGGACGGGCGCCCGAGCGCGCGGAGCCCCCCTTCCGGCTCCCGGCGTACCTGCTCGCCGGGATCGCCCTGGGCGGGGTGCTGGCGGGGATGGGGGCGTGGGCCCGGCGCTCGGTGGCGGCCAGGATCGGCTTCGCGGCGCTGGGCGGCCTCTGGTCGCTGGTGGGGGGGATCGGGGGGCTGCTCCTGCTGGGGCTGTGGACGCTCACCGACCACAGCATCGCGTACCGCAACGAGAACCTCTTCCAGTTCGATCCGCTGGCGCTGGGGCTGGTGGTGCTCGTCCCCGCGCTGGCCTTCGGGGCGCGGTGGGCGGCCCGTCCGGCCCGGCTCCTGGCGCTCGCGGTCGCCGGGCTCTCGGTGCTGGGCTTCGTGGTGCAGGTCCTGCCGGGGCTCGACCAGGTGAACGGTACGATGATCGCCTTCACCCTCCCGGCACACCTGGGGCTCGCCTGGGCCGTGGACCGGCTCGCCCGCGCCTCGGCGGAGCGGGAGGGCGCGGCCGGGGCGCACGCAGCGAAGAGTGCGCGCCGCAGGGGAGCGCTCGCGGGCTGACGGGGGAGCCTTCCCCCGCCGACCTACCGACGGCGTCGCTCGTCGAAACCAGTGTGTTCGAGAGAGAGGAGAATGGAGGTCCAGATCTTCGGTACGAAGAAGTGCAGGGAGTCGCAGAAGGCGCTCCGGTTCTTCAAGGAGCGGCGCGTGAAGACGCACTTCGTCGACCTGGCGCAGCGCGCCGCCTCGCAGGGCGAGCTGAAGCGCTTCGCCCAGAAGTTCGGAGCGGAAGCGCTGCTGGACCGCGAGGGCCGGCGGTTCCGCGACCGCGGCCTCCACGTGGCGCACGTCTCCGAGGCGCGGATCCTCCCCATGCTGGAGGAGGATCCAGGGCTCCTGCGCACCCCGCTCCTCCGCGCGGGGAACCTCCTCTCGCTCGGCTGGGACGAGGGCGAGTGGAAGGAGCGGCTGCGGGAGGCGGCTCCGTGACCGGCGCGCACGGGAGGACCCCGTGAGGATCGTGGGAGGCAAGTGGGCGGGGCGACACCTCACCTCGCCGCAGGACCGTCGCGTCCGCCCGACGGCCGAGGGGGTGCGCGACGCCTGGATGAAGATGGTGGAGCCGTACCTGGAGGGCGCCCGCGTGATCGACCTCTTCGCGGGGACGGGCGCGCTCGGGCTGGAGGCCATGTCGCGCGGCGCGCGGTACGCGGACTTCGTGGAGGACCGCCCCGCCAGCCTCCACGCGCTGAAGGCCAACGTCGCGGCGCTCCGGGTGAGGGAGCGGACCCGCATCTTCAAGAAGGACGCGCTCCGCTTCGCGGCGGCGCTGGAGCCGGGGAGCTACGACCTGGCCTTCGCCGACCCTCCCTACGGGTCGCGGATGCTCGACCGGCTGGTCGAGGGGTGGCAGGCGAAGCCCTTCGCCCCCGTCCTCGCCGTGGAGCACGCCGCCGACCACGTGCTCCCCTCCGGCGGAAAGCGGTACCTCCTGGAAGACGCGACCGCCGTGACGATCTACCGCGCACCGGCCCGCGCCCACACCCCCCCCGACCGGGATCCGACGTGACCGACCCCTTCCGCATCCGTCCCGCGTCCGCAGGAGACGCGGACGCTTTCCTGGCGCTGGTGGACGCACTCGCCGACTACGAGAAGCTGGACCGGCCCACGCCCGAGGCGCGGGAACGGCTGCTCCGCGACGCCTTCGGGCCGGCGCCGCGCATCCGCGTACACCTGGCGGAGGTGGACGGGGAGGCGGTGGCGTACACCATCACCCTCGACACGTACTCCTCCTTCCTCGCCCTTCCCACGCTCTACCTGGAGGACCTCTTCGTCCTTCCCCGGGCGCGGCGGCACGGGATCGGGTCCGCGTTCTTCCGCTACCACGCGGGAGAGGCCGTGAGGAACGGGTACGGGCGGATGGAGTGGCAGGTGCTGGACTGGAACCAGCTCGCCATCGACTTCTACGAGAAGCTGGGCGCCCGCAGGATGGGCGACTGGTTCACGTATCGCCTCACGGCGGACCAGCTCCGGGCGGTCTCGGGGGAGTAGCCCCGCGCGCGGACCGGCCGCCCCGGAACCCACGGACAGGGAGGAGCGGATGGAGACGAAGGTGGACGACGTGACGCTCCGCTACGAGGTGCGGGGCGAAGGCGATCCCGTGCTGTTCCTTCACGGCTTTCCGCTCTCGGGGGCGATGTGGGACCCCGTCGTGGACCGCCTGGCGGACGGGTGGCGCTGCATCGTCCCCGACCTGCGGGGGATGGGCGGGAGCGGGGCCGGGCCGGTGGACGGCATCGCGGATTACGCGGACGACGCCGCGAGGGTCCTCGACGCCCTGGGGGAGACGCGGCCGGTCGTGGTGGTGGGGATGTCGATGGGCGGCTACGTGGCCTTCGCGTTCTGCCGGGCGTACCCGGAGCGGGTGCGCGCGCTGGCGCTGGTGGACACCCGGGAGGAGGCGGACACGGAGGAAACGGCGCGGGGCCGCCGCGAGACCGCGGAGAAGGCGCTGAAGGAGGGGAGCGCGGCCATCGCGGACGACATGGTGGGCAAGCTCTTCGCCGCCGGCGCCCCGGAGGACCTGAAGGCGCGCTGGCGGAACGTGATCGCCTCCACCCCCCCGGAGGGTGTCGCCGCGGCGCTCCGTGCGATGGCGGAGCGGCCGGACTCCACCGGGACGCTCCGCGCGCTCGACCGGCCGGTGCTCGTGGTGGTGGGCGGAGAGGACGCCGTCACCCCGGTGCGGGACGCCCGCCGCATGGCGGACACCGCCGGGCAGGCCACCCTGGAGGTGGTTCCCGGGGCGGGACATATGGCGGTCGTGGAGGCGCCGGAGCCCGTCGCCTCCTCGCTCCGGCGCTTCCTGGGCGGCCTGCCCGCAGCCGCCCAGGGAGGTCGCTGAACGCTTCCGGAGTGTCGGGGATTTTTGAATTTCTGCGGAATCCGCCCGGCCCGGATCGGCCCGAAATGTTATCTCGCAAGGGTTTGTGCGGGGCGTTCAAACCTCTGTTTTCGACCCGATGGGCGCGTGGCTGGTCCATTTTTTGCCAGGTCTTTTTACGCCACCGCGGGAGAGCGTGTCTCCCGCGGAGCGGGGCGGTCGCGGATCGGGGTAGACCGTACCCGCCGGGAAGGGGGTGCGACGGATCCGTCGCACCCCCCGAATGGACAGTCACCAAGGAGATGTGGATGACCAGGACGATCCGGGGATTGGCGCTGGCGGTCGCAATGTTCGCGACCGCGGGTCACGCATGGGCGGCTGAGTTCCCTGCGGACCCGGGTACCCTCACCTTCTCCAGCACGCAGTCGCAGGAGAGCGGGCAGGAGATCACGGCGACGGGCGCCTCGGGCGCGATCCGCTTCCAGGGAAGCATGCAGACGGGCACCCCCTGCTTCGACGTGTCGGGCTCGCTCCGCGAGTCGGAAGGCCGCGTAGTGGTCACGGTCGCCGCCGAGCCCACCGACGGGATGTGCACGCAGGTCATCACCTACAACAACTACTCGGGCGAGGTCTCCGGTCTCGCGGCGGGCACGTACGAGTTCCAGATCGTCCACGGGGCGGGCGACCAGGCGGAGACGGTGCACAGCGAGAGGATCACGGTGAGCTGACGCCGGATGAAGGGATGAAACTCGCCGCCGCCCGGGAAGCCTGCCCGGGCGGCGGCTTCGTTGTGTGCCCAGCATGGGCGATGGTCCGGAGGTGAAAGTCCTCCCGGAACTTGGTCGTAGGGACCGAAGCGATCCGCAAGGCGCCATCCGCGAGGGGAGCGCTGAAAGAAGCGGGGTAGC
>Ga0180215_1005395_pt1 | contig 10943 bp, 7 predicted proteins | sample eDN3rd37CBELigBY_FD_128871 | JGI IMG/M metagenome (GOLD analysis project Ga0180215, IMG submission 128871) | Enriched backyard soil microbial communities from Emeryville, California, USA - eDNA 3rd pass 37_C BE-Lig BY (version 2) (version 2) | ecosystem: Environmental > Terrestrial > Soil >...
ATTTTCAAAAAAGTCATAAAACCACTTGATGCAAATGTCGGAATCTCCTGTAGCCGTAGGAATATAACAGATTTTAGGATTTTCTTTTCCTGACTGCCGCAAAATATATTCATCTAATAATGGATTCTCCGGTTCCATAGAGAATCCCCCGCCTCCAAGAGCGATTATTTGTCTCATATTCCAGCTCCCCCCAAACATGTTTAGTATAAATATTCTCCTTCATGACTGACGTTCCTTGTTCAACTAACTAAAAAAATGGAGCTGCCCATATGACAGCTCCATTATAAAAGATATCTTACGATTCACTCAGCGCTGGCTTCCCCGCTTCAAGAAGCACCTGATCCCGCCCTAATATGAATGCTAATAGGATAATGAATGCCCCTGTTCCAGCAAGAAGCCATTCGACGGCAATGATATCTGCAATTGGTCCAAATATCAGCATGCCGATCGGCATCATGGAGGTGGAGATCATCCCCATGACTCCAAACACCCTGCCTAAATAGTTCTCTTCAATTTTTTCCTGCAGCATGACAGTAGTTGGCGTGTTGAATATTGGCATCGCCACACCGAACAAGGCCATGAACACTAAATAGATCCAGAAGACCGGGACAATGCCAAGCGCCAAAGTGCATATTCCCATGATGAGACTGGCGAGGGTCATCGTTTTAATTTTATTTGGATAGCCTCCCCAGGAAGCAATGATTCCTCCGCCAATCATCATGCCGACTGAAAAAGCAATTTCAATGGCTGTCAGCTTCCATACATCTCCGCCAAAGGTGCGGGTAACCTGCAGCGGCGTCAAAAAGGCGGCAGGCGCCATCAGCACGAAGAAGACAGCAAAGAACAGGAAGAACTTTTTCAGAAATGGATTGCTGTTTACATATTGCAGACCTTCTTTAAAGTCGCTGAAGTAGCTCGTAGTCTGTTTGGCCGTGGCCTTTTCGTGCACAGCAATTTTGACAAAAGTCATCAGTGTAACAATGGCAATCGCTGCTGTGATGACATCGATGAAAAAGATGATTTCAAGTGATGACATTGCCAGCAGAGCAGCACTGACCATTGGCGAGACAAACATGATAACGGCTTGAATGCTTCCGTTTGCTCCGTTTACCTTTGTGAGCTTATCCTTCGGGACAATCTGAGGCAGAATCGCCCCGACAGCAGGAGTCTGAATCCCTGTTCCAAGGGCACGGATCGCTGCCATGACAAATAGAAGCCAAATGGATTCATAACCCATAAAAAAGAGGATAGCGAGAATCAGTGTTGAAAAGGCAATAAGACCATCTGCTAAAATAATCAGCATTTTCCGGTTATACCGGTCTGCCCAGACACCCGCGACCGGTGATAAAAAGAAGGTCGGAATAAAACCGCATATGATGTAGAGCGTCATCATCAAACCAGATTCTGTCGTTAAGGTAATATGCCACATAATGGCGTATTGAACAAGGGACGATCCAAACAGCGAGATCGTCTGACTGCTTAAAAAGAGAATAATATTCTTAAGCCAATTCTCCTGCAGATTAGGATTTTTTGTACTCATTGTCTAATCACTCATTTCTATATTAGTTAATAAAAACAAGCTTTGCCTATATTCAGTTGATTAATCCGCTCTATACATTCTATTTCTAAAGACAGCAAAAAAGAGGAGAAATTCATCTCCTCTTTAAAAATAACCGTTAAATTTAGGTTTCCTTAAATAGACAGACCAATCCCGTTGCTCTGAACATAGGCAGAGCCTTCAAACGTATTCAATTAACGATTGAAAAGCGGGTTTCTTAATCTCATTGATGCTGTCAACAGGAAAACCTCCATTTCATTTTAATTATATTAATCATACCAGCGCAGACCCGTTCATGCAATAGGGACATTAGGACAGGTTCCTCGTCCCAGTGGGGGCCGGGAATGTGTACATGTCCTATCGTCCCTACTTATAAACTTCTTCTCTGGAATGAAACCCATCTGCAATAATGGTACGATCCATATTGTGTTTATCGACAGCAATTGGCGAAAGAAGGACCGAGGGCACCTCGATTTTTCCATTATTAATTTTTCGGCTTGCTTCTATATTTTCTCCCTTCGCCATCCTGACCGCTAGTTCAGCAGCTTCTTTGGTGAGCGTGCCGATAGGTTTGTATACCGTCATCGTCTGGGTACCTCTGATGATCCGCTGGGCAGCGGCAAGCTCAGCATCCTGTCCTGCTACAGGAATTTTCCCTGCCAGCCCTTGCACTGCCAGTGCCTGGATGGCTCCGCCTGCGGTAGCATCGTTGGCTGCGATCACGGCATCTATTTGATTTTGGTTGGCTTTAAGAGCCTCTTCCATATTTACAAATGCATTCGCAGGCGTCCAATCTCTGGACCACTGATCATATACAATCTGTATATCGCCTTTTTCAATTAAAGGCTGAAGCACGTTAAAGACTCCTCGTTTAAATAAATGGGCGTTATGGTCAGTGATTGCTCCGCCAATGTACACATACTTCCCTTTAGGAACCAGTTTGGTGATGGCCCTTGCCTGCAGCTCTCCAACCTTTTCATTATCAAAGGATATATATAAGTCGATATCGGCATTTTTCACTAGCCGGTCATATGAGATGACTTTGATGCCTGCCTCGTGAGCTTTTTTGACGATCGAAGCGGTGGCTTCAGCATTATGGGGAACGACAACCAGCAGGTCGACCCCCTGTTTAATCAATGTTTCTGCCTGTGATATTTGGACCGCATCATCCCCATTCGCAGCCATGATCTCCACTTCGGCTCCGAGTTCTTCTACGGCCTCTTTGAACAAATCTCTATCCTTCAGCCAGCGCTCTTCCAATAAAGTATCCATTGAAAAGCCGATCTTAACGGCTTTCTCCCCATCCCCTCTTACTTGCACTTCGCCTGCAGAAGGAATTGCTTTCCTGGGATTTTTTTTGAGTGCTGTTTCCGTTTGGCAGGCTGACAGGAGGCAAACCAGAAACAGCGCAGCCAGAGTCAGCTTCCATTGAATCCTATCCATCTGTTTTGCCCCTTTTTCTTCCATCATTCTTTTTTTCCCAGAAGGGTTTTGCGGAATTCCGTCGGTGACTGGCCGCACATTTTTTTGAAAACCTTGCTGAAATAGTTCGGTTCATGATAGCCCACTTCAAAGGTGATTTCTTTCAGGCTTTTTCCGTGATCCGCCATCAGCTTCTTTGCTTTTTCAATACGGCATTCAGTCAGGAAATCGATATAATTTATCCCGAGTTTCTCCTTGAACATTTTACTGATATAGATCGGGCTTAGCTCCACTTTCCTACCCAATGCTTCAAGAGAAATATCCTCGTGGGAATGTTCGGTAATATATTGTTTCAGCTGGTGGATAGTATCCGCTTCCAGCCTGTCGTAATGCTCCATATACGCCTTCTTCATTTGCTTTACCAATTGACTCGTTTCAGCGCGCAGCTGCCGGAAATCCTGGGTTTGATACGCAAACAATGGCGCAGGAGCTTCAACCCCTATCTCACTCATTACACGTGAAGCAATCCAGAGCAGCTGCAGCACCCGCTGCTGCGCTTGAATCACCCCTTCCCTTTCTGTTTCACATCGCTGGATCATTTCCATTACACTTAAGCTGATTTGCTGCCATTTACCAAGCCTGACTTGATCGAAAAACTGTTTTTCCCGCTCTTTGGTCAGCTGCAGATCTTCCCCTGCGCTAAGCACTGGCACATCGGAATAAAATCGGTATTTAACAGGGAGGGTTGAATCCAGGGTGGCAATAAGAGATTCCTGATAGGACTGACGGATGGACTGCATTGATCCACAAGCGTTCCCAATCCCGACGAACCAGCCTTCTGATAAGCCTTTTTTCGCAAGAGACAGAATTTCTCCGGCTATAAATATGGCCTGTGAACGGAATGATTGCTGTTTTTTCCTAAAAACGATGATGGGAAGCTGGCGGCCATATAGTGCACCTACCCATGCACTGCCTGCTAGCCTGACCTTCTCTTTGACCGAGGTATAGAGGTGTTCTTGTCCATCAGGGAGCAGGATGCTCATGACAAACTGTTCATCTGTTGAGCGAATATCGAGCATTTCCACCAGCATATCCAGATGAACTTCATGGACATGATCGAACAGCAGCTGTGTCACTACATCCGTCTCAATGACCGGAAGAGCCTTTTGCAGCGCATCCTGCTGAAGCTTCGTCATTTCACGGAATCTCCGCTCTTCCTCAATCTGTTCAAGCACCTTCCCAACTGTTGCTTCAATTTCCGTTATCTTGCTTGGCTTCAGTAAATAATCCTTGACCCCAAGCTTTATCGCCTGCCGGGCATAATCGAATGTATCGAATGCTGTAATCATAATAAATTTAATATGCGGATCGGCTTCACTGATTTGCTTAATAGCTTCCAGGCCATTCAGCCCTGGCATCTGAATGTCCATCAGGATTAAATCAGGGTTAAACGCTTTAGCCAATTGAACGGCCATCTTTCCATTTTTGGCCTGGCTGATTTCAACGCCAGGAAAGGCCTTTTGCAGAATCACTTCCAGTCCTTCCCGTTCAATTTGTTCATCATCCGCGATCAGGAGTCTTGTCATGCTGCCCCCCTCCTATCTTTCGGTATTGTTATTACTACTTTTGTGCCGGCAGCACTGCTCTCAATGTTCATGACATCTTCATTGCCGTAAAAAAGGCGCAAACGCCTGACAACATTGGTAAACCCTATGCCCGTAGAGTTTCCATCTTTTTGAATGAACTGCCCTTGAAGAATCTGTTTAATTTTAAATTCCTCAATACCTGGACCATCGTCTTCCACTTCTATAATCACACAGTCATTTCCGTCCTGAATGCGAAACCAGATAATTCCCCCATCTTCTCTTGGCTCGACTGCATAGTTGACGGCATTCTCGATGATCGGCTGCAGTGTGAGACCCGGAATGTCCACATTCAGACACGTTTCATCTATTGACATTTTCAAATGCAGGCGATCTGTAAATCTGGCTTTTTGAATATCCATGTATTGCTGCAGGACCATCACTTCTTCTCTAAGTGTTACTGGCCTATCAAGCCTTTTTAAGTTATAGCGCAGCAGGCCGGCAACACTAACAAGCAGGTCGCTGGTTTCATGAGAGCCTTCCAGATAGGCTTTCTTGGAAAGGGTATTTAATGTGTTAAATAAAAAATGAGGATTAATCTGGCTTTGCAGGTTCAAGAGCTGGCTTTCCTTCAGCAATAACTTGCTTTCCTGCAGCTCATGCTCCAGCTGCGCCTTATGCTGGATCTCTGAAATCAGGTTATTGATATTAATCCGCATCCGGTCAAAGGTCTGGGCAAGAAAAGCAATTTCATCATTCGAATCAACCTTTATCGGCAAGTGAAATCTGCCCCTCGATAACTCATTGGCTGCCTGGGTCAGCTTCTGTACAGGCTTCGTAATGCTTAAGGAAAAGCCATAGGTTAAGAACATTAAGAGGCAGGTGATCATCAGCATCAGCCAAATCCCCAGTTTTTTGATTTCTTCGGACTGGTCAATAATCCCCCGGTAAAGCCGTTCATACGTATTCAGTTCACTATCAATCAGCGTCAGCGTCATCTCGGAGATATACATCGAGATGCGCGTCGCTTCTGAGAATTCCTTTGCCGAATCCTCTGTCTCCTTTTCATTAAAATAAAGAAGGGAGCGGTCAGTTGTCTCAACCAGGCTGTCAATCAAATTCATATAATTTGTCAAAGCGAAATCATTTTCTGAATTTCGAAGATATGAAACTTCCCTTTTTGCATTTTCTATTTTTCCCCTACTTTTGTTCAGTTTGTCCAGATTTTCGGGAATAGGCGTGATGAAGTAGTTATTCAAGTCTGCAATCATCTGCTGGCTTGTTCTTGTAACTTCATTCATTCGAAGGTACCGCTGAAGAATTTCATTATATTGATTCTGAGTTTTCTGATTATAATAGGTGAGTGTGATCCATATGGCTGCCATAATCAATAGAATCACAGTCGTGAGTGTCCAGATTTTCTTATGAATTTTGTTCATTGCTTTTCCATCGCCTTTAATATCCTGATATCGGTAAGATAGCCTTCAGATTTCAGCGGCACTTCTTCATCCCTAAGCCATTTCAAAATCAGCTCTACACTGAGGCTTCCCATCTTTTCAGGAGACTGTTCAATGATTCCATCAAGTTTCCCCTGAGTAAGCAAAGATATTGAATCCGGACCATCGTCAAAAGAATAGATATAATAAGGTTCTACCTGTGATCGCCTTCCAATTTCCTGAATCATCGCTCCGGCTATATTTGCCTTAATAGCTATAAAACTATCAGTATCCGGATTTTGATTCAGCATGTTCTGAGTGGCAGCGATAATTTCCTCCCTAACATCAGTCGTTTCCGCATAGACTGTCTGGATATTTGGATAATCCTTCAGTACTTCATGAATGCCATCAAGGCGCTGCCGCTGATAAAACTCTTTATGCTTGTCACCCATGAGAATGACTTTTCCTTTATAGCCCATATCGTCAAGAAGCTGTTTCGCAATTAACTGCCCGGCCAGATATTGATCCGAGCCGACGTACGTTTTTCTCAAACTTTCAGATTTGGCCACGTCATTGGCCACCGTAATAATCGGGATTCCATAAAAAGCTGCTTTTATCTTTGTTAAATCTTTGAATTCCTGAGTGTCCAGACCCTGAACAATGATGCCGTCCACTTTTGATTGAATGGCTATCTCTAACTTTTTCAAAAATTCCTCTTGATTCTTTCCATAACTTCCCCAGACTTCCAGGCTTGCCCCATCCTTCCGTGCTTGTTCCTGTGCAGCAATACCTGCCTTGTCCCAGAAAGGGGTCTCTAATTCCTGCGTTATCAGGACAAGCCGATATTTCGCTTCCTGGCCATCTGATACAGCTGGGAGGTCCCATTCGGATGTAAACGCTTTCTTTGATAGCGTAAATGTAAAATAACCAAGGACGATACATGTAAGACAAAATACTAAAATACCCGTTTTACGCAAGGCTGTATCTCCGTTTCCTAAGTATGAACAGCTAAATAATTTTAATCATATCACCTTTTTAAGGCTTATAGAAGAGTTAGAAAGAGAGAGGATTTTCTGCTGTTAACAGGAGGATAATCGGTGCTTTAGGAAATGCTGCCCACCTGCATTTTAAGGGCATCCTTTTGCCGGATGCCCCATTTTCGAAACTGCTAATGCAGGAAACTGGTAATCTACCCTCTCTTCTTTCGGGTCATGACATCAAAAATCACAGCACCCGCCAATACGCCTCCGCGGATCATATACTGGAGGGAAACCCCTACCCCGAGCAGATTCATGCCGCTTGATAAAGAGGCCATGACTACAGCACCGATAATGGCACCAGTGATTTTGCCCACGCCCCCTGCAGAAGAAACCCCGCCGACATAAGCAGCTGCAATGGCATCGAGTTCAAATAATGTCCCAGCTGTTGTAGTCGCTGACTGAAGACGTGAGGTGAATAATATGCCGGAAAGAGCTGCCAGCATCCCCATTGAACCGAATACTATATACGTAATTTTATTTACATTGATTCCGCTCAGATGTGCCGCTTCCGGATTGCTTCCCACAGCATATATATGTCTGCCAAGAACGGTTTTCGTTGTCAGAAAGTGATAGATGACAACCACTAAAAGCATAATGACAACTGTCCAGGAAAATCCATTGTAGCCTGACAGGATCCAGGTAATATAGGAAATGATAGCAGAAACAAAAACTAATTTGACAATAAAAATCCCTTTTGACACTACCTCGAATTGATAGTTGATCTTGTTTTTCCGCGTGGAAATTTCACTGTATATATACAGCAATATGGCCAGTACACCCAGAATCAGTGTCAGGAGATGCAGTCCATTCACTTGCATAATCGAAGGAATGAATCCGTTTCCGATTGCATTAAATCCATCATCCTTGACGATAATGGTCCCGGTCTTCTCTGTTACCTGAAGGAGTGCACCTCTAAAGATCAGCATTCCTGCAAGAGTAGCTACGAAGGATGGGATACCGAACTTTGCAACTAAAAGGCCATTGAATAGCCCGACAAAAATACCCATCACCAGGATAATCGGAATGGTGATATAAAACGCTACTCCCATTCCCGTCAGGAGAATCGCAGCAATCGCTCCCAAAAATCCAGCGACGAACCCGACTGAGAGGTCAATGTGCCGGATCACGATAACCAGCGTCATCCCCACTGCAAGGACAGCGATATATCCCGTTGAATCCAGCAGATTGCTTATATTTCGCGAAGACATAAACAGACCGTCAGTCATAATGGTGAAGGTGAGCATAATAACGAATAAGGCAATGTACATGCCATAGTCACGGATATTATCTTTAAATAGCGTTTTCGCTTCGTTAATAAATTCCATTAGTTTAACCTCCTATTGCGTAGCAAGCTGCATGATGCTTTCCTGATTTGCTTCTTCAATCGACAGCTCGCCTTTAATTTGGCCTTCCGCCATGACATAGACACGATCGCTCATCCCCAGAACCTCACCCAGTTCTGAAGAAATCATAATGATGCTCATACCTTCCTCGATCAATTGATTCATAATCGTATAAATCTCGAATTTAGCGCCAACGTCAATGCCCCGCGTCGGCTCGTCCAGGATCAGCAATTTCGGCCCGACAAATAGCCATTTGCCCAGGGACACTTTCTGCTGGTTCCCCCCGCTCAAATTGCCGACAACCTGTTCAAGGGAAGATGCTTTAATATACATGGACTTTTTATATTCCATTGTTTCCTTTACTTCTTCGTTATCATTAATCACTCCATTTACAGCAATCCGTTTGAGGTTTGCCGCAGAAATGTTGTTTTTAATATCCTGTATTAAAAACAGGCCGTCCCCTTTTCGGTCTTCCGTCACGTACGCAATCCCTGACCTGATGGCGTCACTCGGATGCTTCAGCGTTTTTGGAACGCCATCCACCAATAGTTCGCCGTGTAGTTTATAAGATTTTGGATTTCCGAAAATACTCAGGGCAAGTTCTGTCCTGCCTGACCCCATCAAGCCCGCAATCCCGACAATTTCTCCTTTCTTAACATGAAAATTAACATCTTTTACAACCTGCCTGCCCAAATGCACAGCATACGCGGACCAGCTGCGAAGCTCAAGAACAGGATCGCCAAATGTTTTGTTCGGCCTCTTTGGATAAATATCTTCAATCTCCCTGCCGACCATGTTTTTAATAATGACATTTTCAGAGATTTCTCCTTTTGAGGCGTCCAGGGTACAAATGGTTTGGCCGTCACGAAGCACAGTCGCTTTATCTGCAATCGAGATGACTTCTTTCAGCTTATGGGAGATCATGATGCAGGTAATTCCCTGCTCTTTCAGCTCCCCTAACAAATCTAGAAGATTTTCGCTGTCATCCTCATTAAGTGCTGCAGTCGGCTCATCCAGGATAAGCATTTTCACGTCCTTGCTTAAAGCTTTGGCAATTTCAACTAATTGCTGTTTTCCAACGCTCAGGTCTTTTACGAGCGTTTCTGGATTCACATCGAGCTTAACCTTATCCAGCATTTTTTTAGCTTCAGCAATGGTCCGGTTCCAATCGACGATTCCACCTTGCTTAATTTCATTGCCCGCGAAGATATTTTCATAGACTGTGAGATCCGGAAACAATGCAAGTTCCTGGTAGATAATGACGATTCCTGCTTTTACACTGTCACTGATCTTGTTGAATTGCTGCACACTGCCCTCAAATACAATGTCACCCTCATATGTGCCATATGGATATACGCCGCTGAGCACCTTCATCAGTGTGGATTTACCTGCTCCGTTTTCACCAATCAAGCAGTGGATCTCACCTTTCTCCACTTTGAAATTGACATTGCTGAGCGCTTTGACACCTGTAAATTCCTTGGAAATCCCGTGCATTTCCAAAATATTATCGTTCATTATGATTCCCCCTAGCCAAACAGCTATCAGAAGGAGAAATAGTGATAGAAGCATCTATCACTATTTCTCCTCCTTTATTGATTAAAGTCCTGTAAATTCATCCGCTTTATAGTATTCAGAATCAATCAGTTCTTTTTTCACGTTATCTTTGTCGACAACGATTACATCTGTTTGCTTTGCTTTTACTTCAATCTTGCCGTTGTCGTAAGAACCAGTTGTCTCAGGGTCTTTGTCTTCAAGGATATCGATCGCCATGCCCATTGCATCTTTCACGAGAGTACGAACATCCTTGAATACTGTCATGGATTGCTTTTCATCAATAACGTATTGAATGGAAGCCTTCTCTGCATCCTGACCTGTTACAAGATAGCTGGATACTGCACTGTCAGTTCCAAAAACATCTGCAATGGAACGGGCCGTTCCGTCGTTCGGAGCAAGAATTGCCACATCGCCCTTCATATCGTCAGAAGCTGCAGTCAAATGCGTTTGTGCCTTGTTCTTCGCTTCGTTTGGATCCCAGTTCGTTGTCACCTGGCCAATGATTTTGCTTAGCTGGTCACGGGACAGATCAGCTGTCTCTTTCAAAGCTTCGGCTTCGCTTGAATTAGCAATCTTGAATGTGCCATCTGCAATCTTAGGCTGAAGCACACTCCATGCTCCCTGGAAGAATAGGAAAGCATTGTTATCAGAAGCAGCGCCTGCGTATAGATACAGAGGCACGTCCTTGCCCGTTGCGTTATCTGCCAGGTATTGTGCCTGTGCAGCTCCTACAGCAAGGCTGTCAAATGTTACATAATAATCAATTGCATCTGTATTGGTAATTAAACGGTCATAGGATATGACTTTTACCCCATCTTTCTTCGCAGCCTCAACCGCTGCAGCAGCTGCATCGCCATCTTGCGGACAGATAATCAGCACATCAATCCCTTTGTTCAGCAATGTCTCTACATTTTCTTTTTCCTTAGCCGAAGATCCCTGGCTAAACAAAATCTCAGTTGTATATTCCGTTCCTTTTAACGCATCTTTAAATCTTTGCTCATCCTGAA
>Ga0180215_1005396_pt1 | contig 10941 bp, 7 predicted proteins | sample eDN3rd37CBELigBY_FD_128871 | JGI IMG/M metagenome (GOLD analysis project Ga0180215, IMG submission 128871) | Enriched backyard soil microbial communities from Emeryville, California, USA - eDNA 3rd pass 37_C BE-Lig BY (version 2) (version 2) | ecosystem: Environmental > Terrestrial > Soil >...
CAAAGTGGTGCAGGAGACCTACGAATCAGCAGTGATAATGGCGGAAGGCTACAACCGGGAGCTTCTCAGATCCGAAGCGGAAATGATCGCAGCACTTGAAGAGGCCGCGGGAGAGCCCCTGGGGTTAGGTATGCTACCTGTACGAACGGCTCATATCGACACCCAGCCTGCGGCATAGCGCCGGAAGCGGTCATTCGTCGGTCAATGCGGGCAATCGGTGCACGCATTGCCGGATGGCGCCCGCTCAAACGCCTTAAGCGGCCGACGGCCACATCCGCTTGCCTCAAAGAGATGCATGCGGCAAACCAATCTCATGCGCGGACCCGCTCTCAATTCATCGGACCATCTCGCCGTAAAATTTGCGCCCTTCGGTATGCGAGCTTTCGGTCGCCATCGCCGTCCGTGAGGCCGGCAACCCACTGCCTTTAATTGTGTGATAGCATTTCCAGAACGGCTTGGGTGCCAGACATGGCTGTCCAGCCGCTGTATCGATCACAAGGCGCCTTACGGGCTCCCGCTACCAGGAGCTTCGAATTGCCGAACGCGGCCCACGATCTCATCGAATGGCTGAACAAGCACGGCCTGGGCCAGTACGCGCAGGCGTTCGCCGAAAATAATATCGACTATGCGCTTTTGCCCGATCTCACGGAGGCCGACCTCAAGACGCTGGGCTTGTCGCTCGGTCACCGGAAGGCGCTGCTGAAGGCGATTGAAGCGGAGTCGGTGCGGTCACGCCTTTCTGAAGCCTCGGTGGCAGGTTCTGCCGCCGCATCGATCACACCCTCGCAGCGAGAAGCTGAACATCGCCACATCACGGTGTGGTTTTGCGATCTCGTGGACTCAACGCGACTGTCTGAAATCCTGGATCCCGAAGACCTTCAGGTCGTGATTACCGCTTACCGCGATGCATGCAGCGCTGCGATCAGGCGCTACGGCGGCTGGGTTGCGAGATACATGGGTGACGGCGTGATGGCGTTTTTCGGCTGGCCACACGCCCATGAGGACGATGCCATTCGCGCCGTTCATGCCGCGCTGGAGGCGATCTCCGCGATCGCTGCAATTGATGGGCCGATAGCGCTTGCCGCACGAATTGGGGTGAGTTCGGGCCCGGTCGTGGTCGGTGCGATTGGCAGCCCGGGTGACAGCTCGTCCATCGATGCGGTGGGCGAAACCCCGAACATTGCCGCCCGCCTGCAGACCCTCGCAACTCCCAACACCGTTCTCATTTCCGAGACGACCAGGCGCCTGCTCGCAGGCGCTTTCGAATGTCACGACCTCGGCCGACACGAACTCAAGGGCGTGACTCGGCGCCTACAAATCTATCGTGTCCTTGGCGCGAAGACTCTCCCAAGCCGGTTCGACGCCGCACATTCAGAATCCCTTACCCCGCTTGTCGGACGTTCGACCGAATTGAGCATGCTGCTCGACAGATGGAACAAGGTCAAGGAAGGTGATGGGCAGGTCGTGCTGCTTTCCGGACTGCCCGGAGTCGGGAAGTCGCGGCTGATTCACGAACTGAAGATGCAGATCGACGCGGAGCCACACTTCCTCTTAAATCATCAGTGCTCTCCATATCACAGCCAGAGCGCCTTCTTTCCGATTATCGAACATATCGAGCGGGTCGCGCATATCATGCCGCGAGAGTCGGATGACGAAAAGCTCGAAAAGCTCCGCGCGTGCCTACCGGCAGTATATGGCGGCGATGCCGATCCGATCGCCCTGATCGCCAACCTGCTATCGCTTCAGAATCACGGCCGGAGCGATTTCAGCAGGCTCACGCCGCAACAAGTCAAGAACAAGACAGTCAGCACGCTCGTCGACATTCTCCTCGCCTTCTCTTCAGAGCTCCCAACACTCTGCATCTTCGAGGATGTACACTGGATCGATCCATCGACCCTGGAGTTGCTGGAACTTGCGATAAGCCGTATCGACCACGCGCGCATCCTGCTTGTCATCTCGTATCGTCCCGATTTCCGTCCGACATGGTTCACACGCTCAAACGTTACCGTTCATTCGCTCACGCGGCTTTCACGCAGCGAGGTCGCGGGGATGGTCGAAGCCATCTGCCTCAGAGAACAGCGGATGCTTCAGCCCATACTCGCTCAAATCATCGAAAAGGCCGACGGTTTACCACTTTTCATCGAGGAGCTGACCAACAGCATTCTGGCATCAATGCGCAACCGGATCTCCGACAGCAACGGCAAGCAGGCCGCAAACCAAACTATGCTGAAAGTACCGGAGAGCCTGTACGATGCTTTAATGGAACGGCTTGACCGGGTTCCGCAGGGCCGCAGACTGACGCAAACCGCTGCCGCCATCGGGCGCGACTTCTCATACGAGTTGTTAGCGCTGGCATGCCCTATCGATGAAGACGATCTGCAGCTGACGCTCGCGCGGCTTGAGGATGCCGATATCATCTATCGTGTCGGCATTTCTCCTCAGGTTCAGTTCGCCTTCAAACACGCATTGCTGCGCGATGCGATCTACAGCTCTCTGCTCAAGAGCAGCAGGCGGCAGATGCACGCGGAGCTTGCCGATATTCTGGAGGCTCACTTCCCCGCTGTCCTCGAGACACAGCCGGAAATTCTCGCCCACCATTGCAGCGAAGCCGGTCGCCATCAGTCGGCCGTACACTACTGGTTCCGGTCGGGCCAGCGCGCCCTTGCACACTCGGCAAACATCGAAGCCATCGCACATTTGCGCAAGGCGCTGGAATCGCTGACCGCCCTTCCGGATACGGCTGACCGGGCGCGCCAGGAGATCGAATTGCAGCTTGCGCTTGGCATCCCGCTGATCGCGGTGCGCGGCTATGCTGCAGAGGAAACCCGCGAAGCGTTTGCCCGCGCGCGGACCCTATGCCTTCAGACCGAAAGAGCCGAGGAGTATTTCCAGGCCCTGTACGGGCTGTGGGGCCATTCCTGGATGAGCGGCAAGAATAATCAGGCGCTCAACATGGCCGACGAGTTTCTGGCGAGGTCGAAATCCTCCGCCAATCCCGTTCCATTGATGGTTGCGCATCGCGTCATGGGAAGCACGCTGCTATCGATCGGTCAATTCGAACAATCACGGCAGCACTTTGAGGAGTCGATCGCGCTTTCGAAGAGCACTGCACAGCAATCCTTGTACAGTCGCTACATGGTGGAACCGCATACGGCTTCATTGTTGCTCCTGTCCTGGGACTTGTGGATACTCGGATTTCCGCAGCAGTCCCTGAGACGCGTATCGGAAGCACTCGCGATCGCCCGCGAGTTGGATCAACCGTACAGCATCGCGTTTTCATACTACATGATGTCGGTGGTACACCTTTTTCGTGGGGAACCGGCCGAGGCGCTCTCAAATGCAGAAGCGAGCCTCGACGTCTCCAGGGAGCAGCGATTTTCGCTTTATGTGCTTCTGTCAAGGCTTTCCCGCGGCTATGCACTCGGCAGCCTCGGGCGCTTGGATGAGGCGCGGACCGAGATCCAGTTGGGCCTGGCAGACATCCGCGACAAGGGAGTCGGATTCATGCTTCCAATGATGGACTCCTGGCTTGCTGATGTCCTTGCTCAATCGGGAGAAAACGATTCTGCGCTTTCACTCATCGAGCGGACATTGGCCGATCTGGATGATGTCAGCGGCCGATCATGGGAATCCGAACTGCACTTGCGAAAGGCACTCATTCTTCTCGCGATCGACCCCAATAGAGCTAACGAGGCGCAATCCCATCTCATCAAAGCGATCGAGATTGCGCGGCTTCAGAACGCCAAGTCCTTTGAACTGAGAGCGGCTACGAGCCTCGCCACACTTTTGAACTCGCAAGGGAAGAACGATGAGGCAAGACACTGGATCGAACCGGTATATCAGTGGTTCCGGGAGGGGCACGACACGCACGACCTAAAGCAGGCGCGCGACGTGTGCCTGACGATTCCCAACAGCGACACGGCGGCCTGAGCCGGCCGGTTCAGCGCCACTAAAAATCTAGGGTCACTCCCCGCGCTGCCTCCCCCGCAAGGATGTGGAAGCATCGACCGGCTGGGCCGGGAGCGAGAAGCGTGAGAATTTGCACATGAGATGTGTATAATAAACTTCCCTGTGCCGCGTGGCGGATCGGTCTTTCATGCGGCACATCGAAGGCGGACATGCGGACTGTCTGGCGGATCCCTCTTGATAAGGTCCGGCGCAGGCCGGCCGACGAAAATCCCGCAAATAGTGGCGGAGCCCGATCATGACGATAGAGCGGCCATCCCGTCAGGCCCATACCTCGGACAGCCTGGCGTTCTTACGCAAGCATCCCATTTTCGGAATTCTTGGCCCTGCGCTTCTTCAGCAATTGAGGGCGCATGCGCACCTGAGAACCGTTGCCCGCGGCGCAACAATCTTTGCAAAGGGCGATCCTGGCTCCAGTCTATTTGCAATCCTCGATGGGCAGGTCAAGGTGATCTCGTTCTCCGCGCAGGGGAAGTATGCTGTCTTCAACGTACTGAGCGCCGGCGACATTTTCGGCGAAATCGCTTTGCTGGACGGTGGCGAGCGAACCGCCGACGTCATGGCTGTCACCGATTGCACGCTGATCGTGATTGAGCGCCGCGATTTTCTGCCATTGATCCACAGCAGTCCCGACGTCGCACAGAAGCTGATCGAAATTCTGTGCGGGCGCTTGCGCAACACCAGTCGGCAGGTTGAAGAGGTCATGTTTCTGGATCTTTCCGCGAAGCTCGCAAGAACCTTGCTGCGGCTGGCCGAAAGCGCTGGCCAGCCGAGAATTGCGCTCACCCAGAGCGAACTTGCGCAGATCATTGGCGCCTCCCGCGAAAGCACGAACAAGCAACTTCGCGATTGGGAAACGTCCCGCTGGATTCAGCTGGAGCGGGGGGAAGTCGTTTTGATTGACAGCAATGCGCTCGCAGCCACCGCGGAGGGTCGCACGTAAGGTCAGACCAGGGCCAATTGCCAGGTCAGACCTCGCGAATTATTCGCTCTCGACGTCGCGGCACGCTTGCTGCCGCGATCCATCTCGCTGACCGCCTACCAGACGATCAACCCACAATCGACCGGCTCCGCGAGACAACCTGCAGGCGCCCTGCCGAGTATATAGCGGGGTGCATGATGGGCGATGCCAAGCCCACTTTTCGGCGCGGCCTGAGGATTTTGAGGATTGGGCATGAGGGCAGCCAGCATAGCGACCAGACCGCCCGCGAAGATCAGTGCGACAAAGGTCCTGCGCTTCATTTTGATCAGCCTCCCTGTCATCATGAAAGACGACCATCAGCTGACCAAAAGCTAGGTTCGTTGCGTGGCTCAGGATGTGACGGGCCTCACATTCGGAAGCAGATTGGGCATCGAGATGCGATCACAGCTTCGAGATCGCCATCTGCACCGCCTCCGCCCGATCGCTGCCGGACGACGCCGCGCGCTGGTTATGCCAGTTCCATGTTTTGAGCAGGCCTTCCTCAAGGCTGGTTGCTGCCTTCCAGCCGAGCGCGCTGCTTGCCGGCCCGGTATTCGCGACCACCTCGTGTTCGTGCGGGCGGTCCGGAAGCGCCCCGAACAAAGGCGCGACGCTACGTCCGCTGACCTCGACAAGCATCTCCACCAGCCGACGCTGCGAAATAAGCTCGCCCGACCCGATGTCGAATTCGCGCCCCTCTATTCCGGGCGTGTTGATCGCAGCCATGCAGGCTTCGACGACGTCGTCGACATAGACCCAATCGCAGCGCGTCCTGCAGCTGGAGAGCAGCGGCTGCCTGTTGGCAAGCAACGCTGTGGCAACGGACGGAACGAGCTTGTCCCGCGCCTGGCCGGGGCCGTAGGTCATGAACGTCCGTAGTATGACGACCGGCGCGGCATATAGTTTGTAGAACATCCTCGCATAGACAGTGCCTACCCACTTTCCAGCTGCATATGGAGATGCAGGGACGCAGTCCGCGTCGCTGGCCGCCGGCTCGTTGCACGACGCAAAGACCACGATGCGCTCGCAGCCGAACTCCGCAGCGCTCGTCAGAACATTCACAGTGCTGGTCGCCAGACTATGATAGGCTGGCAGGACGAGCCCAATGTCCGGAGCGGCGCCTGCTCTACCCGAAAGGTGGATTACAATATCCGGCCTCACCTCCGAGAACAGCGTCCTCGCCTGCGCTTCATCGGAAAGCTCGGCCTGCCGCCAGTGGACCTGCCCCGCTTCGTCATATCGCTGGGTTCGCGATGTGGCGTGCACCGCGAAGCCGGCCGCGATCAACGGCCCGACGAGGTTCTGGCCGATAAAGCCGGCAGCGCCCGTCACCAAAACCTTACGTCGTTGACCGTCGATTGCCACGCCCGTCGTTCCCAGTCCAACTCAGCTTTCGTTTAAGGCAATTTCTCGCGACTGCCTGCTGTGGCTTTGCACCTGCCATTCACGTTTTCGCGAGTCCACTCCCACAATGCGGGACAGATCAACGGAAGAGCTACAATAAACCGGTGTGCAAGGGCATGTTTGGGGTAACCGGTCAGACCCGGCTTCCCTGCCGGCTGCGCATCGTCGTGCCCGGCTCGGAACGCCACGCTCGGGAATAGGTCACCGGAGAACATGAACAATCGCCTATTGAGCCTCGGCGAGCACTTCTGCTGGCAAGCGTCTGGCGGAAGCGTCACGATGACAGGCACGCCAGCCTGCGCCGCCAGTATTCCCGCTATCGGGACACACTGCGCTCACCTGGCCCCAAACGATGGACGGCGCAGTCGGATCATTGCGCATGTCGACTGTCAATTGCGATTAATACGCTTGGTAAATATTAACATTAGCCAGGGTTTCAGAACGCGCTTGCCTCGGCGGATCGGAGTGATGACATTCTCTTCCGAGCGCAGCCGGGCTGCCAAACTGTAATGTCTTCAGACGAGAAGGATGCATAGTGACCGCTGCGACCGTGGATCTAGCGCTCGGCACAGAGATGTATGACCTTGCGTCACGGCTGTTTCCAATCTGCCGCAGCATTACGGGCGACGGTGTCCGCAGGACGCTGGACATCCTTTCGGAAATTGTGCCGTTTCAACGGCATGAACTCGCAACAGGAACGGCGGTGCTGGATTGGGAAATTCCAAGCGAATGGAATATCTCCGATGCCTATATTGCAGACAAAACCGGAAAAAGGATTATCGATTTCCGGGATTCGAACCTTCATGTGCTCAACTACAGCACTCCCATTCGCGCAATTCTGCCTTTCGCCGAGTTGAAGGAGCATATTTTCACGCTGCCAGAACAGCCAGATCTCATCCCCTATCGCACGTCATACTATCAGGCGAACTGGGGATTCTGCATGAGCCACCGGCAGCTGCTTCAGCTGGAGGACATCGGCGGAGACTTCGAGGTCGTGATCGACTCACGGCTGGAACCCGGACATCTGACATGGGCCGAATACGTCCATCCTGGCGCAACCAGCGATGAGATCGTCCTGTCCACGCATGTTTGCCATCCATCGCTGGCCAACGACAATTGCTCAGGCCTTGCGTTGCTCACTCTGTTTGCGCGCGAATTGCGGAAGCGGAAAACAAGGTTTACCTACCGCTTCCTTGTCATACCCGGAACCATTGGCTCGCTGACCTGGCTGTCGCTTAATCAGGAACGCACTGCCTCCATCAAGGCGGGGCTCGTGCTGACCGGCGTCGGCGACCCGAGCGCTCGGACCTACAAGAAAAGCAGACGCGGCACCGCGATCATCGATCGCGCTTTTGCGCACGTTTTCAGGCACTCGACGGAACAGGGCAAGATCATCGACTTCATTCCCTATGGCTACGATGAACGCCAGTTCTGTTCTCCGGGATTCAATCTCCCGTTCGGCCTGTTTCAGCGAGGTCAATTCGCGACATATCCCGAATACCATACCTCGGCCGACAACCTGAGCTTCATCAGTGGCGACCGGCTCGCCGATTCCTACGCGACGATACGGGACGCCCTCGACATCATTGATCGAGATCGCTTCCTTCTGAACCTGCATCCAAAAGGGGAGCCGCAGCTCGGCCGAAGAGGCATTTACACGAAGATTGGCGGCGTGGCCGATGCCTGGCGAAGCAATCTCGCGATGCTTTGGGTGCTGAACCTCTCTGATGGGACTCATTCGCTTCTCGACATTGCTGAACGGGCCGGGCTGCCATTCGGCATCATTCATGCCGCGGCAGAAATGTTGGAAGAAGCTGCTTTGGTGGCTCCGTCACCGGAGGCGGGGCGGCTGGACCCGGCGTAGCGATCCCTGCCGGAAGCACGGGGAGCCGATTCACCTTGAGTGAGCTTTAACCTTCATGGTCGCCTGACAAGCGGCTAGTATCCTTCCGAATTTCGAGCCGCTGAGCGGCTGCGCAAGGAACGCTTGATCATGCCCGCAGCAAGGCAAAATGTATCGGCCAAATGTCGGCACTGCAACGAGACGCTGCGACACACCGTCGTAGATTTGGGCGTCTCACCTCTTTGCGAAAGCTTTGTCGCCCCTGACCAACTGAACAGCATGGAGCCCTTCTATCCGCTTCATGTGCGGATTTGCGACAATTGCTTCCTGGTGCAATTGCAGGAATACGTCACGCCGCATGAGATCTTTTCTGAATATGCCTATTTTTCATCCTTCTCGTCGTCTTGGGTCGCACACGCCAAGAAGTACTGCATTGAAATAACGGAGCGTCTGAAGCTCGGGGCTGAGAGCCTGGTCGTGGAAATCGCCAGCAACGACGGCTATTTGCTGCAACATTTCGGGCCTCTGGGCGTCCCGGTTCTGGGAGTCGAGCCCGCTGCCAACGTGGCCCGCGTCGCTCAGGAAAAGGGCATTCCAACTCACGTCGGATTCTTCGGAGTCAAACTCTCGAGCGAACTCGCGCAATCGCACAGGAAGGCTGATCTCGTCGTCGCCAACAATGTGCTCGCCCATGTCCCCGGCATTAACGATTTCGTTGCCGGCATCCGGGCCCTGTTAAAACCGGAGGGGATCGCGACGGTCGAGTTTCCGCACCTGGAAAAGCTCATCACCCTCAATCAATTCGACACGATTTATCATGAGCATTTCTCGTATCTTTCTGCATCGGTCGTGCAGCGGATTGCGCTTGCTCACGGATTGAAGATCATCGACATCGAAGAACTCAGCACGCATGGTGGGTCTTTGCGCGTGTACCTCGCCCATCAGAATTCATCGCATCGCGACGGTCGTGCCGTCGGCTCTATTCTGGATCGCGAAGCTCGGATGGGACTGCAAACACTGCAGGCCTATGGGACCTTCGCGGACCAAGTCAAAAAAACCAAACGAAACCTGCTCTCGTTCCTGATCGACGCCAAGAACGAGGGCAAGCGCATTTGCGGGTACGGCGCGCCTGGTAAGGGCAACACCCTGCTCAATTATTGCGGTATCGGGACGGATTTCCTGGATTTCACCGTCGATCGAAACCCATACAAGCACGGACGATACACGCCGGGGACGCATATCCCGATACTTCCGGTTGAGGAGATCGATCGGACACGCCCGGATCTCATCCTGATTCTACCCTGGAACCTCAGGGACGAGATCGTCGAACAGATGCGGCACGTTGGAAATTGGGGCGCCAAGTTTGTTGTGCCCATCCCGAGCGTCGAAGTGATTGCGCCATAAGGTGCATTCCCGAGCCGAATTGACCCGCGCGGCTCAGGCCCTTTGAAACAGCTAGTCTAGTGCCGGGATCGCAACCTGCACGGCAGGCGCGAGAGCCGCTCGGGCCTGACCACTTGTCAGCGGAAATTGCTCCGCATACTGTCATTTTCGTGAATCGTCCCGGATGTAACCTGCGCATTCAGCGGCAGCCATGTTGTTCGCATGGTCAAAATCGCCCCGGCTTCGGTGGACGATCAGACCGCGCTCATCAATTCGTCGGTTCCCCAGTTGCGGCTCCGCCGAGCGAAGCCGGGCGCCTCGATGACCGTTCCGATCGGGCCTAGCCGACTCGTGGTCACGCACCTCTATCGGCCTGCGTGACGTTTTCGCACAGCCTTCCACGGAGATCCTATGCCGTCCAAAGACACCACAGCCGCCCTCGATGAAACGAGCCTGAGAACGTACGGGTTTTCTGATCCCCTCCCCGACGCTTCGCTGATCGCCGATCTCGTCGTTGCCAACCATATATTGTTCGATCAAGGCGTGGTTGACGCTTTTGGCCACATCAGCGTGCGCCATGACAAACGGCCCGACCGCTTCTTCCTGGCTCGCAACATGGCGCCCGGTCAGGTCACCGCTGCCGATGTGCTCGAATTCACGCTCGACGGTGACGCGGTGAACCTCAATGGCCGTCGCGCCTACCTGGAGCGCTTCATCCATGGTGAACTGTTCCGTGCACGGCCGGATGTCAGATCGATCGTGCACAGCCACTCGCCATCGATTTTGCCCTTGGCGATCTCAAAGACGACGCGCCTTCGCGCGGTGTGTCATATGGCGGGGTTTATCGGGCAGCAGGCGCCTCTGTTTGAAATACGCGAGCATGCGGGTGAAGCGACAGACATCCTGATAAGCGACGCAAAGCTTGGCCGCGCCCTGGCGCAATGCTGCGGCGACAACAACATCGTTCTGATGCGCGGGCATGGTTCGACTGTCGTCGCCGATTCTATTCCGGTTGCGGTCTATCGGGCCATCTACGCAGAGATGAACGCGCGCTACCAGTGCGAAGCGTTGCGGCTCGGCGAGGTGGAATATCTGACCGAAGCCGAGAGTCAGGCCTGTGTCCGCAATATCGAAGCCCAGTGGCATCGGCCTTGGGCCCTGTGGAAGGAACAGGCCACGGCACGCAGGCAGTCCTGATTGCATATTGGCGGGACTTCACACCGGGGCGGCCAAGATCGGCGGCCTTGACCCTTGTGAGAAGGCAAAAGGTCGCGCGCCGGGAGGCGCGCGCATCGCAGCTCCCAGAGCGTGCATGCGTGCGTTCCGCAGAGTGATGGTAGAGGCCATTCTGCCGATGGCAATGGGTTGCCAGACGTCGGTATAG
>Ga0180215_1005397_pt1 | contig 10940 bp, 9 predicted proteins | sample eDN3rd37CBELigBY_FD_128871 | JGI IMG/M metagenome (GOLD analysis project Ga0180215, IMG submission 128871) | Enriched backyard soil microbial communities from Emeryville, California, USA - eDNA 3rd pass 37_C BE-Lig BY (version 2) (version 2) | ecosystem: Environmental > Terrestrial > Soil >...
CGCGAGGACCTGCGCCCGCTCTACCACGCGGCGCTGGCCCACGGCAGCAACCACCTCGTCACCCTCGTCGTCGACGCCGTCGCGGCACTTCGCGTCGCGCTCGAAGGCCAGGAACTGCTCGGACAGCAGCTCGTCGACGACGATCCCGGTGGGGTCGCCGAACGGGTGCTGCAGCCGCTGCTCGTCGCCGCTCTCGACAACGCGTTGCGTCGCGGTCCGTCGGCGTTGACCGGTCCGGTCGCGCGCGGTGACGTCGCGGCGGTCGCCACGCATCTGCAGGTCCTCGACGAGGTGGATCCGCGCATCGCCGCGGGCTACCGGGCACTGTCGCTGCGGTCGGCGCAGCGTGCAGGCTCGAAACCGGAGCTGATCGAGCTCCTCGAAGGGAATGATCACGGTGAGTGAAACGGGACGGGGCGGGTACGTGCGCGGTGAACTGACCGTGCATCACGAGCCCGCGGCCTTGACGAAGGTGACCAAGGCGCTGCGCGGCGTCGGACGGACGGTCGCGCTGGTGCCGACCATGGGTGCGCTGCACTCCGGTCATCTGGAACTGGTGCGGCAGGCCAAGCTGACCGGCGCCGTCGTGGTCGTCTCGATCTTCGTCAATCCGCTTCAGTTCGGTGAGAACGAGGACCTCGACGCCTACCCCCGCACCCTCGACGCGGATCTCGCGTTGCTGCGCGAGGCCGGGGTCGAGCTGGCGTTCGTGCCGACCGTGTCGGCGATGTACCCGGAAGGGCGCCGCACGATGATCCACCCGGGTCCGCTCGGTGCGGAACTCGAGGGCGGCAGCCGGCCCACGCACTTCGCGGGCATGCTCACCGTGGTGGCGAAGCTGCTGCAGATCGTCGCGCCGAACACCGCGTACTTCGGTGAGAAGGACTATCAGCAGCTCGCGCTGATCCGGCAGATGGTCGCCGACCTGAACTTCGACGTCCGCATCGTCGGCGTGCCGACGGTGCGGGAGCACGACGGGCTGGCCCTGTCGTCGCGCAACCGCTACCTCGACGAGACGCAGCGGCAGACCGCGACCGTGCTGTCCGCCGCGCTCGTCGCGGGGGCACACGCGGCGGCCGGCGGCGCCGAGGCCGTCCTCACGGCCGCCCGCGAGGTGCTCGCGTCCGCGCCGGAGATCGAGCTCGACTACCTCGAGTTGCGCGGTGTCGATCTCGGGGAGCCGCCCGAGCGTGGCGACGGCCGTCTGCTGGTGGCCGCGCGGGTCGGGACCACCCGGCTCATCGACAACGTCGGTGTCGCGATCGGCACCGGCTTCCTGGAACGGGCGACCGGACCGGTCGACCCGGCCGTCGACGACGACCTCCTGAACCGCTGAACAAGCAGAACCAGAACGACAAGAGCTGAGGCAATACATGTTTCGCACCATGATGAAGTCGAAGATCCACCGCGCCACGGTCACTCACGCGGACCTGCACTACGTGGGTTCGGTGACCGTCGACCAGGACCTGATGGACGCCGCCGATCTGCTCGAGGGCGAGCAGGTCTGCATCGTCGACATCGACAACGGCAATCGTCTCGAGACGTACGTCATCGCGGGCGAGCGCGGGTCCGGGATCATCGGGATCAACGGTGCCGCAGCACGTCTGGTGAGCCCCGGCGACCTGGTCATCCTCATCGCCTACGGAGTGATGAACGAGCAGGAGTGCAAGGACTACGCTCCGCGCGTGGTGTTCGTCGACGCCGACAACCGCCAGGTGGAGCTGGGCAGCGATCCGGCACACGCGCCGGAGGGCTCGGGCCTGATCACCCCGCGCATGCTCGCCACCCTCGACTCCGGTTCGTTGGTGTAACGGTGCTGCTCGCCGTCGACGTCCGGAACACCAACATTGTTCTGGGTCTGTTCACCGGCAGCGGTTCGCATGCAAAACTGCTGCAGGACTGGCGAGTTCGCACCGACCCCCGGATGACGGGGGACGAGCTCGCGTTGCTGTTCCGCGGGTTGCTGGGTGAGGACGTCGACCGGGTCACCGCGGTGTCCGCGCTGTCGACCGTGCCGTCGGTTCTCCGCGAACTGCGGGGCATGCTCGGTCGCTACTGGGCGGAGGTGCCGCACGTGGTCGTCGAACCCGGTGTGCGCACCGGTGTGCCGCTGCTCGTGGACAATCCCAAGGAGGTCGGCGCCGACCGGATCGTCAACAGCCTTGCCGCGCACCACTTCTACGGTGGTCCCTGCATCGTCGTCGATTTCGGCACGTCCACGTGCGTCGACGTGGTTTCCGGCAAGGGCGAGTTCCTCGGCGGTGCAATCGCGCCCGGTGTCGAGATCTCGATGGACGCACTCGCGTCGCAGGGTGCGGCGTTGCGCAAGGTCGAACTCGCGCGACCGCGCGGGGTGGTCGGGAAGAACACCGTCGAATGCATGCAGTCCGGAGCGGTTTTCGGATTCGCGGGCATGGTCGACGGTCTCGTGCGTCGCGTACGCGCCGAGGTTCCCGGATTCGACCGTGACGACGTCGCGGTGATCGGCACGGGTGACAGTGCGCCGCTGATCATGTCGGAGGCGACCACGATCGAGCATCACGAGCCGGATCTGACGCTCGAGGGATTGCGCCTGGTGTTCGAGCGGAACCAGGCCCGACGTTCCGCACGTCACGGTTCTACGGGTTCCCCCACTCGCGAATCTGTGTAAGAATGGTCGCCGTGATCCGCTGCATGAGTGCCCAGGAGTGTTGTCGAGGCTGACGTCCGCCTCGACCGATAACACATTCCTGGGAGTTTTCTCATGCGCGCTGCGCTTGCTGTTTCTGCACCTTTCATCGCTTCCCCCGCTTCGGATTCCGTCGGGCTGCTGCCGCTGACCACCGAGCGGACCTACCCCACGGAGCTCGCCGCCGCTGTTGCCCGCGGCGCCGTCGTCGTCGACATCCGCACCTCGGCCGAGCGCACGGTTCAGGGCACGCTTCCGGGAGCTCTCGCGATCGACGCCTCGCTGCTGACCCGGCGCCTCGACCCGGCCGCCGGACCCGAGAGCCTGGCGCTCGCCGTCGACCGTGACGTCGAATGGGTCGTCGTTTCCTCGGACGGACCCGACGCGCACCGCGCGGTCGCGTCGCTGCAGGAGATCGGATTGCGCCGCGCGACCGGCCTCGTCGGCGGGTACGCCGCGATCAAGACGGCCGGCCTGGTCGACGCCGTCACCCGCGCGCAGCACATCGCGGAGGACGTGGCGCGCGTCACCGCTCACTGACCGCTTCTCTCTTCGGGCACTGACCTCGGGTTCCTCCGAGGAGGTCTGCGAATTCGTGACTGCGGGTTCCGATAGTCTGGTTACCCGTGAGTGATGCCAGCGTTCAGCAGCCCGACGACACCCCCGAGCAGATCCGGGTCCGCCGCGAGAAGCGCGAACGACTCCTGGCGCAGGGCAAGGACGCGTATCCCGTCGTCGTGCCCCGCACCCACACTCTCGCGGAGATCCGTGCGAAGTACCCCGATCTCGAACCCGACAGCACCACCGGCGAGCAGGTCGGTGTCGCCGGCCGCGTGATGTTCTTCCGCAACACCGGCAAGTTGTGCTTCGCGACCCTGCAGGAGGGTGACGGCACGCAGCTGCAGGTCATGCTGAGCCTGGCCGGGGTCGGCGAGGAGTCGCTGGCCGCCTGGAAGGCCGACGTGGACCTGGGCGACTTCGTGTTCGTGCACGGCGAGGTCATCAGCTCCCGCCGCGGGGAGCTGAGCGTCATGGCCGACACCTGGCAGATGGCCGCGAAGTCGCTGCGTCCGATGCCTGTCGCCCACAAGGAGATGAGCGAGGAGTCGCGGGTCCGGCAGCGGTACGTCGACCTGATCGTGCGCCCGGAGGCGCGGGCGAACGCGCGGATGCGTGTCGCGGTGGTGCGGGAACTGCGCAATGCGCTCGAGCGTCGCGGATTCCTCGAGGTCGAGACCCCGATGCTGCAGACGCTGCACGGCGGTGCTGCCGCGCGCCCGTTCGTCACCCATTCGAACGCGCTCGACATCGACCTGTACCTGCGCATCGCACCGGAGTTGTTCCTCAAGCGTTGCGTCGTCGGTGGAATCGACAAGGTCTTCGAGATCAACCGGAATTTCCGCAACGAGGGCGCGGACTCGACGCATTCGCCGGAATTTTCGATGCTCGAAACGTACGAGGCATACGGAACGTACGACGATTCGGCGCGCATGATCCGCGAGATCATTCAGGAGGTCGCATTCGCGGTCTTCGGCTCGTACGTGGTTACCCTCGCAGACGGAACCGAGTACGACCTCGGTGGCGAATGGAAGACCCTCGAGATGTATCCGTCGTTGTCCGAGGCGATCGGTACCGATGTGACGCCGGACACCACGGTCGAGGAATTGCTGGCGCTCGCGGAGCGGGTGGGGCTCGAGGTCCCGAAGGACAAGGGATACGGCCACGGCAAGCTCGTGGAGGAATTGTGGGAGCACATGTGCGGCGATCAGCTGTACCAGCCCACGTTCGTCCGTGACTTCCCGGTCGAGACGTCTCCGCTGACGCGTGATCACCGCAGCATTCCCGGCGTGACCGAGAAGTGGGATCTGTATGTGCGCGGATTCGAACTGGCAACCGGATATTCGGAACTCGTGGACCCGGTGATCCAGCGGGAGCGTTTCATCGATCAGGCGCGTCTGGCAGCGGCCGGAGACGACGAGGCCATGGTTCTGGACGAAGATTTCCTCGCCGCAATGGAACAGGGCATGCCGCCCACCACCGGTACGGGTATGGGAATTGATCGGTTGCTCATGGCGCTCACCGGACTCGGAATCAGGGAAACCATCCTGTTTCCAATTGTTCGTCCGTCCGCTCGCTAATTCTGTACCCCGACCGGAATCGGTATTGCCCTGGTGAAATTCGCATGTACTCTTGTGCCCGTACCCGGGGGGCTGGGCGTTTCATTCGAGAGGATTTGCGGCACATGGCGAAGAAGGTCACTGTCACGCTGATCGACGATGTGGATCAGGAATCGGCAGCGGACGAGACCGTGGAATTCGGGATCGACGGGGTCACCTACGAGATCGATCTGTCCGACGAAAATGCCGCGAAACTGCGCGAGCAATTGGAATTCTGGGTCGAGCACGCCCGGAAGGTGGGCGGCCGGAAGCGGCCGAAGGCGGTTCCGGCAGCACCGGCCGGGCGGAAGTCCTCCCGGACGGCCACCCCGAATCGGGAGAAGAGCGCCGTCATTCGGGAATGGGCCCGTGAGAACGACTACGCAGTTTCGGCCCGCGGACGTATCTCCGCGGAAATTGTCGAGGCCTACAACGAAGCCCACGCATAGGCAGCTGTAGGACCGAAGACGGACGAACGAGGCGTCACCCGGAAATGCCCGGGTGGCGCCTCGCCGTTTCTGCCGTCCGGATCCGGGTGTGTGCAGGGCGAGCGCAGGTGCTCGCGGGCTCCGCGGGGTTGTTCGCTTCAGGCGTAGAGCTTGCGGAAACGTATCGACGACGTGCAGCGTTAGCACTCGTGACCGGGTTTCGAAGTTCCGCTCAACCGGGTAGAGGGGGAGCGGGCCGAAACCACGGCAACTAGAGTGTCAAGTGGGGTCGTGGAACCTTCGCCGGTTCGACGACGACTCGAGTGCCGGAGCGAAACGCGGCAGTCGGGTCCGGAACAATCCTCGTACCGGATCCGCAGGCCGGAGAGTGTGAGGGAGTGCGATGTTCGAAAGGTTCACCGATCGCGCGCGGCGCGTCGTCGTCCTGGCTCAGGAAGAGGCCAGGATGCTCAACCACAACTACATCGGCACGGAGCACATCCTCCTCGGCCTCATCCACGAGGGTGAGGGCGTGGCCGCGAAGTCGCTCGAGTCGTTGGGGATCTCGCTGGAAGGTGTGCGCAGCCAGGTCGAGGAGATCATCGGCCAGGGGCAGCAGGCCCCGTCCGGGCACATCCCGTTCACGCCCCGTGCCAAGAAGGTCCTGGAGCTGAGCCTGCGCGAGGCGCTGCAGCTCGGCCACAACTACATCGGAACCGAGCACATCCTGCTCGGCCTGATCCGCGAAGGCGAGGGTGTCGCGGCCCAGGTGCTGGTCAAGCTCGGGGCGGACCTCAACCGCGTGCGTCAGCAGGTCATCCAGCTGCTGTCCGGCTACCAGGGCAAGGAACCCCAGGAGACGGGCACGAGCCGCGGCGAGGCCGGCACCCCGTCGACGTCGCTCGTGCTGGATCAGTTCGGCCGCAACCTCACGCAGGCTGCGCTCGAAGGCAAGCTCGATCCGGTCATCGGCCGCGCGAAGGAAATCGAGCGGGTCATGCAGGTCCTGTCCCGCCGCACCAAGAACAACCCGGTGCTCATCGGCGAGCCGGGTGTGGGCAAGACCGCCGTCGTCGAAGGCCTGGCGCAGGCCATCGTCAACGGCGAGGTCCCCGAGACCCTCAAGGACAAGCAGCTCTACACCCTCGACCTCGGTTCGCTGGTCGCCGGTTCCCGCTACCGCGGTGACTTCGAGGAACGCCTGAAGAAGGTCCTCAAGGAGATCAACAGCCGCGGCGACATCATCCTGTTCATCGACGAGCTGCACACGCTGGTCGGTGCGGGTGCCGCCGAGGGCGCGATCGACGCCGCGTCGATCCTCAAGCCGAAGCTGGCCCGCGGTGAGCTGCAGACCATCGGCGCAACCACCCTCGACGAGTACCGCAAGTACATCGAGAAGGACGCCGCTCTGGAGCGTCGTTTCCAGCCGGTGCAGGTCGGTGAGCCCACGGTCGAGCACACCATCGAGATCCTCAAGGGTCTGCGCGACCGGTACGAGGCGCATCACCGCGTCTCGATCACCGACAAGGCGCTCGTCGCCGCCGCGACCCTCGCGGACCGGTACATCAACGACCGCTTCCTGCCGGACAAGGCGATCGACCTGATCGACGAGGCCGGCGCACGGATGCGTATCCGCCGGATGACCGCGCCGCCGGACCTCCGCGAGTTCGACGACCGGATCGCCGACGCCCGTCGCGAGAAGGAATCCGCGATCGACGCGCAGGACTTCGAGAAGGCCGCAAGCCTGCGAGACAAGGAGAAGCAGCTCGTCGCCCAGCGCGCCGAGCGCGAGAAGCAGTGGCGTGCGGGTGACCTCGACGTCATCGCCGAGGTGGACGAAGAACAGATCGCGGAAGTCCTCGCGAACTGGACCGGTATCCCGGTGTTCAAGCTCACCGAGGAGGAGACCACGCGTCTGCTCCGCATGGAGGACGAGCTGCACAAGCGGATCATCGGCCAGGAGGACGCGGTCCGGGCCGTGGCCCGGGCGATCCGTCGTACCCGTGCCGGCCTGAAGGACCCGAAGCGTCCGTCCGGCTCGTTCATCTTCGCCGGCCCGTCCGGTGTCGGTAAGACCGAGCTGTCCAAGGCGCTCGCGAACTTCCTGTTCGGTGAGGACGATGCGCTCATCCAGATCGACATGGGTGAGTTCCACGACCGCTTCACGGCGTCCCGTCTGTTCGGTGCGCCTCCCGGATACGTGGGCTACGAGGAAGGTGGCCAGCTCACCGAGAAGGTGCGCCGGAAGCCGTTCTCCGTCGTCCTGTTCGACGAGATCGAGAAGGCCCACCAGGAGATCTACAACACGCTCCTGCAGGTCCTCGAGGACGGCCGTCTCACCGACGGTCAGGGTCGCACCGTCGACTTCAAGAACACGGTGCTGATCTTCACCTCGAACCTGGGCACGTCCGACATCTCGAAGGCCGTCGGCCTGGGCTTCTCGGCCGGATCCGGCGAGGCGTCGAACTACGAGCGGATGAAGAACAAGGTCCACGACGAGCTCAAGAAGCACTTCCGCCCCGAGTTCCTCAACCGCATCGACGACATCATCGTCTTCCACCAGCTGACTCAGGAGCAGATCATCGAGATGGTCGACCTGATGGTCGGCCGGGTCGAGGCGCAGCTGAAGAACAAGGACATGGGCATCGAGCTCACGGAGAAGGCGAAGGCACTGCTCGCCAAGCGGGGCTTCGATCCGGTTCTGGGTGCGCGGCCGCTGCGTCGCACCATCCAGCGCGAGATCGAGGATCAGCTCTCCGAGAAGATCCTGTTCGGCGAGATCGGCCCGGGCCAGATCGTCCTGGTCGATGTCGACGGCTGGGACGGCGAGGGCGCCGGCGAGAACGCGAAGTTCACGTTCACGCCGAGCGAGAAGCCGGCCGAGGTGCCGGACACCCCGGCGGTGGCACTGGCCAAGTCCACCGAGGGTGAGGCGGACGCCGGATAACCGGTTCCGGACACAGGGAGGGGCGGTACCCATACGGGTGCCGCCCCTCTCGCTTGCTCGGCGTCTCACGCTCGTTCGTGCCGCACCCAGGGCGCGGTGTCGCGTCCGAGCCAGTTCGCGAGGCGTTCGGTGGCACCGGCGTCCGAGGCGGGCTCCACCGGAGGGCCGAACGGCAGGCCGTCGCGGGGAGACGCCGGCAGGGCGAGCCGCATCACCTCGAGAGCCGCCTCGGCCAGGGGTGGGTCGGCTTCGGCCTCCTGGCCCGTGGCCACGGCGAGATCCCAGCCGTGGACGATCAGCTCGTCGAGCTCGACGAGCACCGCGATCCGGCCGGGGAAGGTGCCCCACGGAGCGGTGACCGGCTTGTCGAGCAGCGCGTCGTCGTTCCACACCTTCCAGTAGTGCTCGAGTGACGTGTCCAGGGCGGCGGGCCATTCGTCGTCGGCAGCGATGAGGGATTCCGGGATCGTGCGCGGGTCGCCTCCCGCGCCGACGGCAGCGCTGCGTTCGAGCGTCGAGACGAGGTGCCCGACCAGGGTGCGGACGTCGAACTCGGGGCACGGCGTCGGGGCCGTCATGTGTTCGGGGGTGACGTTCTCGACGATCCGGCGTGCCCGGTCTGCGGCGGCACGGACGAGCGGACGGGGGTCCTGCTGTGGCGTGGTCACGCAGCCCATACTGCGCCCGCGGTTCCCCGCTCGTGACCGGTTCGGCGGACTACCTGCCGATGCCGGGCATGTGAGCGGTCAGTGTCGACAGTGTGCTCGCCACGATCTCGGTGAGTTCGCCGGGCCGGATGTCGAGCGTGCCGTCGAGCCATCCGCGGACGAGTTCGACGGCGCCGGCCATGACGACGACCGCGCACAGCTCCGCCTGGCGGGCATCGAGCCGGGTGCCCACCGCGTCGCTCTGCTTCGCGAGTTCGTCCGCCGCGGCGCGGATGAAGGCGCTCTTGCGTTCGGCGAGCGGTGGAGCGTCGGAAATGAGGAATCGTCCCTGCTGAGGGTTGCGTTCGACCGCCCCGACGATCGCTCCGACCGCGGCCCGGGCCTTCTCGTGCAGGTCGTCGGGAGCCGAGGCGATCGCGGCGACGGCGCCCGCGAGCAGTTCGGCTCCGAGCTCGTCGTAGGTCGTGGTCACGAGATCGTTCATGTCGGTGAAGCTCTCGTAGAAGAATCGCGGACCGATTCCGGCGGTGGCCGCGACCTTCCGGACCGTTGCGGCCGACCATCCTTCGGCTGCGACCACCTCGATCACCGCGTTCGCGAGGCGTTTGCGGCGTTCGGCGCGCCGGTCGGCCGGTGCGACGCCGCGGTACGCGCGGTGGGTTTCGGACTCGGACACATCCGCGAGTCTGTCACACGCGGCCTTTCCGGAATCGTCAGATTCCGGAATCAAGTGTTTACTAAATCCGGTATTCCTGCGATAGTCGGTGGCCGAATCCGGACGAGGAGAAACCGTGACGATCGAGGCTCCGCTGCCCACCCGCCCGCCGAGCACCCGCCTGTCGACGAGCCGCCTACACGACCGAGCCGATCGGCTCGCACCGAAACCGATCCTGAACGAGGGCGCTCCCCGGCTGGCGATGTCGCTCCTCGCCGGAGACTCGGTGCGGCCCACCCGTGCGCAGGCCCGGGCGTTCGCCAAGTTCGCGAACACTTGCGACCCGGTGGCGGACGATCTCGTCGCCGCGATGCGCCGCGACCGGACCCGGATCCGTGCGCAGTTCGAGCAGGCACTCGAGCACGGCATCGAGACCGTGGACGATCCCGCTCCCGAGGTGCAGGCGTTCGTCGATGCCCTCGACGACGTGCCGTTCTGGGTCGACTACGACAAGCTGGATCTCGCCGCGCAGGCGATCGCGCGGATGCCGGTGAGCACCCTCCTGGCGTTCACCACCGCCATCGCCTTCCCTGCCAGCTACGTTTCGCCGCGCGTCAACGACGTGCTGCTGCGCGGCGGCGACCTCGCGAAGCGCGCCGCGGCACGGATCGTGGAGACGGTCTCGTGGTCGATGGACTGCACGGCCCCCGGCGGGATGGAGCGATTCGGGGAGGGGACGAAGAACACCGCCCGGGTGCGCGTCGTCCACGCCTACATCCGCGCCGGGATCGACCGCGTCGACGATTGGAACACCGACACCCACGGCAGGCCCGTCAATCAACTGCACTACTGCGTGACGATGATTCCGATCGCCGGCGTCGCTCTCGCCGTCATGGCCGCCGGGCACTGGTATTCGCGACGCGAACGGGACGCGATCGTGCACCTGTACCGGTACGTCGCGCACACCATGGGGGTCACGGCCGAACTCCAGGTCACCTCGCTGGACGAGCTTCTTCGTCTCATCTGGCTCGCGGTCTGGTCGGAGGTGGATCCCGACGACTCGTCCGGAGCGCTGACCGACGCGGCGCTGAAGGCCGTCCCCCGGATATACGGTGTCGATGGTCCCGGTCCTGCGAACCGCATCAAGAGCTGGGCGCACTACCGGTTCCACGCCGACCTGGCCCGCCTGTCGCTGGGCTCCGGCTACTCCGACGCCGTGGGAATTCCGCGCCTGAGTCCGATGGCCGCGCTTTATCCGCTGTGGTTCGCGCGCAATCTCGTCCGCGACCGTTTGAGCGTCGCCGTGCCGGGAGGCGCCGCGCGCGCGGCGCGCCGGGGGCATCGTGAGCGTATGCGTGCGATCGGCGAGGTGAAGCAGCGGCTCGACGTCCGGCCGTACGAGCGGGACGGCGCGGTGC
>Ga0180215_1005398_pt1 | contig 10938 bp, 8 predicted proteins | sample eDN3rd37CBELigBY_FD_128871 | JGI IMG/M metagenome (GOLD analysis project Ga0180215, IMG submission 128871) | Enriched backyard soil microbial communities from Emeryville, California, USA - eDNA 3rd pass 37_C BE-Lig BY (version 2) (version 2) | ecosystem: Environmental > Terrestrial > Soil >...
GTCGAGCTCGCGGGGCGCATCGGCGTGCGATGGCGGCTCGCGGACATGTGGGACACCCTCGGCCTCGTCGAGTTCGTGGCCGATCGTCCCCACGCGGCGCTCCGCGCGATCGACGAGGCCCTCGCGGTGCTGGGCGCGGAGAAGCAGGACACGCTCCGCTTCGCGATCCTGATGCACCGGGCGACGGTCTTGGCCGTGCTGGGTCGTGCGCGTGCAGCCGAGCAGGCGCTCTCGCTCGCCGAGACGGTGCACCAACGGATGGGCTCGATCGATCGCACCTACGCGCTCGCCTGGGCCGTGGCGCAGGCGCGGGTGGCGGAAGCGCGCGGCAACTTCGCCGACGTCCGCCGCCTCATCGAGCCCACCCTCGACGGCTCGCGGCATTACGGCGCCGCCGATGCGTACTTCGCGATGGCGCGCGCCTGCATGGCGGAGGGCGCGCTCGAGGAGGCGCTTCCCTTCGTCGAGGAGGGCTGCCTCATCGGTTTGGACGCGGGCATCGTCCTCGCCGAGCGCAAGCACAACCTCGCCGTCTGGGCGCTCGCCTTGACCAGCCGCGACAGCCGCGTCGTCCGCTTCGCCGACACCATGCTCAAGCGCCTCGTCAGCGAGCGCGCGCTCCCCGTCCTCTCGGAGCTGCCGCCCACCTTCCAGAAGGCGCTCGCCCAATGGCAGAACGCGTCCGGAGCCCAGCCCATATGGCTCTCCACCCGCTTCGGCGTGGCCCGCGTTCCGCTCGACGAGGCCGAGGCCGAGGCGCAGCGCGCGATCCTGGCGGTCAACCTCATCTCCCACGAGGTCCGCGTGGGGAAGAAGACGGTCACGCTCACGCGGCATCGAGCGCTCGAGCCCTTGCTCGTCCAGCTCCTCCGCCGCGCCGACAGCGGCTTGTCGGCCGACGACATCCTCATGGCGGCAGGCGGCCCGGGACCTGGCTCGGCCGATGCCGACCACCGCGTCCGCGTCCTCATCTCACGCCTGCGCGCGCTGCTCGGCCCCGAGGCCCCGATCGTGACCGCCCGCGCCGCCGGCGAAGGTGCTCGCGCGCACTACCGGCTCTCGCCGCAGGTGGAGTTCGCCCTCATCGAGCCCGCCGACGGCGAAGGCGAACCCGCGGCCAAGAGCGCCGAGACCTGACGCGATCGGCTCGGCGCGGCCCTTTCCTCGCGATCCGGTGCTCCCCTCACGGCGCTATTGGCGGAACGCCCCAATTGCGACTAGGAAGCCGCCCCCATGGGTTTTGCTTGTGGAATCGTCGGCCTGCCGAACGTCGGCAAGAGCACGCTGTTCAACTCGCTTTCGTCGGCCAGGGCCGAGGCGGCCAACTACCCCTTCTGCACGATCGAGCCGAACGTCGGCGTCGTGACGGTGCCGGACGAGCGTATCGATGCGCTGGTGAAGGTCATCACGCCGAAGAAGACGGTTCCCGCCACCATCCAGTTCGTCGACATCGCCGGCCTCGTCCGCGGCGCCTCGAAGGGTGAAGGCCTCGGCAACCAGTTCCTCTCGCACATCCGCGAGGTGGACGCGATCGCGCACGTCGTCCGCTGCTTCGAGGACGAGAACGTCGTCCACGTCGAGAACCGCGTCGATCCCATCGCCGACATCGCGACCATCGACACCGAGCTCTGCCTCAAGGACCTCGATACGGTCGAGAAGCGCGCCGAGCGCGCCCGCAAGATGCTCAAGGCGAACCGGCCGGAGGATCGCATCGCGGTCGAGGTCTGCGAGGCGCTCGCCCGCCACCTCAACGAGATGAAGCCGGCGCGGACGCTCTTCCTCGCCGGCCCCGACGGCAAGATCCAAGGGCCTGCGATCCTCGAGTCGGCGGACGGCAGGAAGATCGTCGACGAGATGCAGCTCCTCACGATGAAGCCGACGTTCTACGTCGCGAACGTCGACGAGGCCTCGCTCACCAACCTCGAGAGCAACCGCCACTACCAGGCGGTCCTCGAGCACGCGAAGCGCGAGGGCACGAAGGTCGTCCCCATCTGCGCCGCCATCGAGTCGCAGATCGCCGAGCTCGATCCGGAGGAGCGCCCCGAGTTCCTCGAGAGCATCGGCCTCGAGCAGCCGGGCCTCGTGAACGTCATCCGCACCGGCTACGAGCTGCTCGGCCTCATCACCTACTTCACCGCCGGCGAGGTCGAAGTCCGTGCCTGGACCATCACGAAGGGCACGCTGGCCCCCGGCGCCGCCGGCAAGATCCACTCCGACTTCGAGCGAGGCTTCATCCGCGCCGAGGTCATCAAATGGCAGGACCTCGTCAACCTCGGCAGCGAAGCGAAGTGCCGTGAGGCCGGCAAGCTCTCGATCGAGGGCAAGGACTACGTCGTCGAGGACGGCGACGTGATCCACTTCCGGTTCAACGTCTGAGCCCCCGAAAGGCAGGCTCCCCGACGCCCCTTTCCCACGCGGAGAGGGGCGTTTGTGTTTTGAAGGGCGGGGGCGGGGGATGTGCGACGAGTGCGAGGAAGAGGGCGTGCGCGTGCGTGGGAGCGGCGGGCGGGCGGCGGCCGAGGGCTCGGTCCCTGGCGGATAGGGCGGGGGCAGGCGCTGTCTTCGGGGTTCTCGCGGCGAAAGATGCGGGGACAAGCGTTGTCCCCCGGGTTTTCGCGGCGGGAGGAGCGGGGACGGGCGTCGTCCCCCGAGTTTTCGCTGCGGAAGAGGCGCGTACGGGCGTCGTCCCCCGTGCTCTCGCGGCGGTAGGAGCGGGGACGGCGGTTGTCCCCGCTATTTCGACGTCGGGAGAGCCATCGAACGGGTCCGCACACGCCTCTCCCTCGCGCACATCCCCGCCCCCATCCCTCGTCCCTCACGCTCGGCCACGCGCGCACCCCCGCCCGCGTCCAGGCGCCGTGCCCTCGCCCGCTAGCGCGGAAACGCCGCGGCATTCCCTCCGTCGACCGTGAGCACGCAGCCCGTCGTCGCTTCGGCCGTCGCCAGGTAGACGAAGGCCTCCGCCACGTCCTCGGCCGTCGTCTCGCGGGAGAGGAGGTTCGCGCGGAAGTACTGCTCCTCGGAGAGGCCCCTCGCCTTGGCGCGCGCGGCCAATACGCCGCCGTCGAAGAGGCGGGTGCGGATGCGATCGGCGTTCACGGCGTTGGAGCGGATGCCGTGCTTGCCCAAATCGATCGCGAGCTGGCGCATGAGGGCGACGAGCGCGGCCTTCGGGATCGCGTAGGGCCCGAACGCGGGGCCCGGGTTGAAGGCCGCCTTCGACGCGTTGAAGAGGAGGACGCCGCCGAGCCCTTGGGCCTGCATGACCTCGGCCGCGGCGCGCGCGATCCACTGGTGCGAGAGCAGGTTGGTGCGGACGCTCCGTTCGAGGGCGAGCTCCCCCTCTTCCTCGTCGAGCAGGCCCGCGGGTGCCGAGCCGGCGTTCGAGACGAGGATGTCGAGGCCACCGAAGGCCGAAACGCAGGCCGACACGGCGGCGCGGGCGTCCTCCGTCTTCTCGAGATCGGCGAGGGCCCAGGCGACGCGCGCGCCGTACTTCTTCGCCAGCTCGGCGTGCTCGGCCTCGAGACGCTCGCCCGCGCGATCGACGACGAGAACGTGCGCTCCCTCGGCGAGCATGGCCTCCGCCGTCGCGAGCCCGATCCCGGAAGCAGCGCCCGTCACGAGCGCGACGCGCCGAGCGAGTCGGCCCGGCTTCGACGCCTGCCGCTTCAGCTTCGCCTGCTCGAGGCTCCAGTACTCGATGTCGAAGAGGTCCGTCTCCGAGACGGGGCGGTACTCACCGTCGTTCGCGATGTCGATCACGACGCGGGCGCTCTGCTCGACGACGTCGCGCACGATCATCGCCTCCGCGATCGTCTTGCCCAGGAAGAGGGCGCCTTGGTTCTTCACGAAGACGACGCGCGGCAACGCATCGAGCCGCTTCACCTCGATGCCGCGCGCGGCGATGCCTCGGTCCACCCACGCGTGGTAGCGCTCGCCCCATTCGGCCACGGCCTGCTCCAGCGCTTCGGGCGATCCATCCGCGTCGACGACGAGCGGGAAGGGCCGCGTGCGAAGGACGTGATCCGGAGTGATCGGGCCACGCTGCACGAGGTCCTGGAGCCGATCCGAGCAGGCGATCTCGTAGAGGTCGGGGTGATCGCTCACCAGCACGACCATGCGGCCGTCGGTTCCGGACGTGGCCTTGGCCAAGGCACCGCGGAGGCGCGGCGTGATGCGTGAGAGCGCCTTCCTCCGAGCCGCGAGGGGACGATCGTTCGCCGTCGACACGTGGTGCTGCCTGCGCGCGGCGAGCCACGCCTCGGCCTTGGCCACGGCCGCGATCATCCGCTCGTAGCTCTCCTGCGCGCTGCTCCCCCACGTGAAGATGCCGTGCTTGTCGAGAAGGAGCGCGTCGACGCCGTCGAGCTGGTCGACGATCGCGCGCACCGCACGCGCCAACACGAAACCAGGCATCACGTACGGGAGAAGCAGCACCCTCCCCTGCCAGACCTCCTGCACCAGCGTTTGCGAGTCGGGCCTGTCGAGAATCGAGAGGACGGCGTTCGCGTGCGTGTGGTCGACGAACTTGTGCGGAATCAGCGCGTGCAGGAGCGCTTCGACCGAGGGCGTGGGGCTATTCGGATCGAGCATCTGCCCGCGGAGCTGCGCGACCATGTCCTCGTCCGAGAGCGTCTCGAGCTCGGTGAGGCGCAGAAGGCGCGATAGGCGACAAGCGGGAAAGCCCTTCGGCTCGATGTCGGAGAGGTCCCAGCCACTTCCCTTCACGTAGAGGACGTCGACCTCGTCCCCCGTCAGCTCGCGCACCCGCGTCTTGACCGAGGTATTGCCGCCTCCGTGGAGGACGAGCTTCGGGTCGCGGCCCAAGAGGTGCGAGGTGTAGACCCGCAGCGCGAGGTCTTCTCCGAGGTGGCCGTAGCGATCGATGTACTCGCGGGCTTCGTCGTCCAGGTAGGGGCGGTACATGGCCTCCCCCTGTAGATGGCTCCGCCGTCGGCGTAAACCGCACCGGCGGATCCCGGGCCGTCAGTTCCCACACGCGGGGAGAGGGACACTGACGTCTTCGGCGGCATAGAGCGCGCTCTGGGTTCCCTGGAAGACACGCAGTCCCGCCGGTCCTCCCGTGGCCACGGCCTGCACACGCAAGATGAAGTGACGACTGTCCAGTGACTCGAGCGACTGGATGGCCCACGCGTTCCGAATCGCGCTCGTCTGCGTGCCGACGCCCGTCGTCGACGCCTGCGACGCGGTGCTCTGGGCGTTCGCGTTTCCGAACGCGTCGCCACCTTGCATCGACGAGTACATCTGGTCGTTCCCCCACGACTCGCGCACGTTGAGGCGACCGATGCCCACGCCCACGTCGCGGTTGGCCCACTGGTTGGTACTGCCGGCCGTCGTGTCGAAGCCGAGGGAGCTCAGGTCGATCTGGTTGGCGGAGCCGACCGTTCCCGCATGCGCATCGGTGACCTGCCCGGCCTGGGCGAGCGTCGTGCTGTCACCTTGCTCGATGGATGTCACGAGGAAGTCGGTGGCATGTGACACCGGCTCCCATCCGGCGCCGAGGCTTTCCTGCAGGAGCGCCTGGTTGCCGTAGCTGTCACGTGCATAGGACCCGGACTCACTGGACGTGTACGTAGTGCCATTCCGGAGTGAATCGCCGAAGCCGACGGAGCTCGTTTGCCCCGTCCCTTGAAACGCGGACACCTCGTCACCCGTCACGAGCGTGTTGGCCGTTTGCGCTTGTGCCACCAAGGCCAAGGTGACGCCGTTCACGCTCGTGGCCTCGGTGGCGACGAGCTGCTCACGTCCCCACGCATCGACGGAATAGAGCGCGAGCTCCGGAGCCTGCGCGATGTTCCCGAGCGGAGCGACGCCCACGAGGCCAATCGCCGCTGGCGCGGTGATGTCGAAGGCGAGGCCGACGGAGCAGTCGTTCACGATGGCCGGACCGAGCGCCGTGATGCGCGCCCCACTTCCCTCGACGCCTTCCTCCGCGGGGCCTCGTTCGCCCCCGCCGCAGGCCAGGAGCATCGTCACGGTCGTGCCCAGCAGCGCACCGCGATGGCAAAGAGCCACAGCTTTCATGAAGTCGTCCTCCGCAAGGGGCTGTTACGTCGGCTCACGCTCGTCCGATCTACGAACGGCGGGCTCAGCAAGGCGGATGCCCGCCAGCGCGCGACCGTCCCGGGCAGTTGACAGCGCGAGCTCGGCGGGAAGATGTTTCTCGCCCATGGACTCGACGTTCCTCCCGTGGACCCTCGGAGCCTCGCTCCGCGCGCCGACGTGTCGAAGGCTTACGTGAGACACCGCTCCCTCGGCTTCCTCCTCGTCGCTGCGACCGGGCTCTGTCCGAACCTCGCGCACGGGTTGGAGGCCGAGATCTCCGCGGAGACGGCCGCGCAGGGATACGCGACGCGGAGCCCTTGGGGCGAGCCCATCGTCCTTCGCCGGCGCTTCCAGCAAACGCTGGGGCTCGGTCTCTACGAGCTGCAGGGCGAGCGCGATCCGCGCGGGCCGACGATCTTCTTCCGCGGCCGGATGCGCCTCGACAGCGACTTCGGCATCGCCGACGAGGAGCTCGCCTACGATCCGGTATCGCAGCGCTTCGTCCCCGGCCTTCGGCGCGGCGAGGTCGACTTGATGTACGGCTACCTCGAAGGGCGACGCCTCTTCGGAGGCTGGTTCGGCTTCCGCCTGGGCCGGCAGTATTCGTTCGACTCGCTCGGGATCTGGTCCTTCGACGGCGGCCTCGTTCGCATCACCACGCCGATCTACGTGCGCGCCGAGCTCTACGGGGGCTTCGAACAGCGAGGGGGCTTGCCGCTGTCGACGCCTCGCTTCGAGCAGAACGGCGTCTGGCGCGGCGACCGCGTCGGCATGGACGCCAGCGTGCATCCCGCCTTTCACCAGGCGCACCTCGCACCCGCCTATGGCGTCGGCATCGAGAGCACCGAGCTTCCGTGGCTGGCGGTCCGCTTCGACTACCGCAAGGTCCAGAACCAGGGCGAGACGGTGGTGCAGATGTTCCCCGATCCGGTCACGGGCACCTTCGTCACCGAGAGCGGCACGCGCGTCTCATCGGAGCGGGCGGGTGGGCGCATCGGCTTCACGCTGGCCGACCACTTCCACCTCGACACGGGCGCCATCTACGACTTCTACAACGCGCTCTTCGCCTCCTATCACGGCGCCTTCGACTGGTACCCGACGCCCGATGTCATCGCCGGCATCGATTACGAGCACTACCGGCCCACCTTCGATGGCGACTCGATCTTCAACTTCTTCGCCCAGGAGCCCATGCAGACGGCCACCTTGCGGCTCGCGTGGCGCATCACGCCACGCCTCGACGTCGAGGGTTCGGGCGGTGTCCGCGTCTTCGGCAACGAAGGCGCGTTCATCACGAGCCATCAGGACGAGGCGCAGCTCGATTGGCTCGGCCACGCCGCGGCACGACATCGTTTCGCGACGGCGGACGTGGGCCTCCGCGCGCTCGTCGAGACGGGTGAGCGAGGGAGCCGCATCGGCAGCGACGTCTACGGCGAGCAGCGCTTCCTCGGCGATCGCTGGCTCGCGCAGGCGCGCCTCTCGCTCTACCGCTTCGACGACCCGCTTCGCCCCTACGGCGCCATCGACTCCTTCGCTTACATGACCGGCTTCGGCTTCCGCGCGCACGAGGACGCGCTCCTCCGTCTCGAATGGGAGCAGGCGATGAATCGACTGGTGGGTCAGCGCTACCGGGTGCTGGCCATGTTGGACGTGAGGGTTCGATGAGCCGGCAGAGCTCCCCGTTCTTGCCCTACCTGATGCTCGTGGCCTGTTTCGTCGCGGCCGCCCTCGCGCTCGTCGGCAAAGCGAACGCCGCCGACGAAGAAGCCGTCATGCCGCCTGCTTCGCCCTCGGTGCCGAGCCACGCCATCTATCCACCGCAGGAGCTCCCCCTCCGCTTCAGCCACGAAAAGCACCTCGCCCTCGGTACGCTCGCCTGCATCGACTGTCACGCCGACGCGAAGACGAGCACCCGCTCCGCCGACGTGATGCTCCCCGAGCCGCGGCGCTGCGACGGCTGTCACGGAAGCGACCACGCGAACCTCGCCGAGGTGAAGGCAGGCACATCCGTCATGGGAAGCTGCGGCTTCTGTCACGTCGGCTGGAAAGAGGGTGACGGCAACCGCGTCGCGCGCGTCCACCTTCCCCCGCCGAACCTGCGCTTCTCCCACAAGGCGCATGCGGACCGAAACATCGACTGCGCCCAGTGTCACGCGAACGTCGAGACGCTCGGCCTCGTCACGCGGGAACACCTACCCCGCATGCAGGACTGCCTCCGGTGTCACGACATGCCGGAGCCGGCGCGCGGCGGTGCCAAGGGCGAGTGCGTCACCTGTCACATCGCGGAGCTGGACGGCACGCTGCGCACCCGCTTCCCGAGCGGCGAGCTCTTGCCCCCGGCCTGGATGGGCGGCGCGGAGCACACGGCGGACTTCCTCTTCCGTCACCGCTTCCTCGCGGCCACCGAGCCCACGCTCTGCTCGAGCTGTCACACCGAGGACTACTGCACCGACTGTCACGACGGCCGCGTCCGCCCTCGCTCCTTTCACCCGAACGACTGGCTCTCGATGCACGCGGTCGCGGCCATCCAGGACAAGCCGCGCTGCACGAACTGTCACAACCAGCAGAGCTTCTGTCTGACGTGTCACCAGCGGACCGGCGTCGTCATGAGCGGGCCGAACCAGGTCGAGCGCGGGCGCGGCGAGCGATTCCACCCGCCCGGTTTCGCCGACCTCCGCGGGCGAGGGCCGAACCATCATTCGTTCGAGGCGAGGCGAAATCTGAACGCCTGCGTCAGCTGCCACACCGAGCGTGACTGCGCGATGTGCCATGCCACCGTCGGACGACGAGGCCTCGGTGTCAGCCCGCACGGCGCCAGCTTCACCTCACGATGCAAGGCCGCCTTCCGGCGGAATCCTCGGCCTTGTCTCGTCTGTCACGAGGCGAGCGGCACAGAGCTCGATGCATGTCGCTGAGGCTCACGACCCATCCCGCCGAACGGCAGAAAGTTAGGCAAACTCCTTGCCCGACCGTTCCGCTGAGAGCTATACGCGGTGTGGACGGTGGACAGATCATGTTGCCCACCAAGGAGGAGCCTCGTGAAGGAGCTTATCCGGTACCTCATGGAAAACATCTACTTGGACTTCCAAGGGGACATATCCGCGGAGCAGGTCCGGAATTTCCTCAGGGAAGACGAAAGCCGTGAGGCGAAGCAGCTTCTATCGAAGATCGTGGAAGAGAAAGGGATCGACGAGCTTCTCATCACGCTGGCCGACGTCCTCAAAGAGCACATCTCGACGGGCATCAACGAGACGGTTCTGCAAGAGCAGCTTGAGATGTACGCTGAGAGCTGAGCATGCCCGGCCAAAGGGGCTTTCGCCTCCGAGGGACAAACGAGCTGACGGATTCCACCTGGGTCCGTCAGCTTTTTCGTCTCTCGAGCCTTTGTCTTCTCGCCGCATGTGACCGAGGCTCGCCGACCTTCGACACGGTCGAGACGGGGCCCAAGGTCAAAGTCCAGCTCACCATTCCCGAGGCCGACGCCGTCGACGTGCCGGTGGATCAATCGATCCGCGTGCAGTTCGACCGCTTCCTCTCGCCGCTCTCCGTCACGCGGCAATCGTTTTGCATCGCCTCGGTCGGCCCGATGACGCGCGGATCTCTCGACGACTGCGAGACGTATCCCGCGCCCGAATACGACCCGGTCGACCGCGTCGCCGTCTGGAAGTTGAGCCAGCCGTTGAAGCCGGGCGTCCGCTACACGGTCACGCTTCGTCCTCCCGAGGACCAAGACCATCCCGACGGCATCCGCGCCTTCGACGGCGCGCCCCTCGAAGCGCCCTACGTCTTCAGCTTCGTCACGGAACGCAGACAGCCCTGCGGCGAGGACGAGAGTTGCCCCGATGGCACGAGCTGTCGCTGCGAGGGCGCAGCCTGCGAGCGCAAGACCTGCCAGCGTCCTTCGAACGAGCCCGCTCGCCACGTCGATTACTGCGCGACCCCGCGGAGCCTTTGCGCCCTTCCGGCGACCGCGTGCGAGCCGCCCCGATCCATTCCCGCGACGAGGCCCGGGCCACGCACGTTGCTCCACGGCTGCGCGGGGTCGACGTGTCACTCGAGCAACGCCCGCTCGCGCTCGTCGTCCCACGCGCAGGGCAACACCCTCGTGCTCACGAACGACGGCATCCGCGACTACCTCGGCAAGGTCGCCCTCGAGACCGCGACCGGAGGCGATCCCACCGCGATCAACCGGCTCGGCGTGCCCTTCGGCGTGAACATGCCCTACGTCGATCCCGGCTTTCCCGCGAACAGCTACCTCCTGTGGAAGCTCGTGCTCGGCCTCGAGGGACGCGACGCCCACGTCGTCGAGCCCACCTTCTCCGCCGACGGCTATCGCTGCGAGGACTTGAGCCAGCTCCCGCAGGATGCGGGGCCCGATGGCGAGTGCCCGCGGATCGAGCCGCCGTCGTCGCCTCTCGTCCGTGCGGGCGACGTGCAGCCGGGGATCGTCGAGCCCTGGATTCCCCCGTCGATGTCACGCCCCATCGCCGAGGGCGAGTACGAGCGGCTCCGTCGAAGCCTTCGTGGCCACGGCATGCCCTTGGGTCGCTCCATCGACGCGGCCTCGGTCCGCGGCCTCCAGGCCTGGATCGCGGCCGGCGCGCCCGTGACGGACTGCGAGCCTCGGTAGCGACGCGAGGGGCGCGATGTCTCGTGATAGCCTCGGCCCCCCTTATCGAGGCGAATCATGAAGAAGCACTCTTCGAATGGCTTGCGAACCCGGCTCGGCTTCCATCTCTCCCCCCTCGCCGCCTTGGCCTTCGCCGCGTGGGCGATGGCGGGCTGCTCCTCGGATGCCGACACCCAGGCCGCGCCCGAAGGCCCCCTCCCCGCCGACGGCGACGTCTACGTCGAAGGCAGCATGACCTTGGA
>Ga0180215_1005401_pt1 | contig 10936 bp, 9 predicted proteins | sample eDN3rd37CBELigBY_FD_128871 | JGI IMG/M metagenome (GOLD analysis project Ga0180215, IMG submission 128871) | Enriched backyard soil microbial communities from Emeryville, California, USA - eDNA 3rd pass 37_C BE-Lig BY (version 2) (version 2) | ecosystem: Environmental > Terrestrial > Soil >...
CGGTCACCTCGAGCGTGTGCTGCTCGTCGGCGAGGCGCAGCACGGCGCGCTCGGTCTCGTCGAACGCCGGGCTGGCCGCCCAGTCCTGCAGCGCGGCGACCTGCTCGTCGGGCACGCCGGCGTCGGCGGCCATGCGCCGGTGGTGCTGCCACTCGTACTCCGAGCCGCACAGCTGGGCGATGCGCAGGATCATGAGCTCGCGCAGCGCCCGCGGCGTCGACGCGTCGTAGCGCAGCGTCCGCGCGAGCTGCGCGTAGGAGCGCAGCATCACGGGGTTGTTGGCGAGCACGCGGTACAGCGCGATCGGCTCGCGGCCCTCGCGCAGCGACTGCGCGAAGACCTCGGCCGTGATGGGGTCGGGCGCATCGCCCTCGACGTGGGGAAGCCGGCTCATCCGGCCCCGGATATTGTCGTACAGGGCAATGACGAGCACCGGAGGGGGAACACGATGCGCGCAGCGCTGATGGTCGCGGCGAAGCAGCCGTTCGTCGTCGAGGACATCGACTACCACGCTCCGTCGCCCGGCCGGGTCCTCGTGCGCACCGGGGCGTCGCCGTTCTGCTCGACGGACTGCGTCAACTGGCGCGGAGAGCTGTTCAAGATCCCCCCGACCATCCTCGGGCACGCCTCGATGGGCTATGTCGAGGAGGTCGGCGAGAACGTCACGCACATCAAGGTCGGCGACCGCGTGATCGTGCCCGGCACGTCGGAGTGCGGCGTGTGCTTCTACTGCTCCATCGGTCGGCCGGACCAGTGCTCGGAGACGTTCGACCGCGGCGGCATCTGGCCCCACGTCGCCGACCGCCGCAACGGGGAGCCGGTGAGCGCAGCCGGCAACGTCGGCGGCTACGCCGAGGTCATGAACGTTACGGCCAACCAGGTGTTCCCGATCGAGTCCGACCTGCCCGACGAGGTGCTCGGCTGCATGGGCTGCGGCATCACGACCGGCCTGGGGATGGTCTTCAACGTCGCCAAGGTCCAGCCCGGCCAGAGCGTCGCCGTCGTCGGCCTGGGCCATCTCGGCCAGTGGACGGTGCAGGCGTGCAAGGTCGCCAACGCGCGCAAGATCATCGCGGTCGACCCGATCGCCTACCGCCGCGAGATCGCGGGCTCGCTGGGCGCCACGCACGTCGTGGACCCCAGCGCGGAGGACTCCGTCGCCGCGGTGCAGGCGCTCACGGAGGGCCGCGGCGCCGACGTCGTCTTCGAGGCGGCGACGGTCACGAGCGCGGTGCGCGACGCGGTGCTCATGTCGCGCCGCGCCGGCACGGTCGTCCTCTCCAGCGTGCAGAGCGGCACCGCCGAGGTGACGCTGCCGCAGGCCGCGATCGCGGTGCAGAGCCGCGCGATCATCTCCACGCAGAACGGCAACGTGCGCATGCGGGCGGACCTGCCGCGCTTCGCGCGCATGATCGAGGACGGGCTCATCACGGCCGACCCGATCATCACGACCCGCTACGCGCTCGACGACATCAACGAGGCGCTGCACGCCTCCGACGAGAAGCGCGACCTCAGCGGGGTGATCGTGCCGAGCCTGAAGAAGACCGAGGTGCTGTCGCGGGTGGACGCGGACGCGGTGGCGGCGTAGCGCGCTGCGCCGCCAGCGTCGCGGCGAGCTCCCACAGGCGGTGCAGCGCGGGCAGGTCCGCGCCGCGCCACCGGGCCAGTGCTATCCCCATCGTCGCCTCCGGCCGGGCGAGGCGCCGGTAGACCGCGCCCGGGACCCGCAGGCTGCGGGAGCGCTCCAGGCCGATGAACGACACCCCGGCGCCCGCGGCGACGGCGGTCACGATGCGCTCCTCCTCGGGCTCCGCGCGGGCGACCGGGGGCCACGCCGACGGGTCGTCGCCGTAGAGCTCGGCGAGCATCGCCCGCCAGGCCGCGGGCGCATGGTCCTGCGGCCAGAAGACGAGCGGCTCGCCGCGCACCTGCTGCGGATCGACCACTCGCGCGCGGGCGAGCGGGTGGCTCGTCGGCAGCACGCAGACCATGGGCTCGCGGCCGAGGTCGAGCACCTCCAGACCGTCGTCGAGGAGCGGCGTGCGCACGAACGCCGCGTCGACGAGGTTCTCGCGCAGCGCGGCGACGTTGCGCGTCGTCGTCCCGAGGTCCAGCTCGAGGTCCACGCCCGGGTGCCGCGCGCGGAACGCCTCCACGATCTCGCCGGCGATCCCGCCGGGCAGCGAGCGCGTGAGGTTGAGGCGCAGCCGCCCGCGCTCGCCGGCGGCGGTCGCCCGGACGACGGCGGCGGCGCGATCGGCGGCCGCGAGCACGGCGCGCGCCTCCGGCAGCAGCGCCTCGCCGGCGGGCGTGAGCGCGACCCGGCGGCGGTCGCGCTCCACGAGCCGCACGCCCAACGACGCCTCCAGGCGGCGCAGCGCCTGGCTGAGGCTCGGCTGCGCGATGTGCAGGCGCTCGGCGGCACGGCGGAAGTGCAGCTCCTCCGCGAGCACGACGAACGAGCGCAGCTGTCCGAGCTCCATCCCCGCACGCATGATAGGCAACGCCTCTCACAGCGCTCGCAAGAGGTCGTTGATAGGCGAGGCCGGGCGACGTAGCGTTCCGGCGCATGGAGAGGAGAGCCGGCGCAGCCGCGCCCGCGGACGGCCCTGCCCGGGGCTGCCCGTTCCACGGCGAGGGGGCGACGGAGTTCCGCCCGTCGGACTTCCGCCCGTTCGACACGGCCGACCCGTTCGCGTTCTACGCGCGCGCCCGCCGCGAGCAGCCCGTGTTCTTCAGCGAGGAGCTCGGCTTCTGGGTCGTCACGCGCTACGAGGACATCCGCGCGATCTTCAAGGACCCGGCCACCTTCTCGTCGGAGATCACGCAGGCGCCCTACAAGGAGCGCCCGCCCGAGGTGCAGAAGGTGCTCGACGACGGCGAGTTCACCGCCTACTCGGGCCTGTCCGCCCGCCAGCCGCCCGACCACACGCGCCTGCGCGGCTTCATCAAGAAGGCGTTCACGCCGCGTCGTGTCGCGGTGCTCGAGCCGCAGATCCGCGAGATCGCGCGCCGGATGATCGGGGAGCTGGACCGCAGCGGCGAGCCTGTCGACCTCGTCGCGGGGCTGACCTACGAGCTGCCCGCGCTCGTCATCTTCCGCCTGCTCGGTGTGCCCGACGAGGACGTCGCCGACGTCAAGCGCTGGGCGGCGAGCCGCGTCGTGCTGGGCTTCGGCGACGGGCCGGTCGAGGAACAGCTGCACCACGCGGAGAACCTCGTCTCCTACTGGCGCTACTGCCTGGACCTCGTCAACAGCCGCTTCGAGGACCCGCGCGACGACCTGCCCTCCGACCTCGTGCGCATCTACCAGGAGGGCGATCAGTCCCTCGACGTCCACGAGATGGCCAGCCTCGTCTACTCCCAGCTCACCGCCGGGCACGAGACGACCAGCTCGCTGCTCGCCGGCGGCCTGAAGGAGCTGCTCACCCAGCGCGAGCGCTGGGAGGAGGTCTGTGCCGACCCGTCGCTCATCCCCGCGGCCGTGGAGGAGATGCTGCGGATCGCCACGCCCGTCTTCGCCTGGAAGCGCCTTGTCAAGCAGCCGGCGCGCGTCGGCGACGTGGACCTCGCTCCCGGCGACCGCGTCCTGCTTATCCTCGGCTCGGCCAACCACGACGAGACGGTGTTCGAGGAGCCCGAGGCGATCGATCTGCACCGGCCGAACGGGCGCAACCACCTCGCGTTCGGCCTGGGCATCCACTTCTGTCTCGGCGCGCCGCTTGCGCGGCTGGAGGCGCAGGTGGTCCTCGAGGAGCTCACGCGCCGCTTCCCGGGGATGCGCCTGGTGGATGGCCAGCGCTTCGTCTACCCGCCGAACACGACGTTCCGCGCGCCGCAGCAGGTGTGGGTGCACCTCGGCGAGGAGGCGCCCGCGCGCCGGGTCGTGGTCGGCCTGGAGGAGTGCTGCTCGGACGACGTCGCGCTCGTCGGCGGCAAGGGCGCGAGCCTCGGGACCCTCATGCAGGCCGAGCTGCCCGTGCCCGCGGGCTTCGCGGTCACGACCGAGGCGTTCCGCGAGGCGCTCGCCGGCGGCGTGGCGAAGCGCATCGCCGCCGAGCTCGTCGAGTGCGACCCGTGCGACATCGAGGCGCTGGAGGAGTGCTCGATGCGCCTGCGGGCGCTCGTGGAGACGACGCCGCTGCCGCCGGCGGTCGCCACCGCGATCCGCGAGGCCTACGCGGCGCTGTGCGCCCGCGAGGGCTGCGACGACGTCCCCGTGGCCGTGCGCTCGAGCGCCACGGCCGAGGACGGCGCCGAGTCGAGCTTCGCCGGCCAGCAGGACACGTACCTGTGGGTCGTCGGGGCCGACGCGGTGCTCGAGCACGTCCGGCGCTGCTGGGGGAGCCTGTACTCGGCGCGCTCGATCGCGTACCGCTGCGAGCGCGCGATCCCCCACGACGACGTGGAGATGGCCGTCGTCGTCCAGCGCATGGTGCCCGCCCGCGCGGCGGGCGTGGCGATGACGCTCAACCCCGCCAACGGCGACCGGTCGAAGATCGCGATCGAGGCGAGCTTCGGCCTGGGCGAGAGCGTCGTCAGCGGGATGGTGACGCCGGACAACGTGCTGGTCGACAAGGTCATGCTCGAGGTGGTCGACACGCGCATCGGCACGAAGGAGGTCGAGCTCGTCGCCGATGTGCCCGCCGGCTGCGTGACCGAGCGCCAGGTGGAGGAGGAGCGCCGGTCGAGGCCGGCGCTCACGACGGCCGAGGCCCGGCGGGTCGCCGAGCTGGCCAAGCGCGCCGAGCAGCACTACGGCGCGCCGCAGGACGTGGAGTGGGCGGTCGCCGACGACGCGACCGTCGTGATGCTCCAGAGCCGTCCCGAGACGGTCTGGAGCCGCGCTCCCCAGCAGGCCTCGACTCCGTCCGGCGGGTTCGCGACGGGGATGACGGGCCTGGTGCAGACGCTCATGAACCCCTTGTCCGCGAGGAGGGCCGCGGATGTCGACGCCGACCGCTAAGCGCTTCATCAGCCCGTACGACGACCCCGCGCCCGCGGGCGCCGAGGGCTGGGAGGAGCTGTACCCCTACTACCTGCACTTCACGGAGGCGCGCAGGGAAGAGGACGAGGCGAAGTTCTGGTTCGCCGACCTGACGCACTGGCCGCGGGTCTTCAAGCCGTTCGACTGCATCAGCGTCGAGTTCGCCTGTCGCTGCCTGGGCCAGTACAACACGCGCCATTGGGTCATCCCGCCCGCCCAGGGCATCGACTACCGCGTCCACAACGGCTACCTGTACATGAGCCCGGTCGGGGTGCCGGAGGCCGACATCCCGTCACGCGTGCCCGAGTTCCTCGAGCGCGCCGGCCACTACTTCGCCAACTGGCCGTCGCTCCTGGAGAACTGGGAGCGCAAGGTGCGCGCGATCATCGCCGACCTCGAGGCCCTGCGGTTCGACCCGCTGCCCGACCGCGTGCCGATGGAGGACATCGTCTCGGGCAAGGGCGCCGACCCGCATCTGGAGCTCACGGAGAACTACAACCGCGCGATCGAGCTCGGCTATCGCGCCTACCAGCACCACTTCGAGTTCCTCAACCTCGGCTACGTCGCCTACCTGGACTTCTTCGGGTTCTGCAAGGAGGCGTTCCCCGGCATCCCCGACCAGGGGATCGCGAAGATGGTCCAGGGCATCGAGGTCGACCTGCTGCGGCCCGACGACGAGCTCAAGAAGCTGGCCAAGCTCGCGGTGGAGCTCGACGTCGCCGGCGCGCTCGCCACCGGGTCGGTCGACGAGGCCCTCGCGGCGGTCGCCGCCGCGCCGCGCGGGCAGGAGTGGCTCGCGGCCTGGGAGGCGGCGAAGGAGCCGTGGTTCAACTTCTCCTCGGGCAGCGGCATGTACAGCGACGACCGGGTGTGGCTCGACCACCTCGAGATCCCGCTCGGGTTCCTGCGCGAGTACATCGCGCAGGTCCAGGAGGGCCGCGACATCGACCGCCCGACGGAGGCCATCGTCGCCGAGCGCGACCGCATCTCGAGCGAGTACCGGTCCCTGCTGCCCGACGACGAGGCGCGCGCCGCGTTCGACGAGAAGCTCGGCCTGTGCCGGATGGTGTTCCCCTACGTGGAGAACCACAACTTCTTCATCGAGCACTGGTCGTACTCGATCTTCTGGCGCAAGATCCGACGGCTCGGCCAGGTGCTCGCCGACGCGGGCTTCTGGGACGAGGCGGACGACATCTTCTACCTGCGCCGCGACGAGATCCCGCTCGCCATCTTCGACTACGGCAACGGGTGGGCGGTCGGCGTGGAGCCCGCCGGCCCCGACCACTGGCCGCCGATCATCGCCCGGCGCAAGGAGATCGTCGCCGCGCTGTCGGAGAAGGCGCCGCCGCCGGCGATGAACGAGCCGCCGCAGGTCATCACCGAGCCGTTCACGATCATGCTGTTCGGGATCACGAGCGAGCGGGTCAGCTCCTGGCTGTCGGGCGGCGACGGCGACGGCGGGCTGACCGGCATGGCCGCCTCGCCGGGGCGCGCGGAGGGCACGGCGCGGGTCATCCTCGACGCGTCCGAGCTCGACGAGGTGGAGGACGGCGAGATCCTCATCACGCGCATCACGGCGCCGAGCTGGGGCCCGGTGTTCGGGCGCGTCGCGGCGGTCGTGACCGACGTGGGCGGGATGATGAGCCACGCGGCGATCATCTGCCGCGAGTACGGCCTGCCCGCCGTGACCGGCACGGGCGGGGCGACCGGCGCGATCCGCACGGGGGACCGCGTGGTCGTCGACGGGAACGCGGGCACGGTGACGATCGCTTCGTGACGGACCGCTACGCCGCAGCATGGGCCGCGGCGCGGCCCTACATGCGTGCGCGCAAGAACGACGTGCACGTGCCGCTGTCCTTCTGGTACGCCGAGCGCCTGCTCGAGCGCCATCCGGAGGCGGACCGCGACGTCGTCCTGCTCGCGATCATGTTCCACGACGCCGGCTGGGCGGTCATCGACGAGGAGCGCATCTACCGGGAGGGGTTCGCCACCGGCGACCAGGACGTGGACCTCTCCTCCGACGTGCGCATCCTGCACGAGAAGGAGGGCGCCCGGCTTGCCGCCGAGGCGCTCTCCGAGCTGGGCGAGGACCCCGCGCTCGTCGAGGAGGTCGTGGCGATCATCGACGGGCACGACTCGCGCCGCCACGCGCTGTCGCGCAACGACGAGCTGGTCAAGGACGCCGACAAGCTGTGGCGCTACTCGGTCACCGGCGTGAGCGTCGGCTGCGACTGGTTCTCGATGACCCCCGGCCAGTACGCGGCGCGGCTGGAGCGCCAGGTCCGCGAGGCGCTGTTCACCGACGCCGCGCGCGAGATCGGGGAGCGCGACCTCGCGCAGTCCAAGGCGCTGCTGCAGACGGCGGTGCTGCCGTGAGCGTGCTCGACGAGATCCGTCAGCGCGCCGAGCCGTACTGGCAGACGCGCTCGAACGAGATCCACGTGCCCGAGTCCTTCGAGCTCGCCCGGCGGCTGCTCGACGCGCACCCGGAGGCGGACGCGGGCATCGTCCTGCCCGCGATCCTGCTGCACGACTGCGGCTACTTCCTCGTCCCGGAGGAGGACCACCTCAAGGGCCTCGCGGGCGCGCCGATCGGCTGGGAGGCGGACATCACGCGCCGCCACGAGATCGAGGGCGCGCGCCTGGCGGGGGAGATCCTCGCCGCGGTCGGCTACGACCCGGAGCGGATCGCGCGCATCCAGGAGATCGTCGACGGCCACGACTCGCGCGAGGAGGCGCTCTCGCTGGAGGATGCGCTCGTCAAGGACGCCGACAAGCTCTGGCGCTACACGGAGAGCGGCGTGCGCGTCTGCCACGTGTGGGTGGAGCGCACCCCCGAGGAGTTCATGGATTTCGTCGAGTCGCGCATCGACCGCTGGCTCATCACGGACGCCGGCAAGGCGCTGGCGCGCGAGGTCCTCGCGGAGTCGCGATGCGCGTCCTGGTGACCGGGGCCGCCCGCGGGCTCGGGCGCGCGTTCGCGCTCGCCTTCGCGGAGCGGGGGGACACCGTCGCGGCGGCCGACCTCGACGCCGATGCGGCGGCGGAGACGGCGCGGCTCGCGGGCGGCGGCGCGATCGGGCTGCGCGTCGACGTCGCCGACGCGGAGTCCGTGCGGGCGGTGGTCGACGCCGTCGCGTCCCAGCTCGGCGGCGTCGACGTCCTCGTGAACAACGCCGGGCTCTACGCGGGGCTGCGGCGCGGCCCGTTCCACGAGCTCGACGAGGGCGAGTGGGATCGCGTCATGGCGGTGAACGTGAAGGGGACGTGGCTGTGCGCGAGCGCGTGTGTGCCGCACATGCGCCGCGCCGGGGGCGGCGCGATCGTCAACATCGCCTCCACGACGGCCCTCAACGGGTCGGCGGGCTTCGCGCACTACGTCGCGTCCAAGGGCGCCGTGATCGCGCTCACGCGCTCCATGGCCCGGGAGGTCGGGCCGCTGGGCATCCGCGTGAACGCGATCGCCCCCGGCTTCACGCTCACGGAGGCCAGCCGGGAGCTGTTCGCCGGCGAGGGGATCGACCCGGAGACCTACGCGCTCGACCGCGGGTCGCTCAAGCGCCCCGCCCAGCCGGACGACGTCGTCGGGGCCGCGCTGTGGCTGGCGGGGGAGGGCGCCGGCTACGTGACGGGGCAGACCGTCGTCGTCGACGGCGGGCGCATCTTCGTCTAGCCGCGTTCCCGGCGCCACTCGCGCGGCGTGACGCCGTATGCCGCCCGGAACGTGCGGCTGAAGTGCGCGGGGCTCGCGAACCCCCACCAGGACGCGATGTCGAGGATCGACCGGTGCGCGTGGCCCGGGTCGGCGAGGTCGCGCGCGCAGCGGGCGAGACGCCGCTCGCGGATCGTCTCCGCCACGGTCCGCCCGCCGCCCTCGAAGAGCCGGTCCAGCCGGCGGCGCGACATGAAGTGCGCTGCCGCGACCGCATCGGGGGTCAGCGCCGGGTCTGCGAGGCGCTCGTCGATGAACGCGCGCACGAGCGTGCGCACCGCCTCCGGCGCCTGCGGCACGACGACGGTGCCGTCGTAGAGGGCCCTGAAGAGGTCCAGCAGCCCGTCGGCGAGCTCCGGGCCGCCGGCAGCCGCGCCGGCCTGCAGGTCGGCGAGCAGCGCGCGCAGGAAGCGGCGCGCGACGCGGCCCGCCCCGTCGGCCCCGGAGATCGCGGTCGCCGTGCGCCCGAGGATCCGCTCGCCGCCGCGCAGCAGCTCCTGCGGGCAGTACGTGACGAGCAGGTCGTGGCGGCTGTGCGCGTCGACGACGTAGGGGTGCGAGGAGGCCCAGCTCGCGAAGTCGCCCGCGCGCAGCGCCGAGCGCCGCCCGTCCTGGTCGACGACGCAGCGCCCGGCGAGCAGCAGCGACACCTGCACCCACTCGGGGTCGCCGGCGCCGATCATGGGCCGCGTCCGGGTCACGCGTGACGCATCCGCCGTCAGCCGGTAGATCGTGAGCGGGCCGACGTCGAACCGCGCGACGCGCCCGGCGAACGGCGTGTCGCCGCGTGGCCGGACGGCGAGCGGCTCGAACACGCGCGGCGTCGTCTGCGCCCACAGCTCGAAGCGCTCGTCCGGCGGCACCTCCGCGGTGTCGACGACGACGCTCATCCGGAGGGCCGCAGCGTATCGCCGCAACCCGTCCGGGACAGGCCAGACCCGGCGCTCGGGCGAACCTACGCTGCGCGGCGATGAGCACAGCCGCCCAGACGTCGCAGGAGATGCTCGCGCGCGCCCGCGAGCTGCGCCCGGCGCTGCTCGAGCGCCAGGAGGAGACCGAGCGCCTGACGCACTACCCCGAAACCACCCACCGTGAGCTCCTCGACGCGGGCTTCTACCGCCTGCTGACGCCGCGTCGCTACGGCGGCCACGAGATGGCGCTCGACGACTACCTGAAGGTCATGATCGAGATCGCGCGCGGCTGCCCGTCCACGGGGTGGTCGCTGTGCCTGCCGATCGGCCACACCCTGCTGGTCGCGAGCCTGTACCCGCTGGAGGTGCAGGACGAGCTGCTGGGCGAGTACTTCTTCGCCGCCTCCTTCGGCGCCCCGGTCGGCGAGGCGGTGCGCGCGGACGGCGGCTGGGAGCTCACGGGCACCTGGCCGTACAGCTCGGGGATCGCGTGGTCGACGCACTTCATGGGGCAGACGGCGGTGCCGGGCGAGGAGCTGCCGATGCTGTTCGTGGCGCCGCGCTCGTCGTGGACGAAGGTCGACGACTGGGGCGACTCGCTGGGCCTGAAGGGCTCGGCGTCCAACAGCGTCCGCTTCGACGGCGGGTTCGTCCCCGAGCGCTTCTGCATCCACGACCTCGTGATGGTCGACATCGACGTCGACGAGCCGACGCCCGGCTACCTCCTGCACGGCAACCCGATGTACGCGGGCCGCTCCCTCGGGCTGTTCATGTGCGAGCTCGCCGCGATCGCCGTCGGTGCCGGCAAGGCCGTCCTCGACGAGTACGAGCGGATCATCCGCTCGCGCACCACGACGTGGGGCCCCGAGCAGCTGCGCTACCAGCACAGCGACCCCCAGCGCCACCTCGGCCTGGGGATGGGCCAGATCCTCATGGCGGAGGCAGCGGTGCTCGGGATGGCGCGGGAGTGGATGGAGCTGTGTCGCCGCGGCATGGAGGACGGCGTGCCGTACGGGCCACTCGACGACCACCGCATCGCGGTCGTGACCACGCAGGCGGCGCGCCAGGTCTACGCCGCCGCGCAGGACCTCTTCCAGATGGCGGGCTCGACCGCGTCGCGCGACGGCCGGCGCATGCAGCGCCTCATCCGCGACCTCGGGACGTACTGGTCGCACAACACGCCGTCGCAGTACGAGCTGCTCGCGCAGACGCTCGCGATGCTCCAGCTGGGGTTCCCGAAGGAGCAGCTGCCGGCGACGGGGGCGTAGGGGGTCTGCCGGGCTGTGGGGCCGCACCGCTCGCGCTGCCGTGGCGGCGCGGGCGCTC
>Ga0180215_1005403_pt1 | contig 10934 bp, 10 predicted proteins | sample eDN3rd37CBELigBY_FD_128871 | JGI IMG/M metagenome (GOLD analysis project Ga0180215, IMG submission 128871) | Enriched backyard soil microbial communities from Emeryville, California, USA - eDNA 3rd pass 37_C BE-Lig BY (version 2) (version 2) | ecosystem: Environmental > Terrestrial > Soil >...
GACGACGAAGGCCGGCGCCGCCAGGCCGTCGCGCAACGGGTTGGCGTTGGCATCGACTTCGACGTAGCCCGGCCCGCCGGCCGCCGCCTTGAGGTGCAGCGATGCCATCAGGCCTATGCCGCCTCCCAGCCAATGCGGGCAAAACCACAGGTCCCGGTCCCGGGCGAGGCGCGCCACGGCGAGGCCGCCGGACAGCCCGCCCCATTTGCCGATGTCAGGCTGGATGATTCCCACCGCTGCCGAGTCGGCGTAAGCGGCGAACGCATCGAGTCCCGCCAGATTCTCCCCGGCCGCGAGACGCAGGGGTTGATTCGCCGCCAGCTCCTTCCATCGGGAAACCGGCGTGTCGGCGCGCATCGGCTCCTCCAGCCAGAGCAGATCGTATTTCGCCATGCGTTGGCCGGCCCGGCACGCTTCGTCATAGTCCCAGCCCTGGTTGGCGTCCACCATCAATGCGCAGCCCGGGCCGATGGCGTCGCGCATCGCGCGCAGGTTGGAATCGTCGCGTTCCGCTCCGAATCCCACTTTGAGCTTGAAGGCGCGATACCCCTCGTCGTAGCGCGCCTTGGCAAGTTTTTCCGGTTCCGTGGGATTGATCCCGGAGGCGTACACCGGCACGGGCCCGGGTGTGTCGCCTCCCAGCATGCGCCACATCGGCACGCCGGCGCGTCGGGCTGCGAGATCCCAGAGCGCCTGTTCGACGCCGGCGATCGCATGGTGGATGGGCCCGGGCTCGCCCGTCTGCAGGACGAGGACGGCCATCCGGTCGGCAAGCCGCGCCCAGCATGCGGCGGGACCGGCCCAGGTTTCGGCCAGCACCAGCGGTTTCAGGTAGGCGAGCGCGATTCGCGCGCGATGTTCGGCGCCGACACTGGGAAAGTTGCACCATGTTTCTCCCCATCCGATCGCGCCGTCCGCATCGGTCAGCTTGACGAGCACGGCGGGGCGGTCATGCATGATGCCGAACGAGGTCTGCACCGGCGGAACCGCCGGCGCCCGGAATACCAGGACTTCGAAATCGCGGATGTCGAGCGTTTCGAGGGCGTGTGCGGTCGCGTTCAATTTTCTGTCTCCGCGTGGTTCCATGTCAGGCGTAGTGCGCGGCGTGGCCGGGCGGGGGCGTCGCGCCGAAGCCCCCGCGCGCGACGACCGCTTCGCGGCCCCCGTGCAGGTCGACCAGCGCCTTTTGCTGCGTTCGCGCCCGCGCATCCACCGCGGCGGGATCGACTTGCCGCAGCAATTCGCCGTGCAGCGATTCGAGCGTCGCCGCATGCTCGGGCAGCGCGGCGAGATCGGTCAGTTCCTCCGGGTCCGCCGCGAGGTCGAAAAGCTGGGGCGGCATGCCGACGTAATGCACGTACTTGTAGCGGCCGCGGCGAATCATGAAAGCCGCGCTGGCCGCTCCCGCCGCATGGTATTCGGCGAATGCGACGCGCTCCGTATCGTTCGGCGCGTCGCGCGCTGTTGAGATCAACGAGGTTCCACGAGAGCCGGGCGCCGGCGGCAGCCCGAACGCATGAAGCACGGTGGGATGGATGTCGACGAGAGAAACCGGCGTGGCGGCGACCGCGCGAGGGATGCCGGCTCCGCGCAGCATCATGGGAATGCCCGCGGACTCCTGGTACATCGTCGATTTTCCCCATAATCCCCGCGCTCCCATGTTGTCGCCATGGTCGCTCGTATAGATCACCAGCGTGTCCGCCGCCGCGCCGCTGGCGTCGAGCGCGGCAAGGACCCGGCCGACGTGGTGATCCATGAACGAGACCAGTCCCAGGTATGAAGCCAGCGCGATGCGCCGGGTCTCGTCCGTGTGAAAACGATCGGTGATGAAACATGCCCGCAGGGCCTCGAGCCACGGGTGGTCGGGCCACTCCGACGGCGCGCTGGCCTTGGGCAGCGGCATCGCGCCGGGATCGTAAAGATCGTAGAACGGGCGCGGGGCGATCAACGGGAAGTGGGGAGCGACCCAGCCCACGAACAGCGTCCACGGACCGCGGCCGCTCCGGTTGCGCAGCCAGTCGCACGCGGCCTCGGTGACCTGGCGATCGTATTCGGTGTAGCTGCTTTCGCCCGGACCGATCTCGGTTGCCACCGCCTTGCTCTTGGTGCGGACCGGAAGCGGATCGCGCACGGACCCGAGGACGTCGCCGATACCGTCGACCACGTGCATAGGCAAGATCTGTTCGCTGAAGCCGGTGTCGTCCTCGGCGCTGCGGTAATGCAGCTTGCCGATCGAAACGCAGGGGATGCCGGCATCGCGCAGCGCATGTCCCCAGGACGGCGGGCGGCCCAGATAGGGCGTGGCGTTGTCCCAGCAGTCGATATCCGATGGATAGCGGCCTGTGGCGAATGCGGCGCGGGCAGGTATGCAGATGGGGGAGTTCGTGTAGGCCGCGTTGAACCGGGTGCCCTGGGCCGCCAGCCGGTCGATGTTCGGCGTCCTGGCCAGCGGGTGGCCGGCGCAGCCGGCTGCGCCGCCGGCGTGTTCGTCGGACATCAGTATCAGTACGTTCCTGAAGCTCATTCGAATTTCATCCCGTTGCGCTGAGCCACCCCGGTCCATTTCTCGATTTCGGCCTGGAAGGCAGCCTTGAAATCCTGCGGCGTCGAACCCACGATCTCGGCTCCTTCGTTGACGAGCAGCGACCGTACCTGTGCCTGCTTCAAGGTATCCGTGATTGCGGCATGCAGGCGTTCGACAATGGCGGGCGGCGTTTTCGCCGGCACGAAGAAGCCCTGCCACTGAAGCGCCTCGTAGTTCGTATAGCCGAGTTCGTGGAGCGTCGGGACACTCGGAAGCGTCGTCGACCGTTCGAGAGAAGAAACGGCCAGGGCGCGGAGCTTGTCCGACTTGACGTATTGTTGCGCCAGTGTCGGAACGAGGAATGCGATCTTGACCTCGCCGGCGAGCACCGCATTCTGTGCCGGCGCCGCGCCGCGATAGGGAATGTGGCGCGCATCTATCCCGGACTGGGACTTCAGCAGTTCGAACGCGAAATGGCCGGCCGAGCCATAGCCTCCCGAGCCGAATGTGAACTCGCCCGGACGCCGCTTGGATTCCGCAACCAGCTCCTTGACCGTCCCGGCGCCTACCGATGGATGGACGACGAGCACTTGGGGAATCGATACCGTCATGGTGACGGGCGCGAGGTCCCGTTGCGGGTCGAAGCGTGTGTTGGGCGATACCAGCCGGCTCAGCGCCAGGACCGACGTGGCGTAGAGCAGCGTGTAGCCATCGGGAGCCGAGCGGGCAGCGGCCTCGGCGCCGATATTGCCGCTGGCGCCGCTGCGATTGTCGATCACGACGGGCTGCCCCAGGGACTTCGACAACTGCTGTCCGATCGCGCGCGCGAACGTATCGGCACCCCCGCCGGGGGCATACGGGACGATGATCTTGATCGGACCCGATGGATAGTCGGCGGCCGCCGCGGCGGACGGGCCCGCAAACAAGGCTCCGGCCAGCAATGCGCCCCATGCAGCGGCATGCTTGGACATGGGCTTTCGACGTAAGGCCATTGATTGTCTCCTGATATTCCGGACGGTTCCCGGTCATCGACTGATTCTATGGACGTCGGGTCATGCTGTCGTGTTCAAATATTGGATATGTTCAGTCGGTCGGTGAATGATGGGGACGGTCATGAAACTCGATCTCAGGCAGCTTCAGGCCATGCAGGCCGTCATGACGGAAGGGACGGTGACCGCCGCGGCGCGGCGCCTGCATCGCACTCAATCGGTGGTGAGCCGCATGATCGCGGACCTGGAGGCGAGGCTGCAGTTCCAGCTGTTTCGCCGCGAAAGGCAGAGATTGATTCCCACCGAAGCGGGGCTGACCTTTTATCGCGAGACCGAGCGGGCATTTGCCGCGCTGAACGAGATCGAGGAAGCGGCGCGGCGGGTGCGCGATGGGCATTCGCTGCCTTTGCGGCTTCTGGCGACGTCTCACATCGTGCACGGATTGCTGCCGGCCGCGCTGAGCGAGTTGGACCGGGAGCATCCGGGTTTTCGCTTCGTGCTGGAGATCCGGCAGCGGGAGTATGTCAGCCATTGGATCCGCAACCGGCAGTTCGACCTGGGCATCGTGGCGCAATGGGAGGATGGGCCGGGGGTCTGTGCTCACCCGTTGCTCGATCTGCCCGTGTTCGTGGTAATGAACCGGGCGGAGCCCCTGGCCCGCAAGCACCGGATCGGCGTGGCGGACCTTGCCGGACTGCCGTTCATCGCCGTGCGATCCGGCACGCCGATGCGCGAATTGTGCGAGCAAGCTTTTGCCAGGGCGGGAGCCTCGTTCAGGTTACGGGGCGAGACGGCCTCCGTGCTGTCTGCCGGACAGTTGGCGGTACAGGGCCTGGGGGTGACGCTGGTGGACCCGTTCGTGGCGAAATCGCTGTTATCCGACCCCGATACGGTGGTGAGGCCGTTGATGCCGCGGATTTCCATCGTCTATCACGCCTTGAAACCGCCCGGCGATGCTCCGACGGCCACCGAGGAGCGGCTCATGGACCACATGCGCTCGATCTCGGCCGGTGTTCTCGCGGAAGTCCGGCGCGCGGCGCGTGGGTACGGCTAGGCCGGCAAAGCCATACCTGCTGTCACGCCGCCAGACGCACGCTGGCGCGCGCCCATGGCAAGATAAACAAAACGCAACAGAACATCCCCAACACGCAAGGCTCGCATCGCCCCGGCGCGTAAGCAATTCGTATACTTGGCGGGCAAGGAAAGGTGTCCGGCGATGCGCTGGCAGTTCGTGGGACCGGGCACCGGTGGCCGATGAAAACGAGGCGGGGAAGGGGGGACGCATTTTCCCGCCGCGACAACAGAGACAGACAGGAACGAACCATGATGCCATCCTCTTCCATTCGATCGCGCGTGCGGTTTGCCGCATTGTTGACAGCCGTCTCGGCTTGCGCCGCCGCCGGCGCGGTGCATGCGCAAGACGCCAGCACGTATCCGAATCACCCATTGCGCCTGGTCGTGCCCTTCACGCCGGGCGGCTCCACCGACATCCTGGGCCGCACCATCGCCCAGCAACTGAACCAGGCCTGGGGCCAGTCGGTGGTGGTCGAGAACATACCCGGCGCCGGCGGCAGCATAGGCGCCGACAAGGTCGCCAAGGCCGCTCCCGACGGCTACACGCTGCTGATGGGCCACATCGGCACGCTGGCCGTGACGCCTTCGCTGTATTCCAAGCTGCCCTATGATCCGGACAAGGCCTTTGCCGCCGTGGCCTGGGTGGCGCGCGTGCCCAACGTGCTCGTGGTGCATCCCTCGGTGCCGGCCAAGACGCTGAAGGAGCTGGTCGCCTACGCCAAGGCCCACCCCGACGCGATCAACTATGGATCCGGCGGCAACGGCAGCGCCGCCCACATCGCCACCGAATACCTCAAGCTGCAAAGCGGCGCGCCCATGCAGCACGTGCCCTACAAGGGCACCGCCCCGGCCGTCAACGACCTCGTCGCCGGCCACATCAAGGTGATGTTCACCGGGGTGCCGGCCGTAATCTCGCAGATCAAGGCCGGCCACCTGCGCCCGATCGCGGTTTCGTCGCCGCAGCGCGTCAAGATGCTGCCCGACGTTCCCACCGTGGCCGAGGGCGGCTATCCCGGCTTCGAGGCGGACCAATGGTACGGCGTCGTGGCGCCCGCCGGCACGCCTCCGGCGATCATTGCCAAGTTGAACAAGCAGATCAACCAGTCGCTGTCCTCGCCCGAACTCATGCAGCGCCTGGCCAACGAAGGCGCCGAGCCCACTCCCAATCCGCCGGAGGTCTTCGCCAAGCTGATCTCCAGCGAGATCGCCCGCTGGCGGCCGGTCATCCAGAAGGGCGGCGTGAAGGTGGATTGAGCCGTCTTCGGAACCTGGCAAGGCGAAAATCGCCCGCGCTTGCCGCTGCGCGGCGGCGCTGCCCTGAAGGGGCTTCGGGTAGCCAGGCGACGAAACAAGGGCACGGTGCCGCACCGTGCCCTTGTTGCTTTCCGAACACGCCGCGCCGTCATCTTGCCGTAACCTTACGGCGCCAACCCGCGACCAATCGGCCTGCGCTGTCCGTTTCCGCAATCGCGGAGGAAAGCGTTACATCTGAGAAGGTAAAACAATCGCGAAAGTCGGCTGGCGGCGGATGTCATGCATTAAGCTTTGCCCAACCTCACTTCAATTGGAGGGCATGATGCTCGAGTGGCTTCGTAGATGGGTACTGAGTCACGCCCCGACCCCGGAAAGAGAAGCAGAGAAGGCATTGAACGAAGCAAGGCTGGCGTTGTACCGCGCCGAGCAGCGAGTCCGCGATGCGATCATGTATGCCGAGTACTATCGCGAGCGGGTCAGCTTCCTGAAGCGGGTCAAGGACGAAGGTATCGAGAACGTTACCGACTTGCGCGCGATGCGCCCGTATGCCGCGGCGCAAGCTGGTGGTTCGCAGGCAACGCTGCGGCTGCATCCGAAGGCGGTGACGAACGAGTAGGCGGTACGGCCGCCGCCGATACGGATGCGAAGGCCCTCGTCGATGTGGCGAGGGCCTTTGCACGACAGGCGTCCGAAACACAAAAGCCGCCATGGCTGGCGGCTTTGGGTGTCTGATGCAAGTGCCTGATTCATATCAGACACGTCATCAGAATCGCTGGTGGGTCGTGCGCGACTCGAACGCGCGACCAACGGATTAAAAGTCCGCTGCTCTACCAACTGAGCTAACGACCCGAAGCCCAAAATTATGGCAAGTCCACGATGGCTTGTCAAACAAAAAGGCCGTCGGCGCGGTATTACTTCAGCAGCTCCAGGCGGTCTTTCGCGGTCTGCGCGGCCGGTACGCCGGGATAGTCGCGGATGATGCGTTCCAGCGTGGTGCGGGCGCCGCGGCGGTCGTTCAGTTCGACCTGGCTGCCGGCGATGACCAGCAGCGCATCGGGCGCGCGGACGTTGCTGGGATAGTTCTTGACCAACGTCTGCTGCTGCGTGATGGCAGCCTTGTAGTCCTTGAGCGCGTAGTGGCTGCTGCCGATGTAAAACTGCGCGGCGGGCGCGTACGGGCTTTGCGGGTACTGGCGCACGAAGGCCGACAGCGCCGGGATGGCGTCGGCATAGTTGCCGTTGCGGAAGAGGTCGATCGCGGCGTCGTACGAGCGTTTCTCGTCGGCACCGACGGTGGTCTGCTGGCCGTCTATCGAGGCCGTTTGCGGCTCGAGGCGCTTCAGGCGGGTGTCGACGTCCAGATAGATGTCTTTCTGGGCCTGTTGAGTATCGGCCACCTGCTTGGCCAGGATTTCGATCTGGCCGCGCAGGCGGGCGATTTCCTGCTGCAACTGCTCGATCTGCGAGGCGAGCTGGAGCTGGCTGCGCTGGCTCTGTGCCAGATCGTCGGCCAGCTTGCTGCTTTGCTGATCCGCGCGCTCGCGCACTTCCTTGCGCAGGTCGATGATGGCCTGGCGCGCCTCGTCGTCGGAAAACAGGGCCGCATGGGCCGAGAAACCCGTCAGGCTGGCGCCGATGCAGGCGGTGGCGGCCAGCAGCCGGAGGCGGGAAGTGCGGAACGTCATGAGGGCGGGTCCTTAACGGTAGGCGATGTCGGCGCGGCGGTTCTCGGCGCGCGAGGCCTCGTCGGTGCCGGTGGCCTTGAGCTTTTCCTTGCCGAAGCTGATGGCTTCGACCTGGTCGTCGCGCACACCCAGCAGCACCATCATACGGCGGACGGCTTCGGAGCGGCGCTGGCCCAGGGCCAGGTTGTATTCGCTGCTGCCGACGTCATCGGTGTTGCCTTCGATCACGACCTTGCGGTTGCGGTTGGTGTTGAGGAAGCGGGCATGGTTCTCGACGATGGGACGGTACTGGTCCTTGACCACGTAGCTGTCGAAGTCGAAGTACACCGAGCGCTGCGCCAGCACGCCCTTGGGATCGTTGAGCGGATCGAGGCCCTGCTGGGTGGTGTCGACGCGCGCGACGCCGTTGGGGTTGGCGCCGGCGTTCTGGCCGGAACGATCTTCGACCGGGACGTTGCTGCTCTCATCGAGCTTGACGGGGCTGCTGCAAGCCGAGACTACCGCGACAACGCTCGCTACGACGAACATTTTGAATGCACGAGTAGACATGATATTTCCTTGGTTTCGAGGACGAAGAGTGGGTTGGAAAGGACAATGACCAGACGGAAACGTGATCCTAAAGTGTCACATGGGCCACACGGCAAGCGAGGTTGCAAGACGTGACAACGATGCAAAGCCGCGACAGCATGACCTGTTCCAGGTAATCAATTGTTCAGGAAGGGACCCCAGGTGGGCTCGCGTACGTCACCGTTGAGCACCGACAGTGTCTGGGTGACGCGACCATCGCTCGAAACCGCAGCAAGCACGCCTCGCCCGGACTGCGACGTTGCATAAAGAATCATCTTTCCGTTGGGAGCAAAGCTGGGAGATTCGTCCCTGCCGCCGTTGGTGAGGACGAGCTCATTACCGGTGGCGAGGTCTAGCGAAGCTATTTGGAAGCCGGAGCGGCGGGTGATGTACAGCAAGGTTTTGCCATCGGGCGACAACTGGGGAGAAATATTGTAAGCCCCCTTGAACGTGACGCGCTCGACTTGATTGCTGTCCAGGTTCAACCGGTAGATTTGCGGGCTGCCGCCGCGGTCGCTGGTGAAGAGAATGGCGCGTCCGTCGGGCGTGAACGTGGGCTCGGTGTCGATGCCCGGCGACTGGGTCAGCCGGCGCAGGCCCGAGCCGTCGGCATTCAGCATGTACAGCTGCGACAGCCCATCGCGGGTCAAAACGACCGCCAGGCGGTTGCCGTCGGGCGCCCAGGCCGGCGCGCTGTTATTGCCCTTGAAATTGGCTACAGGTATCCGTTGGCCTGTGGTGATAGTGTGCACATACACAACAGGCTTGCGGGATTCGAAGCTGACATAGGCGAGCCGGGTGCCGTCGGGCGACCACGAGGGCGAAATGATGGGCTCGCGCGAACGCAGGGCCGTTTGGGCGTTCTGTCCGTCGGCGTCGGCGATCTGCAGTTCGTAGATGTTGGCGCGCTTGAGCACGTAGGCAATGCGTGTTGCGAAAATGCCACGATCGCCGGTCAGCTTCTCGTAGATGCGGTCGGCGATCTGGTGCGCGGTGCGGCGCATCTCGTTCGCGCCGGACGCGAATGCCACGCCGTCGATCTGGGCTTCCTTGACGGTGTCGACCAGACGGTAGCGCACGTCGTAGCGGCCGTCGCCCGTGCGCTGCACGCTGCCCACGGCCAGCGCGTCGGCGCCGCGGGTCTTCCATGCGGCGAAGCCGATGACGGCCGAATCCGACAGCGGTGTGTCGCCGGCGTCGACGATGCGGAACAGGCCCGTGCGATTCAGGTCGGCCCGGATGATCTCCGCGATCGCGCGGCCCTGCGGGTCGGACGATTCGAAATTGGCGATGGCCACGGGATACTGGTTGGCGCCGGCGCCCGAGATCTGCACGGTGAGCTGGGCCCGCGCCGGGGCCGAACCCAGCGCGAACGCCGTCGCAGCCAGCGCCGCTGCGCATTGCACGAGCCGCCGTCCCAGCCGGCTGCCGAGGCCGCGCAGGCGGACACTGCCGGACATGGCGGACGAGGGGAAGGAAGCGGAATTTGCAAAAGTCATCGGTCAAGCATCCAATATTCAACGTCTATGTTGGGCTCGTATCGTCCGGAAGACGGCCGCGGGAAGGGGTTGCAGCGCCGGATGCCGTTGTCGACGGCACGATCGAAGGTCGGCACGCCGGACGAGCGGACGAGGCGCGGCGCGCCCGCCTGTTCCCCGGTAGGTAGCAACTGGACCCGGAACACGACGGAAGGGTTCCCGTTGGCGGAGCTGCCACTGGCACTATAAATGACTCCAGGTTTGATGCAAGCGCGCACCAGATCGGCATAGCCGGGATCGCCTCCGCCGCCGCCCGCCTGGTTGCGGCTGGCGGTTCCGCCCGCGCGCCCGCCGTCCAGACCGGCGGCGCGCGCGGTGTCGTTGCGGAAGGCTTCGCGCAGCTTGCGGTCGCGCTCGGCCTGGGCCTTCTTCTCGGCCGCCGCCTTTTCCGCCGCCTTCTTGTCGGCGGCGGCTTTCTCGGCGGCCGCCTTCTTCTCGGCCGCCGCTTTCTCCGCGGCCAGTTGTTCGGCCTTCTTCCTGTCAGCTTCCCGCTGCTCCGCTTCCTTCTTTTCCTGCGCGCGTTTCTCGGCCTGCTTCTTTTCTTCCAGCTTCTGCTGTTCGCGCTTCTGTTCGGCCTCGCGTTCTTCCGCCTCGCGCTTGCGCTCGGCCTCGCGACGCTTCTTTTCCCGTTCGATGGCGATGTCGGGCTTCTCTTGTGTCACCTCGGGTTCCGGCGGAGGCGGCGGCGGGGGAGGCGGCTTGACCGGCTCGGGTTCGGGCTCGGGCTAGGGTTCCGGCGTGGGCGTCGGCTCGGGCTGATTGGGCGCCGGCAGCGCGGTCCACAATTCGGCCTGTACCGGGCCCGGCGCGCGCCGGTTCCAATCCAGGCTGAAGATCAGTGCGACGGCCAGCAGCACGTGCATCAGCACCGCCAGGCCGAAGGCCTTCCATTTGCCGGGTTCCGGCGGTTGCCGGAAGGGTCGGTGGGATCGATCGTTGGGCGCCATGGGCAATCAGGAGCCTTGTTGCTTGACCAGCAGGCCGACCCGCGTCACGCCCTGGCGCTGCAGTTCGTCCATGACCTTGAGCACGGACTCGTATTCGGCCTTGCGGTCGGCGGAGATGACGACCGGCTGATTCGGGTGTTCGGACTGGCGTTCGCGGGCGATGCGCGCCAGGTCGTTGCGCGGGATGGCGCGGGGCGTGCTGTCGCCCCGTTCGCGGTCGCGGATGGTGATGGTGCCGTTGGCGGCCAGGATGACCTCCAGCGGCTTGACCGGCACCTCCGAAGCCTTGCCCACGGTGGGCAGGTCGATCAGCCCGGGCGACATCATGGGCGCGGTGACCATGAAGATCACCAGCA
>Ga0180215_1005405_pt1 | contig 10933 bp, 11 predicted proteins | sample eDN3rd37CBELigBY_FD_128871 | JGI IMG/M metagenome (GOLD analysis project Ga0180215, IMG submission 128871) | Enriched backyard soil microbial communities from Emeryville, California, USA - eDNA 3rd pass 37_C BE-Lig BY (version 2) (version 2) | ecosystem: Environmental > Terrestrial > Soil >...
AGAAGGGGGGACGGGTGATGATGGCCCTGCCGCGCAGGCGACCTGCGGCGCTCCAGACCCGGGTGGCCTCCAACGCTTCCTCGAAGCTCAGCGAGGGGAGGATCGAGGGGAGCCGCCTGGCGAGCATGGTCTTGCCGGTGCCAGGCGGCCCCAAGAAGAGCAGGTTGTGGCCTCCGGCTGCGGCGACCTCCAAAGCGAAGCGCGCCTCGGACTGGCCTCGGACGTCGGCGAGATCCAGCTCCTGGGGACCGGCCTCCGGGTCGAAGACGGGGACGTCCGGACGCTCGAGGGATGCCTCTCCGTCGAGCCATCGCTTCAGCGCCTCGAGCGAGGGGCAGCCGAGGACGTCGAGACCTTCGACGATCGCAGCCTCCTTGGCGCTCTCTGGAGGGAGGATCACCCCGTCGAAGCCAAGCTCCAGCGCGCGGGCGGCGAGGGAGAGGCCGCCGGGGATGAAGCGCACGGTCCCGTCGAGGGCGAGCTCACCAGCGATCAGATAGTCCTCGGCGCGCTCGCTCCTCGCCTGGCCCGAGGCGATCAGGATCGCGATGGCGATGGGGAGGTCGAACCCCGTGCCGTCCTTGCGCAGGTCGGCGGGCGCGAGGTTCACGGTCACCCGCTTCATCGGGAAGGAGAAGCCGCTCTGCTGCACGGCGCTCCGCACCCGAAAGCGAGACTCGTTCACCGCCCGGTCGCCCATCCCGACGACGAGAAAGCCTGGGATGCCGTTGGCCTGTTCGACCTCAACATGGACGGTCGCTGCATCGATGCCGCATAGGGCGCCACTCGTGATCTTCGCGATCATGCTCACTCCCGAATGAACGGGGGCGAGAGAGCAAGGGGGGTGCCTCGGGCCTACCGGCGAGAACAGGCCGGATTGCGCAGGCTTGCAGGAGGGAGGCCGCGCCTTTGGGGGCAGCGAGCGCCGCCCCTGGCCCGGGGGCCGGCCATCCCGACCACCGATTCCCAATGCCGAAGGGACCGCTGGCGGCGCAGCGCCGAGACGAACCGGAGGCGTGCCTCGGGGCGCTCTCTCGAGCCACCGGGATCGCTGGCCCGACGAGGCCTTCGGCCGGGAGCGAGGGCACAGCAGAAGGCGCAGAAGAGGGCGACGAAGCGCGTCGCCGGCGAACCGAGGACCCAAGCCACGAGATACGCTGCCTCCCCCCGTCTGCTATACCGCCTGGCCATGAGCGGACGCAGCGACCCCCCATCCGATCCATCGACGATCGCGAACCACGAGCCCGGCGGCCCTCGAATCGCTGCACGCAGCACCGAGGAGCTGGTGGCGCGCAAGCCGCCGCCGGAGGTCTTCGAGGCCCTGCCGCGGGCGCCGATCCACGTGGTCTTCGCCGACGTGCGGGGGCTCGCGAACGTGGGCCTCGCGTTTCGCCTCTGCGACAACCTGCGGGTGGAGCACCTCTGGCTCTGCGGGATCACCGGGCACCCGCCCTACCCCGGCGATCCGCGGCCCCAGGCGATCGCGGAGCGCTGCGATCGGGAGATCCGCCGCACCGCCGTGATGGCGGTGCCCTACGTGCCGTGGAGCTACCGGGCGGACCCCCTGGAGGTCATCGAGGCGCGCAAGGCCGCGGGGGACAGGATCGTCGTCCTCGAGCAGGCGCAGGGCGCGCTGGCGCCGGCGCAGGCTGATCTCACACCCCCGATCTGCTTGGTGCTGGGCCACGAGCGACAGGGGGTCGATCCGCGGATCCTGGAGCGAGCGGATCTGGTGCTGGAGCTGCCGGTCTGGGGGATGGCCAACTCGATCAACGTTGCCATGAGCCTGGCGATCGTGGGCTACGAGGCGGCGAGGCAGAGCGGCGGCTTCGGACTGCCTCCGCTCTGATCCGCCTCGAGGGCCTGCTTCGATCTCCCGCCTGCTGTGGGACGAGGGCGCCCCCGAGCAGGCCTTAGAAGAAGCTCTCCGAGACGTAGATGATGTCGCCGGGATGAAGAAGGAGGTTCGCCTGCTTGCCGGTGCCGATGTCGTCCACCGCCACCCGGAAGCGTTGCTCCTTGCCGTCGACAGAGCGGGTCACCAACACCGAGTTTCGGGCGGCGAGCTTGGTGAAGCCGCCGGCGAGGGTGATCGCCTGGACGACGTTCATCCGATCTTCGAAGACGAAGGTGCCGGGCTTGTTGACCTCTCCGAAGACGAAGATCTTCTTGGAGTTGTGCTCCTTGAGGAAGACCGTCACCTGCGGGTTCTTCAGGTAGCCGTCCGCGAGGCAGGCGGTGAGCTTCCCGGAGATCTGGGTCGCGGTCTCGCCATCGACCCCGAGCTTGCCGCAGAAGGGGAAGGAGATGGTGCCGTCGCTAGCGACCCGATAGTCGCCGGAGAGCTCCTCCTCGCCGACGACGCGGACGCTGAAGACGTCGCCGCTGCCCAGGGTCTGGGCAGCGCTGACGGCGGCGATCTGGGCCGCTGCGGCGGGATCGGGAGGGGGCAGATGCGGGCCGCCCTGCCTCGAAGAGGCGCAGCCCATCATCCACGCGGCGCCGAGGACCGCGGTCAAACCAACCAGAGAGCTTCGCTTCATCGACGACATGGCCTACCTACGCTTGCCGGCTACGCCCGAGAGACGCGCTTCGCGTCCCCGGCGCGGACGAGAAGCGTCAGTAGTACACCATCACGTGGGCGCCTACTTCGTGACGATCATAGTCGAGGCCGCCGACCGTGCGTGCGCTCGTCCGGCTCGTCAACGCATAGGAGATACCCGCGGTCAGGAAGGAATTGAACTCCCAATCCGGGCCGATGTGGAAGCCGATCTGATCCTCGGTCCCGCGGCTGGAGAGCTCGGGGAAGTTGATCTGATCGTAAGAGAGGCCTGCGTTGAGCCGAAGCTTCTGCCCGAGGCGGGTGCTCCCGTCCAGGTAGACCCGATCGTCGGTGTAGTAGAGACCGGCCGAAGGAGAGGGCTCGAAGCTGCGCACGTAGCCGAGGCGGACCTGGGTCTGCGCCGAGTAGAGGTAGCCGAGCTCGGCGTGGGCGAGGAAGCCGTCGTAGCCCGCGCTGTCGAGCTGCTGGCCGTAGCCGGCCTTCGCCAGCAGGGAGATCCGAGGCGCCACCAGGCCCACGAAGCCGCCGAGCACCCGGAGGTTCTGGGTGTCGTACTGCTGCGACGGGGTGCGCTCGTAGTTGCGGATGGCGAGGCTCGTGTCGAGGACCAGGGCGGACTCAGGCAGGACCTTGTAGCCCAGGTTCAGACCGAGGTTGTGCTGCCAGTAGTCGTGGTTCGCCACGTTGGGATCGGGGTTGCCGTCCCTGGGCTCGAAGTGCTCGTAGGTATTGACGTAGCCGGGGCGAATCAAGAGGTTCCCGTTCCCAGGCAGGATGGAGACGTTGATGCCAGCGTCGTTCCGGTTGCTGAGGGTGAGGGCGCCGAGCTCCAGGTTGGTGATCTTGTCGCTGCGGGCGAAGCGCTCGTCGAGGCCCACCTGGACCTTCCCCTTGGGGTTGATCAGCGCGTTCAGATCGAAGGAGGCGGCGGTGCGGCTCAGGTCGCTGGTCCAGGCCTCGGTCATCCCGGTGTAGGCGTTGTAGTCGAGGAGGAAGCGCGCGCCGAGCTGGATCGTGTCGGACGGAACCTCGAGCTCGAGCCCCGGGCGGATGTGCAGGATCAGGTCGCCGGTGCCGTCGGGGACGCCGCCGGTGGAGGTGCCCTGCTCGCTGAGGCCGACGTAGGAGTCGAAGCGGGTCTCGAAGCCGAAGAGCGGATGCAGGCGGCCGGCGCCGACCTTGATGCCGTTGTCGCCGCGCTGGCTGACGGTCGACATCTGGGCCTGGGCGTCAGCGGTGAGGAGGAGAGCGAGGAGGGCGGCGGCGGGAGAGAGCGCGCGGCGAAGGAAGGAGCCCGACGCCCTGGTGGTGACCACCCGGCTGGGTCCAGCTTCGGCGCTGCTGCTTCGATTCGTTTCGTTTCTCAAGTTGATGTCCTGTTCCCTGTTGGCTCCCCCCGGGGGTACGCCTGAGCCATCTGGTTCTACGAGCGGGTGCCGGCCCTGGGGCCGACAAAGACGAAGATGAAGCTAGCGCTACTTGGTGGGGCTGGCAGCCGGGTCGCGGTTGCTGAGGGCCACCGAGCCTGCCCCGGATGCGACATCCCGGGCGAAGGGGTCGAAGGCATCCTGCTCGCGATCGGCCTCGGCGAGCTCCTGGCGGTCCTCGGCGTCATCCTCGGCGGAGGGCTCGCCCTCCAGGTCCGCCAGCGCCTCTTCGTCCTCGACGCCGGCGCACTCGAAGGCCTGGGCGCGCTCGGTCGCCACGGCGGTCCGCGCTTCGCTGACTGCCTTGGCGACGGCAGCGGCGACGTCCGGACCCCAGCCCACCGCAGCGTCGATCGTCGCCTCGGCTTGCTCGACGTTCTGCTGGATCGCCTGGGAGCTCTCGGTGACGCAGTCCGCCACCACCCGGTCGTTCGAGTCGATCGTGCTGGAGAGCTGTCGGACCTTGCTCGCCGACCGCTTCATGGAGTTGACCGTGTCGCGGGCCTGACGGAGCGTCGTCTCGGGGGTCTGCGCAGCGGCCCCCGCTGGAGAGAACGCTACGACGGCGAGAAGCGCTGCTGGAAGAATCGATCGAAGCACGGGTCCACCCTCTAAGACTTGATGCGTTGACCAAATTGGATCTCGTTCATCGTAAAGATCCAAATTTCTGGGAAAGCTATAAGCCAGGTCCAGACGGGATGTCAATTATTGGATCCTGTTCCGCTGCCCTTGGGCTGTGGCTCTTTTGGAGAGCGGGAGCCCTCGCCCGTTATCTCCAAATGATCGGGCGCTGTCCAATAATTTGTTCTCAACCCGTTCCACACACAGTGTGCAGATGTATCATCTGTGAGTGCAGGTGCGACACGAGATGCGAGGTCGTCGCTGCCGCTCGCGTTTGCAGGAAAGTTGGACGCCGCTGCCGCCTGGAGGCCCGCTGCAGGTGGTGAGCCGCCTCGTGCAGGCCGAGAGCCCTCACCCTCTGGAGGGAGTCACTCGCCGTTCTTCACCTTGGTCAGGACCTGCTTCGCCACCGCCTTGAGGGTGTCGAAGACGCCGACCCCGGTGAGCGCCACGGCGGGGAACTCCGGGACCTTGGTGGGGTTGAGCTGGGCAGAGAGCTCTTCGATGGGGACGATGTTGGGGAGATCCCGCTTGTTGTACTGGATCACGTAGGGGATCTTGTCGAGGTCGTACCCCTGCTCGGCCAGGTTGATCCGAAGGTTCTCCACCGACTCCAGGTTCGCCTCGAGCCTGTCGACCAGGGAGTCCGCCACGAAGACCACCCCGTCCACGCCGCGCAGGATCAGCTTGCGGGAGGCGTCGTAGAAGACCTGCCCGGGAACCGAGTAGAGGTGGAAGCGGGTCTTGAAGCCGCGGATCTCGCCGAGGCCCAGGGGGAGGAAGTCGAAGAAGAGGGTGCGATCCGTCTCGGTGGCGAGCGAGATCATGTTGCCGCGGGCCTCGGGGTTCGTCTTGGCGTAGACGTACTGGAGGTTGGTGGTCTTCCCGCAGAGGCCCGGGCCGTAATAGACGATCTTACAGGTGATCTCTCGCAGGGGCAGGTTGATGAAAGGCACGTCTTCGTCCTCGCTGCTACTCGTAGGGAGGGATCGTTCGAGGCATCCTCGGCTCGCGCCGGCTACTCGCTGAAGAGGAGGTCGATGTCCTCGTCGGTGATCTCGGCGAAGGGGCTGCCGCCGCCAGGGAGGGCGCCCTTCTGCTCGAGGTCGGCGAAGATCTGGGCCAGCTCCTCGCCCGCCTTCTTCACCCGCAGCCGCACCAGGCCGAGGGAGGAGCGCGCGTCGAAGATCACCACGAGGATCACCCGCTGGGCCACGATCGAGATGTGGAGGTTGTCCTTCTCGCCCTCGTGAAAGAGGATCGAGAACTCGCGCTCTCCGATCAGCTTGGCGAGGCCGCCGGTGGCGGCGATGTTCCCTGCGGTCAGGGAGGCGAGCGAGGTGGTGTCGATGTTCTCGGTGGCGCCGCTGCTTGCGATGAGCTGGCCGTTCTTGTCGACCAGGAAGACGATCTTGGCGTTGGACTCGCGAACCAGCCGATCGCATACGCTGGTGATCCGCTGAAACTCGCCGTCATGCATCACCATCTGCTGGTTCATCGGGCTGCTCACTCCTTGGAGTACCACCTGGCGCAAAGGGGTTTGGCCAGGCCTCCCTGCGAGGCGCACCTCGCCGGACCGATCCGCCCCTCCGGGCAGCATCGGTTTCCTTCGCTCGGAAACTGGCACCACTTCTAACAGAGGGATCCGGCAGCGGCAAGTTACGGGACGGCCCGGGAGGAGCCATTCGACCCTGCCGGAACCAGCGCGCCGCGTCGTGTGTTGTCGGGTCGAGCATGGACACAGGGGGAGGCCCTGTGCTTAATGCCGATTTCGTTTGCAGCAGTGCCTCGACGAGCAGGCGATTCCCACGGGGACGCAGGATGGATCGATCGCTCTACATTGCGGTGGAAGGACCGATTGGAGTCGGCAAGACATCCCTCGCCCGGATCCTGGCGGAGCGGTTCGGCGGGACGATGGTCGCCGAGGCGGTGGAAGACAACCCCTTCCTCCCTCAGTTCTACGGGGATCGGGAGAAGCACGCCTTCCAGACCCAGCTCTTCTTCCTGCTCTCCCGCTACCAGCAGCAGCAGGAGATCCACCAGCCGGACCTCTTCCGGCAGGTGACGGTGAGCGACTACCTCTTCGCGAAGGATCGGATCTTCGCGGCCCTGAACCTCAGCGCTCCCGAGATGGCCCTCTACGACAAGGTCTACACCCTCCTGCGGCCGCGGATCGCGAGGCCGGATCTGGTGGTCTACCTCCAGGCCCGCCTCGACGTGCTCCAATCCCGGATCAAGCGGCGCGGCAGGGACTTCGAGCGCAGCTTCGACGCGGACTACCTTGCCAGGGTCTCCTCCACCTACAACGACTACTTCTTCCACTACGACGAGACGCCGCTCCTGGTGATCAACACCAGCGACATCGACCTGGTCGCCAACGAGGCGGACCAGGACGAGATCGTCAACCTGGTACGCCGCCATCGAAAGGGCGTGCAGCATTACATCCCCCGCGGCTCACGCTGAACTGCCTGCCGCATTCCGGCGGCGGACCCCGCGGTCGGCGAGCACTCCGAGGAGGAGGTTCGACCGGCGAACGCGGGCCCGCGGCCTCCACCGGCCCCGGCTCGGGGCCTCTACGAATCGGAGGTGAACCTTGGCGTCCAAGGTGACCATCCACAGCATGCAGAAGATGAAGGAGGCGGGCGAGCGCATCACCATGCTCACCTGCTACGACGCGACCTTTGCCAACCTCCTCGACGGCGCAGGGGTCGACGTGCTCCTGGTCGGCGACTCGCTCGGGAACGTGATCCAGGGAGAGGAGAGCACCCTCCCCGTCACGGTCGACCAGATCATCTACCACCTCAAGGCCGTGAACCGCCGCGTGAGCCGGCGGGCCCATGTGGTGGGAGACATGCCCTTCATGAGCTACCAGACCTCCATCGACGAGGCGGTTCGCAACGCGGGCAGGCTGGTGGCGGAGGGCGGCGCGGAGTGCGTCAAGCTCGAGGGGGGCGCGGAGTTCGGCGACGTGGTGCGCAAGATCGTCCGGGCGGGGATCCCGGTGATGGGGCACCTCGGCCTCACCCCGCAGAGCGTCCATCGGATGGGCGGCTACGTGATCCAGGGCCGCGACGAGGAGAAGGCGAAGCGGCTGATGGAGGACGCGATCGCGCTCCAGGAGGCGGGCTGCTCGTCGATCGTGCTGGAGGGGATCCCGGCTGCGGTGGCGGAGGAGATCACCAGGACCCTGACGATCCCCACCATCGGGATCGGCGCGGGGCCGGGCTGCGACGGGCAGGTGCTGGTGATCTACGACCTCCTCGGGATGAATCCGTCCTTCTCGCCGAAGTTCGTGAAGCGCTACGCGGATCTGCATCAGGTGATCGGCGGCGCGGTGCGCTCCTATGTGGACGAGGTGCGCGGCGGCGCGTTCCCGACGGAGGCACATTCCTTCGCGATGAAGCCTGCGGCGAAGGCGGCTCCTGCCCAGGCGGGCGTCGACGAAGGCGAGAAGGTCGACGCCCTCTACGGCGGAGGCGCGAAGGCCTCGGGGCGGGAGAAGGCATGAGTCGCCGGCGACGCGCGCTCGCAGGCGCGTTGCCCCCGACCCGGGAGCGCTCCCGCCCCCTGCTTGGGCCGGCCTGGGATGAGGGCGATCTTCCTTCGCTCCATCCTCCTGCGAGGACAGCGCGAAGATGGGAGCAAACGTGAGCCGAGAGGCAGAGGAGAGGCCACTTTTGATCGAGACGCGGGAGCGGCTCCTGGAGGAGCTCACCCGGTCGAGCGCCGGCGGGCAGACCCTCGCCCTGGTGCCGACCATGGGTGCGCTGCACGAGGGCCACCTGACCTTGGTGCGCGAGGCGGCGGCCCGCGCGGATCGGGTGGCGGTGACGATCTTCGTGAACCCCACCCAGTTCGGTGCCAACGAGGATCTCGACACCTACCCGCGGGACCTCGCGGGGGATCTCGAGAAGTGCGCCGAGGCTGGGGCCTGGCTGGTCTACGCGCCGCGGGGTCCTGAAGAGGTCTACCCGGAGGGCTTCCAGACCTGGGTCGACGTGGGGGAGCTCTCGCTGGGGCTCTGCGGCGGGAAGCGCCCCGGGCATTTTCGCGGCGTGGCCACCGTGGTCTGCAAGCTGCTGTCCCTCTTCCGACCCCAGGTCGCGCTCTTCGGGGAGAAGGACTACCAGCAGCTCGCGGTGATCCGTCGCATGGTCCGGGATCTGGACCTCGGCGCCTGGACCGAGATCGTCGGGGTCCCGATCGTGCGGGAGGCGGACGGCCTCGCGATGTCGTCCCGCAACGCGTATCTCTCCGCCGAAGAGCGACGGCGGGCGCTCAGCTTGAAGCGCGGCCTGGATCAGGCCCGCGCCCTCTTCGAGGGCGGGGAGTCCTCCGCGTCGGTGCTGATCGACGCGGCCCGATCGGAGATCGAGGGCTCCGCGAAGATCGACTACGTGGAGCTGGTCGACGCCGATACGCTGCAGCCCCTGGTGGTGGTGGACCGGAGGGCCTGTCTGCTGGTGGCCGCCTACGTCGGCAAGACCCGCCTCATCGACAACCAGGTGCTGCATGTCCAAGGGTGAGAAGGGCTCGAGGGCCGGCGGGGTGAAGCTGATCGCGGAGAACCGCCGCGCCCGCTTCGACTACGAGCTGGGAGAGAAGTGGGAGGCGGGCCTGGTGCTCCAGGGCACCGAGGTGAAGTCCTTGCGCGACGGGAACGCGAACCTCTCGGATTCCTACGCCCAGCCCAAGGGAGACGAGCTCTACGTGCACAACCTGCGGATCGGCGAGTACAAGCCCGCCGCCGCCTACGGCCACGCTCCGCTGCGGGAGCGAAAGCTCCTCCTCAACAGGGCAGAGCTGAACCGCATCTTACAGAGAGTGAAAGAGCGCGGGTATACGATCGTCCCCACCCGCCTCTACTTCAAGGACGGCCGCGCCAAGCTGGAGATCGCCCTCGCCTCCGGTAAGACCCACGCCGATCGGCGGGAGACGATCAAGGAGCGAGACAGCCGGCGCGAGATCGATCGCGCGATGCGCGCTGGCAAGAGCCACCGCGGGAAGATGGACTGAAGGGCAGGGCCGTCGGCGACGCTCAGGCGCCGAGGATCCGCAGCGGGATCCCGCTCTCCCCCGACTCCGTGATCGTGCCACAGCCGGCCCCCAGGGGATCGTCGTCGGAACCTGCTCCGTCCAGGGCGAGGAGGGCCTCGTCCGCCGCCTCGATCCGATCGACGCCGTAGAGCTCGCGGAGCTTGGGATCGAGGAGGTGGGTCGGGCGGACGTTGCCGATGGCCGCGAGCATGTTGCCCTTCACGTTGGGGTTCTTGGCGTGGAGCTCGGCGATCAGCGCCTTGACCTGCTGGCGCTGCGCGTTGGGCAGGGATCCGCAGAGATCGCAGGGGATGATCGGAAAGCGCATCTCCTCGGCGAACTCGCGGATCTGCTCCTCCGCGCAAAAGGCCATCGGCCGGATCACCACGTTGCGGCGATCGTCGGAGTAGAGCTTGGGGGGCATGGCCTTGAGCTGCCCCGAGTAGAGGAGGTTCAGCATCAAGGTCTCGACGATGTCGTCGCGGTGGTGACCGAGCGCGATCTTGGTGGCGCCGAGCTCCACCGCCACGTCGTAGAGGATGCCGCGTCGCAGGCGGGAGCAGAGCGAGCAGGTGGTCTTGCCCGCCGGGATCTTCTCCTGGACCACCGAGTAGGTGTCCCGCTTGATCATCCGATACTCGTAGCCCTGGGCTTCGAGGTAGTCCCGGATCACGTGGGCGGGGAAGCCGGGATGTCCCTGGTCCAGATTCACCGCGACGATCGAGAAGGGGAAGCCGCAGCGCTTCTGGATCTCACGCAGGAGGTGCAGGAGGGTGTAGGAGTCCTTGCCCCCGGAGATCCCGACCATGATCCTGTCGTCGGGCTCGATCAGCTTGAACTCGCGGCTCGCGCGCGAGACGTCGTTCAGGAGGATCTTTTCGAGGCGGCTGCTCATCTCTTGCTCCCTGCTGCACGGCCCTCCCGGGCTCCGGGGGTCGCAAACTAAGGCATGGGGGTGGAGCTGTCTACCCGGGCCGTCGATGCGGCGAGGGCGCGGGTGAGCGCGGCGAACTCCTCCACCGAGAGGGTCTCCGCCCTGCGCCCCGGATCGATCCCCGCCTCCCCGAGGGCCCGGGAGAGGGCCTCGGGGGCTGCGACCTTCGCGCCCTTGAGGGAGTTGAGGAGGGTCTTGCGCCGCTGGGCGAAGGCGCCCTTCACCACCTTGCGAAAGAGCTCCTCGTCGCCGGGATCGGCCCGGGGCGTCTCCCGCAGCTCGAGGCGGACCACGGCGCTCTCCACCTCGGGGGGCGGGGTGAAGACCCCTGCGGGCACCTGGTGGGGGACG
>Ga0180215_1005406_pt1 | contig 10929 bp, 10 predicted proteins | sample eDN3rd37CBELigBY_FD_128871 | JGI IMG/M metagenome (GOLD analysis project Ga0180215, IMG submission 128871) | Enriched backyard soil microbial communities from Emeryville, California, USA - eDNA 3rd pass 37_C BE-Lig BY (version 2) (version 2) | ecosystem: Environmental > Terrestrial > Soil >...
AGCGGGATCGGCTCGGGGAAGCGCTCGACGAAGCCCACGTCCACCATGAACCAGCGGGGATTCTCGGGGGTCGACGCGGGATCGAAGTACGGGGATCCCTTCTTCCACGCGAAGGAGTCCGGGTAGGCCTCCCGCACCACCTTGGCCACGCCGGCGACGGCGGGAGGCGACGCGTTGGAGTGATAGAAGAGGACCCGTTCGCCCTTCTTCATCTCCTGCATGAAGTTCCGCGCCTGGTAGTTGCGGACCCCTTCCCACGAGGTGGAGCCGTCCTTCTCGAGGTCTTCGATCGAGTAGACCTCCGGCTCGCTCTTCACCAGCCAGAAGCGCTTGGTGGCCATGTGGTCTCCTTCTCTCCTCCCACCACCCGAGCGGGGGCGGGTCGTCGCCAATGGGAATCGCCGCGAACGAGCGAGCGAACCAGGGCCTCTGCCGCCAGGGCGGTGCGCTCGGACTCGAGGGCGAGGTGCTCTGCCTGGGAGTCGAGACCGCCGATGGCGACGTCGTCTGGAAAGGAAAGGACACGCATGGGCGCAGATCTTATGCGACCCGGATCGTGCCCATCCAATCGATCGAAGGCAGGGGTTGTGGACAACCGGATGTTTCGCGGCTCGAAGAGGGGCCGGGCCGTCAGCGAGGTCCCGCACCGCCCCATCGCCCGCCGCGAGGTGGATCAGCCGTAGGAGCGGACACCGCCTCCAGCCTTCAGCCACTGCACGTAGTGGGTCTGGCAATAGCCGCGGGTGCGGGCGCGCCTGTCGCAATCCGACTTGCCGCAGCGAGGCGGATCTTCGCCTGGCTTTCGCCTGCGGCCGGTGAGCCCGGGGAGGATCTTGGCGACCCGCTGCGAGCTGGGAGGGCCGGACCTTCGCAGGCCGAGCGACGGTGCGGGATGGAGCGGCTGGGGAGCCTGCCGCTCGAGGATCATCTGTGCCAGCTCGTGTCCGAGCTGGACCCCGATCTGCCTGAATGCTTCTTCGAAATGCACTGCCAGCTCTCTCATCTCGCGCCTCCGATCGAGAAGCTCGTCATCCGAGGACGACGAGCCACCATATATGGTCATACATGGCATTCGATCAAGGCGATTCGGGGTCGTCTGAGCTCGACCCTCGAGCTGGCTCGGAGCATCGAGAGAATCGACCCTGCAGGCGCGGAGGCGATCCCTTCGGTTCGCGCTTCGAGGTGGGCGATCCTCCTCGTTCGCCAGACCTCGGCACCCGTGGGTTCAGTCCTCCGGTCGATAGGTGCGGGTGAGCTTCGGGACCTGGGCCCAGAGCTCGGGGAAGAAGGACTCGTCGATGCCGAAGCGGAGCTGCGAAGCGGGGACGTTCTGGAGGCTCATCACCTCGAGGCCGATGATCCGCTTCACCATCTCGTAGTGGTGGAAACGCCACGCCTGGAAGCTCTCGTCCACCTCGAGCATCCCCTGCACCACCAGCCAGAGATCCCAGTTCTGGCGCGGCTTGGCGAAGATGGAGTCGAGCTCGATCCCGGTCCGGGCCCGCGCCTCCTCGAAGGCCTTCCAGAGGGGCTCGCCCTTGGTGAGCATCTCGTTGAAGCCCGGCGACTGCTGGCCGCTGCCCCGACCCAGGGACTTCACCCGGAACGCGTGGTAGTCGACGGGGGCCATGGTCTCGATGATCGCGAACTGATCGGCGAGGAGCACCAGGATCTTTCGCACCCGGCGCAGGTGGTGCGCCGCTTGTCCGAGCTCCCCGGCGCGCAGCTGGTCGCAGATGCGATCGGTCTCGAAGAGCATGGTCTTCATCCAGAGCTCCATCACCTGATGCATCACCTGAAAGAGGAGCTCGTCCGGATCGGCGAGCTGCTCCGGCGATTTCTGCAGCGCGAGGAGCTCCTCGGTGCGGATGTACTTCTCGTAGTCGGAGAGCTCCTTCATCGTTCCAGTCGGCTGCGCCATCTCTTCTTCTCCTCTTGGGGATCTCGTCCCGTTCGTGGCGGACCTTAACAGGCTTGAGGCACCGCCTCAAACAGCTCCTCGCCCGGGACACGGGTCCTTATATTAGGCCCGCCCCCGGCGAGACTCTCCGGGAGCCCCCCGATCCCGCGCGGACGAGGTGCTTGAAGCAAGGCCTCCGGGCCGAATGGAGCGAGTAGATTGATGGCGAAGGGAACAGTGAAGTGGTTCAACGACGGCAAGGGTTTCGGATTCATCTCCCAGGACGATGGTGAGGACGTCTTCGTCCACCACTCCGCGATCTCGATGGAGGGCTTCCGCACCCTGGCCGAGGGGGATCGGGTCGAGTTCGAGGTGGTGCAGGGGCCGAAGGGGCTTCAGGCGGCGGATGTGCGTCGCTCCGCCGAGTGAGAGCGCACGAAGTCTCGCGAGCCGGGGGCGATCAGACGAGAGCGAGCCTTCTCACCCGCTCCCATCCGCGTACCGGGTGGGGTCCGGGACCCCTGCGTCCTGGAACCCTGCCCGCCGCAGGAGGCAGGCGTCGCAGCGCCCGCAGGCGCCGCCGCCCGGCGCCGGGTCGTAGCACGAGTGTGTGATGGAGTAGTCGACTCCAAGTGAGTGTCCCGTCCGGATGATCTGGGCCTTGCTCAGGTGAAGGAGGGGGGCCTCGATCCGGGGCGCCCGCCCCGGGCACGCCACCTCGGCGAGGGCGGCAAAGGCAGCGATGAACTCGGGCCTGCAGTCCGGATAGCCGCTGAAGTCGACGGCGTTCACGCCGATGTAGATCGCCTCCGCCTCGATGGTCTCCGCCATCCCCAAGGCGACGGCGAGGAAGATCGTGTTGCGCGCCGGCACGTAGGTGGCGGGGAGATCGCCGCCGATCTCCGCCTCCGACCGATCCTTGGGGATCGCGATGGCGGGATCGATCAACGCGCTCGAGCTCACCTCTGCCAGGTCCAGCCGCGCCACCCGATGGGAGGCGGCGCCCAGCGCGTCGGCGATCGCCTTCGCCTGCTCCACCTCCGCTGCGTGGCGCTGGCCGTAGGCGAAGGAGAGGGCGTGGGCCTCGAGGCCGTCGCGTCGGGTGGCGATGGCCAGGCAGGTGGTGGAATCCAGCCCGCCGGAGAGGAGCACCACCGCGCGCCGCGGCGAGCCCCCGGAGGAAGGGGCGCCGGTCACAGCAGGCTCCCTTCCAGGTAGTACGCGAACTCGCAGGTGGTGGGCGCCGGGACGATCGCCTCGTCGACCTCGCAGGTGCAGGGCTCCTCGCCCTCTGCAGGCTGCACGAACTCCAGCTCCTCGCGGACGCTGCCGCGGATGCAGCCGCAGTCACTCCAGTCCAGCCTGCCGTCCTCGAGGGTGGCGGGGCAGGAGCGGGGAGAGGGCGGGATCAGCGAGATGGCCCCGCCTGGGATGCACGCGGCGGGGGCGAGGAGATCGCCCTCGATCACCTCCACGATCCGAAAGCCACAGGAGCACACGCTCATCTGTCGAAGGATCCCCGGCCCCGATGCAGGGGTGCGGACCGCGAAATGGGCGTTCTCGATCGTCCCTTCGCGGCTGCTCCTGCTGGAGGTGATCCATAGTCTTCCGTCGAGGGGGTCATGAGAGAGCACCCCTTCGAAGGAGAGCTGCTGCGGCGCCCCGGAGAACTGACAGCGACTCTGGCTCGCCCCTGCGTCCAGTGTGGCGACGAAGCGGAAGCTCCCGATCAGCTCGCCTGGGGGCGGCTCGCTGCTGTCGCAGGCCGCGAGGAGGGCGGCGGTCAGGAGGAGGGCGAGGGCGCGCATGGGAGCCAACCTAAGCGAGGCCGGGCTTCCGTAGCAAGGGAGACAGCGAGTGGAGCTTTGGAGAGAGCGGGCGCTGGTGATCGGCAGGACCTTCCGCGCACATTGGAGACACCACAGCCTGATCGACACCGCCGCGGCGCTGACCTTCTTCGGCCTCCTGTCGCTCTTTCCTTTCCTGATCTTCCTGATCTCCCTTGCGAGCCAGCTCCTCGACCCTGCCTTCGCCCAGGAGGTGGTGGAGTCCTTGGAGGGGGTGGCGCCCCAGGACGTCATCGAGATCGTCGGCGCCGAGATCGGATCGCTGGTGACGGGGCCCAGCACCAGCCTGCTCACCGTCAGCTTCATCGGCGCGTTCTGGGCGGCCTCCGGCGGCGTCACCGCGATGATCCGCGCGCTGAACCGGGCCAACGGCATCGTCGAGAGCAGACCCTATTGGAAGGTGCGGGGGCTCGCGATCGTCACCACCGCGGCGGTGGCCCTCGTCAGCATGATCGCGGGGCTGATCGTGCTGGCGATCCCCGCCCTCCCGGAGACATGGATCAGCGAGGGCCTCCTCTGGCTGCGTCTTCCCATCGCCGGCGTCCTGATGATGCTGATCTGGGCCCTCTGTTACCACGTGTTGCCGGACACCACCGGCAAGCTGCGGCTGATCACGCCGGGCTCGGTGGTCGGCGTGATCATCTGGGTCCTCGCGTCGTGGGGCTTCTCGCTCTATGTCTCCAATTTGGGAAACTACGACGTGACCTACGGCGCCCTCGGCAGCGTGGTGGTCCTCCTCGTCTGGATGTGGATCTCGTCCTTCGTGCTGGTCCTGGGGGCGGAGCTCAACGTCGCTTGGGATCGAGCCTATCGCGAAGTCCGTCCCCGAGGAGGTTGAAGCCCAGCACCGAGAGGGCGATGGCGAGGCCGGGAAAGAGCGCCACGTGGGGCGCCACCATCAGGTATTGGGTCCCCTGATCCACCAGCGCCCCCCAGGACGGGGTCCCTGGCGGCGTCCCCAGCCCCAGGAAGGAGAGGGAGGCCTCGGCGAGGATCGCGCCCGGGACGCCGAAGGTGGCCTGGACCACCAGCGGGCCAAGGAGGTTCGGCAGCAGGTGCCGAAAGACGATCCGCGGACCCGAAGCGCCCAGCGCCCGGGCAGCGGTCACGAAGTCGCGCTCCCGCAGGCCCAGCACCTGGGCCCGGGCCAGGCGGGCGTAGCCGGTCCAGCCCGTGGCGCAGAGCGCGAAGATCACGTTCCAGAGCGAGGGGCCGAGCACCGCGGTGATGAAGATCGCCAGGAGGATCCCGGGGAACGCCAGGAGCACGTCCACCACCCGCATCAGCACCTCCTCGACGAGGCCGCCACGGTAGCCGGCGATCGAGCCGAGGAAGGTGCCGACGACGAGGGAGATGAGGGTGGAGACGAGGCCGACGAGGAGGGAGATCCGCGCGCCGTAGAGGAGCTGGGCCAGGACGTCCACCCCGTTCTCGGCGGTGCCCAGGAGATGGGCGGGGCCCGGAGCCGCCAGCTCGTTCTCCAGGGAGATCGCCCTGGGGTCCACGGGGCTGAGGAGGGGGGCGAGGAGGGCCACCACACAGAGTGTCAGCACGATCGACAGCCCAACCCAGGCCCCGATCCCGCGCACCAGGGGGCGGCGCTTGCGAAGGGGCAAAGCCTCCGGGGGCGACGCCGGGGGCGGCGCGGTCCGCGCCTCGGCGCGGGCGGTGGACGATCCGATCATCGCTTCGGCCCCCCGGACCGGATCGCGGCGCTGCGGGCGGCGCCTCTCCAGACCTTTGCGACCCTGCCTCCGCTCATCGCCGCGCCCTCACCCGTGGGTCCGCAGCGGCGTACGCCAGATCGGTGAGCAGGTTCACCAGCACATAGGCCAGGGTGAAGGTGAGCACACAGGCGCGGACCATGTTGTAGTCGCGGCGATCGATCGCCTGCAGGAGCAGGGTCCCCATCCCCGGGTAATTGAAGACCTTCTCGGTGATGACCGCGCCGCCGAGGAGGGCGCCGAGCTGCAGGCCCAGCACGGTGAGGATCGGGAGCATGGCGTTTCGCAGCGCGTGCTTCACCAGCACCGTCGGCTCCCCCAGCCCCTTGGCCCTGGCGGTGCGCACGTAGTCTTCGCCGGTGGCGTCGAGGAGGGAGGCGCGGATCATCCGAGCCAGGAAGGCGGCGAGGGCGAGGCCCATGGTGAGGGAGGGGAGCACCAGGCTCGAGGGCTCCTCCAGCCCGGAGACCGGCAGCCAGTCCAGCCAGATCGCGAAGAGGAGGATCAGCATGGGCCCCAGCCAGATCCGGGGCAGCGCCACGCCGAGGACCGCGAAGCCGCTCGCCGCCAGATCGAGCTTTCCGCCGGGGCGGGCGCCTGCGACGAGCCCGAGGGGAAAGGAGATCAGGAGCGCCACCAGGATCGAGCAGCCGGCCAGGATCCCGGTGTTGGGGAGCGCGCGGCCGATCCGCTCGAAGACCCGATCCTGAAAGGGCGGCACCGACGAGCGCAGGTCGAGGGTGGCGGTGTCCCTGGCGAAGATCCACAGCCTGGACGCGAGGGGCTCGTCGAGGTGGAGCGCCTGGCGAAGCTCCGCCCGATCCGCCTCCTGCGCCTGCTCCCCCAGGATGGCGTCGATGGGATCGCCCGGGATCAGATCCAGGAAGATCGAGACGAGGAGCACAGCCCCCAGCGCGGCGAGGAGGGTGGTGGCGGTCCTGCGCAGGATCGCGCTCATCGCTTCGCCTCCCCCGAGCGCCGGATCCTGGCGAGGCTGTGCATGCTCCCCTGGGGATCGACCACGACCCCCTCTAGATCGTCCGCGTAGACCCCCACAACGTTCTCGTGGAGGAGGGGCAGGGCGGGGAGGTCCCTGGCGAGGATCCGCTGCGCCTCTGCGTAGATGCGAACCCGCTCCTCGGAAGAGGTCGACTCCCGGCCCTCCTCCAGGAGGGAGTCCAGCGCGGCGTTGCGGTACCGCATCCGGTTGCCGCCGCCCCAGGCGGTGGCCTCGGTGGGGATCGACGAGGAGTGGTAGGCGTACCGGAGGATGTCGGGGTCGACCACGGCCGGCCACTTGAGCACGGCGAGCTGGAAGTTGCCCCGCTTCGCGTCGCCCAGGAAGGTCCCCCACTCCAGCGACTGGAGGTCGATCCGGATCCCTGCCTCCGCGAGCTGGGACGCCATGGCGAGTCCCACCGAGCGGCGGAACCGGTCGGTGGAGGTCTTGAGGCTCAGGGTCAGGCGGGGGCGCCCGTCACCGGGGTCGGGGAAGCCCGCTGCGTCCAAGAGCTCCCGGGCCCGCTGGAGGTTGTGCCGGTAGGTCGGGAGCCCCGAGGCGAACGCCCAATGCTCCGCCCAGAAGAGCGAGTCCGCCACGGTGGCGGCGCCCTTGAACTTGAAGCGGGCGAGGGCCTCGCGATCCAGCGCGAGCGCCACCGCCTCCCGCAGCTCGCGGCTGGAGAGGACCGGGTCCTCCACGTTGAAGAGGAGGTAGGAGACGCCGGCGCCTGGTCCCACCTTCACCTCGAGGCCCCGCTCCTCCCGCAGCGCCGGGAGGAGAGGGGGGCTCATGGTGCCGAGGAAGACGTCGACCCTGCCCTTTCGCAGCTCGAGGATGCGGGTGGTCTCGTCGCGGACCGTGCGGATCTCCAGGGCGAGCTCGGGGGCGCCGCGGAAGTAGGTGGGGTTCGGGTCCAGCAGCACCGTGTCGCCGCCGTCCCAGGCCCGGACCAGGAAGGGGCCCGCTCCGATCGGACGGAGACGGACCTGATCGAGGTGCTCCGCTCCGACCACCTCCGAGGGGAGGATCCCCAGGGTCGCGTCCACGGGCATGGCGCCGAAGGGGCGGTTCAGGTCGAAGATTACCGTGAGGGGATCGCGGGCGCTCACCGCCCGCAGGTAGTTGTAGCTGCTGCGCAGCGGGGAGCCGAGGGCAGGATCGAGCAGGGAGCGGAAGGTGGCCACCACGTCCTCGGCGTCGAGGGTGGAGCCGTCGGAGAAGCGCAGATCCGGGCGGAGCCGAAAGACCCAGCGCAGCTCCCCTTCTGCCTCGTAGGAGGCGGCGAGCTCCGGCGAGGCCCGACCGTGTTCGTCGATGCGGGTGAGCCCCGGCGTCACCAGGAGGGCGAGGCGCTCGGCGTTGAAGCCCAGGGCCATCCGCCGATCGAGGGTCTCCGGCGGAGAGTCGATGGCCAGGACCACCCGCCCCGGATCCCGCGGGGCGGAGGTGCACGCGGTCAGGGCCAGCAGGACGGCCGGGAGGATGAAGGAGAGGGATCGCATCGAGGAGGTGGGGGGATGGTAGCCGGGGTTGGCGCTCCGTACCAAGCGCCGTCGATCCATGCGGAAGAAATCTACGAGGCCGGGCCGTCCCCCTCGCCGAGCGATGGTGCCCGGAGGGAGCAGGCATGCGAGCATGGAGTGGGGGCCACCGAGCGGGCGCCGAATTGCTTCGATTGGAGATGAAACTTACTATCGCTGCATCTGTCGCTCGGGCCGAAGATGCGCGAGACTGGATCCCTTCGAAGACGTGGCCGGCGTGGAGAGGAAGAACGTGAACCAGGCAGTACCCCTTCGTAGTCGCCTTGCATGGACCGCCACCTTCCTCCTCCTCTGGCTCCTTCCCCAACCTGCCCAGGCCTTCGCCAACGAGGCGGTCCTCGCCGAGCTCCCTGCCTCGATCCGAGAGATCCTGGCGGCGCAGCCCGTCCGTGAGTCTCGCTCCGCGGTCCTGGTGAAGGACCTCGAGTCGGGAGAGGTGATCTTCGCCAGGAACGCGGACGAGCTCCTGAACCCGGCGTCGAACATGAAGCTGCTCACCACGGTGAGCGCGCTGGCCACCCTGGGGCCGAGTTACCGCTTCCCCACCGAGATCTACGTCGGCGAGCCGCCGAAGGCAGGGGTGGTGAAGGGGGCCCTCTATCTGCGCGGCAAGGGAGATCCCTCGCTGACCACCGAGCGCTTGTTTCGGATCGTGCGAGAGCTCAAGCACCTGGGGATCAAGGAGATCACCGGGAACCTGGTGATCGACGACACCTTCTTCGACACGGAGTACGAGGGCCCGGGCTGGGAGCAGGACGACTCCGATCGGCCCTACATGGCGGGGGCGGGCGCCGTCTCCCTCAACTTCAACTCGGTGGGGATCCACGTGCACCCTGGCGAGACCTCGGGCTCGAAGACCCGGATCGAGCTCGAGCCTCCCTCCGACTACCTGGTCCTCGAGAACCTGGGGATGACCGGCCCGCCCAGGTCGCGCACCCGCATCCAGGCCTCGTCGATCCCGGATGGGAAGCGGCAGCGGATCATGGTCCGCGCCTCCTTGCCCCAGGGCTCGGAGGGCCACGTGATCTACCGGCGGATCTCCGATCCGCCCCGCTACACCGGAGAGACCTTCCGCTCCATGCTGATCGAGCAAGGGGTGCGGGTCCGCGGCAAGGTGGTGCTCGGCAAGGTCCCCGAGCAGCTGAGCCCGATCTACGTGAGCTGGTCCGACCCGCTCTCCGTCCTGGTCCACACCCTCAACAAGTGGTCCCAGAACCACATGTCCGAGATGCTCCTCAAGACCATGGGCGCCCTCGAGAAGGGAGAGCCCGGGACCTGGGCGAAGGGCGCCCACGCGATCGAGGATTTCCTCGCGGACTCCGTCGGGATCCCCCGGGGATCGATGGTCCTTCGGAACGGGAGCGGCCTCAACGATATCAACCGGGTGAGCGCCCGGCAGCTCGTCAAGCTCCTGGAGTGGGTCGACTCCCGGTCGCTGATCGCGCCGGAGCTCTACGCGTCCCTGCCGATCGCGGGGGTGGACGGGACCACCCGGAACCGCCTCGGCGGAACCCTCGCCGAAGGCAGGATCCGCGCGAAGACCGGCACGCTCCAGAACGTCACCGCCCTGTCGGGGATCGCCTCGGCGGTGGGAGGAGAGCGCTACGCCTTCGCGATCATCGTGAACGATTATCCGGGGAGCGTCGCCGCCATCCTGCCCAGGGTGGACGCCATCGGCGCCGCCATCGCGTCGGTTGGCTCCGTCGGCGGCAGCCGCTCCGCGATCGCGCTGGCATCCTTGCCCCCTTCGGATCCCTCCACCCCCATCGACATCCTCCGGACCCGGATCGCCACCTTCGCCGAGCTGGGGAGCCGGAAGGACGCAAAGAACGCCACCTTCCTCCGCAGCGCCATGAGGAGCGAGCGGGATCCCGCCCTGCGGGTGGTGATCGCCGAGTCGCTGGTCCGCGCCGATCCCGACGACACCATGGCGACGGAGGCGCTCCTCGCAGCCTTCGACGAGGGGCCCGAGGTCTTCGGCCGCCTGCGGGCGGCGGTGCGCGATTCGATCCTCCCGATGCCGGTGCTGAACACCCTGATCGATCTGGGGGCGGCAGGCTCCAAGGAGGCGATCGATCGCCTCCTCGCCGTGGTCGGCCAGCTCGGGGAGGACGATCCGCTCGGGGTCGAGCTCTCTGCGGGGCTGGCCGAGATCGGACGCACGGCCCCCGAGGAGCTCCTCGCCTCCCTGGAGGGGGCCGAGGATCCGGTCCAGACCGCCGCGATCCGGCTCCTGCGAAACCGGATCGGCCCGGCCGATCCGATGCTCGATCTGGCGCCGACGGCGCCCCATCCCTTCAGCATCACCCTGGCCAAGGCAGCAGAGGGCGCGGACCCCCGCCTCGCCTCCTTCGCCAGGAGCGTGGAGAGCAAGCTGGGCATGGCCCCCGATCCTCTCGAGCCCTCGCAGCAGACCACCCCCGCCTCGATCGCTCCCTGAGCGAGCCGAAGGCGGGCAAGGGAGAAGGCGCCCGCCTCCCCCCCGAAGCCGCGGGGCGGGACCGGCTGAGCCATCGCGAGGCAGTCCGCCCCTTCTCGCGGCAGAATGTCCGCCCCCCATGTTAGGTTGCGCAACCTGGCTCGACGTCGAAGAGCCACGCGGGGCGCACGCGGTGTGCGCCTCTTCGAGGAAGATGGAGATCGAGAGATGGCGAGCGTCAATAAGGTGATTCTGCTGGGCAACCTGGGGGCAGATCCCGAGATCCGGTACACGGCTGGTGGCCAGGCGGTGGCCAACTTTCGGATGGCGACCACCGATTCTTGGGCGGACAAGAACAACCCGGGGCAGCGGCAGGAGCGCACCGAGTGGCATCGGGTGGTGGTGTGGGGGAAGCTCGCGGAGCTCGCCAACGAGTACCTGAAGAAGGGCCGCCAGTGCTACGTCGAGGGCCGACTCCAGACCCGTGAGTGGCAG
>Ga0180215_1005407_pt1 | contig 10928 bp, 10 predicted proteins | sample eDN3rd37CBELigBY_FD_128871 | JGI IMG/M metagenome (GOLD analysis project Ga0180215, IMG submission 128871) | Enriched backyard soil microbial communities from Emeryville, California, USA - eDNA 3rd pass 37_C BE-Lig BY (version 2) (version 2) | ecosystem: Environmental > Terrestrial > Soil >...
CACCGATCTCGCGGCCCCGGCGAGCGGCCATCCTGGCCGCGAGCCCGAGATCTGAGGGGTCGTACCCGATGCGGGGCTGGGCCCCTTAGCCCGAAGGTGAGGGCATGCAGATCGCCATCTTCCTCTACGACCACATGACCGCCCTCGACGCCATCGGGCCCTACGAGGTGCTGAGCCGGCTCCCGGGCGCCGAGACCGTCTTCGTCGCCACCCGCCCTGGCCCGGTGCGCTGCGACACCCGGCACCTCGCCCTCGTGGCCGACGCCGGCATCGCCGAGGTGACGACGCCCGACGTCCTCGTCGTCCCGGGTTGGTCCGGCGCCCGCCAGACCGAGCTGCTCGGCCCCGGCGCGGTGCGCGACTGGCTGCGGGAGGTGGACCGGCACACGACGTGGACCACGTCGGCCTGCACCGGCGCGCTGGTCCTGGCCGCCGCCGGGCTGCTCACGGGACGGCGCGCCACGACGCACTGGTTGGCCACGGACCGCCTGGCCGAGCTGGGAGCGCGGCCCGCCCACGAGCGGGTGGTCTTCGACGGCAAGTACGTCACCGCAGCCGGCGTGTCGGCCGGCATCGACATGGCCCTCGCGCTGGCCGCCCGCATCGACGGCGACGGCACCGCCCAGGCCATCCAGCTCGGCATCGAGTACGACCCGCAGCCCCCGTTCGACGCGGGCTCGGCGGCCAAGGCGCCCGGCGACATCGTCGCCGCCATGACGGCCATCCGCGACTTCATCCTCGACGGCGCGCCGGCGTGAGCGCCGGCGCGAACCTCGCCGCTCGCCGCCGCGGCGGGGTTCGCGGCCGGTCTCTCAGTCGGTCGCTCAGTCGGTGGGGACCGGGATCCCGTACAGCTCGCTGGCGTTGTCCTGGATGACGCGGCGCCGCACGTAGGGGTCGAGCCCGGCCACCGCCGAGGCGAGGCGCTCCCGAGCCCCCGGGTAGATGCACGTGGGGTGGGGGATGTCGGTCTCCACCAGCACGTTGTGCACGCCGATGGCGTCGATGAGCTTCGCCGGGCCGACGCGCTCGAACCAGAACATGGCGTAGAAGTGGTCGCGGAAGTACTCGGTCGGCCGGCGCTGCTGCACCGCCAGCTCGGCCGGATCGGTGACCATCTCGTCGAGCTGGTACTCCATCGCCTCGAGGATGAAGGGGATCCAGCCGATGCCGCTCTCCGCCGACGCGATCTTCACGTTCGGGTAGCGGTCGAACATCCCGCTCATGCACATGTTGACGATGATCCGGGCGTTGCTCATGTAGAAGCTCGTGGCGAGGATCGCCAGGCGACGCTGCGGGCCGAACGACTCCCAGTAGAGCTCCGGGTTCGGGAACGAGGTGGGATCGCCGGTCTTGATCATCTCGGCCATGCGGGGATCGGCCTTGTTCGGGCCGACGCCGCTGCCGATGTGGAAGTTGAAGACCGTCCCCATCTCGTTGGCCAGCGCCCACATCGGCTCGAAGTAGGGCGCGTCGAGGTCGGGCAGGCCCACCAGGTGCGGCTTGTCGCTGATGGTGAAGCCGGTGATGCCCGCGTCGCGCAGGCGCTCCATCTCCTTCGTGGTGCGCTCCATGTCCCACACCGGCAACACGGCCTGCGGGAAGAGCCGCCCGTTCGAGGCGCGCTGCAGGTCGACGAGGTAGTCGTTGTAGATCCGCTGGATCTCGTTGCGCTGCTCGATGTCGTCGATCCCGAACATCGTGTTGGACGCGAACCCGATGGCGTTCGGGTAGAGGATCTGCGCGTGGACGCCCATCTTGTCGAGCAGGTTCAGGCGGGCGTCGACGTCCCAGGCGGCGCGGTCGACCACGTCGAAGGGCTGCACGCCGAGCACCCCGAGGCGCTTCTCGTGCTCGCCCTCGATGGTGTTGCCGCCGATGCTGCACATGAGCTGGCCCTCGAGGTACCAGGCGGAGCGCCCGTCCTCGGTGCGCATCACGGGCACGCGGTCGCGCCACGCGTCGGACGCCCGTGACGTCCACAGGTCGGGTGGCTCGGTGAAGTGGGCGTCGCAGTCGATGATCTTCAGCCCGGCCAGCACCTCGTCCGCGTTGACCGTCGTCGCCGTGGTCTCGGTCTCGGTCATCTCGACCCCCCGTGATGTGGCCGCATCGGTCTCACACCTCAGCGGCACGCTGCCGGACGTCACGGTAGCCCCGCCGGCGGCCCGGTGGGCCGAGCGGCCGCAGGGGGCGCCTGCCTAGATTCGCCGCATGGCTCGGACGCCGGCACCGCTGAAGATCCTGAGGGTCAACCACATCAACCAGATCGTCGAGGACTACGACGGCTCCATCGCCCACCTGCAGGACCTGTTCGGCGGGGTGTTCCTCCGCCAGGTCATGCCCAACCCGGTGACGGCGGGGTGCCTCGTGGACGTCGGGGGCGAGATCATCGAGCTGCTGGCGCCGAAGACGTTGGAGCGCGGCGAGGGCAAGCAGTTCGCCAAGTACGGCCCGCACTACGCCGGCATCGAGGTGCTGGTGCCGTCGGTGCCCGACGCGCTGGCGGCCGTGAAGGACCGCGGCCTGCGCACGCTGCTCGAGCGGGGCGGCGACTTCTTCACGCACCCGGCGTCCACCCAGGGCGTGTGCCTGCAGGTCTTCGGCGGTGACTGGCACGCCGACCCGCCGCCGATCGCCTACGACAACCCCAAGCGCAGCGCACGGGAGTGGGAGGAGCACCCGATCGGCTTCCGGGGCCTGCACCACATGAGCTTCGCCTGCACCGACGTCGACGAGGCCGCCGACTTCTGGTGCGAGCTCACCGGCGGCGCGGTCACCTACCGCGCCGAGCGGCCCGGGGTGGGCGCCATCGCGGTGGGCCTCGACCTCGGCATCCCGGTGGAGGTGATCGCGCCGACCGGTCCCGGTGCCATCGCCGACTACCTCGAGCGCTACGGGCCGCGGGTGCGGGCCACCACGTTCGCGGTGAAGGACCTCGACGCGGCAGCCGCCTACTTCGCGTCGAGGGACGTGGCGCTCGTGCCCGGCGAGGCGCCCGGCACGCTCCTGCTCCCGCCCGAGCACAACCTCGGGCTCGTCTACCAGTTCACGGCGGACCCGACCACGAGGGCGGCCCCGTAGGCGAGGGCGCCCACGGCGAGCACGACGAGCGCCGAGGCGCCCCGCAGCGCGGCCGCCGAGCCGGCCGCGACGGCGCCCAGCACGGCCGCGGGCTCCCCGCCCTCGGCGGCGTGGCGGACCGAGCCCACGAGGAGCGCGGTCACCGCGGCCACGCCGGCGTGGCGCACCGTGCGCTCGAAGGTGGGCGACACGGGGCCGCGCGCGAGCACCAGCATCGGCAGTGCCCGGAAGGCGTAGCTGCCGGCGCCCACCGCCAGGACGGCCAGCCAGGTCCTCATAGCCGCGCCTCCGACCGGCGGGCGGTGACGGCGCCGACCGCGCACCCGACGGCGATGGCGGCCAGCACGCCGGTGCCGGCGCTCCAGCCGCTGGTCGCCAGCGCGACCACCGCCGCGGCCGCGACGACGGCGCGCGAGCCGGCGTCGCGCAGGCGCGGCGCGACGAGCGGCACGAGGCAGAGCGGCACCGCCACCTCGAGGTGGGAGGCGGCGAGGTGGTCGCCGGCGATGGCGCCGACGGCCATGAAGAAGGACCACCCCGCGCCGAGCGCCAGCCCCGCCGACAGGAAGAACCGCCGCTCGGCCGCCAGTGAGATCCGCCGGGCCCGGCCGGCCTCGGCGACGACGAAGGTGGGGTCGACGACCATCGCGGCGCCGGCGAGGCGGAACCAGAGGGGCTGGTCGCGCCACTGCAGGGCCAGCCCAGCGCTGTAGACCAGCAGCCGGGCGTTGATGAGCAGCCCGGTGACGACAGCCAGCACCACGGTGCCCTCGTCAAGCGTGCGCAGCGTGGCCAGGTGGGCGCTGCCGCCGTAGATCAGCCAGCTGCCCGTCCAGCCCGCGACGACGTCGCCGTGCGCCGCGGCGGTGGCGCCGATGACGGCGGCGAAGGGGGCCAAGCCGGCGACGAAGGGGAGCACCGCCGCCACGCCGTCGCGCCCGCTCCGGTCGATCGGGGCGGGCGCGGCGGCGCGGTCGAGCAGCGCGGCGGTGCTCACGGACCTGCCGGCCGGCGCTGGGCCCGGCGAGGTCGCACGGACCAGCTGCGGCGTCGCGGAGGACGAGGGCGGTCAGCGGGCAGGTGCAGCTCCAGCCGGAGCAGCTCAGGGTGGGCGTTCCCGATCATGCCTCCCCCTTCCAGAGAGTGGTGCACGCTGAGGGTGCACCGGCGCGGGTGTGCTCCACGTGAGAACCGCTGGAGCCGCTCGGTTTAGAGTCCCCGGTGCCATCGGGGCATCAGGGGGAGGCGTGACATGGCGCAGGAGCTCTTCAGGTTCGACGGGAAGCGCGTGCTGGTGGTGGGCGGCGCGACCGGCATGGGAGCGGCGGCCGCGCAGATCGCGCAGGATCTCGGCGGGCGCATCGTCGTGCTCGACGTCGCCGACGTCACCTACCCGTGCGAGCAGAAGCTGGCGGTCGACCTCAGTGACAAGGCCAGCGTCGACGGCGTGCTCGCCCAGCTCGAGGGCCCGTTCGACTCGGTGTTCTCCTGCGCGGGCATCGCGGACGGCCCCGAGTCGCTCATGCGCGTCAACTTCATCAGCCAGCGCCACATCATCGACACGCTCTTCGCCGACGGCCGGCTGCGCGACGGCGGTGCGGTGGCGATGATCTCCTCGGTCGGCGGCCTGGCCTGGCAGTCGAACCTGCCGCAGCTGCAGGACTTCCTCTCCAACGACACCTGGGAGGGCATGCAGCGCTGGATCGACGAGCACGAGGGGACCAACACCTACGTGTTCTCGAAGCAGGTGATGAACGCCTACGTGGCCAGCCGCGCCTTCGAGTTCGCCAAGCGCCGCATGCGCATCAACTCGATCATGCCGGGCGGCACCGATACGCCCCTGGCCCGCAAGCACGCCGACGTGTGGCTGCCCTTCCAGGCCGACTACCGGGAGGCCACCGGCCTGGAGCGGCTCACCCCCGAGAAGATGGGCAGCGTGCTCGCCTTCCTGTGCATGGACGCCGCGGTGGGCATCAACGGCACGCCGATCCTGGTCGACGACGGCTACTGCGCCTCGGGCATCACGGGCACGTTCGACTCCCCCACCGTCAAGATGCTGGCGGGGATCGCCTGAAGGGGGTCGACGACGCCGGGCGGCACCAGGCCGCGCTGACCTACAGCAGCTACCTCGCCCTCGACGAGGTGCTGGCCGCGCAGCGCCCGCGCTCGGACGAGCACGACGAGCTGCTGTTCATCGTCATCCACCAGGTCTACGAGCTGTGGTTCAAGCAGCTGCTGCACGAGCTGCGCCACCTCCAGGGCCGGCTCGGGGACGGCGACACCTCGCACGCCATCCGCACGCTCCGCCGGGTGCTGACCATCCTCAAGGTGGCGGTGGCCCAGATCGACGTGCTCGAGACCATGTCGCCACGGCAGTTCTCCGCCTTCCGCGACCGGCTCGAGGCCGCGAGCGGCTTCCAGTCGTGGCAGTTCCGGGAGCTGGAGGCGGTGCTCGGCCGGCGCGACCCGGCGGTGCTGCGCGCCTACCCCGAGGGGAGCCCCGCCCGGGCGGCCATCGAGGCGGCCATGGCGCGCCCGCCGCTGTTCGCCTCGTACCTCACCTACCTCGAGCGGCACGGCTACGCCGTCGGCGCTGCGCAACCCGGCGCCGGGAGCACCGACGCCGTCGAGGCGGTGCTGCTCGCGGTGTACCGAGACGACGGCGGCCCGGCCCAGCTGGCCGAGCACCTCGTCGACCTCGACGAGGGCTTGCAGGAGTGGCGCTACCGGCACGTGAAGATGGTCGAGCGCACCATCGGCGACAAAGGCCGGGACGGGCGGGTCGGCCGGCGCCGCGTACCTGCGCTCCACGCTGTCGGAGCCGGTCTTCCCCGCCCTCTGGGCCGTGCGGAGCCGCCTGTGAGCACCACCCCGGTCACGGTGGCCGACCTGCGCCGCTCGCCCAACGCCCTGGCTGAGCACTACCGGCGCTTCGGCGTGGGCGGCCCGCGGATCCTCCTGTCGGGCCACTCGCACCAGGCCTGGCCCGACGCGGCCGAGGAAGGGCTGCGGGCCTCCTTCGCCGACGCCGCAGCCGCGGTGGATGCCAAGTGGGCGCTCGCCGAGGCGCAGGCCGAGGCGGTGCGGGCCGGCTACCGCCGCCTGCTCGACGACCCGTCGGGCCACGTCGCGCTGGGGCCCAACACCCACGACCTCGTGGTCAAGCTGCTCAGCGCGCTCGACCTCCGCCGGCGGCCCCGGGTGGTGACCACCGACGGCGAGTTCCACTCGCTGCGGCGCCAGCTCGACCGCCTGGCCGAGGAGGGCCTCGAGGTGGTGCGGGTGCCGGCCGAGCCCGCGGCCACCCTCGCCGAGCGCATGGCCGCCGCGGTGGACGACCGCACCGCACTGGCCGCCGTGTCGGCCGTGATGTTCCTCACGAGTCGGCGGGTGCCCGACCTGGGCGCCCTCGTCCCCGCGTGCCAGCGCCACGGCACCGAGCTGCTGGTCGACGCCTACCACGCCCTCGGGCCCGTGCCGTTCCCGATCCACCAGCTCGGCCTGGCCGATGCCTGGGTGACCGGCGGGGGCTACAAGTACCTGCAGCTCGGCGAGGGCAACGCCTTCCTGCGCCTCCCCCCGCACGGCGCCGAGCTGCGGCCGGCGGTCACCGGGTGGTTCGCCGAGTTCGAGGAGCTCACCCGCAGCCGCGACGCCCACCGCGTCACCTACGCGCCGGGCGGAGCACGCTTCGCGGGCGGCACCTACGACCCGGCCAGCCACTACCGCGCCGCCCGCGTCCTGCGCTTCTTCGAGGAGCACGGCCTCGTCGCCCCGCTGCTCGAGGCCGTCTACCAGCACCAGCTCGCCGTGCTCGCCGACGCCTTCGACGCCCTCGACGTGCCGCCCGCGATCGTCGACCGCGACCGCGACGTGCCCCTCGAGGCGCTGGGCGGCTTCCTGTCGCTGCAGGCGCCGCGCGCCGCCGAGCTGCAGGCCGCGCTGGCGGCGCGGGGCGTGCTGACCGACAGCCGCGCCGACCGCCTCCGGGTCGGCCCGGCGCCCTACCTCTCCGACGACCAACTGGTTGCGGGGATGGCCGCGCTCGGCGAGGTGGTCGCCGACCTCGAGCGCGTGTGACGGCGGCTCCGCGGAACCGCCCTCGGCGCACCCCTCAGCGCGCCATGGCGCGCTCGACGCTCCCCGGCACCCCCCAGCGCGCCATGTGGTTCACTCGCACCCCGTGACGAGCCCACTGGCCACCCAGGCCCGGATCACCCTGCGCCTGCGGGCCGCCCGACGGGCCGCCGCCACCCGGCGCGGGTGGAGCCCCCAGCGGCGCGACGCCTGGCGGGCGCAGCGCCTGGACGACCTGCGGGCGCACGCCGTCGGCCGGTCGGCCTTCTACCGGGAGCTGCACCGGGGCCTCGAAGGCGCGCCGCTGGCCGAGCTGCCGGTGGTGACCAAGGCGGCGCTGCTCGAGCGCTACGACGAGGCGGTCACCGACCCGGCGGTGCGCCTCGCCGACCTGGAGGCCTTCGTCCGCCGGCAGCGCCTCGGCGACCGCTTCCTCGACCGCTACTGGGTGGCCGGCACCGGCGGCAGCACGGGCCGGCCGGCCCGTTCCCGTTCGACCTCGACGAGTGGGTGGCCCTCATGGTGCAGGCCGGGCAGGCCCGGGCCCTGGCCGGCCCGCCGCCCAAGGAGCGGCGGGGTCGGACCCGCTTCGCCAAGGTGGCGTCGTCGCTGCCCACGCACATGTCGCTCCAGGCCGGCTCGGCGCTGCGGAACCCACTGGCGCCGGTGCTGCGGCTCGGGGCCACGTCACCCGTGGAGGAGCTCGTCGCCCGCCTGAACCGCTGGCAGCCGCACGGCCTCACCGCCTTCCCGTCGACCCTGCGCCTCCTGGCCGACGAGCAGCTCGCCGGTCGGCTCCACATCCGCCCGGGGCGGGTCTTCGCCTCGGCGGAACCGCTGCGCGAGGACGTCCGCCAGCGGGTGCGGGACGCGTGGGGCACCGAGCCGTTCGACACGTACGTGAGCACCGAAGGCGGCACCCTGGCGGCCGAGTGCCGGCACCACCAGGGCCTCCACGTGCTCGACGACAACGTGGTCCTCGAGGTGGTCGACGCCGCCAACCAGCCGGTGCCGCCCGGCACCCCGGGCGCCAAGGTGCTGCTGACCGTGCTGTCGAGCCGCACGCTGCCGCTGGTGCGCTACGAGGTGAGCGACCGCGTCACCCTGGCCGACGGCCCCTGCCCGTGCGGCCGTCCCGGACCCCGCATCGCCGCCGTGGAGGGGCGCATCGAGGACGTGCTGCACTACCCCTCCACCGAGGCGAGCCGGCCGGGCCCGGTGGCGGTCCACCCCCTGGTGTTCGCCGAGGTGCTCGACACCGCGCCGGTGGGCGGGTTCCAGGTGGTGGGCGAGGTCGATCGCGTGCGCCTGCTCGTCACGCAGCCGGCGCCGTCGTTCTCCGCCGACGAGCTCGCCGGCCGCGTGCGGTCCACCCTCGCGGGCCTGCACGTCGACGTGCCGGTCGACGTGGAGGTGGTGCCCTCCATCCCGACCACGGCCAACGGCAAGACGCCGCTGGTGACCGCCGCGCCCCAGCGCGCCGCCCGGGCCGCGGCGGCGTCAGACGACGGCCAGGCCTAAGCCGCGGAACCGCCCCAGGCGGCCAGCTGATCGATGAAGCCGTTGAAGTAGCCGGTGAGCGCCTTGATCAAGCCGGGCTCGTCGGCCTCGTCGGCGTCGACGCTGGCCGACCAGTCGACCACCGTGGCCTCCCGGTCGGTGAGCGGCAGGAGGCGAACCAGCGCGTTGTACCGGCGGGCCGGGAACGGCGGCTTGCCCTCCATGCCGTAGCTCACCGTGAGGGCCTCCTCGTCGCAGGCCAGGAGGCGCTCTCGCACCGTCGGGCCGTCGCCCCGCGACAGCGAGCGCACCGCGCCCACCGTCCCCGGCAGCGCGCCGGCGGGCTCCAGCACCGCCCCGGACAGCATCGGGCTCCACTTGTCCCAGCCGCCCCAGTCGACGAGCGCTCCGAACACCTTGGCTGCCGGCACGTCGATCACGCGGCACACCCGCACGGTCGCCATCGCTCCCCCTTCCCTGTGGTCGTCCTGCGGTGAGGGCCCGGCCCTCGCTCGCTCGGGCGCCAGTCTGGCGGCTACGCCTCGGTGAACTCCATCCGGAGGTTCAGGGTCTCGGCCGGAGGCAGCGCCACCGCGTCCTCGGCGTCGCCGGGCTCCAGCCGGAGGCCGAGGGCCGCGGCGTGGGCCTCCACCCGGCCGAGGTCGGCCACCCGGTAGACCGTGGTGCGCATCCGCTCGCCGTAGCGCTCCAGGAACGCCCCCAGCGAGCTGTCCTCCGTGGGCGCCAGCAGCTCGAACACCGTGTCGCCCACCTGGAGCTGCACGGCGTCGGCGCCGGCCCGCGCGGGCTTGTCGACGATCTCGGCCGCCACGAGGCCGCGGAACTGCTCGGTGGCCGCGGCGAGGTTGCGCACCGCCACCGTCACCCGGGCCAGCCCGACCACGCCCAGGGGGTGCTCGTCGCGCCACCACGCCGCCGGCTTGAGCGGGGTCCAGTGCGGGGGGACGCCCTCGTCGCCCTCGGTGCCGCCCGCCGGCGGGTGGTGGAAGTCACCGCCGAAGACCTCCCAGGCCACGCCGCAGCAGGCCCCGGGGTGGGTGAAGAACACGTCGCCGTCGTCGCGGATGATGCGGATGCCGCGCCGCTGGCAGATCTCCCGGGCCGCGGCCAGGTCGTCCACCTGCATCTCGGCGCCGAGGTAGTGCTCGCCGTACAGGCCGAGCAGGCGCCCCTGGCCCCGCTCGGCCACACCCCGGGGGCAGAAGGCCTCGGTGATGACGCCGCCGAGGGTGAACAGGAAGGCGTCGGTGTCGTCGCCCGGGCGGGCCGGGATCTCGAGGTTGATCTGCACGCCGAGCAGGCTGACGAGCCGCTCCTTGGTGCGCTCGTAGCCGTCGGACAGCAGGTTGAGGTGGCTGAGGGCGCCGAAGGTGAGGAGGTCCGCCACGGCGGGCGACCCTAGGCGCCGCACGCCTCCCGACACCACGTGGCCGCGCGGAACGGGCTGGCGGAACGGGCTGAAGGTCACGGCGCGGTAGCTGGCACCATGGTCGGCATGGATGCCATCGGACACTGGATCGGCGGGAGGGCGGTCGCCGGGACGTCGGGCCGGACCTCGCCCGTCTACAACCCGGCGCAGGGCGTGCAGACGGGCGCCGTCGCCCTGGCCTCGAAGAGCGAGGTCGACGACGTCGTGAAGGTGGCCGTCGAGGCCGCCGCCTCCTGGGGGACCTCCTCGCTCAGCAAGCGGGCCGCGGTGATGTTCCGGCTGCGGGAGCTCGTGCACGCCCGTCGCGACGACCTGGCCGCTGTCGTCACGCGCGAGCACGGCAAGGTCTTCTCCGACGCGCAGGGCGAGGTGGCCCGGGGCCTCGAGTGCCTGGAGTTCGCCTGCGGGATCCCGCACCTCCTCAAGGGCTCGCACAGCTCGGAGGTGTCGACCGGCGTGGATGTCCACACCATCCTCCACCCGGTGGGCGTGGTGGCCTGCATCACGCCGTTCAACTTCCCGGTGATGGTCCCGATGTGGATGCTGTCCAACGCCCTCGCCTGCGGCAACGCGGTGGTGCTGAAGCCGTCGGAGAAGGACCCGTCCGCGTCGCTCCTCCTCGCCGAGCTGGCCCAGGAGGCCGGCCTGCCCGACGGGGTGCTCAACGTGGTGCAGGGCGACGCCGAGGCGGTGGAGATCCTGCTGGCCCACCCCGACGTCGACGCGGTGTCGTTCGTGGGCAGCACGCCCGTGGCCCGCCACATCTACGAGACCGGCACCGGCCACGGGAAGCGGGTCCAGGCCCTGGGCGGGGCCA
>Ga0180215_1005409_pt1 | contig 10927 bp, 9 predicted proteins | sample eDN3rd37CBELigBY_FD_128871 | JGI IMG/M metagenome (GOLD analysis project Ga0180215, IMG submission 128871) | Enriched backyard soil microbial communities from Emeryville, California, USA - eDNA 3rd pass 37_C BE-Lig BY (version 2) (version 2) | ecosystem: Environmental > Terrestrial > Soil >...
CGGCAGCCATTTATCCAGATCGACGCCCATCAGACTGTTGATCGTATTGATCATGCTGATGGCATCTGCTCCACCCTGTGCAGCTGCGCGGGCAGTAAAACGAATGTCGGTAATATTGGGCGTCAGCTTTACGATGACCGGTGTTTGCGCTACCTCCTTGACCCACTCCACCTGCTGCCGGATCAGGTCGGGATGCTGGCCTACTGCGGAACCCATTCCGCGCTCTGCCATGCCGTGGGGACAGCCGAAGTTGAGCTCCAACCCATCTACCCCGATCGCCTCCACCTTTTTGACGATTTCGTGCCAGGCTTCCTGCTTGTGCTCCACCATCAGCGAAGCGATCAACGTGTGCTTGGGAAAACGCTTCTTGGTCTCATCCATCTCCTTGAGGTTGACCTCGAGCGGCTTGTCGGTAATCAGTTCGATATTGTTGAATCCGAGCACGCGCTGACCGCCAAAATGAAGCCCGGCAAAACGGGACGTCACGTTGATGATCGGTTCGCCCAGTGTTTTCCAGACAGCGCCGCCCCAGCCTGCTTCAAATGCGCGCTGCACCTGATAACCGGAATTCGTCGGGGGAGCGGATGCCAGCCAAAACGGGTTGGGGGATGGAATCCCCGCCAGATTGATGCTGAGATCTGCCATAATCAGTCTCCTCCATCTTCGCCCTTCGTTTGACAGAGCGGTTTTTTCGCGATATTTACAATCTACAGTTGGATCGACACGTCCCGTAGAGCCTTGTCGATGGCCCATGCAGCGCGTTTCCCATGATTGGCTGCATCCACAACCATCGCATCGGTCTTCCCGCCGCCGAAAATTACGTCTCCCGCGGCAAACACCTTGGGATGGGATGTCCGATAGGTACCGTCCTCGATCTCCACCACTCCGTTTTTATGCTGAATGCCAAAGGAATCGATCAAAGACACAAAACGCTGCTGGCCGATCGCTTTTACGACGTAATCGACTTCGATCACGAATTCACTGCCCGGAATCGGTACAGGTCTTCTCCGCCCTTTTTCATCCGGCTCTCCCAACTGCATCCGCGTCAGCTCCAAGCCCGTCACCCGACCTTGTTCACCCAATATCCGCGACGGTGCTACGAGCCAGCGGAATTCCACGCCATCCTGCTTGGCGAACTCGTATTCAAATTCATAGCAGGTCATCTCTTTTTCCGTACGTCTGTAAAGGATCTGTACTTGCTCGGCACCCAATCGCTTGGAACAGGTGGCAGCGTCGATCGCCGTATTGCCCGCCCCGATTACGACTACCTTTTTGCCGATCATCTCGTCTGTGAGCGGTTTGGTTTTGGTCTCCTCTACCAATGCAATCGCATCCAGGACACCGTGCAAATCCTCTCCTTCGATCTGAAGCGATGGCACGTACCCCATTCCAGCCGCCAAAAGAACAGAATCGTAATCCGCCAGCAGCTCCGATGGTGAAATATCGACCCCCACACGAGTATTCGTGCGGATTTCTACACCCAAATCCTCAATCTGCTCCGCTTCCCACAAGGAGATTTCCTGCGGAAGGCGGAACGAGACGATCCCGTACGTATTTAAGCCGCCTGCTTTTTCCTTCGCTTCAAAAACCGTCACCTGATGTCCGGCACGAGCCAGCTCGCGAGCTGCGGACAAACCCGCCGGACCGGCTCCTACAATCGCCACTCGTTTTCCGGTCGCTTCTCCTTTTTGAAACAGCGGGGCCTTGTTTTGGATTGCCCAATCCGTAGCGTGGCGCTGCAACAGTCCGATCATGATTGCGCGAGAACCGGAAGCATGATTGAGCACACAGGCGCCCTCGCACAGCTCCTCCGTCGGACAGACGCGCGCACAGCTCGCGCCGACCGGATTGGCCTCCATGATCGTCCGAGCAGATCCGAGAAGATTGCCAGTCGCGATTTTTTTGATAAAGCTGGGAATGTCTATCGAAGTCGGACAAGCCTTGATACAGGGGGCGTCATAGCAATAAAGGCAGCGATTGGCTTCATCGATGGCCTCTTTCGGTTTTAAAGCAGGCACCACTTCCCGAAACTGTTCCAGTATGTGCTGTGGAGCACTCATCACGACACGACCTCCTTACCAGTTCTCAAAACAGATACTTGCTATTAATCAATGTAGGAAAAAGCGATTTTATGATTTTTTCATTGCGGAATCTTCTGACAAATCCATGCAATCATAAGCTGGCTTCATGCATGATTGATTTCAAGGTTGAATAGGTTGGTAAGGAGATTGGGAGGTGAGTGTGAAACTGATGAGAGATTACGACCGGGAAATCGAAGCGTGGAAAAATCAGGTTATCACTGCCACGGCTCATATCGCCCAATTGGAACTGGAAAGGGCCGCTTATCTCGAACAGCAGCAGCGCCGCCTGAACTATCTCTCGTCTCGGGAGATCCTTGAGCTGCTGGAGGCTCGCCACGGAAGAGTCGGAAGCATGGCGACGATCAAACGCTGGGCAGACAGCGGCGCTCTCGGGGAAGTAATCGATGAGAGAGAAGCGTTCCCGCTGTTGGTGAACAAGCAGGGAAACAAGCGTTTTCTGTATCCGCGTGAAGACGTATTGCATTTTCTGCGTGAAAAAGGGTATCTCCGCCCTCGGTACGAGGTATTGGACCGGGTCCTTTTCAATAAAGATACTCATCGCTGCCCTGCCCTCATCATCGCGATTGAGCCCTGCGGAAACAGTTTTACCTATCACGTCCAATTGGAAGCAACGGGAGAGCTGTTGACACATGTCGCGGAGGAAGATCTGTTGCGCCCATAAGGAGGCATTATGGAACTGGCCGTCATCTCGATGAAAAATCATGTAGAGAATCAGGAAATCTCACGACAAATTCGGGATTACCACAAAAAAAAGGGGCAGCCCCTCGCCATTCGATTCAGCGAAGAACTGACCCATATCATATTGGAAGCGCCTTGTCTGTTCATTCCCGATCCGTCGATGCTAAACAGGACGTCTGCATCTCAGGGACGGTGAGAGTCTATGCGGATCACGCCGAAATCTATCCGCGAAAAACAGGTTCGACCATTCATCTGTTTCTGGATTCCGAATTGATCGACGAACTCGAACAGATTCGTGCCCATGTCAAGAACAAGACACAGGATGAAGTCATTTCAGAGTTGCTAATGCGCGGGCTGCGCTCCTACCATTCCGAGCGAAAGGATTCGCGCTGAGCATTTCCTTTCATTTTACTTGAAATCGTCACCTTTCAAGTAGTTGTAGAATGGCTGATCCACCCAGAACTTGTAGGTCTTGACGTCTACTTCTTTGCCGAGCTTTTTGAAGGCGTTTGCCACAGCCGGGGAATCTTCATTCAGCGAGAAGGTCTGCACGATATGGCGGCCGCTTTGCACGTAGTTGTTCGTGATGATCGGGTAATCCTTCAACTCGGTCAGCGAATAGTAGAGCGGTTGCCACCACGAAGCTCTCAAGAGACCAGTCGCCTCTTCGTCATTCTTTTTGGCGTATTTCAGCACCAACGGCTGGAAGCGCTCCTTATCCTCCTGGCTGGCGAACTCAAAGCTCAGGTCATACTCCTTGGAATACGCGATGTAGTTGCCGTTTTCGATTTGTACAACCTGGTAGTTCTCGGTTTGTACTGGCTCGCCCCATTCTTTGAGATAGATGAACGCAGAGGTCTTTGGTTCGAGCTGGACGTTCGCATCGATGCCTTCGCTCTTCAACAAGCCGATCAGCTGAATCGCGTGAACGATGTCGCTATGTCCGTATGTAATGGTTCTTTTTGGATCAAAGCGCGGATCAAAAGCAGCGTCCTTGAGGTTGTAGCCCGTGATCAGATCTTGCTTCAAAATGTTGTCCACCAGATCCTGAAGCTCTCCTGCCTTGATGATTTGCGACTCATTCCAGGCTTGCACGACTTTTCCATAGATGTCGTCCGAGGAGATTTTGCCGAGGTCATTTTTTGCATGACCGTTGAATTCCGCCACTTTCCCCAGCAACTGATAAGCCAACTCAGCTTGTACATCCCCAGTTGGTTTTTGCGCTTTGAGCACATCTGCCTTTACCAAGCCCAAATCGATGGCTGCCGCCAATTCTTGTGCTGCAGCAAATGGAACCGCTCCTTTTTCGTCGTAGGTCAGTCCTGCTTTTGTCCATGCGGCTTTGACCTTCACTTCGCTGTATGTCCCGGCCAATTCTTGCTGTTGTGCAGCTTTGACAGTCGCACTGACCGCTTCCCAGACAGACAGCTTGCTGCTTGCTTTTGCTACATATTCGTTGGCTGCCGCTTCCTTGTCCGTGATGCCGTTTGCTTGTGCGACGATTTTGTTCAATGCCGCCGCAAATGCTTCACGGGATACCGTTCCATTCAGTTGAACGCCGTATTGCAGCGATACATACTGGCTAAAGTCTGTCGAGACAGGACTTGCTGCCAGAGCAGCATATGGTTGAGCTGCGGACGTGGCTTGTCCGGCTGCACCTGCAGCTTGGGGGAATGCAATGGCTGCTGCCAACAATGCAGCTGTACTCACCTGAAGAAATCTCTTTTGTTTGTTCATTTTCTCTTTCTTCCTCCTGTAGACTGTCCATATAGACAACTATAATTCCTACCAACTTACTTGGTAATGTATTTCCTTACGCTACCATTCTTTCGTGATGGGGTCAAGGCATGAATCCTTCTTTTCGATAAAAAAACAGTTCCCGCCTCGATGGCTGAGAACTGCTTTTTGCATCCATGCTTTGTTTGCTCATGCTTTACGGCTTCAGGACGACTTTGATGCAATCGTCCATTCTGTCGTTAAAAATCTCATACGCTCGACTTGCCTCTGTCAGTTTCATGCGATGCGTAATGATGTTCGTAGGGTCGATTTTACCTTCGGTGATGAGTTGAAAGATCTCCGGCATCAGGTGGATGACAGGAGCCTGTCCCATCTTCAAGCTGATGTTACGAGCGAAAAACGGGCCCAGCGGAAAGTTATTGTAGTTGCCGCCATACACACCAGTCAGTTGTACAGTGCCGCATTTGCGCACCGCTTTCGTCGCGATCTGAATCGGACCGATCGTCCCTCCCTGCAGCTTGAGCTTTTGCGCTACGAATTCCAAGGGAGATTTTTTCCCATCCATCCCGACACAGTCGATTACAACATCAGCGCCACCCTGTGTGATCTCCTTTAAATGCTCTCCCATATCATCGTACTGGGTAAAATCAAAGGTCTCCACTCGATTGATTTCCCTCGCACGATTCAGGCGGTATTCCAGATAATCTACGGCGATGACGCGCTTTGCGCCTTTTAACCAGGCAAATGTCTGGGCCATCAATCCAACTGGACCTGCCCCCAGCACGATAACCGTATCCCCTGCTTTTACCCCGGCATGAAGGACGCTCCAATAGGCTGTAGGAAGGACATCCGATAAAAAGAGCAATGCCTCATCCTCCAGCTCGCAGGCCTCCGGTATGACGAATGAGGAAAAGGAGCCAAAGGGCACCCGCAAATATTCAGCCTGTCCGCCCGGGTAATTGCCGAATTTTTCCGAGTAGCCCAGGTATCCGCCGGAATCATAATGCGGATTGGAGTGGTCGCATTGGCTTTCCAGCTCATGCTGGCAGTAGAAGCACTCCCCGCAAGCGACATTGAATGGAATGACGACGCGATCCCCTTTTTTCACTTTCGTTACCTCTGGACCCACCTCTTCAACAATTCCCATCGGTTCATGGCCGATGATGTATCCTTCGGGCAAAGGAAAATTTCCTTTGTACAGATGAAGATCAGATCCGCAGATAGCCGTGCTGGTGATTCGAACGAGAATATCATCTGCCTTCTCGATTTTTGGGTCCGCGACTTCTTTTACTTCCACTTGATTGGGGCCTTGATAGGTCACAGCTCTCATGATGGTTTCCTCCCGTGCGTTTCAAGATGATCCCTGATAGGTTCATCCTGCGACAGGAGATTTATACGGGCTTACCGCCCATTCCGACGTTTATTCCGCATCAGGAAGTTCTGACCACTTGTTGACTTTCTCGGGCGGACGATAATCACGCATGCGGTCCAGCAGAACAGCCGGATCGCTTTCACAGATCAGCAATGGCGTCGCCGTTTCCGGAATGAAGCCAGCTTCAGTCGCATGCTTGACCAACTCCATGACGGGAGTGTAGTATCCTTCGACATTCAACAATCCGATCGGCTTGTCGTGGATGCCGATCTGCCCCCAGCTTACCACCTCGAAAATCTCTTCGAACGTGCCATATCCTCCCGGCAGGGCAATGAAGCCGTCCGCCAGCTCATTCAATTTCGCTTTCCGTTCATGCACGGTGCTTACCTCATGCAGCTCGGTCAGGCTGGTGTGGACAATCTCGCCGCGGAATAAGCCCGTCGGCATGACGCCGATGACGTGACCGCCGCCTTCCAACACCGTATTGGCGACCCGTCCCATCAATCCAAGCTTGGAGCCGCCGTACACCAAGTCCAGTTTCCGGGCGAGCAACTCATTTCCTAACTGCTCAGCAGATTCACTGAACGCTGTATGTACACCCGGATTCGATCCTGCAAAGACACAAATTCGTTTCATCTCGCCCCTCCTGTTGTTGTTTGATCGTTCCTTTGATAGTGTACAGGATAATTTTGTGAAAGACCATGCTGAGTCATCCAAGAATACCAAAAAAGAAGATCCCGCTTCCCCTTTTACTGGGAAACGGGATCTATCTTCAGCTTAGAGCGTCTCGAAAGCTTCCTTCATGACATTGGCAATAAAATCCAGATCCTCGCTTGTGGTAGAGAATGGCGGAGACAGGGTGAGCACATTGTTATATCCCGGAATCGTGTCCCCGTTGCGCCCGATGATCAGCCCTCGCTTCTTGCATTCTGTGATGACCTGGGTCAATTTGGCCGGGGCCGCCGGTTCCTTGGTTTGTTTGTCTTCCACCATCTCAATACCCATCAGGAAGCCGAAGCTGCGGATGTCGCCAACCAGTGGATGATCAGCCAAGAAAGCGAGTTTGGCGCGCAGCTCGGCACCCAACTGCTCGGCTCTCTCCACCAATTGCTCCTCTTCCATCAACTCCAAATTTTTGAGCGCCAGCGCACAAGCTGCCGGATTGCCGCCAAAGGTATTGACGTGGCGGAAATGCTGGTTGGTTCCCTGTTCTTTGAAGGAATCGGCGATTTCCGCTCGTACAGCCGTCGCGGAGAGCGGCAGATAAGCGCTTGTAATCCCCTTCGCCATCGTCACGATGTCCGGTTTGATCCCGAAGTTCTGATGTCCGAATTTCTGGCCTGAACGTCCGAATCCACAGATGACCTCGTCGACAATCAAAAGCACTCCGTATTTATCGCAAATCTCGCGTACTTTGGGCATGTATTCCGGCGGCGGAACGATGACGCCGCCCCCTGTGATCGTAGGCTCCATGATGACCGCCGCCACCGTTTTCTCGCCTTCCCAGTTGATCGCTTGATCGAAGAACTGGGCGCATTCCAGACTGCAATCCCCGTACGTTTTTCCGACTGGACAGCGATAGCAATACGGCGGCGGGACATGTAGGAAGCCCGGAGCCAATGGTTCGTATTTTTCTTTTCGGATCGACTGTCCGGTCGCTGCCAAAGAGCCCATCGTGTTGCCGTGATAAGCGCGGTGACGGGAGATAAACTTGTAGCGTCCCGGCTCGCCATTCTGATGATGGTATTGGCGCGCCAGTTTAAACGCCACTTCATTGGCTTCCGACCCGCTGTTGGAGAAGAAGACACGATACTCCGCTCCCAGCCACTCGCTTACCTTCTCGGCGAGTCGAATCGCGGGGACGTGGCTTTGTATCAGCGGGAAATAGGCCAACTGCTTCAACTGCTCATAAGCGGCATCAGCCAGCTCTTGCCTGCCGTAGCCGATGTTGACGCACCATAAGCCCGACATGCCATCCAGGTAGCGATTGCCGTCGATATCCGTGATCCAGGAGCCGCTCGCTTCGGTAGCGATCATGGGATTGGGGTTGTACGGCGACATATGATGCCACATATGCGTGCGGTCTGAATCAAGCAAGCTCTCCTTATCGTAAGGTTTTGTCAGTTGCTCTTGTTCCATGGCAGCATCCCCCTTTTATTTCACAAAGACTTTTTGCGATCCGATACTCGTATCTCCATCCTCGAACCAACGTGATGTCACTGTCTTTTTCTTGGTGAAAAACTCTACACCATCCTTGCCGTTCGCGTGCAGATCGCCGTAAAAAGACTGCTTCCATCCGGAGAAGGCGAAAAAGCCCATTGGTGCCGGCACTCCGACGTTGACGCCTACCATGCCGGCTTCTACCCGCTGCACGAACTCGCGTCCCCATTTTCCATTGTTGGTGTAGATCGTCGCGCCATTTCCGTAGCGGGAACGGCTGATCGTCTCCAGGCCTTCCTCGAAGCTTCCGACCCGCATGACACTCAGCACCGGAGCAAAAATCTCATCGCGGACAATCACCATCTCGGCATCAGCCTTGTCAAAAATCGTGGGGCCGAGGAAATAACCCGCGTCCTTCCCTTTCGCATCCTCCCTGCCGTCACGCACCAAATCTGCGCCCGCTTCCAGTCCTTTTTCGATGAAGCCGTGGACTTTGGCGAGATGGCTGTCCCGGATTACGGGGCCGAGGTCCACGCCTTGCTCCAGCCCATCGCCCATCACCAGAGCGTTCGATTCCTCGATCAAAAGCTGAACCAGCTCATCTGCGATCTCTTCAACAGCAACGACGGCACTGGCTGCCATACAGCGTTCTCCTGCACAGCCAAATGCCGAACTGACAATCGTTTTCGCGGCACGGCGCAGGTCTGTATCCGGCATGACAAGGTGATGATTCTTCGCTCCCGCCAGTGCCTGTACGCGCTTGCCGTGGGCCGCTCCTGTCTTGTAGACGTATTCGGCCACTGGCTGCGATCCGACAAAAGAGATGCCCTTCACATCGGGATGCTCCAGCAAGCCGTTGACGACATCATGCGCCCCGTTGACGACATTGAACACCCCGTCCGGCAGTCCCGCTTCTTTCAGCAATTCTGCGATCCGCACACTGGAGATCGGCGTGCGCTCAGACGGCTTCAAGACAAAGGTATTGCCTGCCGTGATTGCGATGGGGTACATCCACATTGGCACCATGACGGGAAAGTTGAATGGCGTGATCCCTGCGACCACACCGAGCGGGAAGCGAATGACATGGCTGTCGATACTCCTTGCGATATTGGGCAAGGTCTCGCCCATTAACAGGGTGGGCATGCCGCAGGCGAATTCCACCATTTCGAGTGCGCGCAATAGCTCGGCATGCGCCTCTGGCAGGTTTTTTCCGTTCTCCATGGTAATCATCCGCGCCAATTCTTCCTCGTGCTTGGTCAAAAGATGGTGGAAGCGAAACATGATGCGTGCCCTGTCTACTACTGGCGTCTCGCTCCATGCCGGGAAGGCCTCCTTTGCTGCCTGAACAGCCTTGTCCACATCCTCTTTGGTAGAGATCGGTACTTGTGAAAGAATTTCTCCCGTTGCCGGATTCGGTACATCCTCGTAGCGGGAGGCTTTCGCTTCGATCCACTGACCGCCGATGTAATTTTTCAAAGGTTGGGTGACAGTTGTCTGACTCATCCTATCAACTCCTTGCGTTCATTGTTCTTCTCAGCTTTATTTTATCGGAATTTTCAATCCATTATCACTAGACAAAGCGTCATTGGTTGACTTACATTGATCTTACAGTATGTCTAGTTCCTCCAATTGGAGTCTGTAACGAGGTGGAAGATGAGCAATGATTGGCGTTTGAGTGTAGGGGAAGCGCTGCGCCGTCCTTCTTTTCAGCACGCCCAGGTGGTCGCGGGGAGCAAAGGCTTGTCCCGTCCGATCCGCTGGGTTCATGTACTGGAATCTGCTGATACGGGAAAGTACCTGAATGGGGGTGAGCTGATTCTCACGACCGGATTGGGCTTCGGGGAAGCGAAGGAAAAGCGCCTGGCCTATCTGTCCGAGCTGATTCATCGCAAAGCAGTCGGATTATGCGTGGAATTGGGCACCTATCTGCCGATGATTCCAGCTGATATGCTGGAAATGGCGGATCATCACCAGTTCCCCCTGATCGTTTTTCATCAGCCTGTCCGTTTCGTCGACATTACGCTCGATCTGCATGAGCATCTGACGAACCGGCAGCTCCGGGCGTTGCGAGACCTCGAATCCTACTCGCGAAGCCTGCAACAGCTCAGCTTGCAGTCACACGGTTTGCCGAAGCTGCTCCAGCACTTTCAATCAGCTGTACAAACCCAAGTTTTTCTCTATACGCCGGATTCTGTACCATTGTTCTCTCCTCCGGTCGCGCAAGTAGTTCAAACGGAGCTGTCCGCTTTGATGCGGGAACAATTTTTAGCAGATGACAAAGCGAACCCCAATGCCCATTTTTTACCCTTGAATGATAAAAAACAGATTGTTTACCAGCCAGTCATGGCGATGGGACATCTTCTCGCCTATGTCGGCATGATTTTATACGAGCGAACAGCCGATGAGTTCATCCTCCTCACGCTGGACAATACCGTTCATGCGATCGCGCAGATTTTGATGCGCAAGATGTTTGTGGAAGAACAGGCCCTGGCGATGGAGTACCGTTTATTCGACGATTTGCTCGCCAGACGTCCTTTGACAGAGGAGCAGATCCGCACGATCCTGGGTATCTCCGCCTCTGCACGTCCGCCAGCTTATCATCTGATGATGCTTGCCTTTGAGCGCAATGGCAGTCAGGAAGAGACGCTTCCGCCCCATGACGCAACGGCCGTCTTTCGTTCACTGCTGGAGCGTTTGGGCTTTCGGCCCTTTATCCGCTGTGTCGGCAATCGCTTTACTTTTCTGCTTGTGGAAAAACAGCCGGTCAGCCGTCCCCGCAAGCTGCTGGATCGAGTCATGGCTGAGCTGCAGCGAATTCTTGCCCAGCTGATGGGGGCTGATACCACAATCCGGTTCGGGGTCAGCCGCAGCAGCCACC
>Ga0180215_1005415_pt1 | contig 10920 bp, 9 predicted proteins | sample eDN3rd37CBELigBY_FD_128871 | JGI IMG/M metagenome (GOLD analysis project Ga0180215, IMG submission 128871) | Enriched backyard soil microbial communities from Emeryville, California, USA - eDNA 3rd pass 37_C BE-Lig BY (version 2) (version 2) | ecosystem: Environmental > Terrestrial > Soil >...
GAAGAGCTTAGCAAAAGGATATCCAAAAATGCATTAACCGTATGGAGAATCTACGGAATTATTTCTGGAGTAATTGTTTTGCTACTTGCAATAGGAGTTAGTATCGCAACTTTTATTTTTAATTGGCCGATCTGGATTATTCTACTTGCTTTTGGATTATTTGTGATAGATGTCATCTATTCCGTTATTTTACGACCAAATCTAAAATGGAAACGTTGGAAATATGAAGTTCGAGATCAAGAAATCGAGCTTCAGTATGGTCTTTTTACGATCAAAAGAACATTAATCCCAATGATTCGCGTGCAGCATGTTGATATGAAACAAGGTCCAATATTGAAAAAATATAAGCTAGCCTCAATCTCGATCTCAACCGCGGGTGGTTTTCATGAAATTCCTGCGTTAGATGAGAATGAAGCGGAGGAACTTAGATATTTAATTTCTAGCTTAGCAAGGGTGGCTGATGAAGATGTCTGAAGCAAAACGTCTCCATCCGGCTGCAGTCATTACAAATATTGTTGTAGGGTTAAAAGAAGCAGTAATACCGATTGTTGTAACGTTTGTGTTAGGAAGAAATAAAGAAGAAGTAACAAACATTTGGGATACTTTAATTATGTTTCTGCCTTTAATCATTTTATTATTTACCATTATTTCTGCTGTTCTTGATTGGTTTAGGTTTACATATCGTCTTGAGGATGATGAAATTCGAATTGAACACGGATTGTTTGTCCGCAAGAAACGATATATCCCTTGTGAACGAATTCAAAGTATTTCATCTTCAGAAGGTATTATCCAGCGAATTTTTGGTCTTGTGAAAATTGCAATTGAAACAGCAGGTTCATCAACTGGTGAAGCAGAAGCATCTTTAACAGCCATTACAAAAGATGAGGCAGAAAGAATTCAATTATACATTAAACAGACGAAAGATAGAGCGAAAAATAGCACTGTAAGTGTAGATGAAAATGGGCTAGTAAACAATGAAAACGTAAGTGAGGAAACATTAGCTCCTGTAAAAAATATTGTGTATTCCATGACATTCAAAGAAATTATAATTGTTGCCTTAACAAGTGGAGGAGCACTTGGGGTTATTGGAGCAGTAATTGCATTCTTGAGTCAATTTGATGAACTCATTTCGTTTGAAAATATTTTTGGTGAATTAAAGCACATTATTTCAAGTGGAATCTTTATTGCGACCATTTTAGCTATATTCGTTATTGTTGTTGCTTATATTATTGCTGTTATAAGAACCATTTTTAAATATGCCAATTTCTCGATTGGATACATCGATGATTCAATTATCATCTCTCAAGGTTTATTAGAACGAAAACAAATCAGTATTCCTCTCAAGAGAATTCAAGCTATTGAAGTAGAAGAGAACTTCTTCCGGAGACTATTTGGGTTTGCATCCGTATATGTAGTAAACGCAACTGAGAGTATAGAAAAAGGGATTGGAGGAAAAATTACCATTTGTCCATTAGTAAAAAAGGATCAAATCGCGAGCATTATAAATTCATTTTTACCTGAATATGAAATTGATGTTGATCTCACTCCAGTGCCGAAACGAGCGTTAAGAAGGTTTATGTTAAGACCGATTCTGATTTTAATCGTTCCAGTAGCTTTAGGTATTTATTTTTTCAATAATTGGGGATTGTTATTACTATTATTACTTCCATTAGGTGCTTATTTAGGTTATTTGTCTTATCAATACGCAGGTGCCAATATTTATAACAAACAGTTAACGTTAAGAAGTCGCTTCATTACAGTCCATACCGTTTATATGTTAAAAAATAAAATTCAGTCAATTGAAGTATCAAAAACGATATTTCAAAAAAGAAAATCTTTAGGAACAGTAAAAGCAAAAGTCCTGTCTGGCGGTGCGCGTACAGTAGACCTTGATGATGAAACGTTAAATGATATTTTCAATTGGTTTAAACGTTCTGTTTCATAGTGCTGATTATAACTAAAGAATAAACGAAAAACTCCCATTCTTGTGAAAGAAGAGGGAGTTTTTAATTGCTAGATTAGCCATTTTCTCACGATATAAGCACCTAAGATAATGCCCCATACCAGTCCTCCGATATGAGCGTATATGTTAATCTCTTGGTCTAAAAAAGTTAATACAATCGCAAGAATGATAAAAATAGTGAGTGATTTCATTTCATCTTGTCTAAATTTTTTAAAAAAAATTAGTGCACATAATACCCCAATGATTCCAAATATCGCACCGCTTGAACCAGCGTGGATATAGGTTAGAGGTGCAAGTAAATACGTAAGACCATTAGCAAAAATACCAGAACTGAAATAGATTAAGAAAAATGTTAAGTTTTTTACCCGAACCGCTAATATCATCCCTAATAAGAAAAGAGTTAATGAATTAAACATTAAATGGTTAAAATTGGTATGGATTAATATAGGGGTAAATAAGCGCCACCATTCGCCTTCTTTGATTAAAAGATTTACACCAGCAAATTTCGTGAAAAGATATCCATCAGGATAAAAGGGTAACACCGTTAGAAAGTAGAATAAGAAATTTACAAGAATTATCCCCCAAAAAACGGGATATTTTAATAGAATTTCAGTAAATGGTCTCCGTACATACATATTATCCCTCCAAATTGGTTGTTTCGACCAATGTATTGGTTGTTTTAACCAAAACTTGTACAATATGTATATGAACGAGTATCGAGGATTAGAAGGTGTATGGATGATTAAAGGAATTGGATTAGATATTGTTGAAACGAGTCGGATTAAGAAAATACTAGAGAGAAATGAACGCATTAAAGATCGTATATTAACTGAGAGAGAGAAGGAATATTTTGAAGGCTTATCTCCAAAAAGGAAAGTAGAATTTTTAGCAGGAAGATTTGCTGCTAAAGAAGCCTTTTCAAAAGCGTACGGAACAGGGATTGGGAAAGCTTTATCTTTTCAAGATATCGAAATAAGTGTTGATTCAAATGGGAAGCCTTGGATTGTATATCCAATTAAAGAAGGAGTCCATTTAACCATTACACATAGTGAACATTATGCAATTGCTCAAGTAATAATTGAGGAATAGAGCTAGAGAGATGTTTAGTCTCTCTTTTTTTATATACAAGCATACAAGTAAAAAAACATGTCCTAATCTTTATCATAAATGGATAGGTTGTCTCATATATTCATATTGCAAGATAAGAGATTAGGGTTTGATTGTATTTTAGACATGACTTCAATAAATTTTTCCAAGTTTTAAAAGCAATCTCTCTATTCTCTTCCATACGAATATTTATATCGAAATAAGGGGTGGAGATATGAGGAAAAAGTGGCTTTTTATGATAGCCGGAATTCTTTTTATTTTAGTGCTAGCTGGTTGTGGCGCAAAATCGCAAGAAGATGTAGTGAATGACTTAAAAAAGAAAGCAGAAGAATTAAAGGGTTATAAACTCAATGCAAAAATGAATTTAACAATGGGAACAGAAGCACAGGATTATGAAATTGAGGTATGGTTTAGTAAACCAGACTTTTATAAAGTAGTGATGAAAAATGCAAAGCTTGATCAAAGTCAAATGATTTTACGAAATAAAGAAGGTGTATATGTTTTAACTCCTGCTTTAAATAAAAGCTTTAAATTTCAAAGTGATTGGCCAAAAAACAGCAGCCAACCATATCTATATGAATCTTTAGTATCTGATATTGTTGCTGATAATGAAGCCAAAATGACTGAAACAGAAAACCATTATGTATTCGAAACAAAAACAAGATATCAATATAATAAGATGTTACCGTTACAGGAAATTACATTTAATAAAAAGGACTTATCACCAGTTAGCGTCAAAGTAATGGATCAAGACCGTAATGTAATGCTTTCTGTTACTTTTAATAAAGCTGAATTTAACTCCCAATTCGATGAAGGTTCATTTGATTTGAAACAAAATATGACTTCTTTCCAAATTGAGGTACCTGTAAGTACTGATAACAATAATGGTAGTAAGGAGTTTGCTGTAAAGGTTCCTTTATATGAAATTCCAGGAGCTACATTAGTAGATGAGGAAGAAATTTTAACTGATAATGGAAAGCGTGTCATCTTAACGTTTGAAGGTGAAAAAGCTTATACATTGATGCAAGAAAAAGCGGAAATAGTCAATGCAGTGAATATGTCCAGTGTTTATGTAAAAGGAGACCCTGTTGATTTAGGTTTTACAATTGGAGCTTTAACAGAGAATACTTTAACTTGGACTGCAAATGGAGTTGAATACCTGCTCGCTTCTGATAAATTAACAAAAGAAGAAATGGTAATGATTGCTAAATCTGTTCAAGGAACACCAGAAAAATAATACAAAAGATAGTATGCCCCTGCAATTGTAGGGGCTTTTTTAGTAAATTTTACATAATTGACAGTTTAAATAAATCGTTTCATAATGTAAAGATAAATATTTTTCTTTAACTCTTTATTTACAACAAATTCTAAGGAAGTGTTCCTTTTGAGAAGCGATTTTTACCGGGAAACTTGGGCAGAAATACAATTAGAAGCAATTGAACAAAATTTAAAAAGTATTCGAGAACAAATCCCGAAAGAGACAAGTATCATGGCTGTTGTCAAAGCGAATGGTTATGGTCATGGTGCAGTAGAAGTAGCAGAAACAGCTATTAATATGGGTGCAGAGGCTTTAGGGGTAGCTATGCTAGATGAGGGTATCTATTTACGGAACAACGGAATAAATTGCCCGATTTTAGTTCTAGGTTACTGTCCTCCGAAATATGCTGATATTGCTGCGGATTATAATATTTCATTAACCGTCTATCAAAAAGAATGGTTACTTGATGCAAAAGATGTACTACAGAATAAAGATAAAGTGAAACTACACATTAAATGTGATACAGGAATGGGAAGAATCGGTATTCAGACGGTTGAAGAACTAGAGGAGATCCTAAATTTAATTAGTGATTACTCTTGCTTTGAACTAGAGGGGATATTTACCCATTTTGCAAAGGCTGACTCCATTGATAATGATTATTATTATGAACAACGTGAGAAATTCTTGCGATTTTTGGACATAGTAAAAGAGAAACCAAAATGGATCCATGCAAGTAATAGTGCGGCAAGCTTACGGTTTACGGATGCACTCTTTAATTTAGTTCGTGTTGGTATCGTAACCTATGGACTAACGCCGTCTCCAGAAGTGAGTGATGACCTCCCAATTGAACTTCATGATGCTTTTTCCTTGCATACAAAACTGATTCATATTAAGAAAGTAAAAAAAGGAACATCCATTAGTTATGGATGTACTTATACTGCAGAGGAAGAAGAATGGATAGGTACTTTGCCTATCGGGTATGCAGATGGATGGCGACGTGCTCTCCAAGGTCAAGAAGTATTAATTGATGGGGTAAGAGCTCCAATTGTTGGACGTATTTGTATGGACCAATGTATGATCAAACTCCCTAAATATTATCCTGTTGGTACGAAAGTTACTTTAATTGGTCAAGAAGGGAACGAGAAAATTTCTGCTGATGAAATTGCAAAAAAACTCGATACAATTAATTATGAAGTTGTTTGCATGATTTCACGGAGAATACCACGAGTCTATAAAAAGGGAGATCAGATTGTAAAAATCATAAATCCACTTCTTTAGTCATTACATTTCTATAGAAGGACTTCAAATATGCATAAAATCAACATTTTATGGTGGATAATAGAAAGGGATTGTTGGAAAATACCTTTCTTTTCTAACGAGAAAATGTTATGATGAAAGAAGAAGTGTGCACTTGAGAATGGTGGAGGTGTCTTTTGTGTCTGAATCCAGCGCAACCCAAGAAATTTTGGTAAGCTTACCGCAGAGTCTTTTAACAGAAATCGATGGTTTCGTTAAACAAGAAAATGTAAATCGGGATGAACTGATTTATCAAGCAACAAAAATGTTCTTAAGAGAACGAAAAAAGAGACACATTCGCGAATCAATGAGACGGGGATATATGGAAATGGCAAAGATTAACCTGTCTATTGCATCGGAAGCATTTCAAGCTGAGTACGAGGCAGAACATACAGTTGAGAGACTTGTAAGCGGAGGATAAGTCCTTGATTGTAAAACGTGGCGACGTTTTTTTTGCAGACCTTTCCCCTGTCGTTGGTTCGGAACAAGGTGGCACACGCCCTGTTCTAGTCTTACAGAATGACATTGGGAATCGGTTTAGTCCAACTGTGATTGTTGCTGCAATTACAGCCCAAATTCAAAAGGCAAAGCTGCCTACACACGTAGAAATTGACGCGAAAAAATACGGATTCGAAAGAGATTCTGTCATATTATTAGAACAAGTTCGGACTATTGATAAGCAGCGCTTAACGGATAAAATTACACACCTCGATGATGAGATGATGGAAAAAGTAGACGAAGCGCTCCGTATCAGTTTAGGACTAATCGAATTTTAATGGAATATAACGCTCTTTATGAAATAAGAGCGTTTTTTCGTACATACTACTTGAGTTTGTAATTGCGGTAAGATGGGGAAGGAATATTATTACATTTTGTTCTGCCATAGGGCAAGTCTTCGGAGAAAAGACTTGTTTTTTTTATTTGTAGCATTTTTGATACAATGGTTTTATAGATAAATTTATTGTATTTAGGAGTGGTCTTTTGGAACAAGTTATGAATAAAAAGGGTGAGCTCATCCTTCAAATTGCTAAAGAATTAAAAATAAAAAAAGGGCAAGTCGAAAGTGTTATTGATTTAACAGAAGAAGGCAATACGATTCCTTTTATAGCTCGTTATCGTAAAGAACGGACAGGTGCACTTGATGAAGTTGTTATTCGGGATATTTTAGAAAGATGGAATTATTTACATAATCTAGAGGAAAGAAAGTCTGATGTTATTAAAAATATCGAGGAACAAGGTAAATTAACAGATGAATTGCGGGAAGCAATTTTAGCTGCTACAAAATTACAAGAAGTAGAAGACTTATATCGTCCATATAAGCAGAAGCGAAGAACGAAGGCTAGTATTGCGAAGGAAAAAGGATTAGAACCTTTTGCAAATTGGTTATTAGAGCTGCCTATTAGTGGGAAAGTTGAAATAGAGGCAGAAAAATATTTAAATGAAGAACTTGGTGTGCATACAATTGAAGAAGCCATTACAGGAGCCCAAGATATTATCGCTGAGTCTGTTTCCGATCAAGCGGAAATACGAAAATGGATTCGCTTTGAAACTTTTAAACATGGTACGATTCAATCCGTTGTGAAAGACATGGAAAAAGATGAGAAACGGGTCTTTGAAATGTATTATGAATATGAAGAACCTGTTAGTCGAATTGTTCCTCATCGAATTTTAGCTTTAAACCGTGGAGAAAAAGAAGAGGTCCTACGCGTTAGTATTAAAGCGGATGTCGAAAAAATTTATGCTTATTTAGAGAAAAACTTTGCACAAAATAAAGAATCCATTGCTTACGAAGTCGTTTATAATGCCTTAATAGACAGCTATAAAAGACTGATTCAGCCTTCAATTGAAAGAGAAGTTCGCAATGAATTAACTGAAAAAGCCGAAGATCAGGCGATTCATATCTTTGCGGAAAACTTGAGAAAACTGCTATTACAACCACCATTGAAAGGAAAGATGGTTCTTGGTGTTGACCCTGCTTATCGGACAGGTTGTAAATTAGCCGTGGTAGATGAAACAGGGAAAATGTTACATATTGATGTGGTTTACCCACACCCACCAATTAATAAGAGAGTAGAAGCAGAGAAAAAAGTGCTTCAAATTTTAGAGAAATACAATATTGAAATGGTGGCCATTGGTAATGGAACAGCATCTCGTGAAACAGAAGAATTTATTGCAAATTTATTAAAACAAATCAATAAAGGGATTTATTATTTGATTGTGAATGAAGCGGGTGCTAGTGTGTATTCAGCTTCTGACTTAGCTCGGGAAGAGTTTCCTGATCTTCAAGTTGAGGAACGAAGTGCAGTTTCCATTGCTAGGAGATTACAAGATCCATTAGCAGAATTAGTAAAAATTGATCCGAAATCAGTTGGTGTTGGTCAATATCAGCACGATGTTTCTCAGAAAAAATTACAAGAATCTTTAACTTTTGTCGTTGAAACCGTTGTGAACCAAGTCGGTGTAAATGTTAATACTGCATCACCATCCCTTTTACAATATGTATCTGGTTTATCAAAAACAGTTGCAAATAATATCGTGAAATTCAGAGAAGAAAATGGGAAATTTAAAAATCGCTCTGAACTGAAAAGTATTCCGCGCCTTGGTGCTAAAACATATGAGCAAAGTATTGGATTTTTAAGGATTGTAGATGGGGATGAACCACTAGATCGGACAAATATTCACCCTGAAAATTATGCAAATGTAGAAAAGCTTTTAAAATCATTAGGGCTTTCGAAAAATGAAATAGGGTCTGAAATATTAATTGAAAAGCTAAATGGTGTTAATATTGTTGAAACAGCTAAAGAACTAGAAGTGGGAGAATTAACTTTAAAGGATATTTTAGATTCATTGAAACGCCCAGAGCGCGACCCACGTGATGAACTACCAAAACCATTACTAAGAAAAGATGTTCTCCAACTAGAAGACTTAAAGCAAGGTATGGAATTGCAAGGTACTGTGCGAAATGTTGTGGACTTTGGTGCTTTTGTCGATATAGGAGTAAAACAAGATGGTCTTGTCCATAAGTCGAAAATGAGCAATCAATTTGTTAAACATCCATTAGACGTCGTTTCTGTTGGAGATATCGTAACAGTTTGGGTAGAAGATGTGGATGTTAAAAAAGGTCGGGTAGCATTATCTATGGTTAAAGGAAAATAACTATTTGGAATAAATTCTAAGATAAACAGAGTTAAATTTGGATTGTCATAAACTTGTTCTTTTCAGAGTCGTAAACATTAAAAAAGGACCTCCTAAAAAGAAAATGTTCCATCCCACTAAAGTAAGGGATGAAATCTTTTAGGGGGTCCGCTTTTCTTTGTATTAGACACTTTTCTCAGATTTATATTTGCTCCTATAAAAATACCAGCACTGGTTTAATAATTTTATCTGATAACTGTTCTTTTCATAAAACGCCTTTTGTATTTGTCTTTTTAACCATGTAGGCATGAGACTCCTCCTTTTTTAAGAGAGGCTTAATAATGGAATTTTAATAACACAGAGCTAAAAAATTATTTATAATAAATGTATGTGTTAGAAGGTTGTCAAGTTCATAAAGATAGGTGAAAACATGAATAATATTGAGTTACAAAAAATAGTGGAGGAAATTTCATTACAATACTTTAAAAAGCCTTTTCTCCATCAAGCTACGTTCAATAGTAGACTCCGTACAACGGGTGGAAGGTATTTATTAAGTTCGGGTAATATTGAAATCAATAAAAAATACTATGATGTTCACGGCTATGAAGAATTAGTTGGAATTATTAAGCATGAACTTGTTCATTACCACCTTCATCAGTCTAATAAAGGTTATCAACATCGTGATCGTGATTTTAAGGTTTTAGCAGCTGAGGTGGGAGCTCCGAGATATTGCACCCCTCTTGAAAAAAATATGAAGAAGGCAAGAAGAGAAATAAAACATAAATATCAGTGTGAAAATTGTTCCCAACTTTTTCTACGAAGAAGAAGGGTTGATATTAAACGATTTGTATGCGGAAAATGTGGAGGAAGACTAAAACAAATTTAAATATAAAATGATTTTTAAGTGCTCTGAATGGGGAAGTGAATTTTTAAAATTTTAACGTTTTAATTCTGCTTGACAATCGAATCATTTTCTTGTATCATTCTAAGAGTCGAATTAATCAAATGCACATTATTCCGCAGTAGCTCAGTGGTAGAGCTATCGGCTGTTAACCGATCGGTCGTAGGTTCGAATCCTACCTGCGGAGCCATTTTGGAGAAGTACTCAAGTGGCTGAAGAGGACGGTTTGCTAAACCGTTAGATCGGGTTACCCGGTGCGCGGGTTCGAATCCCGCCTTCTCCGCCACGAATATCACTACGGCCCCTTGGTCAAGCGGTTAAGACACCGCCCTTTCACGGCGGTAACACGGGTTCGAATCCCGTAGGGGTCATTGTTCTTTTAATTATATTTATAATGGTTAATAGTTGGATTATAGTTGCTTATCGTTGGGCTATAGCCAAGTGGTAAGGCAACGGACTTTGACTCCGTGATCGTTGGTTCGAATCCAGCTAGCCCAGCCATTATTTTTTTGTCTCTTTTTTAATGATAATTAAGTTCTCTATCACGTTTCTAGATGAAGTGAATAAAATACATCTTGGAATGATGAGTGAAAAGTGATATATTATAATCATGTCGTTATTATATATGCGGTCGTGGCGGAATGGCAGACGCGCTAGGTTGAGGGCCTAGTGGGGGCAACCCCGTGGAGGTTCAAGTCCTCTCGGCCGCACCAAAAAAACACTTGACATTGAAAGTCAAACATGCTATTATAATAAAGCTGCTTTTGATGGAGAGTTAAAAACTTTCAATAGATTACTATGATCGGGAAGTAGCTCAGCTTGGTAGAGCACATGGTTTGGGACCATGGGGTCGCAGGTTCGAATCCTGTCTTCCCGACTCGAGAGCCCTTGAAAAATATAAAATAATATATGCGGGTGTAGTTTAGTGGTAAAACCACAGCCACGAGCGTATCTTCTTTGAATAGTCTACGAGTTGCCTCGACGCATCAATCATCGTGGCGAAAGCTGGAAGAGGAAGAGGCATTCCTTGGAAGGCGATTAAGTGTGTTAATGTGAAATGTCTTTTTAATATAAAATATTATATGCGGGTGTAGTTTAGTGGTAAAACCACAGCCTTCCAAGCTGTTGTCGTGGGTTCGATTCCCATCACCCGCTCCAAATTGCTCTTTGAAAACTAAACAAACAAGCGTCAACAAACAATATTTATCACAGCTTCTATTATAGAAGATTGTGAGCCAACGTTTTAACTTTATGAGCTTA
>Ga0180215_1005417_pt1 | contig 10918 bp, 5 predicted proteins | sample eDN3rd37CBELigBY_FD_128871 | JGI IMG/M metagenome (GOLD analysis project Ga0180215, IMG submission 128871) | Enriched backyard soil microbial communities from Emeryville, California, USA - eDNA 3rd pass 37_C BE-Lig BY (version 2) (version 2) | ecosystem: Environmental > Terrestrial > Soil >...
CCGCTTCTCCCGCCAGGATCCGGAGCAGGGTCCCGCCCTTGCTCTCCCAGGAGAGGGTCAGCGATTCGCCCAGATCCAGCTTCGTCGCAGAAGCGGAGACGGAGAGGAGGTCGAACTCCACCTCCACTTCGAGGTGCTTGCAGACCGGGAGCCCAGCGGACAGGCCGCAGAAGGTGAAGGTGTCGCTCTTGTCCGGATGGAAGGTGAAGGTGCCGCTTCCGGCGATCGGTTGGTAGCGGAGGGTCCTCCCGGTGAGCCCTCCCGGGACCGGCAGGTTTCCGAGGGCATGGACGCTCCCCCCGAAGTGGAAGGTGTGGCCCATCTGGCCCGAGACGTCCTGGTACCCGATGGTCGCGGCGGAACCATTGACCTCGTTGCTGCAGTCCTGCGGAAAGCAGCTCGTGGACGTGAAGGTCGGGTGGTTCGCCATCGTCCCGTATCGATATTCGAAGCCACCGTCTCGATGGAGGACGAGCTGAAAATTGAGATCATGGGGGCTCGCGTTGTTGGACGCCGTGTTGAGGCTCATCTTCGACCACTGGATGACGAAGGTGTCGTCTCCCGTGCGGGCGCTCCAGATCTCGCCGAGGCCTCGGGGGTGGAGGTCATCCCAGAACGGAGCCAGGTGCACACTCTCCCGCTGTCCGAAGGTGGTGGGGAGCGCGAGATTCAGCGGAAACGCCGGTGCCGCAGGAGAAAGAGAAACATAGCCATCTACGAAGGCCCGAACGGAGCTGTGGTTCTCACCCATGTAGGGGAAGTCGAATCCGTCCGGGAGCTGGATGTCTACGACGGACGATGTATCGGCGGGATCGATCGGATGCTTCGTAGCCCCGAGCACGGCCGAGACGTCTGCGTAGGCGCCGGGGGCACCATCCAGGAGGGGGAAGACACCGAAGATCCGCGGTGCTGCCCCGCCGTCCAGGTTCCTTGCGTCGATCGTCACGGTGATCGGCTGGCCGGGTCGCACCGCCGTCGCGGTCGCCTGGACGTCGATGGCGATCTTCCACAGCTCGACGGTCAGGCTCTCCTCCGCGGTCATTCCGAACTCGTTCGTGACCCGCAGCGTGAACACCGTGTTCTTCTCGATCGAGGGGACCGGCAGGGAGCCCACCGCCGGCTCGCCGGCAGCCGTGTGGATCTCGACGCCGTCTGCCAGCAGGGCGATCGAGGTGGCGTTCAGGGTCTCCCAGCTCAGGAGCACGCCCCCGCCCGTCTCGATCTCGTACAGATCCGAGACGAAGGACTCCACGCCGAACGGGCTGTAGACCACGACCTCGAGCTCCTGCTCCGCGACGACCCCGTGCGGGCCCGTCGCTCGGACCAGGTACCGATACCTCCCCTCGGTGGTCTCCCGGAGGGCGCAGATCCCCGTCTCCACCGCCGCCTGGTTGGTGGGAGCACAGCGCTCGATCCCGTCCACGTCGATCACGACCAGGGAGGCTGCGTTGGACGTGCGCCACCCGAGCTGGAACTCTTCTCCCACCGGGACCGGCTCCAGCGACGCGGGTTCGAGGGTGAGCGTCGGGGGACGCACGACGTTGAGGACCAGCGACCTGGAATGCTCCACCCCATCGCGGCTGGCGGTCGCCGTGATCGTCAGCTCGTCTCCTGTCGTGTACGGACGGAGCTCGAGGCTCCCGCTCAGCGGGATCGCAGGAGCGGGGCGGTAGGCGAAGGTCCGTCCGTCGAAGGAGCCGTCCATCGGGATGCTCCCGTTGAAGGCGATCGCGTGCGCGTCGCTGCGATCCGGGAGCTGGAAGCCGATCGACACGGTGGAGGGGCTCGGCCTCGCGCCGGGCGGCGGGTAGCGGAACTCGAAGGAGCCATCCTCCCAGAGGACCGCTTCGAAGCTGGTGACCGGGTCGACGGAGAGGGGCCCGGGGTTTCCCAGCTCCTTCCACTGGATCGCGAGGCCCCGTCGGTCGCCCTCGCTCAGCAGCGAATAGAAGACGTTGCCGGCAGGGTACTTCGTGAGGTTCCAGGCCTTCGACGCCCAATGCGGCGCGATGTGGACCCCATCTGCGGACGCGTCGGTCGGGAACCTCTGGATGGAGGTGATCGTCGGAGCCGCCGCGCTGGCGAAGGAGAGGTAGCCCGCGGTGTGGACCCAGACGGACTGCGCGGTGCCGCCTCCCCAGGGGAACGTGAATCCGTCGGGAAAGCCGAGCTCGGCGCATCCCGAGCGCGCGAGCTGCCCACAGAGAGAGGTCATGGGGAGGTGGATGCCACCGCTGTCCTCCAGATCGAGGTAGGGGTCCCGCGTCTCCTCCAGCAGGAACGTCCGCCCCACCAGGTTCAGGCGGACCTCGTCCGCCATTCTGGACGCCCATTCGATCTCGATCGGCTGCCCCTGCGTGAAGGCCATCGCCGAGGCGCTGAGGTTGAGCACCTCCGTCGGCGCCACGGAGACCGTGGCCTCGGCGAACGCCTCCCCACCGATGGCGTTCGCCCCGACCAGGCGATAGATCGTCTCGACCCGCGGGATCACCTCGAGGGCGCCTGCCTCCCGCTCGTCCCCCTCCGCACGCAGCACCTCGATCTCTTCGCCTCCGATCAGCTCGTAGAGGACCACCGACGACGCGTCGACGGAGGTCCAGCTCAGGGTGACCTCTTCTGCGAGGCTGTCGTCGAAATGCGACGGCGCCGCGATCAGCTGGACGGCGGGTCTGGGATGCACTTCGACGCTTACCACCTGGCGGGCAGGCGTCGAGGCGGGATGCGAGGTGGACGCCTCCAACGCCAGATCATAGGTGCCCGCCTCGAGCAGGTGGAGGGTGGTCAGCCCTTCCGCGCCGTCGATCGGATAGGAGTTTCCGCGATCGTCGGTCAGCTCCAGCTCCGGGCTGCCGCCAGCCGGATCGGGGGTCACGGCCCAATCGATCGAGACCGGATCACCGCTGGTGACCACCTGGGGCTCCACGACGAAGCGGGAGATGAGCGGGCCCGTCCCGACGAAGATCTCCACCGACTCTTCGGCGACCCCGGAGGAGTTCGTGACCTCCAGGCTCAAGAGATGGAAGCCGACGGTCCCCGGCTGCCACGCGCAGCTCGAGGTCTCGACTTCGGAGTAGACCGACGATCCGCAGATGAATCCAGGCTCTCCCTGGGACGAGATCGCGAGCTCGCTCCCGCCCAAGGTCCGCCAGCTCAGGGCCGTCTCCTCCCCCAGCCAGAGCGAGGCGGGTGACGGCTCGAAGCCGAAGATCAGCGGGGGGCCGACCTCGATCTCGACGGACCGCTGCACCTGGGTGTCGAAGCGATTGAAGACGCGAAGCTCTGCCGAGGAGCTGAAGCCGATCTCCACTTCGAGAGAGCCACCGTCCGCTGCCGCTTCCAGGTCGTCGACGCGAGCGCCGTTGAGCCAGAGCTCGACCCTCTCCACCCCTCTGGTCTCCCACTCCAGGCGAACCTGCTCCCCCGAGCCGACCCGCTCTCGATCCGGCTCGAAGCGTTCGATCGCAGGGAGCGGCGCGAGCCGCACCAGGGCGCTTCGCCTCGCCTCCCCCGCCTGGTTGCGGGCGACCAGGGTGAAGTGGGTGTCAGCGGCGGTCTCGACGTCGACGGAGCCCTCGATGGTCTCTGGGTCGAGGGTGACGGGGTCGCGGCTGTCTGCCTCCAGCACCAGCTCCTCCGCGTGGAGGACGCCGGACCAGCCGACGGTGACCACCGCGCCGCCGTCCTCGTTCGCCTCCACCCAGTCTGGGATCGAGAGCTCGCCGATGAAGGGCTGCGGACTCGGGTCCACGCCGACCGAGACCGTCTCGCTCGCGCTCTGCCCTGCGTCGTTCCAGACGGTGAGGGTGAAGGTGGAGGAGGCTTCGACCAGGACCTCCATGGAGCCGCTGTCGACCTCCGCGTCGTCCACCTCGAGCACCCGCTCGTCATCCTCCAGGCGGAGGGAAGCCGCGTCCTCGGTCTCCCACTGGAGCTGCACCAGGCCAGGGGCGGTGAGCTGAGGGGGGTCTGCGACGAAGCGGAGGATCTTCGGAGCCGGTTTCGCCGAAGAAGAACCGGGGGACTCCTCCTGGCATCCGGCGGCGGCAACGAGGAAGAGCAGGAGCTGGAGGCCTGTCGCGAACTTTCTCCCAATCATCGTATCTCCTCCGATGAGCGGCTCGGCCAGAACCGGGGCCGGAACATCATCTCGATTGGGATCAGGCCAGCTTCCGCCGCCTGCGGGCACCTCCAATGAGTTCTCAAATCCTTAGGCAGCTGGCCTCGGAGCTGGCGCCGAACGCAAAAACGCGCCGCCCAGGTTGGCGCGGCGCGTTCGAGTTGCTGCGTGAGCAAGAGCCCTGCGGAAATCAGGTGGGGTCCGGCTTCGGCGTCTTGTCGGTGCTCTCCGGCAGCTTGGGCTTGGCGATGTAGTCCATCGGGAGCTCGCCGGTCAGCGTGTTGAGCCAGGTGACGATCGACTTGGTGTCCTCGTCGCTGATCGTCTTTCCGAGCTGGTACTCCGCCATCATCTTCACCGCCTCCTCGAGGGTGGCGACCGATCCGTCGTGGTAGTATGGGCCGGTCTTGGCGATGTTCCGCAGGGACGGGACGCTGAACATGAACTTGTCCGCCTCCTCCTGGGTCACCTGGAAGCGGCCGAGGTCCTTTTCCGACGGCCAAGGCTTCACCAGGCCCAGCTTCTGGAACATGGTGCCGCCGACGTAGCTGCCCATGTGGCACATGGTGCAACCCGTGCTCACGAAGGTGTTGAAGCCCTCCTTCTCCTCGGCGGTGAGGGCGGTCTTGTCGCCGTCCAGGTAGCGATTCCAGGGGGAGGGCGTGACCAGCCCGCGCTCGAAGGCGCCGATGGCCCTGCCGATGTTGTTGAAGGTGATCGGATCCTCGACGTTGGGGAACGCCTTGGCGAAGGCCTCCACGTAGCCCGGCATCGACTTCACCGTTGCCACCACCCTGCCCTCGTCGGGCATGCCCATCTCCACCGGGTTCAGGATCGGTCCCAGCGCCTGCTCCTCCACGTCGACGGCGCGGCCGTCCCAGAACTGCACGTGGCGTCCGGCGGCGTTGTAGACCGTGGGGGAGTTCCGATCGCCGAGGAGGCCGCGGTGGCCGGGGGAGGTAGCCTTCCCGTCCACGCCGTAGTTGAAGAGGTCGTGGCAGGTGGCGCAGGAGACGTCGTGGTTCTTCGAGAGCCGCGCGTCGTAGTAGAGCATCCGCCCCAGGTCCACGAGCTCTTGGGACGCGGGTCCCTCGGCCCGGTCGATCGACGGGGGAAGCTTGCCGAAGAGGGCCAGGAGGTTGGCGTCGATCTCCTGGACCACGGCGGCCTCCGCCTCCTGGGCGGCGGCGAGCCCCACGTCGCCTGCCTTCTCCTCAACCTTCGGCGCGTCTCGCTTGCAGCCTGCGACCAGGGTCAGGACCGCGGCGAGGGCCAGAATGTACGTTCGCATATCAGCCTCATGATGATGAGAGCCGGGTTCCAGCTCTGTCGAATGGGAAGACGTCCCTTCGATGCATAGAAGACAGCAAGGTTGCAGCGCAAGGGCGAAGTCTAACGCGATTCGCCGCGTCGCGCTCGTGCGTCCCCGCCCGCTGCACGCTCGCCCGGGAGGTGTGCGAGGGGCCGAGGGGATGCCGCCTGCCCTGCTGCTTCAGCGAGTTTCAGACCTGCCGCCTTCAGCGGAAGAGGCGCATCCCCACCTTGCCGGTGTCGAGGAAGAAGCCGAACTGGAAGTGGATCTGCCCCTGCTCGTCCATCATCCCCTTCGGCGGATGGGGGAAGGGCTGGGCCCGCTCGAAGGCGGCGATCGCCTCCTGATCCAGGAAGTCGACCCCACTCGAGGTGTGCACGTAGATGTCGGCGAGCCTGCCGTCGGATCCCAGGGTGACCGAGAGGACCGTGTAGCGATCCTTCCACAGGTAGATGTTGCCGGTGGGATCCCGGCTCCGGACCACGCGGTTGGGATCCCACCTTTGCGAGACCCCCTTCTTCATCCGGTTCATGAAGGAGGCGTAGCGCCACTCCCGGGTGTTCAGGAAGGTGCCCTCCCCCTCCTCGATCCCCTCGACGTGATCCGGCGCCGGGGCTCCCACGATCCGATCGACCACCGACGCGCTGGGAAAGAGCTGCAGCGCCTTTCCCCCCGCGGGCCCGCCGCCGCCGGGACGATCGGCGTCGCCCTCCCCGTCCCCGGCCTGGATCCGGAAGCGGTCCGAGTTCCCGCGCAGCGCCTCCGAGCCCTTCCGGTTCGGCACCGAGCCCACGCCCTCCGGCGAGATCTTGAGGGCGAGCTCGTCCCGCGCCTCGATTGAAGGAATCTCCAGCTTGTCGCCGGCCTTCTGGGCGGGGCCCGACTCCTCTCCCTCGCTCCCATCCGCCCCCAGGGTCAGCGCGTCGCCCTCCTCCGAGCGCTCGCCCCCCGAGAGGGAGAGCTCCGGCGCGGAGGTCCTGGGCGTGGTCACCGGCGCCCCGGGCCTCCGATCACGGGAGATGGTCTGGCGGTCCACCCGGTTGTCGCTCTCTGCTGCGAAGCTCGCGTCGTCCGGCCGCTGGTCGTTCCCGGGAGCCGTCTCCACGACCTGCCCCGGCGCCTTCTCCGGCTCCTTGGGCTTGGCCGGCTCTGGCGCCGCCTCGGACGCAGGGGCTCGCGCCTGCCGATCGGTGCTCGATCGCTGCGCCGGATCCGCACCGGGCCGCGCCGCCGCCATGGCAGCGTCCCACTCCCTGGCGGGGATCCGCACCAGGGCCACCTCCGGGGCGGCCCCGGGCTGGTGTCGGAAGGAGAGGAGGACCGCCGGGATCGCGACCAGGTGGAAGAGCGCCATGAGGACGAGCGCCACCCCCAGCCGCTTGCGGGCCCTCTTCGCGGCTCGCTGCCGCCGCCTCTCGCGAATGCTCGGGTCCACCACCGCACCAAAATAACGCTGAACCAGGGAGAATTCACGCCTCGCGCTCGCCGGCTCTGCTGGGTAGGGAGCGATCGGGCGGGACAGGCGCACCGAACGATCCGGTTCTCACCCCCGCTCACCTCCGCAGGCGTTCAGGGAGCAACAGCCTCCGTCTCAGACCCTTCCCCTCGTCGCCGAGGGCGAGAACGTCCGCATCACCGGCGCCCGCGGAGGGTGCAGGCGCAGCGGGCGCTGCCGAAGGGCCTCCCGAGGCCCACGGTCAATAGATCCGAAAGAGCTCGGCGCCGTTGTAGTAGTGCCGCAGGATCGCCGCGTGGTCGTGGCCCGCCTCGGCTCTGCCGATGGCGCCCATCTGGCACATGCCCACCCCGTGGCCCCAGCCGCCGCCGCGGAAGACCCAGGCCGTGGCGGGTCCATCCTCGGGCCCCTCCCGCTCGATCACGAAGAGGGAGGAGTTCAGGTTCTTGAGGAGGCGGCGGATCACCAGCTCCCCTTCGACGGTCGCGGCGCCGGCGGTGCCGGTGATCGAGAGGGTCGACGCGCGGCCGGAGACCCCCACGCCGCCAGGGACCAGGGAGATCACCTTCCCCACCCCGAGCCCTGCCACAAGCCCGTTCAGCTCGGCTGCGGAGAAGCGGCGCTCCCAGCGGAACTTGTCGGCGCGGGAGAAGCTGGCCTGGGCGCACATCCCCGGGATCCTGGCGTCGATGAAGGCGGCGACGTCCTGACGCGACACCTTCTCCTCGAACCGTTGGAGCTCCGGGTGGCCGATCCAATCCGGGACGCCGCGCAGGTTCGGATCCGGCGGGGTCCCCCAGACGATCTCGTTGTTCTCGGTGTGACCGCCGCAGGTGGACGAATACACAGAGTCAACGAGCCTCCCACTATGACCGAAGAGCACCTCGCCCCGGGAGAGGGCGATCGCCTCGTCGGTGCGGCGGTGCTCGCCGGAGAGCCCCTTGTAGACCTGGCAGTGCTGCTCCGGACAGAGCAGGTAGGGATCCGCCCGATGGCGCACGCCGATCTTCGCGAGCACCTCGCCGCGGGCTGCCACCGCTTGGGCCTGGAGCGCCTCGCTCGGTGCCGACGCGAAGATCTCGCTGGGGACGATCCCGCGCAGGAGCTCCTCCATCGGGAGCACGCTCACCGCCGCCGCCTTGCCCCCGGCGTCGACGGTGATCACCACCTGGCCGCGGTAGCTGCGGTCGCTGCGCCCGTGGCTGGCGTACCCCTGATCGTGCTCCACCTGCAGCACCGTGATCCCCCGCTTGCCCTCCGCTTCGATCACCGCCGCCCCTGCGGACACCCCCACCAGCCTGCCCGCCGGATCGTAGATCTCCACCTCGCCCCGCGGCCTGCGGACCAGCTCGGTGTAGAGGACGGACGCCTCGCCGAAGCTCGAACGGACCTCCTCCAGCAACTTCTCCGCCGAAGCCCGACCCCCCGGCGCGCCCAGGAGCACCGCGTAGCGGCGGTTGTCGATCACCCGCCCTGCGATCCCGAAGACGCCCCCCACGGTCACGAGCCTGGGATCGAAGCCCCGCCCCTCCCAGCGCTCGACGACGGCGCGCACCGCCTCCTCGTGTCCGAAGGAGAGATCCGCGACCTGGACCGCGTAGCCGAGCTCGGCTGCGACCCCGCCCCGGATCCGGAAGCGCCAGCGCTCCCCTGCGTCCCCGAGCAGGACCTTGGCCTCCGGCCCCACCGACGAGATCCGGATCGCGCCCTGCGCGAGGACCGAGAGCTCGTCCTTCCCCTCGTCGATCCGCACGGTGACCAGCGGGCTCCCGTCCTGCGCGAAGCGCATCCGGTTTCCCCAGAGGAGGTCGAGGGGATCGTCGAGGGCCCCGGCGTGGGCCAGGGCCGGCAGGAGGGCGGGCACCAGGGAGAGCAGAGCGAGGAGGACGCGCATGGACCCGCGATCTTGGGACAATGGGGGCGGAATGGGAAGCGCCTGATTGCCCGGCAGGGATCGGGATGATAGGCCTGAGGCTCCCCCGAACACCCAGGTCTCGAACACCAAGGAGATGCGATGCGCCAGGCCCTGCTCGCTGCTGCCCTGATCCTCGTTGGAAGCGGTTGTTCCAAGCCAGAGTTCTACGAGATGGAGCCGAGCGCGATCTCCTTCGAGGTCCGCGGCGAGAGCCAGGGCGTGCGCGCCGTGGCGAAGAACCCGAGGGGGCAGGTCTTCCCGAAGGATCGACCCACCCAGTGGCGATCCACCGACGAGGCGGTGGCGACGGTGGACGGCGACGGAAAGGTGACGGCGGTCGGCCCTGGACGGGCTCGGATCGTCGCCGCACGCGGCGCGCTGGTGGGCGAGGTGATGGTCGACGTGAACTCGGTGGAGAAGCTCGAGGTGGCGCCCCGCGAGGTCAGCTTGAAGAAGGATGGCGACCCGACCCGGCCCACCGTGCAGATCCTGGATTTCCGGGGCAAGCCGATGCTGGGCCGCAAGGTCGTCAGCCGCTGCCTGGACGAGACGATCTGTACCATGGATCGCGGGCACCAGATCTGGCCCCACAACCCCGGCGAGACCGAGGCGGAGTTCGTCTGCGACGACCAGCGGGAGCTGGTGAAAGTCGTGGTGAAGTGATCGTGCGTCGAGACCATTTCCGACGTTGACGACGGCGGGCGCGGGCTCTACAGTGCGCGCGCTTTGCGAGGAGCCGCTAGCTCAATGGTAGAGCAACGGCCTTTTAAGCCGATGGCTCTGGGTTCGAGTCCCAGGCGGCTCACCAGATTTCTGCTTTGTCCCCATCGTCTAGAGGCCCAGGACGCTGCCCTTTCAAGGCGGTAACGGGGGTTCGAATCCCCCTGGGGACGCCACGATGAAGGCCGGGTGCGCAGGCTGCACCCGGCCTTCCGATTTTCCGGGCGGGCAGATCGGCTTGAAATCGCGAGGGCCCGCGGCCAGCCTATCGGGATGTCCAAGGCATTCGTGAAGGATGACGGGGAGGACGAGGATCTCGATCTCCACCTCGATGACCACGCAGAGCGCACGGGCGCTCACCCGGGTGGCAGCCGCTACATCACCCCGGAGGGCTTCCAGGCCCTGCAGGGCGAGCTCGAGCACCTCTGGAAGGTGGAGCGGCCCAAGATCACGAACGAGGTGATGTGGGCGGCGGCCCAAGGGGATCGCTCCGAGAACGCCGAGTACATCTACGGCAAGAAGAAGCTCCGCGAGATCGACCGGCGGATCCGCTACCTCTCCAAGCGGCTCGACTCGCTGACCGTTGTGGAGCCCGCCCCCGAGCAGGCGGGCAAGGTCTTCTTCGGCGCCTGGGTCACGGTGGAGGACGAGGACGGCGAGGAGGCGAGCTACCGCATCGTCGGCCCCGACGAGTTCGACGTCCCCGCTGGCAAGATCAGCGTCGAGTCGCCGCTGGCCCGGGCGCTCCTGGGCAAGAAGGTCGGCGACGAGGCCCTGGTCCGCAGGCCCAAGGGGGAGGTGGAGCTGACCATCCTCGAGATCCGCTACGAGGGCCTCGACAGGTAGGGTCGGTCGACGGTTTTCCAGGCTGCCGGCATGCCGTGAACGCTGGAACCCAGTCGGTCCACGCCGATCGAGCACACGAGGTCCCCGCGTTCGCGGGGACGACCACGGAATTGGCACGAGGAGCGGGTCCGGAGATTGTCGACACGCTCCGCTCCCTCCGCTCCCTCCCCGCCCTCCGCGCCGTGGGCCCGGCTGCTCCCCCGACCAAGGGACGCCTCCCTGCTCATCACCCGCCCGGGGCGCTCCACCCTGTGCGCTCGCTGGGGTGGCCCCCTACCCTTTGGGGTGCGCTCCAGACTCGACAGATTCGACAGGATCCCCCAGCAGGCAGGAGAGCTCCACGGTACCCGCCCACCCGAGATCCGCCCTGCCGTGACCCGGTGGGCCCGCCAGCTCGTCCGCGCCCTCCTCCCCCTCGCCGCCCCGCCCCCCCAGGCCCTCGCCCAGCGGCGCCTCCTGGTGCTCTTCCTGGACGGGGTGGGCGGGAGCGTGCTGCGCCGCGCGGGCAGAGACGGAGCGATCCCCTTCCTCTCGTCCCTGCGCGACGGCCCC
>Ga0180215_1005419_pt1 | contig 10917 bp, 8 predicted proteins | sample eDN3rd37CBELigBY_FD_128871 | JGI IMG/M metagenome (GOLD analysis project Ga0180215, IMG submission 128871) | Enriched backyard soil microbial communities from Emeryville, California, USA - eDNA 3rd pass 37_C BE-Lig BY (version 2) (version 2) | ecosystem: Environmental > Terrestrial > Soil >...
CGGCCAAAGCGGCTAAACTCGTCGTGGAGCTCGCGGTCGGTGACACTTGGGTGCACCGAGCCCACCCACAGGTGCTTGGTCGGCGCGCCTTTGGAGCCATAACCGACCTTGCTGTGGGCGTCCAAACCTCCGCGCGAAGTGGACACGACCGGAAAGTGTCAGCGTCGGCCCTGCGTGCCGAAGCAGTCGCTGCCTCGGCGTAACCCCGCACATACCAAGGCTTGCGGCCAATGTACTGGCCGTCCATCGCACGCATCGCGGCCGTTGCGGCCTGAACGTCCGGGTACTTGACAAAGGCGTATGCAATGTCGTGCCCGCCGCCTACGCGTCCAACAGCACCGGTGCATAACGGCAGAGAGACGCCGATCGATCAGCACCACGCCGCTGGCATGTCTTCCAGGAGCGGGCGAGCGCGAAGGTATGAGGGCACGTACGCCCACCGCGGCCGCTGGACCGCTTGATATCGATCTCCTCAATGGGGCCGAAGCGCGAAAAGTACTGGTGGAGCTCCTCGCGCGTCACCGTCGGCTGTCGACCGTTCGAACCCCAAAGGCTCTACATCGAACGATTTAGCACCCCTGGTTCGCAGAACTTCGTGAGCTGCAGGTACATCCTAATATTTGTGACGAACCTCCAAGTTTCCGACAAACAGGTTTCGGCTGGCCTGAGGCGGTAGCCCCGCGCCGCCACCATATGCACCCCTGTGCGATCGTGACCACCTTTGTACACTTCGCGCACTCGTGAGCCGCGGCGACCCCACACGCAACTTAGGCACCGAGGCGTGTGCGTACCCATATGGCGGAGGGGGCGATCCGCGAGGGGGCCCGGCATCATGGTACGGGCCTCCGTAGCGGCCGGATGGCCCTGGTGGCGGTGGCGCCGGCGCACCGACCGCTCCTACCGGCCCGGCCTTTTGTTGCGATGGCTGAAAGTACAAAAACTCCGCCGCGGTCACGGTCCCGGCGCCAAAGAGCGGGCGGGAGCTGGCCAGTGTGACGGCACCGTCGGCGTCCTCGGGCAGATTGAAGCTCACGAACGCGGCCGTCGACCCGTCCGGCATGGTCATAACGCGCGTGGACCGCGCCGATGGGAACTGCCGGAACGCCGCAAGCACATCGTCCTCCGACACGTCCGGCGGCAGTTGGTGCAAGAACACAAACGACGCGTCCTCGCCCTCGGCAGCCTGTGCCCCATTGGCGATGCGACGTGGGTGGGAGGAAGCCGGTCAGCCGCACGGCGCAGGTCCAGGTTGGCATGCGACTGCTCTGAGGCGCATGCGCGTACCAAGAACCGCGCGAGCTTGGCGAGGCCCATGACGTGAATGGGTCGGTTTGATACGGGGCGCCCGTGGAGCGCCTTCACTGCCGCCTCGGCCTCCATGGGCGATGTGTAGTACGCATACGCTGCGACGTTCGACCACGCTTAGCAGGGGAACGCTGCGGGTCAGCAAGCACACCCCAACCACACGTGATGTGGCGCTGGTCACGCGAACGCACCGTAGGTGCGGCCTTCGAGCCAGATAACCTCCGTGACAGTGCCCACCGAGGACAGCGCCGCCACCAGGTCGTTCTGGTCCGTGTCGCTGCAAACGCACCCCCGCAAAGCGAGCGCTAGCGTGTGCGGCCAGCCAGTCAGTCCCCGTCACGTTTCTTCCTCGCGGCGGACAAACCGGTCGCACTTGGTCAGGTTGCACACGAAAATGGCCGACTCCTCGGCCGGAACCTCCTGCGGGCCGCGGGCGCTCATGTCGACGCCGCCGGGCACGTAGCCGTGCCGTCGGCCGTGGCGACCGTTGGGCACGAACGGCGGCGGGATAGTCGTTGGCCGCGGCGGCGGTGCAAGGAGGCCTAGGCGCATGACCTCGACCTTGAGCTAAAGCCAGGCAAGGCAGGGGCAAAACGGTCTGCAACGGTCAGGTCGACCGAGTGGTCGAACTAACCAACTCTATTGTCGCCTGGCCGCACCCTTCGATCACCGAGCATCACGGGCGTGGCGAGCGCGGTGGCCGCGGCGGCATGGTCACGAAAGTCGACGAGGGCCGCTGCGGCGCCCTCAACGGTTCGTCGCTGAAGCAGCTTGATGTGGTCCACCTGCCATGGGTAGGCGGGCAGCGCTGCGACGTCATCGTGAGGCGTCAGTGGTTGACCAGGTCGTTTGCAGAACCGCTGAGCGACGCAGGCGTACTGGCCCAATGCGCCCAAAGACCTCGAACAGGTCGTCTGTCCGGGTTCCCTCGGGCAGGTGGCTCACCTGGGAGACTCCGCCGAACCGCGCGGTTCAGCGCAGCAGGCAGCGGTTAGGACGGCGCGCATTTTGGCTAATCTCTCTCGACAGCCTCAGTGGCGGCGTACCAGGAGGTGCCGAGACGTCGTGGCCATGGTTGCACAGCGAGCGGGCGTCGCCCGCCGATGTCCCGGACAAGCGTCGAAGTTGTCCACCAGCTGTGTCAGTTTGGGGGTGGCCGCGGCCACTTTCCGTGGAAGGGTTAGGGCTTGAACGGTGACGTTCGACGTGTTGTGTTAATGGCCGCGGCAGATGCGCAGCGCGCCCTTCGCCTCAACGCCCGGCTGTCGACGTCGCGCTTGTGCACCGCCACCGCGCCCCCTAAAACGGCCGTTGAGAAAGGCGGCGGGGATGCTGTGTTTCACCGTTGCTGCTACCCCAACAGAGGACCGTTCCTACCCAATTGTCCCCCGACTAAACGAATGGCGCAGTCGTCGTCGCGCTCCGAGGCCGTTTTGGGGTCGCTGTCCTAGGCCGTAATCGCGCGACTCGGCCGCGTCGCCAACGCGTCCGCAAAACTGCAGCGAAAAGAAAGATTGACGTCATCATATCACGTGATTGATTAGTCACGTGAGAGTCTAAGTGCGTATGGTAGCGTCGGATAGAAGAGAACTTAGAACGAGCAGCCTAGCAAAACAAGAACGAGCACCCTGGTAAAGAGAACAAACGCAGCGCCTACACAGACGCAAGCACCCGCTCGGTGTAGCCAATGCGCTAAGCAGCTTGCTTTTGGCATAGATGTTCTTTGGAGCTTCCGACTGGCGACTCCGAGTGGCAGCTCGATGTCCGAGAGCGCCTTGTTGCGGAGGCGACCGGAATATCGCAGCCGCACGGTCCTTCACAGTGACGCCGCTGGGCTCCCACACGAAAAGACACTTGTACCATCATCAGTTTTGTTGTGACGTCATCGCTGTTCTCGTGACGCGGCCAGCGCAGTGGCCGCGGCGGCGACGGCGATGGCGGCGGCGACGGCGGCGACGGCGGCGACGGCGGCGACGGCGGCGGCCCTGCTGCTGTTGCTGCTGCTCGCAGGACACGCAGCAGGAGCATCAGTAACGACGAAGCGAGCGGACGACGGCGTGGCAACGCGCGTGGTACGGGCCCCCGCGGCCACGACGCCAGCTCAAACTGTCCACTGCGGACGCTGACCGCGCCAGATAACTGGCGAAGTGAGTTGGGCGGCCGGCCGTGCGTAGTTGTACCTGAACAGCTCGGTGGAGGCCGTGCACTACCTGCCCAACTCGCAGGTAAGCCCCCCGCCACGTGCCGCCTGTCACTGTAGGGTTCGTCAAACTGACGATCGGTTCAAGTTCTCGCAAGTGATCGCGGTTCGGGCAGAACGCGCTGTTGCACACCAGCGACGACAGCTTATACACCAGCACGAACTGGGGCTTTGAATGGCACGAGGTCCCCCAGCTGCGGGGCGAGGCGGTCCGCGTTATCATCACCGGCGACACTGGCCGCGTACGGGCGCTGGCTGTGACCGCTCTCGGTCCGAAACAATGATAACTAAAAGGTTGCGGACCGATCCAAGGCGGGCGCACGGCCCCTCAGATCTATGTGCTGGGCACGAACCGCACGCATTGGCGGTCGACGGACGCTGGCGTGTCGTTCCAGCCATGGACCGGCCCCGGCCGGATTGCGCTGACGCGCGGGCTAGCTTGGCACGGCACCAAGCCGGAGCGCATTATCTACCATGCATTCCATTGCGAAAATATGCTTGACTCCAAGTGTTCGCGCCGTTTTGACGTGCGTCTTGTGCTGGCTGCAGAACAACCGCGCTTATGAGTGAGTATTGGGCGGGCTGACAAAGATCAACCATCGTTGTTGGTGTGGCCATCCGTCAGGCGTACCTGTCTGAAGACGGAGGCGCGACATGGACGTTGCTCCTGGAGGACGTGAACCATGTACGAGCTGGGCTGGAGGAGCAGCAAGCACTTGCCGCCGAATGAGACCTCACATGCTCCTATGCTCCTTTGTTCTTCGGCCCGTAGTGCGAGTTTGGCACGCGCCGCCGTCTGGAGACGGTGGAAGATGAGACCATCTTTTGTGGTCACTTTAGTGACGTGACGAATGACAAGGACCAATCGGTAATACGGCGCCGCGTCCCGAGTGGCGCAACCGGCTGGTCGGGCGCGCACCTTAACTTGCCAAACGCAGTCTCCGTCGCGCACGAAACATGCAGGTGCGGGTTCTACGGCTGTACCGCTCTGAAGACAAGTTCCAGTCGCGCCGCCTAATCTTTCCGTATGCGTACGACAACCACGCACAAGTGGACGACTTTTTGGTGCTCGCGGCGACGGAGGAGGTACGACGACAATGGCAGCAGTCGCACCGCTCGACCCAGCGTCGCTCACCTGGTCCGTTAGAGGAATCGTACCCGACGCCAGGTCAACGGCGAGGCAACGTCTTTCCTGTGGACCAGCGACGACGGCTTGTCGTTCAACCGGAGCGTATTTAGCGATACCCTGCACCTGGACCAGGATGTACGCTGCACTGCGCACGAGCCCACCGTAGTGCAGGGGACGATAGAAACTGATATTACTCCCGGTGGCACCCGGCGGGCGTGGTATGGCGGGCAGGGCTACCTTTTCCTGCCGTCCAACTTGCACACTATCTTGATAGCGCTGTTCCCGTCATCGGCGTTCGGCATCTGGGCGTCGGTGCTCGAGTCCGACGCGGAAGGCATTCGCTTCGCCTCGGTCCTGGACCACGTCAACGTGAACACAGCGGGCGACCTCGACTACGAAAAGTTACCATCGCTGGAGGGCGTGGCGCTGGCCAACGAGGTGCAGAACTGGGACACGGCCAACTTTGTCAACAAGCGCCTGCAGACCAAGATTACCTTCAATGACGGTACGTGCCAGCGCTGCCAGCTGTGTGCGTGTGTGTACGCCCGCCACTGACGAACTCTACATTGTACACATATTCTTTTGGAGTCGCTGGATGCAGGCGGCGCGTGGCGGTTCCTGAAGGTGCCGTCGTCAGAGACGTGCCCGTCCGACAGCGAAGGGGTGCGCAGTAGTATTGCCGTCACCGTTGTCGCCAAGGCTGGTTTAAACGGACTCACACCCACAACTGCCGTCCTTTTGCATCACCGATGGTGCTAGTGCTACTTGCACCTGCACAGTGTCACGGATAGCCGGAATGTGGGGCTGGTGTTTTCGGCGGAAGCCGCTGTGGGCCTGGCCGCCGGCGTCGGCAACGTCGGCGACCACCTGCTCGCGTACGAGGAAGGCGACACTTTCCTGACCAACGACGGCGGCGTGACGTGGAAAAAGGTTCGCAAGGGCCCGCACCTACACGAGTTTGCCGACTGGGGCGCTATCGTCGTGCTTGTCAACGACAAAGACCCGACGCAGCATGTCCGGTACGGCGAGCCACCCTGTCACTGGTGTCGCTCCAGATTCCACAGATTCCTCCTGAGATCTAAGCAAGTTGCTGGCGAGACGCTTGGCTGTGGCTGTCACAGGTACTCGTGGAACGAAGGCGAGAGTTGGAGCAGCAAGACGTTCCTGTCCGACCCGCTGGAAAAGGTGCGCTGCAGGCCTACATTCCCCACTTGCGTCAGTTGTGCGACCATTAGGACTAAATGCTGCGATGTGCTCTTGATCTGTGTGTATTGGGCGATTCACCCAGCTGCGCGCCTTTGCGATGACCTCGGATCGCTTGTCGTCGAGCCAAGTGGTCGTGCTGCACGGCGCCCGCGTAGTGAACGGCACCGATGTCGGCTATATGGCGATCTCGCTTGACTTTAGCGACCTCCACGAGCGCCAATGTACGATTGCGCACGCACGCAGCTAGCTACAGGTTCTGTGCCGGCTCACTCAACAAATGAAATAGATCGCTCCTGGCGAAGTGGTGCTGCAGGCACGCAATCGGACTTTGAGCAGTGGTCGCTTTCGCCGGACGGCGCGGGCTCGGCGCCGTGCGTGCTGGGCCACAAGACGGTGTACACGCGCCGCAAGGCGGGCGCCGAATGCTACATCGGACCGGACTTTGACAACCACGGCACCGTCACGACCAACTGCCCGTGCACCGCCGACGACTTTGAGTGTGCCACCAACTACATCCTCGAGGGCGACAAGTGCGTGCCCGGCCCAAACGCTGCGCCCGTGCGGCAACCGGCGTACTGCCCCCTGGGTACCACGTACCAGGTGCCGTCGGGCTACCGCCGCGTGCCTGCCACGACGTGCGAGGGTGGCCTCCAGCTGGACGCCCCGCTGGAGAAGCCGTGCGAGGCGGGCGCACCCACGGCCGCGCCGCCATCCGTCCCGCCCGAGGACGACGTTCGCTCTGTGACAAACGAGCTGCCGGTCGACCACATCACAGCGATCCACTATTTCCCACGGTCAGAGCGGATCCTTCTGCTGGACAACCTCGGCGGCGTTTGGCTCTCCAAGGACAATGGCGGCCAATGGACCCCCGCGTACCAGGCCACCCCCGCGGCCGACAGCGGTGCGGCGGCGACCGGCCGCGTGTCGCACATTACGATGCACCCCTTCGACGATCGCGCCGCGGTGCTCATCATCCCGTCGGGCGGCAGCAAAATCACGTGGGACGGCGGCGACTCGTGGTCCCTGCTGGGCGGCAGCGACGTGCAGCCATATACGGGCGACTATGCGGAGCAGCTGGCCTTTCACCGCACGCGGCCAAACTGGATGGTGTACATCGTAAACGATTGCACAGACTTTTGCAAAGGCGTGGCGATGCTGTCCAAGGACGGCGGCCACACGTTCACCAAGATGAAGGCGTACGCGCGGCGGTGCGTCTTTGCGTCGGCGTCGGCTGCGCCGGTGCCGGAGCCAGACGCTTTGCTGTGCCATGTCGACGACGAGGGCGGCACACAGTCACCGATCCACTCGCACTCGCTCTACCGCAGCACGACCGCCTTTGCATCGGCCACGCAGGTTGACACGGACGTCGTGGAGGTCATGGCGTTCCAAAAGTTCTTTGTGTACGGCAAGGTCATGCCGTCAGGCTCGATGACCCTCCACGTGTCGACCGATGGCGGCGCAACGTTTGCGACGGCTGTGTTCCCCGACGGCTTCAACACGGACCACATGGTGTACAACTTTGTCGAGGCGGTCTCGGTGCACGCCATGTTTCTCGACGTGGTGCGCCGCCCGAGCACGATCGGCAACGGCGCCGTCGTGTGGGATTACGTGGGCTCCCTCTTCTCGTCGGACTCGCGCGGCACATCGTTCGAGCTTGTGCTGGACGCGACCAGCAACACCGACCAGTACACCGACGTGGAGCGCGTGGCCGGCGTAGACGGCGTACTGCTGGCCAACCAGGTGACCAACCCCGAGGAGGTCCTCGGCGGCCTGCCGGCGCTCGTGCGCACCCTAATCTCCTTCAATGACGGTGCGTCATGCTCTCGACTCATGATTTAGCTCTTGTGGCGTTCGTAAACGGTATGACTGACCTCCTAGACGGATGCACGGAATACGTTGTGGTGGGGTTACGTCAGGCGACTTGTGGACGCACCTTGACCCGCCCTCGAAGCGTGTCGACGGGACGTCGTGGCCGTGCAGCAAGGACCCGAACGCCAAGGAGACCTGCAGGCTACACCTGCACATGAACGTCGAGGGCCGTGTCAAGGAGTACGCCGTTGCCGGGGAAGCAAAAGATTGCTGCTGTCGTGTACCTCCTAACGTGCACGGCCGGTTCTCCATGTGCATCCAACGCGACACAGCGATGTGTTTTCGGCATCGACCGCACCCGGCCTAATGCTCGCGATGGGCAACGTCGGGCCGGAGCTGGGGTCGTACGAGGATGCGTCGACGTTCCTGACGAGGGACGGCGGGCGCACGTGGACCGAGGTGCGCAAGGGCCCCCACCTGTACGAGTTTGGCGACCGCGGCGCCCTCCTCGTGATCGTCAACGACAAGGACCCTACGCGCCACATCACGTAAGGCTGCCGCTCACAGTTTTCGTGGTTCTTACTGGTTCTTACCTGTGCACCATCCGCTGACGCGGTGGCGGCGACATGTCACGCCTGTGCGTGCCGTACAGCTACTCATGGAACGAAGGCGTCACGTGGCAGTCGTACACGTTCTCGGAAGAGAAGCTGCGCATTCGGTGGATTACCACCGACGCCGACTCTGTGTCGCGCTCGTTCCTGCTGTACGGCGAGTCGGTCAGTTCGTCGTCGTCGACGTCGAACGCCAAGGCGTACCCGCGCCTCATCAAGATTGACTTTACGGGCATGCACGAGCGTCGCTGCACCGAGGAAGATTTTGAGCGCTGGACGCTGCTGTCGCCGACAGACGAGTGCGTCCTGGGCCGCCGCATCACATACGCGCGCCGCAAGCAGCTAGCCGAGTGCTACATCGATGACCGGTCCCCGACGCCGACCATTGTCGAGATCACGAACTGCACGTGCACCATCGACGACTTTGAATGGTACGTACGGGCGAGCGCGCGCAAGCGTGACAGAGGATAGTAGAACGGTGCATGACACACAACCAAGTTGCGCACCGTTTTACACCCCTAGTGCGCTCAACTTTGTCCGCGCCGAGGACGGCATGTGCAAGCCGTCGCCGCTGCGCCCGGATCTGTGGCAGGAGCCGGCCAATTGCCCGACCGGCACGCCCTACACTGTGCCGTCGGGCTATGCGCGCATCCCCGACGACGCGTGCGTTATTACATCGGCCGAGAACGACTACGAGAAACCGCTGCAGCGCGTATGCACAGGTGACAGCCCCGACCCAACGACACCGGTCCCCACCGTGCCGTCGCCGATCCAGAGTCGCCTGGTGCGCCCGAAAACCGCAGGACGGGATGTTGGCCATGCTCGCCCAGTTGGCAGCTGCTAACTGCGGGTTTTGCGTTACTACACCAGGTGTTTGCGCACTCGGCAGACCAAGCTGGGCGATGGGGACGAGCTGGCGCACCGGGGCAAGCTATATTACTACGAAGAGTCCGACGTACGCGCGCGCGACCCTATTGTTTGATTTTCTCATCTACAACGCGGCTGACCGCAACGTAGCGGCTTGAATCATAGCAGACGTACAATTCAGAACGTCTTCCTGGTCACGCCTGAGGGCGAAGTGTGGCGCAGCGAGGACGAAGGCCTATCCTGGACGGAGGTCGACTTTGACGAGGAGGACGCGCCCATCGTGGATGTTGAGCTGCACTACCAACACGACGGCTCGGTACCGGGGACGCCCGCTCAGCAGGAAACCCAACGACGGCGTGCGCAAGCCAACTAACTGGCTTTTGGTATCGCACCCGTTGGCTACCTGGGCAGGCCTTCTTTGTGTCGTCCGGGCTGCGGCACTACCGGACGACCAACTACGGCAAGACGACGCGTTCGTTCACCACGCCGGTGCAGCCGGACCCGAGCCTACCGCACTTCTTCATGCCGCACCCCAATGAGCTAGAGTGGCTCCTGACCATCGGCCGCCCTAAAACCTGCTCGGGCAGCCAGCCGTGCAGCACCAAGGCGTACTACTCCACGGACGGCGGCCTGAATTGGAAGGACCTGGGCGGTCCCTACGCGGCGTGTATGTGGGCGCGGCGCCACGGCATCACTAGCGTCCACAAGTCGACGATCGTGTGCCAGGGCGCCGCGGGCATCGGTCCCGCGGCCCCGCGCGGCGCTATTGTCCTGTGGAAGGAGTGGAAGAAGGAGACAACCGCGATCGCCAGCACCTACGACCTGGTCGGCGGCGACGACTTTATGGTCCTCACCGTGCCGCGCGAGAGCAACAGCACCACGCCGCCGGCGGGCATCGTGCAGGTTGACGTGCTCGTGTGGGGCTACAAGGACACCTTCTTCCGGCCGGCGCGCATCCCCACATCGTCCGTGGTGGTACCATATGCCGTCAAGCTGGTGCCGCCGGCCCAGGGCGCGATCTTTATGGCAACGCGGGCATACCGCAACTACTTAGACCGCGCGACGCTGTACACGTCGACCTCGGAAGGCGAGAACTACATTTTCGAGCCGGTCCTGCGCAACGTCTACCGCACCACGTATGTCCGCGGCATGCCTTACGGTGGGGTGACCCAGATGGAGCTGACGCATTTTCGCGAAAACCACCGCGCACATGGTCTTGCCTCAGGAATGACCTGGACGTGCAACCGCTGGCCAACATTGAAGGCGTCATGATCGCCAACATTGTGACGAACCCGTCTGAGGCCGGCAGTACGGGCCAGCCCAAGCTGCGCACCAAGCTCTCCTACGACGACGGAGGTCTCTGGACAGACCTAACGATTGACGTTACCGAGACCAACCAGCCCTGCAAGACAAGCAGCGGCTGCGCGTTGCACCTGCACTCGCTCACCACCTACGCCGGCCGCGCCAACCACCGCATCAACGCGCCAAACGCCGTAGCCCTCGCCGTGGCCAACGGCAACACGGGCGACGCGCTGCTGTCGTACGCGCGGGCCTCGACCTTCTTGACCACCGACGCGGGCGCCACCTGGCGAATGATCCGCGCCGGCCCCCACCACCACGCCTTTGGCGACAGCGGCGCGCTGCTCGTGATTGCCAACGACCTCGACCCGACCGACCACGTCCGCTACTCGTGGGACTATGGCCAGTCGTGGCAGTACTACACCTTCATCACAGGCGACAAGGTGCGCGTGTGGTCACTGACGTCGTCGCTGGACGCCTCGTCGGAGCGC
>Ga0180215_1005425_pt1 | contig 10908 bp, 11 predicted proteins | sample eDN3rd37CBELigBY_FD_128871 | JGI IMG/M metagenome (GOLD analysis project Ga0180215, IMG submission 128871) | Enriched backyard soil microbial communities from Emeryville, California, USA - eDNA 3rd pass 37_C BE-Lig BY (version 2) (version 2) | ecosystem: Environmental > Terrestrial > Soil >...
ACGGCGGTACCGGGTGTGCTCGGGCGGATCCATGGCGAGGAAGAAGGTCATCGCCCGCTGGATCTCGGCCGGCATCGGGTCCATGCTCACACCCTGGCTTGAGCAGAACAATTCGTGATTGCGGCTGACGTACTGGATGTCGCTGTGGCGCGTGACCGCCCAGAATCCGGTCTCCGCGTGCGGGAAGATCGACGGGGTAGGTGGGTGCCAGCTCAAGCCCTCCTCGGCGCGCAGTGCCGCGAACGTGTCGTCCCGGGTGCGGAAGTCGTTCTTCCAGAACTCGGGCGCCGAGATGTCGAGCCGATGAAAGGGGCGCGGCGAGGGGGTGCCGTCGACGGTCATCGGGCCCCGTCCTGCGAACCGTTGGAAAGTGCTGCATCGGTGCGTAATTCGATGTAGTTTCGGCCGGTCACAGCATCCCCCTGTATTCGGACTTCCAGACGAGTGTTCGGTATTACAGTTGATGTTACGGGATCGATATCCGCCGACGGGTCGAAGTTCGTGCGGTCGGCGTCGAGCCTGCCGATCAGACTCGACCGGAAGGCTGAGCGAATGAGCACCGGCACCGCCGACAATCCCACCGGCCTCCACCCGGCACCGGACCTCACCACGCTGCTCGACGAGCAGCGTCGGGCGTTCCTGGCGGAAGGTCCACCCACCGCGGCGGTTCGGCGGGACCGGATCGACCGGCTCGTCGCGATGGTTCTGGACAACCGCGACGCCTACGTCGACGCGCTGTCCACCGACTTCGGGACGCGTGCGCGCACCGGGACACTGTTCACCGAGATCATGGGCATGCTCTCGGTGATCGAACACACCCGCGCCCACATCGACAAATGGATGAAACCGCGCAACCCGAAGCCCGGCGCCCGGCTCTACGGAATCCGCGCCGAGGTGCAGCCCACCCCGCTCGGCGTCGTCGGCATCATCGGACCCTGGAACTTCCCGCTCAATCTCGTCGTTCTGCCCGCGGCGGCCGCGTTCGCCGCCGGCAATCGCGTGATGATCAAGATGTCCGAGATCACCGGTCACACAGCAGAACTCACGCGGTCGCTTGCATCGTCCTATTTCGATCCGACCGAGTTCGCGGTCGTCACCGGCGGCGCCGACGTGGCAGCGGAGTTCTCCGCACTGCCGTTCGACCACCTGTTCTTCACCGGCTCGACCCGCGTCGGGAAGCTCGTGCAGCGGGCCGCATCGGAGAACCTGGTACCGGTGACGCTCGAACTCGGCGGGAAGAACCCCGTCGTCGTCGCATCCGACGCCGACGTGCACCGATCCGCCGAGCGCATCGCCCGGGCGCGAATGGTCAACGGTGGCCAGGTGTGCGTGTGCCCCGACTACGTGTACGTACCCGCCGACCGGATCGACGCGTTCACCGTCACGCTGCAGTCGACGCTGCGCGCGATGTTCCCGACCATCGTCGGCAACGACGACTACACCGCGTGCGTCGACACCGCGAACTACGAACGGATCCTGGCGCTGCTCGACGACGCGCGGACCCGAGGTGCGCGCATCGAGCCGGTGGCGCCCGCGGGTGAACTCCTACCCGACCCGGTGACCCGCAAGATCGCGCCGACCGTCGTCCGCGACGTCACCGACGACATGCGCATCGCGAGCGAGGAGATCTTCGGACCGGTCGTCCTCGTCCGTCCGTACACGGCGCTGGACGAGGTGATCGGCCGGGTCAACGCCGGGCCGTCGCCGCTGGTCGCGTACTGGTTCGGTCCCGACGGCCCGGACTTCCGCCGCTTCGTCCGCGGGACCCGCACCGGCGGTGTCGCCCGAAACGACTTCGCGATCCACATGCTCCCCGACGACGCGCCGTTCGGCGGGGTCGGGCACAGCGGCATGGGCGCCTACCACGGCAAGGCCGGGTTCGACACGTTCAGCCACCACCGCACGATCGTCGGCACCGACCTGCCGTTCGCCGTCACCGCCATGGCGGCACCGCCGTTCGCGGCTCCGACACGGAGGATCGTCGATCTCGCACTGAACGCCGCTCACCGCCGTTCGCGGCGACGTACCCGCGGTCGCCTTCCGCACCGTCCGACGGATGGGCCGACGCCCTCCGGGACCGTCACGTCTTGACCGCAGCGGCTCAGGTGTTCCCGCTGGATTCGCGGACCAGCGCGCGGACCACGCCGAGATCGGCCTTGCCGGAAGGAGTTCGGGGAAGCGCACCGACGAACACGATCCGTGCCGGAATCTCATACGGCGCCAGCCGGGTTCGCAGGAATTCGACGAGTTCGTCGGAGGTCACGGTGACCCCGTTCCGCGGTTCGACGACGGCGCAGGGCACCTCACCGAGCCGATAGTGCGGTGCCGCCACGACCGCGGCACCGTCGACCCCGGGATGCTGTTCCAGCGCGGCGCGCACGTCGTCGGGCAGGACCTTGAAACCGCCGCGGATGATCGCCTGATCGGCGCGGCCCAGAATCCACACGAACCCGTCCTCGTCGATGCGGGCGAGGTCGGTGGTGCGGATCCACTCCGATTTCGGGCCGAGCTGGCCCGGTTTGACCTCGAGCAGACCGGGACGGTCGGCGGGCAGGACTGCGCCGTCGTCGTCCACGACCCGCAGTCGCGCACCGCCACTCGCTCGGCCGACGCTGCCGCGTTTGGTCTGCCAGTACCGGCGATATTCGGGCAGGGTCCAGCCCGCGACGCCACCGCCGAACTCGGTCGCGGCATACGACGTGAGTACCGGTATGCCGAACTTGTCGTGGAAGGCGTCCGCGTCGTCGGCGGACAGCGGTGCGGTGCCGGACGTGACGACCTCGATCGACGCGAGGTCCTCGCGGCCGAGGTCGGAATGCAGCACCGTGCGCAGCGCGGCCGGCACCAACGACACCGCGCGCGGCCGGTGCGTGCGTACCGCGGCGATCCACCGATCGAGTTCGAAGCGGGGGAGCAGCACGAACGGCCGCGCTTCGGTGACGCATTGCAGGGCCCGGAACACCCCGCCGATGTGGACGAGCGGTGCGTTGACGATGGCGACACCGGTGCGCGGCCGGGTCGGTGCGGGTGCGCGGTTCGCGTCCGGTCCCAGGACGCTGCGAGCGAGCATGTCGTAGGTCAGGTCGATGCGCTTGGGAGGTCCGGTGGTGCCGCTGGTGAGCATCCGGACCGCCACACCGGTTCGGCCGGGGACTGCCCGGTCGACAGCCGCGGGCGTGAGGTGCGGTTCCGAATCGAGACCACGCAGTTCGAGAACTGCGGTGTCGGGTGCGGGTTCGACGAGAGCGTGCAGATCGTCGGGACCGCCGATGATCAGCGGTAACCGCAGTGCGGCGATGTCGGACCGTGTGCGATCGTCGCCGCGCACGGGGTTGATCACCACGACGGTGCCGCCGGCCGACAGGACGCCGAGCAGCGCGGCCACGAACTCGGGGCGGTTGCGCAGCAGGATTCCCACCTCGCCGTCGGTGCCGGGGGCCGACGCGATCCGCCGTGCCGCGTCGCGCATCCGTCGCCGCGACATCCATTCGTCGTCGAATTCGACCATCGGTGAATCCGGCGTGAGCGCGAAAACCGCGGCGATGCGGTCGGCCAAGGCGTGCGAGGTCACCGGCACTGCCACACGGGTGCTCGCTTCTCGACGAACGCGCGCGGGCCCTCGAGGGCGTCCTCGGTGCGGGTCACGCGTTCGCGGAACGACTCGGCCAGCATCTCCGCCTCGTGCAGCGGGACGTTCAAGCCCTTGACGATTGCCAACCGTGTTCCCCGAACCGCAAGGGGTGCATTGGAATTGACGATATCTGCGATCTCGTGGGCGCGGTCCAGAAGTCGGTCGTGCTCGACGACCTCGGTGACCATCCCCAATTCGTAGGCACGCGCGGCGCTCATCCGCTCGTGTTTGCCCATGAGTGCCATGCGTAGGGCAACCGACCGGGGCAGCACCCGCGACACCCGGACCACCTCGCGGCCGGCGACCAGGCCGATGCTCACGTGGGGATCGAAGAAGGTGGCCTTCTCCGAGGCGATCACGATGTCGCCGGTGGTGACCCAGTCGAGTCCGGCGCCGCAGCACAGGCCGTTGATCGCGGCGACGATCGGTTTCGTCATGGTCCGGAACGGTGGCGTGCCCTCCTGCGGCGCCTCCCACTGTTCGTAGGTGGACAGGTACGGGCGTTCGTTGATCACCTCGCCGTCGCCGGGGATTTCCTTGACGTCGGCCCCGGTGCAGAACGCGCGGCCGGCTCCGGTGACGACGAGCGTCCAGACCTTGTCGTCGTTCTCCGCCTCGGTGTACGCGGCGCGCAGTTCGGTGATCATGTGCGGGCTGAGCGCGTTGAGGGCTTCGGGCCGGTTCAGCGTGAGGGTGGCCGTGTGCCCGTCGACTTCGTACTCGATCGTGTCGAACGGCATGTGTTTCCTTCTGCGGAGATGACAGCCATACTGGTATATCTACAGTATACCATACCGTTATGCATGATCCAGCGAAAGCGGAAGAGAGACAACGATGACGAGCTCCAGTGCCGCGGACGGACGTGTCCTCTTCGACGTGGATCCGGATCGCCGCATCGCGACCGTCACCCTCAACGACCCCGCGCGCCGCAACTCCTACGACGCGCCCATGCGCGACGCCCTTGCCCGGTATCTCGACGACGCTGCGCAGGACGACGACATCACGGTCGTGCTGCTCCGGGGGGCCGACGGCGTGTTCAGCACCGGAGCGGATATGAACAACGCGTACGGCTGGTACGGCAAGGACGATGGGGACCGTCCGCGGAAGACCCGGCCCAGCCAGCGGCGCCGTCTCACCGTCGACCGCAAGACGTTCGGCTTCTACCACGAGTTCCTGGGCTATCCGAAGGTTACGGTCGGTGAGATCAGCGGCTACGCGCTCGGCGGCGGGTTCGAGATGGCGCTGATGACCGACATCTCCGTGATTGCGCGTGACACACGCATCGGGATGCCCGCGACCCGATTCCTCGGCCCGGCACTGGGCAGCCTGCACATGTTCTTCCACCGGCTCGGACCGGTGCTCGCGCGCCGGCTGCTGTTGACCGGCGACATCGTCGACGCCGGTTCCGTCGAACACCTCGGAGTGTTCACCGAGACGTGCGAGCCCGGCGTGGTCACCGCACGTGCCCGGTACTGGGCGGAGAAGGCCGCAAAGATGCCCGCCGACGGCGTCGTCATCGCGAAGGAGGCGTTCCGGCTCGTCGAACAGAGCCAGGCCTATCAGGGCGAGGAGGTCGCGAGCTACCTGTTCCACGCGTTCGGCACGAACCTGCAGTTCGGGCCGGGTGAGTTCAACTTCGTCAAGACCCGGGCCGAACACGGGACCAAGGAAGCATTCCGCCTGCGCGACGAGCACTTCCACGTCCCAGATCCCGGCGTCTCCGCCGCCGGTGTGCACTAGTGGCGGTTGGGGCCGCCACAAGTACACACCGAGGGGATGCGGTACAGTGACGGTGCTTCACGAGTTGCCGTCGCAAAGCCCCGACTTGACGGCACGCCAACCCCACGCTCGCGGGTGGCTCGGGTGACGAAGCGGTCCGAGACCGACCGGCTCGGACAGGAGCGCCCCGTCCCGGGGCTTACCCGGAGGAACACGATGATCCTTGTCGCCCGTTCGATCGTCCGCGCCGCCACCACGTGCGGTTCGTACCACGACGGCCATCACGTCCATCACATCCGTGCCCGCCGCGCCCTCGCGGACCGCGACCTCGCGGTGCACGTGCTCGTCGAGATCGTCGACGGCGATACAGTCCAATTGTCCTGGGATGGAAACAGATTCGAGTTCCATCACCACGACGTCGACGCGATCGCCCAGGCTCTCGACCTCGGCGGTGACGTCGGCGAATGGATCCCGCGATGGCGCGTCCTCGTGCTGCCCGGCCGGGAACCGGACGACCGCACCGTATTCACGCTGAGCGATTCGGAACACTGGACCGGCTGCACCTCACCGAAACTGCCGGAACACCCACGCTCGCGTCCCGTGCACCGAAGCGAACCGCGGCGCCGCCGGAGCTCCGCGGGGCACCGGTCACGGTAGATCACCGGTCCGATCGACGGGTCGCCGATCATCCGCCCGATCCCGCTCGATTCATCGGTGCGACCGATCAGCGGTTCACCGGCAGCAGCAGTTCCGGCGAATTGTTGCGCGGATTGTTCACCGCGGTACTCACCTCGTACGGGTCCAGATGCGGCTCCGGGATCGAGTTGAGCAGCGCCTCGACGTCGTCACGGTCGGTGAGGGTCGCGTCGAGCCAGGGATCGATGAACGGCTCCGGCAGCAGCACCGGGGAACGGTCGTGGATGTGCCCGGCCGCGTCGGTCGCCGGCCGGGTGAGTACCGTGCACGTCCACAGCCACCGGTTCGGATCGTCCTCGGGCAGCTCCGGATTCGGCCACAGTTCGTACAGACCGGCCATCGCGAGCGGTTTGTCGGCGTGGAGGAAGAACGGGATCTTCTTGCCGTCCTCGTCCTTCATCCACTCGTAGTAGCCGTCGGCCGGCAGAATGCAGCGCCGCCGCGCCGCGGCCGCCTTGAACGCGGGTTTGCTCGTGACGGTCTCGGACCGCGCGTTGATCATGCGGGAACCGATCTTCGGGTCCTTCGCCCACGACGGCACCAGACCCCACTTGACCGTGCTGTTGAGCTGCCGCACCGGCTCGGCATCGGGTTCCTCGCGCGGGGCGCGTTCGAGCACGACGTTCACCCGCTGGGTGGGTGCGATGTTGTACGACGGGGGCAGTTCGTCGCCGACCGTGGCTGCGGTCTCGTACGCCGCGATCAGATCGTCGCGGGTGCTCGTGCTCGCATAACGTCCACACATCGGGCACTCCTTCCCGTGGTTCGGCTCACGTCCCATCCTGCCGGAACGGTGGACGATCGGTGGCGATGTCGTCCGGGGCGCGCCGCGCCGTGCAAGACTCGGCGGGTGACCGGATCGACGACGCGCAGCGTCTCCATCGTCCTGTTCGACGGCTTCGAACTACTCGATGTCTTCGGACCCGTGGAGTTGCTGAGCAGGCTCCCCGATTCGGTCGACGTGCTGATGCTCGGGCCGCAGGAAGGTCCGGTCCGCAGCAGCCAGGGAACCGAGGTCGTTGCGACCGCGAGTCACCGCGACGCCCCGGAACCGGACATCGTGATGGTGCCCGGAGGGATGGGCACGCGTTCCCTGGCGTGCGACGAACGGTTCCTCACCTGGCTTCGTGAGTGGGCCTCGACCGCGACGATCGTGACATCGGTGTGCACCGGTTCCGCACTGCTCGCGGCCGCCGGGCTGCTGGACGGGTATCGAGCGACGTCGAACAAGCTCGCTTTCGAGTGGGTAGCCGGTCACGGCACCGATGTCGAATGGGCACCGAGCGCCCGATGGGTGCACGATCGCGACCGGTGGACCTCGTCCGGGGTGGCCGCCGGCATGGACATGACGGGTGCTCTGCTCACCTACCTGTTCGGCCGCGAGGAGGCCGAACGTGCCGCGCGCGAGATCGAGCTGGGGCTGCACACCGACCCCGACCGTGATCCGTTCGCCGTGGCGCACGGACTCGAATAGCCGAACTCAGTGTTCGACGACGTCGAGCGCCCGGGTGAGGTCGGCGATCAGATCGTCGGCGTCCTCGAGCCCGATCGACAGGCGGATCATCGATCCCGTGATCCCGCGCCGTTCACGTTCTTCGGGCGTCAGGTCGTAGTGGGTGGTGGTGACCGGTTGCGTCACCAGGCTTTCCACCCCACCGAGGCTCGGCGCCAACGCGAACAACTCGAGCCGGTCCACGACCTGCACGGTCGTCTCTGCGTCCGCCGCGACCTCGATGGTGACGACCCCGCCGAACCCGGACATCTGCTTCGCCGCCAGCAGGTGACCGGGAAAGCTCGGCAGTCCCGGATACAGCACTCGCGACACTCGCGGATCGGCCTCCATCGCCTCGGCGACCGCCTGCGCGTTGGCATTGTGCTGACGCACCCGGAGGACGAGGGTGCGCAGGCTGCGCGACAGCATCGACGCCGTTTCCGGCGCGATCGTCGAACCGAAACTCTTCCGCCAGGCCTTCAGCGGTTCGACGAGTTCGGTTGCGCCGAGCACGAATCCGGCGGTGACATCGGAATGCCCACCGAGGTACTTCGTCGCCGAATACGAGACCAGGTCGGCACCCAGCTCCAGCGGGCGCTGATTGACCGGCGAGGCGAAGGTGTTGTCGACCGCGACCTTCGCGCCGTAGCGGTGGGCCAGGCCCGAGATCGCGGCGACGTCGTAGATGCCCAGCGCCGGGTTGGTCGGAGTCTCGAAGAACACCAGTTTCGCTCCGGCGCTCAGCACGTCCTCGAGCCGGTCGAGTTCGTCGCCCAGCAGGAACGTGGTGGTGATACCGAGCTGCGCGAGCTGATTGCCGAGCAGTTCCATCGTGCCGCCGTAGGCGTCGCCCACGCACACGATCCCGTCGCGGCCGTAGTGCGCGAACAGCGCGGTCTCGGCCGCCATGCCCGAGCAGAACGCCAACGCGATCTCGGCGCCCTCGATCGAGGCCATCGTCTCCTCGAGGGCGAAGATCGTCGGGTTCAGGCCGTAGCGGGTGTAGAGCGGGCCGCGGACGCGTCCGTCGGCGACGTCGAGCAACGCCGCGGTGTTCTCGAACGCGAAGGTCGTGGTGTTGTAGACCGGCATGTGCGGCGCACCGTGGGCGTCGGTGACGGTGGTGCCGTGAATGGCCCTGGTAGACCGACCCGCTGATGCATCCTTCACGCCTTCGCTCCGTTCGATGGGACTTCTCGGACGTAACCGAGTATCGCGGATGCACGGTTCGGCCCGTCGAGCCGCCTTCCCGGGGGACTTCCGTCGACAACGAGAGGACCTCTGCCGACAACGATGGGGCCGTGCCGACCATGGGCGCGGCGTAACGTCTCCGCTGTCTGTGTCACCGAGACGACGGGACTGGGCGATGACTGCGAGCGATCCTGCACCGAACCCGCTCGGAACCGGCGGCGAACCGGACGACCGGCCGGAACCGTTGCCGCTGCGCACGGCGCTGCCGCGTCTCGGGCGCTGCGCCGGACGCACCGCGTCGCTTCTGGCCCACCGGCGTCTGCATCTCCCGACCGGCAACAAGGGCCGGACGATGACCTTCGCCGACGGAACGTCCGCGGTGATCTACCGGGAAACCGTGGCGGATCGCGACGAGCCGGCAGAACCGGTGATCCTGGTGGTCACATTCCGGCTACGGGGTGTGCGCGGCCGTGGACACGCGCTGTTCCGAGCGGAAAGCCTGCTCAACACACCCCTGTTCGCAGGCTTTCCCGGGTTCGTGTCGAAGCTGTGGCTCACCGCGGACGAGGCCGGCCGGTACCGGGGCTTCTACCAGTGGGACGGTGCCGACAGCGCGCGCGACTACGTCCGCGCCCTGTGGTGGCCGCTCGCGCTGGTCAGCGACCGAGCCTCGATCCGCTACCGCGTGCTGCCGGGTCTGTACTGCGACAACGTTCTCCCCGCCGCCGGGCGGGACCGCACAAGCGCCACCGACGCCGGCGAGTGGTGGCGGCCGAGCAGGATTTCGTGAGGTCGCCGGAGGGACCTGCCACGGGAGGGTGACACATGAAGGTGCTGGTCGGATACGCGACCGCGAAAGGATCCACACGGGGAATCGCGGAACGCATCGCCGCGGCATTCGAGCGGGCCGGTCATACCGCAGACGCGAAGGAGCTGTCGGGCATCGACTCGGTCGACGGGTACGACGTCCTCGTCGTCGGCAGCGCGATCCACAACGGACAGTGGCTTCCCGAGGCAGCGGCCGCGCTCGACCGGCTCGGCCCGGACCTGACGGGTCGTGCGGTGTGGGCATTTTCGGTGTCGTCGGTGGGCGCGACGAGCAGCCTCCTGGCGTCCGGGGTCGCGCGATACCTGCGGCGGGTGACACCCGAACCGAAGGCAGTGGAGACGCTGCAGTCGACGGCGGACGTGCGCGGGCACCACTTCTTCGCCGGCTCCATCGCGCCCGGCGACTGGCCGGGCCTCGGCCGGATCCTGTTCCGGCTGATGGGCGGGCGCTACGGCGACGCCCGGGACTGGGCCGACGTCGACGGGTGGGTCGCCACCGTCCGGGCCGGGACCGACGATGACGTCCGGTAGTGCACCGACGGAAACCTCGGGGACGGGCCGACTCGAGGGGCGCGGGCTGACGGTGCGGCGATGGATCGTGCTGTGCGCGTGCGCGGAAACGATCGGGATGACGGCGTCGTCGCTCGCCGCGAAGATCGCACAACGAGTCCTCGGCGACGATCCCCACGGCGCGGTGTTCGCGGCGGCACTGGCCGTGGTGGTCGCGGGCGGACTCGTCGAGGGTGGGGCGCTGGGCGCTCTGCAGGCGCGGGGTCTGCGACGGCGCCTGCCGCGGCTGAACGCGTGGGCGTGGTTCGCGGTGACGACCGCCGTGGCCGGTGTCGGCTGGGCGGTGGCGTCCGCGCCGGGAGTGCTCTCGACGGACGAGGGAGGCCCGGAACCGCCGCTGCTCCTCGTGCTGGCCGGTGCTCTCGCGCTCGGGGCGGTCATGGGTGCGGTGCTCGGCGGGGCGCAGGCGGCGGTGCTGCGCCGCGTCGTCGATCGGCCTCCGCGGTGGATCCTGGCCAACACGCTGGCGTGGCCGCCCACCATGGCGGTGATCTTCCTGGGAGCGACGACGCCCACGAGCACGTGGTCGGTACCGGCGGTCGGGGCGTCGGGCGCGGTGACCGGCCTCGTCGCAGGAACCGTGCTGGGCGTCGTGACCGGAAGGTATCTGCCCGGCGCGTCGTCGGCGCCGTCGTCCGAACGAATGTACCGCTCGTCTCCTTGGATCGACTGAATGTACCGTTCGCTCGGAAAACAGGGGCGCGTCAGCGCTCGGCAACGGGGGTGCGGCGATAGATCGGGTCGCGCTTCTCGGCGAACGCCGCGAACGCTTCGAGGACAT
>Ga0180215_1005429_pt1 | contig 10897 bp, 8 predicted proteins | sample eDN3rd37CBELigBY_FD_128871 | JGI IMG/M metagenome (GOLD analysis project Ga0180215, IMG submission 128871) | Enriched backyard soil microbial communities from Emeryville, California, USA - eDNA 3rd pass 37_C BE-Lig BY (version 2) (version 2) | ecosystem: Environmental > Terrestrial > Soil >...
GGGGGGGGGGGGGGGGGGGGGGCGGGGGGGGGGGGGGGGGGGGGGGGGGGGGGGGGGGGGGGGGGCCGCCGACGAGACCGCATTCGACAGCGGGGATCTCATCGGCGGCGCGTCCGGCGGCGAGCCCGAATCGGGTCGCGGCGGGGACCGGACCCCGAAGGAGTCGGACCGCCGCGGAATCGGGCTCGCCCGGAGTCGGGCAGCGGAGGAATCAGCCCGCGTTGATATGAGCGAAGCGCTCGTTGATGACCTTCCAGTTCAGCGCGGCGAGGACGGCGCTGATGTAGTCCGGCTTCTTGGTGCCGTAGTCGATCATGTAGGCGTGCTCCCACGCGTCGATCGCACAGAGGATGCTCATGTTGGGCAGGAGCCCCACGTGGTGCTCGCTCTGGACCAGCACGTTCCTGACCTGCTTCAGGTTCCAGTCGTAGCAGAGGAGGGTCCAGCCGTGGGCGGAGGCGAGGCAGGCCTTGGTGTCGGCGAGCCAGTTGTCGAAGGAGCCGAAGCTCGCGTCGATCGCCTTCTTGAGCTCGGGGGAGACGTCGCCGTCCTTGGCCAGGTTCTGGAAATAGAGCTCGTGGAGGAACGTGCCGTTGTAAGCGACCGGCTCGCGGCGTCGCAGCTCGGAGTAGTCCGCGAAGGAGTAGTTCGCCTTGGAACGATCGGCGGAGCCCAGGCGCTCCCAGATCTCGTTCAGCTTGTTGACGTAGCCCTGGTAGAGACCGAAGTGCGCCTTGAGCTGCGCCTCCGAGAGTCCGTTCACCTTGCCGAGCAGATAGTTGAAGTCCTTCGCCTCATACTTGGACATCGCGATCTCCATTCTTTGGGCGGGATCCCCGCCGAAGAGACGAGGGACCGCGCCGGTTGCGTACAGCGGAAGGACTGTAGCTAATCGTCAGCCCCTGGGGCCGTCAAGGCGAGACGCGGGCGACGCCGGCCCCGCAAGGGGCGAAGATCTCGGCGAGAGGATGGCCCGGGCGATCGCGAAGGGATCCGCCCGACGCAGCTACCAGCGGTAGCGCAGCCTCTCCACGGGCCTGCCGCCCAGCAGATGCTCGGAGATGATCTCGGGGAGATCCTCCGCCGTCACCGGCGCGTACCAGAAGCCCTCCGGGTAGACCACCATGGCGGGGCCGCTGGAGCAGGGGCCCAGGCATCCGGTGGCGGTGATCGCCACCTCCTGCCAGAGATCGGGCCGCTCCCCGAGGGCCTCCATCAGGCGGCCCAGGAGATCGGCGCTCCCCCGCTGGCAGCAGGAGGGCTTCTCCTCCGGAGGTCGGTTGGTCTGACAGACGAAGAAGTGTCGCTTGAATTTACTCTCCACGTGCATCCTCCGATCGCCGGCGAATAGCGCCAGGGATCGGGGCAGTCAAGCCGAGCCCATCCTCCGGGGCCGAGTCTCCCCTGCGGGGCCCGGGGGGGATCCCGTCGGCGATACCCCGGAGGTGAACGTTTTGGATACGAGTCGCAGATCGAGCGGCGTCGGCCGAGGCAGCGTCTTATGTTATGAGCCTGCTGGCACCCTGGCGCCGCACCCCACGCTCGAAACTCCAAGCAACCCCAGCCCGGCCGCTGACGCGGTACGAGAAAAGGACGAGAATATGACCCATAAGGTGACCTACATCCCTGGCGACGGCATCGGCCCCGAGGTCATGGACGCAGCGATCGAGGTGCTCAACGCGACGGGGGTGAAGATCGAGTGGGAGAAGGGCGAGGCGGGGGCGGAGGTGGAGGCGCGGATGGGTTCGAACCTCCCCACCTCCACCCTGGAGCAGGTGATCCGCAGCGACGCCACCCTCAAGAGCCCCACGGAGACCGGGATCGCCAGCGGCTCCAAGAGCGCCAACGTCGCCCTGCGCAAGTCCCTCGAGCTCTACGCCAACTTGCGGCCGGTCAAGAACCTCCCCGGCGTCAAGACCCGCTTCGACGGCGTGGACATCGTGGTGGTGCGTGAGAACACCGAGGACCTCTACTCGGGGCTCGAGCACATCGTGGTGCCGGGGGTGGTCGAGTCCCTGAAGATCATCACCGAGAAGGCGTCGACCAAGATCGCGCGCTTCGCGTTCGAGTACGCCAGAGACAACGGCCGCAAGAAGGTCACCGCCGTGCACAAGGCGAACATCATGAAGCTCTCGGACGGGCTCTTCCTGGATTGCTGCAGGAACGTGGCCCGCTCGTTTCCCGAGATCGAATACACCGAGATCATCGTAGACAACTGCTGCCTCCAGCTCGTGCGAGACCCCTCCCAGTTCGACGTCCTCGTGCTCGAGAACCTCTACGGCGACATCGTCAGCGACCTCTGCGCGGGGTTGGTGGGCGGCCTGGGGGTGGTGCCCGGCGCGAACATCGGCGACAAGAACGCGGTCTTCGAGGCGGTCCACGGGACCGCGCCCGACATCGCCGGCAGGGGGATCGCGAACCCGACCGCGCTGCTCCTCTCCTCCGAGCTGATGCTCCGCTATCTCAAGGAGGACGCAGCCGCAGACAGGCTCCGCGCCGCCATCGAGAAGGTGCTCGCCGAGGGCTCGGTGCTCACGCCGGACCTGGGAGGCACCGGGACCACGCGGGCGTACGTCGCCGCCCTGGTCGAGGCGCTGAAGCAGTAGCCGGGACGAGGGCAGGTCGGACCCGCCCTCGCACCGCGGTCCGCTCGGTTGCACCGCCGCGGCGACAGGCCTATAGGGAGCCCATGGATCGCACCCTCATCCTCCGGTCGACACATCTTCAGCTCAATGCCAGCCTCGGGACCCGCGCTGGCGCCGAGCTCGTCCTCGGCTACGGCGATGTGGCGACGGAGTATGGCGCGCTCCTCGAGACTGCGGGGCTGGCGGATCGCTCGCATCGGGCGATCCTTCGGGTGGCCGGTCCCGAGGCGAAGGTCTTCCTCCACGGGCTGGTGACGAACGACGTGAAGGGGGTCCCGCCAGGTCGGGGCAACTACACCGCCGTGGTGAACGCCAGGGGCAAGATGCTGGGAGACGGTCGCCTCCTGGTCCGCAGCGACGAGGAGCTCCTGCTGGATCTGGAGCCCGAGTCTCATGAGCAGATGCTGGCTCACCTGGATCAACATCTGATCTCCGAAGACTGTATGTTGCAGGACCTCACCGGCGCCCTCGCGATCCTGGGTGTATACGGCCCTGCGGCGCGGACCGTGATGGAGCTGGCGATCGGTGTGTTTCCAGAGACATCCGCTCCCTTCCAGCACCACACGATCCAGCTCGCCGGGACCGAGGCGGTGATCGTCGCCGCCGCGCCGGCGGGGATCGAAGGCTTCGAGCTCCTCTTCAACGCAGACATCGCCGAGACGGTCTGGGCTGCCCTCGTCGAGGCGAGCAGAGGGGCGGGCGGGACGATGGTGGGAGACGAGGCGCTCGACGCTGCCCGCATCCACCGAGTGGTGCCCCGTTACGGCGCGGAGATGAACGACGCCACCATCCCGCTCGAGGCGAACCTCGAGGCGGCGATCAGCTACACGAAGGGCTGCTACGTGGGGCAGGAGGTGATCGCCAAGGCGACCTACCGCGGGCGGGTGCGCCGCAAGATGGGGCAGCTGGAGGTTCCTCCCGGGACACGGCCCGGCGCCTCGCTGGTGGACGAGGAGCGGGTGGTGGGCACCATCGCCAGCGTGCTCGATCCCGACCCGGCAGGTGGCGCCGCCCTGGCGCTGGCCTACCTGCGCCCCGAGCTCCTGGTGATCGGGGGCAAGGTGGGGATCGAGGGGGGCGGGGAGGCGGAGGTCCGCTGGGCACCGCCGCCGAAGGAGGGATGAGCATGGATGGAAAGGTTCTTCTCCTCTGCAAGGATCTCTTCTTCACCTCCCGCATCCGGGAGACGGCGCGGCACCTCGGGGTCGAGGTGAGGATCCTCGACGGCGGTCTCGGCGGCGCCGTCCGGGAGGAGACACCGTCGCTGCTCCTCGTCGATCTGGACGCGGAGCAGCTCCAACCCATCCAAGAAATTCGAGACGCCAGGGAGGCGTCGCAGTCGCTCCCGATCATCGGCTTCGTTCGCCACGAGAACGTCGAGTCGATCCGCGCCGCCCGCGAGGCTGGCGCCACCCAGGTCCTGGCTCGAGGAGCGTTCAGCACGAGACTTCCGTCGCTCCTGCTGCCGAAGGACACCGTCTGACCCTGGGGCACAGGCTCGATCCCAACGATTGTCCGTAGTAGCCTCGAGGAATGAATACACTCCGGCTATCGATAATCGTTGCTGTTGCATCCGTTATCCACGTGGCCCACGCGGCCCCAACCATCCGGGACGAGTCGACCGGCGTGCAATTCGCCAGCTCGCTCTCGGTAGAGGGAACCCGATATCAATGCCTCGGCGCAGGGGTCCGCAAGGTCCTCTTCTTCAAGGCCTACGCAGTGACCTATTGCCTGCAGGCGTCGCAGGCCCAGTCGCTGGTTGACGGTTACATTCAGAAGAATCACCCCGGGCTGAAGGGCGAGAAGCTGCAGGACGCCCTGGAAGATGATCCCCGCTTCTTCCGGGCCCTCGCCGACGCGTCCGGCGATAAGTTGGTGATCATGCGCCTGGTCCGAAACATCTCGAAGAACCAGATCGCCGACGCGTTCCGCTCTTCGCTCAGCGAGGTCCTCCCCAAGGAGAAGGTGGAGAAGTTGATCGCCACCATCCCCGGGGATGCGAAGGACGGCCAGAAGATCCAGCTCTACTCCAAGGGGAGCGAGCTGGTGATCGACATCGCCGGAGACGCGAGGCGCATCGACGACGCCGAGATCGCGCAGAAGCTCTGGTTGGTGTGGCTGGGCCCGGACACACCCACGCCGAGCCTGAAGGACTCGATCGCGAAGCACGCAGCCTCCTCCTTCGGCGCCACGCCCGCGCCCGCCAGCCCTTCGACGAACGCAGCGGAAACCAAGACGCCTTCGCCGAACGAGGAGAAGGCCGCGACGACGGATCCATCGGAGGAAGGGGAGACGAATGACTGAGGGTCGAGGGAGCCCTCTTCAAAGGCTGGCGAAGGTCGAACGACACGGACCTTAAACGATCGAGAGCCGGGGCAGTCGCCTCGGCTCTCGTTCGTTTCTGCTCGAATGTAGACCTGAGGTGTCTCTTCAGGACTTGGGCGGCCGACCACGCGAGGGGCGGGGCGGAGCCACGAAGTTGGGGGTCGCCGGCATGGGCCAGCTGTACTTTCGCGCTGCCTGATAATGAGCCGCGCAATAACCCTGCGAGCGATAGGGGCGCTTGCACCCCACGACCTCACACTTCCGCTTGGCAGCGGAGGTGGCGGCGGCGGCGACGCGCTTGCCTGCCTTCGGCTTCGCCGCCGTGGCCTTGGTGGACTTGGTGGCGCGCTTCGCGGCGGTCTTGGTAGCGGTCTTCGCCTTGGCCCCGGGGGGACGACCGCGGCGCTTGGGAGCAGCGGCGGGGGCGAGGCCGCCCAGCGCAGCGGCGAGCTCGGCGCGGACGATCTCGCCGATGGTGGACTGCACTTCTTCCTGAAGAGCGTCCTGGACGATGGTGCGGATGCGCTCATCCAGCGCGCGCGTGATCTGGCTGCTCGGATTGTTTGCCATGAAGAGGTTACTCCTTTACCTCGAGTGATGACGCCAACCTAATCAGTCTGATCTCGATAAACAAGAAATATTGCGACCATGGTTCAGATCAACCACCTCTCGTTTCTGCCATGGGATGACAATTGAATCGTCTCTCCATGCGTCTGCAAGTCGCATGGAGAGACGTAGTCATTTTCACTCCGGGTGGCGGAGGCAGATGGGTCCGACCCACCCGAAGAGACGCTCCCGCGACCCGCTCCCATGCAGCCGGATCCCCCCGATCCGTGGCTCGGACCTTGATCTCAAAGCTCGTTCAAAATCTCCCCGAACCCTGGCCTCCCTGGAGGATCGGCGGGGCCGGGCGGTATACTCGGCAGGCAGCGACCTCGACGATTGGGTCGCGCGGGAGTCGTCTGGATGGAACGCAAGAAGGGGTCCTGGGCCCTGTTTGGAGCGCTTCTGGCACTGGCCGGGAGCGCATGCAGTTGTGGAGAGGACGCCGCCAAGAAGTTGAAGCCGGAGCTGGCGTGGAATCTGGCTGACGACCCGACAGGCTGGGCAGACTATCTCGTCGACTTCGGAGACGTAGCCATCGGCGCCGAGGCGGGGCACGAGATCACGATTCAGAATCGGGGGAGCTCCCCGCTGGTGCTCTCGGCGCATCCACCCGCTCCTCCGTTCGCGATGGAGCTGGTGGGAGGGCGCCTTACAGTCGGGGTCGGAGAGTCATCGCCGCTGCGCTTCGTCTTCGCCCCGGAGGAGGCGAGCGACCGGCCCATCCAGGTGATCATCACCTTCGCCACCAACGAGGGCGGGGGCGAGGATACCCGCACCGTCCGATTGACGGGGCGGGGAGTCCTGCCGGTGTTGGACTGCACGCCAGACCCCCTGGACTTCGGGATGGTGGTGAAGGGCAGCGAGAAGACATCGACCCTGCGCTGCACCAACCCTTCGACCACCCCGCTGACCCTGGTCGTCGAAGGCTTCAAGGGGAACTTCCGGTCCGCGTTCGCGGTGACGATCGAGGGGAGCGAAGGCTCCAGCCTCCTCCTTCCTCCGGAGGAGACGGCGACGATGCAGGTCCGGTTTCGAGGCGACTTCCTGGGGGCCAACGACGCGACCCTCGTGCTGCGAGACGAGAACAACCAGCTCCTCGCCCAGGTCGAGATGCTCGGGCAGACGATGGAGAGTTCGCTGCAACTCGAGCCCGCCGCCTGCCTGGACTTCGGCTATGCGCCGCTGGGGACCTCCAAGCGCCTCTCCTTTTTGGCGCATAACATCGGCAGCAAGGATCTCGAGATCCATGGATTCGAGCTCGCAGCCCAGGTGACTCCGAGCTACCGGGTCGTGACCGAGACACCGCTGGTCCTCCCGGCCGGGGGCGATCCCGTCGAGGTCGAGGTCGAGTTTCAACCGGCGCAGGGGGGCGCGCTCTCCACCACGATCGAGGTGCTCGCCCAAGACGAAGCGGGAGAGAGCCTCCGGGCGTCCGGGTGTGCCACCGGCTTCGGAGGGGGGCCCGGACTCTCTTGTCTCCCCTCGAGTCTCGACTTCGGGATGGTGGCAGTCGGGATCCCGGCTTCGCTGCAGTTTCGCTGTCTCAACGACGGACATGCGCCCGCAGGGGTCACCATCGATCCTCTGATCATCGGCGAGGTCGCCTCCGACGAGGAGGCCTTCTCCGTGGTGATCCGCAACGACGACGGGAGCGCGGGGCCCAAGGTTGGAGGCTATGTGGTGGGAGAGGGCTTCTCCCTCGAGGTCGTCTATGCCCCGGCGTCGGAGTCCTTCGACGAGGGCACGATCTCCGTCCGCTCGGAGGCGCTGGCGACAGGGGTCCTCGAGCTCGGTGTCTCCGGTCAGGGGCGGGCCCTGCCTCCCTGTGACTTCTCCGTGATCCCGCCCCAGCTCCGCTTCGGCGTGGTCGATCGGGGCATGGAGCTGGAGCTCGCGTTCTCGATTCAGAACCACCAGGACACCGCCTGCCTGATCCACGATCTGCGGCTCACGAACGGCTCGGATCCGGCCTTCTCCGTCACCCCCCTCTCCTTCTATGAGCTCGAGGGCCTCGAGGTCCTCCATGTGCCGGTGACCTTCGCTCCTTCCAGCTATGCGCCGTCGATCACGGGAGGGGTGCAGTTTCAAATCTCGAATCCGGATCGGAGGGAGCAGCTGGTTCCCCTCCATGGCGCCTCCGCCGAAGCATGTATCCAAATGCTCCCGGCCATCGCCGACTTCGGGATGGCCGAGGTGGGCTGCAACGCCCGTGAGCAGGTCCTTCGGGCGCAGAATGTCTGCAACCGGCCGGTGTCGATCCTGGGGGTCGAGGTGGAGGATCTCTTCGGGGCTGAGCAGTTCACGATCTCGGGCAGGCCGCCGCTCCCCAAGCGGCTGGAGCCGAGGGAGAGCGTCGACCTCCAGGTGCTCTTCGCGCCGAACACCTTGGGGAAGGTGGAAGGCGCCATCTCGGTCCAGGTGCAAGGCGCGACCTTCGAGGAGACCCTCCTCTACAAGAGCCGCCTCCTGGGCGAGGGAGGCACGGACGCGATGCAGACCGATCGCTTTCGGCAAGGGGATCAGCCCAAGGTCGACATCCTCTGGGTGATGGACAACTCCGGGTCGTTCGAAGACTACCAGGCGAGGATCTCCGAGAACCTGCCTGCATTTCTCACCTATGCAAACCAGAACGGGATCGACTGGCAGATCGCCGTGACCACCACAGGCCTGGACCCGATCGGAGACGGCTGCCCCGGTGGGGCCCGTGGCGGGGAAAACGGGCGCTTCTTCCCTGTCGACGGGTCCCATCCCCGCATCCTGGACCGCCGCACCCCGGGGCTGGCGGAACATTGGAGCCACAACATCAAGGTGGGGGTCTGCCACGCGGACGAGTTCCCCTACGAGGCCGCGAAGCGTGCCCTCTCGGAGCCGCTGATCGGATCCGAGAAGGATTCGAGGTATCCGGATTCGGGCTACATGGATGGGAACGCAGGCTTTCTCCGGGAGGGCGCCGACCTCTCGATCATCTTCGTCACCGACGAGCGCGACCACTCTGTTCAGACACCCGCCCACTACGTGAACTTCTTCCAGAACGTGAAGTTCCGGGACGACAGCATCGTGCGTCTCCACGCGATCACCGGACCGAAGGAGTCACAAGGCTGGCAGAACTGTCCCCCCACCGAGTATGGAGATCGCATCCTCGCTGGGGTCGACGCCACCGGCGGGTCCTGGCTGAACATCTGCACGCCCGTCGACGATCACGAAGCATGGGAGGAGGGCCTCAAGCGGATGTCGGAGGGAGCCTTCGGCTTCGTCAGCCGCTTCGTGCTTCGAGGGCTGCCGGCGAGCGTGACCCCGGATCCACGGGTGGGGACGAAGGACATCGAGCTGCGGATCGACGGGGTCGTCCTGCAGCCCACCGCAGGCGGAAATCAGGTCTGGACCTATGATTCCATCGCCAACGCGATCGACTTCACCCCCTTCTATACCCCGCCTCCCGGGTCGGAGATCACCGTGACCTACCGGGTCCGGTGTCTGTGAGCGCCTGGCGGCTGCAAGAGACCGGATATTGAGAAAGATTGAGGTACGCCCCGAGGCGCCTCCGGCCCATCCTCTTGCTGTGGCGTGTCATTATGGGAGTCGTAGATGAATGGAAGGACGATGGGGCTGCGGACGACCTGGCGTAGCTCCGGGAGGATCGCGAGGGCCGGGGTGATCCTGGCGCTCCTCGCAGCGGTGGGTGCGTGCGGGGACGACGGGACCCAGGAGCAGAGGCCGAGGCTGGAGTGGGATCTCCCGCCGGATCCGGCCGGGCTCGCGGACTATCTCCTCGACTTCGAGCTGGTCCCCATCGGCTCGACGGCCACCCGCTCCGTCCTGATCCGAAACACGGGTGGAGCGGCGCTGGCGCTGGAGTCGAGCTGGCCCAGCGCCCCCTTCTTCCTGGGGCGGGACGAGAACCGGGCCCAGATCCCGGTGGGCGGACGGTACGAGCTGCTCCTGAGCTACAAGCCCGGGGAGGAGAAGGACACGGGGGATCAGACGCTCCTCACGATCAAGTCCAACGAGCTGGGCCCCCCTTCGCTGCGGACCATCCGCTTGACCGGCAAGGGCGTGCTCGCCGGTCTGGACTGCGAGCCCGCTCCCCTGGAGTTCGGCAGGGTGGTCAAGGGCAAGGGCGCCACCAGGCAGGTGAGCTGCACCAACACCCTCGAGGTCGCCCTCGACGTGAAGATCGAGGGCCTCCGCGGCAACCACGCGGAGGCCTTTGCAGCCGCCTTCGCATCCGGGGAGGAAGACACGGTGCGGCTCTCGCCGCAGGGCGCGGTGGAGCTCGTGGTGGACTTCCGCGCCGGGACCATCGGGAGGAACGACGCGATCCTGGTGCTGAAGGACGTCAACGATCTGCCGTTGGCACAGCTTCCGCTGGGGGCGCTGGTCGTCTCGACGGCCCTGCAGCCCGTCGAGGACGGATGTCTCGATTTTGGCTATGTCTCGTTGGGTGAAGAGGGGCGCGCTTCGTTGCGCCTCGAGAACATCGGGACCGAGCCTGTCCGGGTCACCGAGTTTCGAATCCCGGCCGGCGGAAGTCCTCACTTCTCCGTGGTGACCGCGGCACCCCTCGATGTCTCGGGGGGAGAGGCGGGGATCCAGGAGGTCGAGATCGCGTTCCATCCCCAGTCTGCAGGGCTCCAGACCACGGCGTTGGAGATCCTGACGGAGGGAGAGGGTGGGCCGGAGCAGCTCTCGACCTGCCTCAGCGGCTTCGGAGGCGGACCCACGCTCGCCTGCAGCAGAGACTCGGTCGACTTCGGTCAGGTCGCCCTCGGCCTGCCGGTGGTCCGATCCATCCGCTGTCTCAACGACGGCTACGCGCCTGCGGTCGGATCCATCGACAACCTGCAGGTGGAGGCGCTCACCGCGAGCCTGGCGGAGTTCCAGCCCGTGATCCGAAACCCGGACGGCTCCGTCGGCGGCAAGGCCCAGGGCTACGCGGTGGGCGAGGAGTTCGCCGTGGAGATCACCTACGCGCCGAACTCCGAGCAGGTGGACGAAGGGATGGTCCGGCTGGAGACCAACGCGGGCGCGCAGGACCTCCGGGTCATGGGCGAGGGGCGAGACCTCCCGCCTTGCGCCTTCACCCTGATCCCGCCCACCCTGCACTTCGGCTCCCTGGAGCGCGGCGATGAGCTGGTGCAGGACTTCGGGATCAGGAACGAGCAGGAGACCGCCTGCCTCGTCCACGATCTCCATTTGACGGAGGGCTCCGATCCCGTCTTCTCCCTGGAGCCGATCGAGAGCGCCGAGATCCCGGGTGGCGAGACCCTCTCGGTGGCGGTGAAGTTCGCGCCCCTCGCGTACCGGGAGCGCTACGAAGGAAA
>Ga0180215_1005430_pt1 | contig 10897 bp, 15 predicted proteins | sample eDN3rd37CBELigBY_FD_128871 | JGI IMG/M metagenome (GOLD analysis project Ga0180215, IMG submission 128871) | Enriched backyard soil microbial communities from Emeryville, California, USA - eDNA 3rd pass 37_C BE-Lig BY (version 2) (version 2) | ecosystem: Environmental > Terrestrial > Soil >...
CGCCGCGGCGGGGCGTGCAAGCTAAACTACACGAATTTTTTTATTGAGAGCGCTCGCATACGAGAAACTTTGGAAGTGCCTGTAAGTATACGCGTTTCTTGTACTCGCAGCAAAATGTCGCACACTACAAACTTGTACAGAAAAGATCTGCACAACCCTTCCACGACAATCAGTGATCAACCCATCGACCGCTATCTACCGTTTGTCTGCGTGTGACCGAGCCTGCGGCGTCCTCGTTCTCATTTGTAATCCGCTTACTTCGTCCTCTGCGACACCTTCCCATCGCGCCTTCAAGACTCTAGCCGCGCCTTCTAGTTACCAGCCCGTCTCAGCGCTGGTGGCCTGTTGACACGATGACGTCACATATCGATGACATCATTAAATTTTTTGGCGCAAGCAAGGGGTGGACGAGGTGACAGGACGCGCGCGCAGTTACGGGCGGTGGGAGGACGATCACGGGCGAACAAGCTACTTGGGGAGGTCGAGGACGTGCTTGGGTAGGTGGGAGTATAGCCGATTTGGCGTGGGGTGCGGAACCGCGTCGCGAAAATGGCGGCCGTCGACGCCGGCGCGTGGGCCGATCAGCTCGCCGAGATGACCGTGCTGGATGCCGTGTACGGCCTCGACGGCAGCTTCACGTGCACGCCGCCGCTGGCGGGCGAGGGCGCACCGCCCACCGCCGGGTGTAGCTTCGCCGGCGACATCCGCGTCGCGGTCGAGCTGCCAGAAGAGGGCGTGTGGCTTCTGCGGCCCGCCAGCGACGGCAGCACGCCTAGCGTTGCGCAACCGTCGGCCGACGGCGACGCGCCGGTGGCGTGGGACCCCTACCGCCTCCGCGTGCACCACCTGCCGCCCATTATCCTCAGCTTCCAGCTGCCGGCCACGTACCCGACGACGGACCCGCCCAAGTTCCAGCTGCGCTGCATGTGGCTCCACCCGCACGAGGTCCGCATGAGGTTGATGCGGGTGGTATGATACGGACTGGGTGGCGCGCTGACGGGACCTGCCACGCTTCCAGCACTGGAAACACCGTGCTGCAGCTGAGCCGTCTGACGGCCGAGCTGCTGCGCCAGTGGACCGACGAAGCCGCCGGCTCGGTCGTACTCTACCAGTGGGCTGAGTGGCTCCGCAACGACGCGCTGCGGGCTGTCAACGTTTCGTTTCCCTGGGTGCTCGGCGTCACGCGGGAGGTCCCGAGCGAGAGCGGAACCGCTGGCGTGTTTTGGCAGGCGCTCAGCGAGTACAACGACGCACAGCGCCAAAAGGTGCCGTTGCGTAGACTTGCGCTAGCTGCTCGCATGAGGAGAACTTACGAACGTCTCGAACCGATGAACGAGATCGCGGCGGTTGCAGGCGTTTGAGCAGCAGCAGTGCACATGCCTGGTCTGCTTCGACACCAAGCCTGGCCACCAGTGCTGGCAGTTCTCCGGCTGCGAGCACGCCTTTTGCCGCGACTGCCTCGTCGGTACGTTGCCGCTTGCTCGATGGCGCAACGCCGCACAATGTGGTGCTGACGGACGGTTGCAATGACCTGTGCCGGTTGCAATGACCTCTGCCTATTCTTGCCATTCGCGCAGCCTACTATGAGAGTTGCATCGCCAATGGGGCGGTGGCCCGCATGGTGTGCCCGTACCCCAAATGCGTCCAGCCTATCTTTCCGCACGATGTACGGTCGCGCTCCCCCCGAGGCCTTGCCGCAGGCGCCAGAAATGAACCCTGTGGCGCGTGTTCGGATGGGGAGACCATCGGTCGAGTAGGTCAAGTCCATCTGCAGCACGTCGACCTTCGATCGGTACGAGGAGCTGCTGCTCAAGGTGGCGCTCGACGAGCTGGGCGACACCAGCAGCTGCCCGCGTGCCGACTGCGGCTACCCCATTTTCCGCGACCCGTCCAACCCCGCCTTTGGTGGGACTGTCGCTTCACGTGTAGCCTTCGTAGTGTCCAATGCCTAACTCAAGTCTAGTTACGCTACCTCGTGTGCAAACTTATCGTAGGCATGTGCAGTCGCTGCAAACACGCGTTCTGCCTGCATTGCGGGCACGGCTGGCACGGCGTGGCGCCGTGCCTGCCTAAAGACCTGGCGCGTATCGTGCACCAGTTCCGCACCGGCACGGCGGACGAGCGCGCCGCGCTCATTGCCAAGTGCGCGCACGCGCATGCGTCACCGTTGAGTAGAACGACCTTGCCTAACTGAATTGCAAAGCGCCCATTATTCGTGCTGGCGTACGCCTGTCGTACTTCAGGTACAGCGAGGAGGTGATCCGGCGGGCGGTGGCCGAAACCGAGACGCACGAGTGGCTGACGGCCAACTCGACGCCGTGCGCGTTTTGCAAGGCGCCCGTCGTCAAGCGCTCGGGCTGCAACCACATGACGTGCACGCGGTGCTCCGGCCACTTTTGCTTCTTGTGCGGCGGCAAGCTGCCCAAGGAGAGCCCGTACGCCCACTTTTCCGACAAGTCCGTCAACTGCTACAACCGGCTCTTCGACATCGTATGCCCGAGCCGCGTGAAGAAAGGACAGCATGATCGGCCCACATCTAACTTATTCCCATGTTGTTTGGCGCTGCATCCATGGCCAGGCGGGGCTGGACGAAGTGGACGAGGAGGGTGACGAGCCGGGCGATCTCTGGGGCGAGGACGACGCGGGTGACGGAAACCGCGTCGCCTGGGCCTTTGATGATGGCTGACTAGGTTCGCAACTAGATGCATATGCAATTACTGCAACCTGCACGTGTACCATTTCCATGCTGTACAGCACTTGCATGCGTCAAATCTTTTTACAGTGTCCTGTGAGATGAGTATTGCTCAATCGGCCTCGGCGTCTGCTTCGCGGATAATGCGCAGGAACACCTCCTCGAGCCTGTCGCGGGGCCCAACCGCCCAGGCAAACGGCGCCAAGTTAGCCCTGGTCACGTTGCGGCTAAGCCCTGTCACGTGAGCGTACGTTGTTTGCGAGATGCCCCAGTCCACGATGCCGTGCTCGCTGGCGCGCTCGGTGAGCTCTTCAAAGAGGTCGGCGAGGACGTTCGGCCGGTACGGGAACTCGTAGCTAAAGTTGCCGGCAAAGCTGTCCAAGCGCTTGAAGCCCTCCGGCAGCAGCGCCTCAACATAGCTATACCGCAGTGTATGGCATGCGGTCGGCACCGTGGCGGGAAAGGTTAAATGCTTGCGACAGATTGGGGTTGCGTGCGTGCCTACGCACCTCTGGGCGAGGTTGACGCTTTCGACCTTGGACGCTACGGTGAGCTTGAAGCCGCTCCCGTACTTGTTCTTCAAGTGCAGCGGCGTCTGAATTCGACCAGGGCAATGCTTAGCGAGCACCCATTGATCAGTCGCGGCGATGCAGCTTCGCACGGCCAGCGACTTCTAGACTGAAACGGACCCCCAAGCATCGTAGCTGGCCCTTGGCCATTATGCCGATATTTTGGCAGAGCACCTCGGCCTCCTCCATGGAATGTGTCGTCAGGATAATGGTCTTGCCCTGCCGCTGTCGGTTGATGATCTCCCAGATCAGCCGGCGAACCTCCGGATCCAGGCCGGTCTGCACAGGAAACAAAGCACCAAAGATGATACGCCAGTATGAACCGCGCTCGTCGCGCCACATTCAGCTACATTTTTATCGTGACGCGGTGTTGCCGTACTGTCGGCTCGTCGAGGAAGATGACCTTGCCGCCGCCGATGAGCGCGATGGCGATGGAAACGCGCCGTTTCTCGCCGCCCGAGAGCGACTTGGTCTGACTGCGGCGGAACCGCTGGAGCGACATGTTGTCCAGCATTGCGTCGACGGTGGCGCCCTCAAGCTCTTTGGGCACGCCCTTAAGCCGCGCGTAGAAGAGCAAGTGGTCCTCGACGGTCAGGTCGCCCCAGAGGATGTCGTGCTGCGGGCACACGCCGATGCTCATGTAGACGTCGCGCATCTGCTCGCCGACGCGGTAGCCGTCGATGGCGGCGTCGCCGGACGTGGCCTCGTAAAGGCCTGTCAGGATGCTGATGAGCGTCGTCTTGCCGGCGCCATTCGGGCCGAGCAGGCCAAAGATTGTGTCCGAGTCGACGGCGAGCGACACACGCTTCACCGCCACCTTGCGCGGGCCAAATGTCTTGCGCATCTTGTACATGACCAACGAGGAGCTGCTGGGGTACTGACGGGCCTCGACGCGATGGCGCTCCGCCTTGACGTCGTCGTCCTCGTTCTGCTATCCATGCTAGCATGGGATCCAGGTATTGCCCAAGGTCAGTAAGGGCGAGCGCGCGATTGTTTGGCCAGGACCGTGCGTCGCACCGCGTCCAGCGCGCCGTCCTCCTCCTCGCCGTCGACCTCGTCGCCGTCGTTGGCGCCGGGCGCGGCCGGGCCGGTGTCCGCGGCGGCGCCCTGTCGGCGTCGTCGCAAGTATCGGTATGGGTCTGTCACCGGGAAGTGCCACGGCCGCCGCACGCCAAACTCGGTGGGCAGCACCAGCGTCAGGTACGCGGCCAGCAAACCGACGACGAAGAACTCGATTAGCATCGCAATGATAGCCGTGAACACCTCGTTGCCCGGCACCACCATGCTCATGCGGTACGGCTGGCGTAGGGGTCAACAAAAATACTGCCTCGGCGAAACAGCAGTGAGCGTCAACGAACCAACGATGTCCAAATCCGCATTGGTGGCAGCAAATAGGTCCGTACCACGAGGGTTGAGCTGAACGCAGCCTCGTTGACCATGTATAGCGCGCGGTAGAACGCGAACGGCGGGTAGATGAAGTAGGCCGTGGGTGCGCCGTCTACAAAGACGTCCACGACGGCAACGTTGATGATGATACCCATCACCACCAACAAGTACGTGACGAGCAGCGCAGTGCGCGACCGCGAGAAGAAGGTGCTCAGCAGAAACGCCATGGCGATCTGCACGAGGCCCCACATGAAGAAGAGGAGGATGTATACGCCGGGGTCTGTGATCGTGAAGAACTCGAGGCGGAAGGCGACGCCGGCGACGATAAAAACGATGGTCGAGATGACGTGCAGCACGAAGAAGAGCACAAACTCGCTCAGCCAGTACGCCCACAGCTTCAGGCCGTTCTGGGGGTCGACAACGAACGAGCGCAGGGACAAGGAAAGATTACGAGTTTAGTGAACAGAATACGGTTCTATCACCGACTGGTGTGTGTCGCAGTGGCTGACCATCTTCATCATGATCAGCACCCGCTCCTCCTTGTCCTTGACAAGGCCTAGCACGAACAGCGGCAGGAGAAAGGAGACGCCTGTCGCGTCCCATCGGACGGTCACGTGTGGGCTCCACAGTAAGCAAGGGAACGGGGTGCTACAAATTACTTCTTACCGCAACGGTACCGAAAGGATAGAGGATCTGGCCGATGAACGAAGCAATGGGGAATGTAACGCCCGTTGTGGCATCGGTCGGGAAGATGCGCAGGCCTTGCGTAATCGTGGCGTTGGGCACGTCGCTGTACACCTTGGCTGTTGCCCCGTGCGTTTATGGAGTGGACCATGTCGTCACCATGGTGAGTGCGGGATCTCCACAACTCTGAACCGTGGCTTCGTGTCCCGCCATTACCAATCGTCTGGGAGAGGCGCGACTGGAAGAGAAGGCGGCGCAGGCCCTCGGTCGGGAACGGCGCGCTCGAGATGCCGCTCACGCCGCCGTCCTCGGCAGACGCGCTCGACTGGAACGCCAGCCGCCGGTTCGTTCCCACCTGCAGCAGGTAGTCGTACGTGTCTGGCCCGAGCTCGTTCAGGATCAACGCTGCCAACGCGCGCATGGCGAGCGAACGAGACAACCTGGGCGTTTGAGCTGGCAGACGTCCCCAGATCTGCAACGAACAGGCGCATACCTCCGTAAGGCACGGTGTCGAGCGCCTCGGCGCGGGCGCGCTGGTAGGCCACAACTTCGGGGTCGTTCGCGGGCTTGTCGTTCAGAGGATCCGGGTCCTGAAGCGATGCGATGGTATTGATCGCGCTCGTGATAAGCTCGGTGAGCTCGTCGTCAATTTCATCCGGGTTGTAGGCCGTCTACCGCAGCGGCAGCACGCAGTTGCATTCGATCAGGGCAGGTTCAATACTCATCGGCAAGCAGCCGCCATCCGCCTGACTCGCTCGGCCTTACCGGCTGGAAGTACGGGCGCCCGCCCAGCTGGATCGTCGTTGGGTCCGAAAAGTTGCTGGTCGGGAGAATAAAATAGTCGGCACGCACGGCGCCCAGGAAGCCGCTGGTGCTCACGTTCGAGGTGAGCGGCGGGATGTCGAGCAGGTTGACTGCGGACGGCTCCGGATTCGAGCCCACGTCGCCGACGATGCTGGGCGCGGCGGCAGCCAGCGCCCAAAAGTTCTTTTGGAACGCGAGCACAATGGCCAGCAGCTGATAGACCAGCGGCGGGCTGGTTAGCCACCCCGACGGCGGCGCGGACAGCGTCGTCCTGCACGCAACCAATGAGCAGCGATGCACGCCGTGGTCCATCGTCAGTGCGATTGTATGCCTATAGCTTGGCGGGGCACGCGGTCGTACGTGTCAGGCAGCGGGCAAACGTTGGGGTTGTAGAGGGTCGAGTTGCATGTGTCGGGCGTTGGCGGTGAGTACGGGTAGGAGAACGGGTACTGGTGGCCGAACCACTGGACGCAGGGCGCCGCCGGCGACAAGTTGAGTAGCACGCGGCCCGAGGCATCCTTTGGCGCCTGGGACGTAGACAGTGGCAGCAGCGTAACGGGGTCCGATGCGTTGGCGTTGGAGCAGTACTGGACGTCGACGGCGGTGACGAGGTTGTTGATCAGAGCCGTCACCACGATGCCCAGAATGCCGCAGAGCACAACCATGATGAGGGGACACAGGGCCACGCAGCAGATTGACGAGCACAGCTGCCGTCGCTGGGCCGCGATGGACTTAAGAGCCAGCGCGCGCAGCTGGTAGCTCTTGCGGTCCGAGTGTGGCTTGAACACCGGCGCAGCCGGATCGTCTGCGGGGGCCAATGTCGTCAGCGGGATCGCCACCTCGGCCGCGGCCTTGTCCGACGCGGCCGTGCCGATGCCGTTGGCGTGGTCGCCGCCGTCGGCGAGTTGCTTGGCGGCCGCATTCGCCGAGACGTCGTCGGCCGGCTGCTCCGAGGCCGCAGCCGCGGGCGGCGTGCTCGCATCGTCCGCCATGGTTGGGAAGCAGCAGGCAGAATGCCCCCCACGCCGGCCGATTGACGCACGCACAGATTGACTTCACGGAGCTGAAATCGGCCCTGCCGTCAGCGCATACAAGCGCGCCAAATCTGACGAATGGCCTTCTTCTGTTCCTCTTTGTTCTCTTCGTCCTTTTCGTCCTCTTCGTCCTCTTTGTCCTCTTTGATCTCTTCCGCTTCCTCTGCGTTGTCCTGCTCGTCCACGTCGGTCGTCCTTGTCATCCTCACATGCGGAAAGCTTGAAGTTTCTAGCAGTCAAGGCAAGACCGTCGTCTTGGCTTTGCAAGTTGATCACAGTGGCGGCCTCGCGCCTGCTAGCAGTGGTGCTCTCTGCCTCCTCTTCGTCATTTTACTCGTCCACTTCTTCGTCCTCTTCGTTCTCCTCCCCCCCTCTTCGTCCGCCTCGTCCTCTGCGTCGTCCTTCAGCGTCGTCTGCGTCCTCGGAGCGCAGCAACTTTCGCGCCAAAATTGGCATGATGACGTCAGAGACGTCTTTCTATTTCTTCCGCCGCTTCGGTGCCATAGGAAGATTGCTACAGAAGTCCCTATGACGAGTTCCACGTGCCAGACACGAGCTACCAAAAGACGACGCTCGTAAGGCGCTTGTCAAGGACATGCTCAGGCCCTGCGCTCTAAGCATGAGCTAGTGACGGCTCCGCAGGGGCCGTGGTCGAAGCTTTGTCGGCTGCGGATGCCTCAGCAAGGCGGATGACTCAGCAAAGCTATAGAAATCCTGCGCATGCATGCACGCGCACGCATGCGGCACGCACGTGCGGTTCTCACGAACCCACAGCTACTCCACCATGCGCTGCGCTATAGCCCACATACTCTAAAGGCATTTTTTCTGAGCCATCCGCCCTAGATCTCATGTAGCCATGTATTGGAGCCCTTGTGGAAGCGCGACGTGCTCGTGCTTGCTATGCGATACCGCGCACGCGTCGCTTCTCGCATAAACCCAGTGGAAACCACGGCCGTGCCTAGCGGAAGAATCTATGCCACGCCATAGCGCCTTTTCTAGTCCCTCTTCGATTGCAGCGCCTGGGGCGGCTGTGGGTGTCTAGCTCCAATCTTACATAAGAAGGAGCAAGCGGCCAATAAACAACGTGGATGCCGCACCCCCAAACAGTTCACTGCTTCTGTTTGGCCAACGCGGCAGCCCGGAAAGCGTGGTCTACAGTAGCGGCCCACTTTAGAGGGTTCAGCGTTTCGCCGGGACGCAAGAGGGGCCTATGACGGCATCAATGCATTGATGACATCATCGGAGGCGGAGCAGCGGTGGACGCGCGACGCGACGGACGGCGCCGCGGACGGCAACGCCAGCGGCTGAAAAGGGCACGAAGAAGGCCCTCGGGAGACACAGAAAAAGGACAAGAGGTGCTGGGCGATCAGGTGAAGCTAGACATCAATTGATGTGTTAGGCAGGCTTGTATGCGTGGCCGTCTGACATACCGGCGACCGATTTGGTGGGCGGGGCAACCCAAGTGCTTTCGGCGCAGCTGCTAGACGACTCCTCTTCTTGGTCTCTCCTTTCTTTCCAAGTTAATGCCGCCGCCTCGTCCAGCCAGCGTCCTGGCCTGGCCACTACCTGCAACCATGGGCAAGGGCGACGACGACCACGGCGCCAGCAGCGACACCGCGGCCGACGTGGAGCTAAAGGCAGTGGGCGACAAGGTGTCCGCGGCCGACGGGCCGCTGCCGTCGCCGTCCTACACCAATGTGCCGAGCCAGGACACCGCGGGCTGGCTGCTGTTCCTGCGGCAGATGCGCGTCCTGCTTAAGAACAACTTTACCCTGACGGTACAGGCACACGTCGCAGACGCAGCGACGTGTTGACTTCGCTGCTCACGCAACCACGTGCCTCTGCCCCGTCCGTATGTTCACGCAGTTCCTTCGGTGGTACAAGTCGACGGTGCTTCAGATCGTCGTGCCGTTCTTCTTCATTCTCTTTCTCTTCGCGCTGCAGCAGGGCGCCAAGAACGCCGACTCGCAAGATATCCCGCACCCGGCACCGTACCCGCTCGGCGGCGTGCCGCCCTGCACGGTATGTGGCAAGCAGCCCGCCGACCATTTGTGCCGGCTGCGCTAGACCTTTCGCGCCTCCTCCGTCTTTCTGGCGGTGCGTGTGGCCGGCCGGGGCAGGTGTCGGCGCGCGGCAATGGCGTGCCATGCATTAGTATCATGTACGCGCCGCTCAGCGACGCCGACGCCGACGACATCATGGCGCGCTTCATTGCCAAGAACAATGAGCGGACTAATGGCAACTTCCACTTTGATCCGCCCATCACCAGTATGCCGCTGTGCGAAACCACCCGACTGCCGCGCAGGGCCCGACGCTTACGTGGCAGCATGCCCCCGCGAATGCTCGGCTATGACGTACGCAAAGGCATCGACGCGCAGTTTTCGACGTCGCAGTCGGTGGTGCCGGTGCCGAGCGCCGACTTCATCTACGAGTTTGCGGTGGCACGGCCCAACGTGACCTACTTTGGCGTTGCCTTCTCGCGCGTCGACAACAACTACCAGTACCAAATCTGGTACAATAACTCGCTGACCGCTAACAAGACCCAGTCCGTGTCGGAGCCCTACGGCGTCGTCCTTACCTCCCTGATGCGCGGCCTCGACGAAGCCATCCGTACGCATTACCGGCCCCCGGGATGCGGCGGGATTTGCCGCTGCAATAATAACGGGTCTCGTCCCGGTCCTCGCGTGGGCAAATGTCTTCTCGCAGTATCGCACATGACCGGCTCGGATCAGACGCTGGAGGTGGACCTCAAGGACTGGCCTTCCATCCCCGCTGCTGGTACGGTACCCGTCCTCGACCATGATGTCGCCGTAGACCGGTGTTCATCATAGCCTACCGCATGGCTTCGTGGTACTTGCGATCGTAGGCCGCTCGGACTTGATCATCACCAACTCGGGCTCTGCGTTCTTCTTTGCCAGCGCGATGGTCAACTTTCTGACAATTCTAAGCACCATTGTCGGCGAGAAAGAGTACCGCCTGCGCCACGCCATGCAGATGATGGGCCTAATGGTTCGCCGCGCGTCTGGACGAGCTTATTAGCGCACGTTCTCACTGCTAACGCCCTATCCACCTTCTCCGCTCAAGCCCCGTGTTCGCACAACTGCAGCCGTCGGTGTACTGGCTCAGCTGGTTCTTCGTGAACGTGGTCATCGTATTTCTAAGCTCGATGGTGACCGTAGTTTTTGGCCTTGCCTTCAGCTTCCCCGTCTTTGTCAACACGGATTTCGGCGTGCTGTTCCTGCTCTTCTTTGTGTTCAGTCTGTCGATGATCACGCTGGCCTTTTTCCTCACGACGCTCGTGCGCCGCGTTCGCTCTGCCGTGTCGGCGGGCACTCTTCTGCTCATCCTTGGCATCGTCTTCATGTTTGTCGTCTTTGCGAGCCCTGTCGCCGGCTACGTGTGGTGGGAGCAGGGTACCAGTCCGGCTTTCTGGGCGATCCTCATGTTCTTCCCGCCGTTCAACTTTGGCACGCTCTACCTCAACATCGCCACGCTCTCCAGCGGCTCCTTCGACTTTGCGACTGACACCGTTGTGCCGGGCCCCGGCTTCCCCTGGAGCCAGCTCTACGAGCCCATCCCCAAGAGCAGCCAACCGACCTTTGGCACGTTCAACTTTCCACTGCCGGTGCAGGCACTATACTTTATGTTGTGGAACATAGTCTTCTACGCGCTCCTCACGTGGTACTTTGACAACGTCATCCCCGACGAGTTTGGACAGCGGCGCCCGC
>Ga0180215_1005431_pt1 | contig 10896 bp, 7 predicted proteins | sample eDN3rd37CBELigBY_FD_128871 | JGI IMG/M metagenome (GOLD analysis project Ga0180215, IMG submission 128871) | Enriched backyard soil microbial communities from Emeryville, California, USA - eDNA 3rd pass 37_C BE-Lig BY (version 2) (version 2) | ecosystem: Environmental > Terrestrial > Soil >...
CCCGACGGAACTCCTCGATGTACCGCTCCGAGACCTCGTGTGCCGGGATCCCCAGCTCGTTGGCCCGACGGATGATCTTGTCGTCGACGTCCGTGAAGTTGCGGACCACCGTGAGGTCGTAGCCGCTCGCCCGCAGCCATCTGGCGATGGTGTCGAAGGCCGTGTAGACCCGCGCGTGTCCCGCGTGGCTCAGGTCGTAGACCGTGGGCCCGCAGACATACATGCCGAGCTTGCGACCCTCGATCGGGATCAGCTCCTCCTTCTGGTTGGTCAAGGTGTTGAACAGCCGCTGCGCCATCGTCGACCTGCTCCTGGTTCTCTCGAGGTGTTCGAGTTGCACCCTACTGCACCGCTGCTTCGGAGGATACGGCGCAGCGCGCCTGCGTGGGCAGGCTCCGGCCGAATTTGAGACTGTTAGAGTTCCCCCGACCTTCGCCCCAACATCGCCACCGCCTGCGCGGCGATCCCTTCGCTCCTGCCGATGAAGCCGAGGCCCTCGGTGGTGGTGGCCTTCACGTTGACCCGGGTGGGAGGGATGCCGATCCCCTCCGCGATCCGGGCGCGCATCTCTTCCCGCCTGGGCCCGATCCGCGGCCGTGCAGCGGCGATGGTCAGGTCGACGTTCGCCACCTGAAAGCCCGCCTCCTCCACCTGGCGGACCACCTCCCGCAGGAGCTCCAGCGAGGAGGCCCCCCGGAAGCGCTCGTCGCTGTCGGGAAAGTGCTGGCCGATGTCCCCGAGGGCTGCAGCCCCCAGGATCGCGTCCATCACCGCGTGGACCGCCGCGTCCGCGTCCGAGTGCCCCGCCAGCCCCGTCTCCCCCGGAAACTCCACCCCCCCGAGGATGCAGGGCCGCCCTTCCGCGAAGGCGTGGACGTCGTAGCCGAAGCCCACGGTGAACGGAGGGTGGAGCGCGTCCCCGCGCACCGCAGCCTTCGCCCGATCCCAATCCTCCCGGTCGGTCACCTTGAAGTTCTCCTTCTCCCCCTGGACCAGCTCCACCGGCTCCCCCAGCGCCTCGATCAGCGACGCCTCGTCGGTGGCGGCGGAGAGCTCGGCTCCTGCCCGCTCCCAGGCAGCCTGCAACGAGGCGATCCGGAAGGCCTGGGGGGTCTGGGCCAGCCAGAGGCCGCGGCGATCCAAGGTCTTCTTCACCAGGGGCGTCGATGCAGTCGATGCAGGGGCCGCTCCTGCCCCGTCGGGCGGGTGCATCTGTTTCACCGTATCGGTGCAGGGGATCGCCGCCACCGCAGCGCCGCTCCTGCGCGCGGCCTCCAGGACCCGCGTGAAGAGCGCCGGGCTCGCGAAGGGCCGGGCCGCGTCGTGGATAACGGCGTACGAGAGCGTGGGGGGCGCAGCGGCGATCGCCGCCCGGACCGAATCGGCCCGCTCGGCGCCGCCTGCCACCACAGCGTGGAGCTTCGCGTCCGCGCCGTAGCGGGCCAGGAGCTCCCGCACTCGGACCTCCTCCCCTGCAGGCACCGCGAGGACCAGGGCCGCCACCTCCGGGCAGGCCGCGGCACCCATCGCCGCCCGTACCAGGAGCGGGATCCCGTCCAGCTCGAGAAATTGCTTCGGTTCCCCCAGCCGCGTCCCCCTCCCCGCAGCCGGCAGGATCGCGACCGCGTCGGCGGTGGTCATGGCTCCCTCGATGCGCAGCGCGGGCGGACCTCCCTCCAGCTCCGGCCGCTGAAGGGATCCGCGCTCGATCGCCGCAGGCGCTACCGGTTGAAGATGGTTCGGAAGTCCGTCTCGATCTGCTCTTCGTCGCAGCCCTTCGCCAGGGAGAGCTCCTTGATCAGGAGCGATCGGGCCGTATCGAGCATCTTCCGCTCGCCGAAGGAGAGATCCTTGTCGGACTTGAGCAGGTAGAGGTCGCGCAGCACCTCCGCGATCTCGAAGACCGAGCCCGTCTTGATCTTCTCCATGTACTCGCGGTACCGGCGGTTCCACGTCGTGGCGTCCACCGAGACGTCCTTCGAGCGGAGGATCGTATAGACCCGCTTCACCGTGTCTTCATCGATGATTTCGCGAAGACCCACCGATCCCACCTTGTTGATGGGGATCATGATCTTCATGCCGTTTTCGAGGATCCGCAGGACGTAGAACGACTGACGCTGGCCGGCCACCTCCTTGTGCTCGATGCCCAGGACCTCTCCGACCCCCTGCCCCGGGTAAACCGCTTTATCACCGACCTTGAAGGTCGTCCGCATCCAGCCATCCTCCGTCGAGAAAATCGAATAAAAACAGGCGTGAGCCGCGATTGGAGCCGACCAGCCCTACCACATGAAAACGTTAAAAGTCAAAAGGATCACAGCCGCGTGCGCTGGCATGGAGCGCGCACGGCTGCCCGCCGATCCCGGTTGAGGGCCGCGCCCCTGGCAGGAGAGGCTGTGATTCGCAACGTGTCCCAACGCATCCGCAGCCTCTTCGGGACCCTTTTGTCCATGGCGCCGGGTCCCCTGCCGCTCCTCGCGGCAGCCTTCATCGCTGGGCTCGCCTGCCCGCTCGACTCGAAACACCCGACCCTCTGGTGGATCTTCCCGCTGGCGGCTTTTTCCGTCCTTTTCGCTCGATTCGGCCTCCGCAGGGCCGCCCTGCTCTCCCTCCTCCCTGCCTTCGCCCTCGCCGGGTCCCTCCGGGGCGTGGCCGGTGCGGCTCCCGTGCCGGGCCCCGCCGCCGGTCCCTGCGCCGAGGCCCTCCTGGCCCGCAGCCTCCCGCCCCCCACCGAGGCCTCTCGATCCCGCCTCGAGATCGAGGGCAGGGTCCTGGGGACTCCGAAGCTCGGCTTCGAGACCAACCGCACCCTGCTCGCAGTCCAGCGGGCGCGGCCAGCCAGGGAGCGGGCTGCCGATCCCCCGCCCCCCTGGAAGGAGGCGGCGGGGCTCACGATCCAGCTCGCCATGGCCCGGGACCTTCGCCCCCTGCCCGGCGACTCGATCCGCGCCGTCGCCACCCTGGACGACGTCGAGGTCGGCCTGCCGGGGGGAGCGGACGCCCGCCGCCGCCTCCAGCTCGCCGGCGCCTCCTGCAGCGCCAGGGTCCAGGGCGGCCGCATCGTCGTCCTGGAGGAGGGCGGGGGCCTCCTGCCCCGCATCGAGGCGACGCGCCGGCGGATCTCCGCCAAGATCGAGGATCAGGTCGACGCCAGCCCCGAGGCCGCGCTCCTCGCCGCCCTCTCGGTCGGCGACCGATCCCTGGTGTCCCCCGGGCAGAACGACCGCTTCGCCGCCAGCGGCCTCGCCCACATCCTCTCGGTCTCGGGCCTCCACCTCAGCCTCACCATCCTGGGCCTCTACGCCATCCTCCGCTGGCTCCTGGGGAGACTCCCCTTCACCCAGGCCCTGGATCCCCCCAGGCTCGCCGCCCTCTTCGTCCTCCCCGTGATCCCCGCCTACGCGCTCCTCACCGGCGCCGAGGCCCCGGTCCTCCGGGCGGCGATCGGGACCGGCCTCTATCTCCTGGCCCAGCTCGTGATGCGGGCCCCGGAGGCCTGGAGCGCCCTCGCCGCTGCGGCCTTCGCCATCCTGATCTGGGAGCCGGCGGCCCTCCACGAGATCTCCTTCCAGCTCTCCTTCGCCGCCTGCCTGGGCCTCCTCGCCCTCGCCCCCGGCATCCGCCGCATGATCCCGGTGAGGCCCCCGGCGCCAGACGCCAGCTTCTGGAGGCGATGGCTCGAGGCGCCGCTCCTGGCCCTCGCCACCACCCTCGGCGCCACCCTCGCCACCCTCCCCCTCACCGCCCTCTACTTCCAGCGCGCCTCCCTCGCCTCTCTCCCCGCCAACGTCGTCGCCGTGCCCGTCGGCCTCGCCGTCACCGCCCTCTGCGCCCTCGCTGCGGGGGTGGGCCTCGTCGCGCGCAGCCTGATGACCCCCATCCTCTGGCTGGCGGCGCCGCTGGCGAGGCTCCTCGACTGGCTCGCCGCCTGGTTCGCCACCTGGCCCGGCGCGCGGATCCCGATCCCGTCCCCGAGCCCCACCCAGATGATCGCCACCTGGATCATCGCTGTCGCCGCCGCCAACCTGCGTCGCGCCCCCAAGCTGGCTGGAGTCGCGATCCTCGGCGGGATCCTCACGCTCCTCACACCGAGCGCCTTCACGAGCGCCGACCCTCCCCGCCTCCGGATCCACTTCCTCGCCGTGGGCCAGGGCGACGCCACCCTCCTCCAGCTCCCCGGCGGCGGGCGCCTCCTCGTCGACACCGGCGGCGATCTGCGCGGCGAGCGGGATCTCGCGCAGCGTGTGTTGATTCCCCAGCTCACCGGCCTGGGGGTCACCTCGCTGAACGCCTTGATCCTCAGCCACCTCCACCCCGACCACGTGGGCTCCGTCCCCTCCCTCCTCGGCCTGATGCAGGTCGACGAGCTCTGGACCAGCGGCCGCCCCCTGGAGGGTCGCTTCGGCGACCCGATCCAGGAGGCCCTCGAGCTCCACGGGATCCCCAGGCGGCTCCTCGCCAGTGGCTCCCCGCCGATCGAGTTCGGCGAGGTCCGCATCGAGGTCCTGGGCCCCCCCGACCGCGATGGGCTGATGGACGACCCCCTCCTCGGCGCCAACGACGCATCGCTGGTCCTTCGCATCGTCCACGGGGACGTCGCCATCCTCCTCCCCGGTGACGTCGAGGTCGAGGGCGAGGAGGCCCTGATCGCCGCTGGTGCCGATCTGCGGGCCCAGCTCCTCAAGGCCCCCCACCACGGATCGAGCACCAGCTCCACCCCCGCCCTCCTGGAGCGGGTTCGGCCCCACCACGTGGTCTTCTGCGTGGGCTACCGGAACCAGTTCGACTTTCCGCGGGCGGACGTGATCGAGCGCTACCGGGGGCGCGGCTGCCAGCTACACCGCACCGACCGCGGCATCGTCTCGTTCACCAGCGACGGCAGGACGCTGGAGCTGGCCTCGGAGAGGCGCTGAGATCTACGGCCCTGGCGCTACGCGCTGCGCACCCGCTCCTGCAGGGTCGAGAGCAGCTCTCTGTGGTTGCGCCAGAGCGAGGTGAAGACCACCGGCCCCACCGTGGTGGAGACCAGGTAGATCGTCAGCCCCGGCATGAAGGGGCGGACCTCCACGTGTCGCACATGGCTCCACTTACAGTGAAGCTTGCGGAAGAAGGTCTTCGCGTCGATGCCGTCGTTTCTGGCGCGGATCTCCGCGGAGAGGTGACCCAGGAGCAGGGCTCCAAAGAGTGAGGCCATGGCCACAGCGGAGAGGAAGGTGGCCCAACCGATGCCGGGGAGGCGGCTCACCAGGAGAAGCGCCGAGAGCCAGACCACGAGCCCGAAAAGCGAAGAGCCCCTGAGGAAATTGCCTGGCCGTGCGATCAAGGTCGATTTGGTTTCCACCGCTACATGATGGGCACGAAATCCGCCCTGTCCAAAGGGCAATCTTGTCGCTGCCGCCTGGCGAGCGCTCGCGCGCAGCGAATGGGGGCGCCCACCGCAGGAGTGGCGCCCGCCACCAAAACTGGCAGGCACGCCCGGGCCGTGCGAAGCTCGCCGCGAAAATGCGCCGCTTCTCCCTCGCCTTCGCCCTCACCTTCGCCCTCACCTTCGCCCTCTCGATCACCCTCCCTGCGGCCTCCCTCGCCGAGCCGATGGTGCGGATCGCCATGGCGGACCAGGAGGGGGCTGCGACCTTCCAGGCGGAGCGCCTCCGACTCCGAGCGCTCACCGAGGAAGGGAGCTACCGCCTGGTCGACGGCGGGTCCGTCACCCTTCGCCACGGCCCCGAGGCCGTGCACGTCGAAGGGATCCCCAAGTCCGCCCAGGCGCTGAAGCTGCGGGCGGACGGTCCCATCACCATGGGCAAGCTGGTCGTCCGCGGCGCGGTGGAGGTGCTCTGGAGCCCCGCAGGGCTCCTGGTGATCAACGAGGTGCCCATGGAGCGCTATCTCGCCGCCGTCCTCGGCAGCGAGATGCCGCCCTCCTTCCCGCCCGAGGCGCTGAAGGCCCAGGCCGTCGCGGCCCGCACCTACGCCATCGGCAAGAAGATCGACGCCGAGGGCCAGCCCGCCCACCTGGGGGCCACCGTGCTCTCCCAGGTCTACGGCGGCGTCAACCGCGAGGATCCGCGGACCCACGCTGCGGTCAAGGCCACCAAGGGCGAGGTCCTGGTCTACGACCACGCGCCCATCGAGGCCTACTTCTTCTCGTCCTGCGGCGGCACCACCGAGGGGGGCGCCGAGGCCCTCGGCCGCGCCCTCCCCTACCTCGCCGTCCACAGCTGCCCCGAGAAGGCCGACACCCCCGGCGCCCGCTGGACCCTCCAGCTCTCCGGCGCCGAGCTCGGCAAGCGACTCGGATTCCCCGCCGTCCGCTCCATCCGCATCGCCACCCGCACCTCCTCCGGGCGCGCGAGGACCGTGGAGGTGGTCACCGCCGACGGACGCCACCATCTCGACGCCGTCACCCTGCGTCGCAGGATCGGATACGCCGAGCTCAAGAGCCTCGCCTTCGAGATCGAGAAGGCGTCCGGAGGCTTCCGCTTCCGCGGCAAGGGCAGCGGCCACGGCGCCGGCATGTGCCAATGGGGCGCCTCCGCTGCTGCGACCGCAGGCGCGAGCTACCAGGAGATCCTCCAGCTCTACTACCCGGGCACCGAGCTGCGCAGGATGTATTGAAATTCAATCAGGGATGCTGCGCTTGATCTCGCGGGCGAACCCGATACGGTGTCCCAAACCTTCACAAACAGAGATCCCAGATGCCACAATCAGTGCAAATCTCTCCTCTCCTGATCGCTGTCGTTGCCCTCCTGGTCGCTTGCAGCGCAGAACCTGGCGCGAAGGCCGAGCCCTGCACCGTCGAAGAGAGCGCGGAAGGCGCCGTCACGATCCGCTGCCCCGACGGCAGCGAGGTGACCATGAACAGCGGGGGCGCCGGCGGAGAGCCGGGGTCTTGCACCGTGGAAGACAACCAGGACGGGACCGTGACCATCCTCTGTCCCGACGGCTCCAGCGCGACGATCTCGAACGGCGAGGACGGGATCGACGGCGAGGACGGCACGAGGGTCGTCTGGTTGGAGGGGACCTCCTGCGTCACCCTCCGCGACGCAAAGAACCTCGAGGTCACCTGCCTCGGCGGGGGATCCTGGAGCCTCGATCCCGACTGTTCGTTCGAACGGCATACTCTTCGCGATCTCGAGTGGACGCTCTACTCCTGTCCCGATGGCGACCTGGGGCCTATCGCGGTGGAGCGAACCAAGGTCGCCGGGGCGCAGCTCGTGGCAGGGCTGAACCACACCTGCCTGCTCTCGGCAGACGGGGAGCTGAGCTGCTGGGGAGCCGAAGCCAACCCGCAGATCACGGGCATCCCAGCCGGGCGGTTCATCGAGGTCGCCATGAGCTACAACCACTCCTGCGGCCTCCGCCCGGATCGCAGCGCGACTTGCTGGGGAGCAGATGGCGGCGGGAAGGCCGACGCGCCTCCTGATGAGCGGTTCACCCAGATCGGCGTCGGTCTCAACCACAGCTGCGGCCTTCGCCAGGATGGGACCACCCTCTGCTGGGGATCCATCGAAAACTCCCACCCGCTGAACGATCCGAAAGAGGAGAGCTTCGCGCAGATCGCGGTGGGCGAACACAACACCTGCGGGCTGCGACGCGATGGCTCCGTGTCCTGCTGGGGATCCACCTCGGTCGACCGAGGGTCGCCCCCGGACGACGAACGCTTCCTCCTGATCGAAGCCGGCGCTGGCCATTATTGCGGCATCCGATTCGATCGCTCGGTCGGCTGCTGGGGTCTGGACGACAGCAGCCAGGCCAGCCCCCCAGCGGATCTGGTCGCCACGGGGATCGCGAGCGGCTTTCGCCACACCTGCGCGCTGGCCGAGGACGGCAAGGCCGTCTGCTGGGGAGACCCGCGGGAGGACCGGATCCTTGCTCCGCAGGACCAGACCTTCGCAGCGCTCGCCAACGGCGATCGACATGGCTGCGGACTGACCACACGCGGATTCGTCCACTGCTGGGGCGATGATTCCGATGGCCAGGCCACGCCTCCGCTTCCCCTGGCCTGCTTCCCTCCCCTCGCAGCCCCAGCGGGCGAGGTGCTCGACGGCCTGCACTTTCAAGGCTGGGAAAGAATCATGGACAGGCTCCCCGCCTCCTTCGATCCTTTCGGTGAGCCGGACTACACCGGGACCATGACCTCCGTCGAGCTGCCCGCCAACTTGGTCGAAACTTCAGCCGAAACCTTCGCCCTCGACATCGAAGGCCTCCTCGAGTTCGAGGAGGACGCGATCGTCACCTTCCGCCTCCACTCGGACGACGGGAGCAAGCTCTTCTTCGACGACCTCCTCACCATCGATCACGACGGCGTTCACGCCTCCGAGTCCAAGGATGGGGCGCCGATCTGTGTTCAGAAGGGCTGGCACCGGATCGGGATTCATTATTTCCAGCTGTTCGGAGACGCCGACCTCAGCCTCCAGATGTCGCGGGACGACGTCGAGTTCGTGCCTGCGGGACCGTTCGTCCACGTGGTCGAAGAGGACTGAGGCTCGCCTTCGGGCGAGGCGAACCATGACCTCGGGGCCCATCCGGCGGGACCCGACCATCCGCTTTGCTTCCGGGCCGAAATCTTGCGATGGAAGCCCCATGAAGACCTCCGACTTCGACTTCGAGCTCCCGGAAGAGCTGATCGCCCAGACGCCGCTGCCCGAGCGGGACGCCTCGCGCCTCCTGGTGCTCCCCAGGCGCGGCGGCGCGCCGGTCCACTCCAGCTTCCATGAGCTGAGCGAGTGGCTGCAGCCGGGGGATCTCCTCGTCCTCAACGACGCCAAGGTGATCCCCGCCAGGCTGCGGGGCATGAAGGAGGAGTCCGGCGGAAAGGTCGAGCTCCTCCTCTGCGATCCTCTCCCGCCGCAGGACGGCAAGGCGGTCTGGCGCTGTATGGCCGGCTCGTCCAAGCCGCTGCGCCTCGGCGGCCGGATCGCCCTCGCCCCTCCGCCGGCTCCCGGCTCGGCCTCTGAGACGCACGCGCCCCAGCTACGGCCCCTCGGCGCGCAAGTCGTAGGCCTCCATGACGACGGCTTCGTCGACGTCGCCTTCGACGAGGCCCCGGACTCCCTCCTCGATCGTGTGGACGAGCTCGGCGAGCTCCCCCTCCCTCCCTACATGCGCAGGCGCGCGACCGAGGACGACAAGGAGCGCTACCAGACCATCTTCGCCCGCAGCCGCGGCGCCGTCGCCGCACCTACCGCCGGCCTCCACTTCACCGACGCCGTCTTCGCGAGCCTTCGCGCCCGCGGGATCGAGACGGAGAGCGTCACCCTCCACGTTGGCCCCGGCACCTTCCTCCCGGTCCGCGCCGAGCAGGTCGAAGATCACCGCATGCACGCCGAGCGATACGAAGTCCCCTCGCCCACCGCCGACGCGATCGCTCGGGCCAAGGCCGAAGGCAGGCGCGTCATCGCCGTCGGCACCACCGCCCTTCGCACCCTCGAGTCCGCCGCCCGCCCGGACGGCACCGTCACACCGGGCCCCGGCGTCTCCGAGATCTTCATCTGGCCCGGCTACGAGCTGAAGGTGGTCGACGGCCTCCTCACCAACTTCCACCTCCCCCGCTCCACCCTGGTGATGCTCGTCGCCGCCCTCGCAGGCAGAGAGCGCCTCCTCGCCGCCTACGCCGAGGCCGTAAGGGAGCGCTACCGCTTCTACTCCTACGGCGATGCCATGTTGGTGATCTGAGTCTGGAGACCTCGTCGTCTCCGCCCCACCCTAACGGCACCTGAGATGTCCGGGTCGTATGGGACAATTCGACTCATGGAAACAGCACTTGCCGTCGTCCACGAAGCCTTGCCGCCGCCTCCCAACCCGCTCGATCCCGAACGCTGGCGACGGGCGAGTACCGATGAGAGGAGGCGATTCTTCAAGACCGTCGAAGCCCTCGGCGAGGAGATCGCATCGGTCTCCGCCCGCATCGACGCGGCGACCTTCCACCAGCTCGAGCTAATTCGAGAGTTCGACGAGAAGGAAGGTTGGGGCCACCAAGGCGCAAAGACCTGCGCCCATTGGCTCTCCTGGCGAGTCGGCCTCGATCCGGGCACCGCCCGCGAGAAAGTGAGAGTCGCTCGCGCCATGAAGCGGCTCCCGCGCGTCGCCGCGAGCTTCAAGAAGGGGGAGATCAGCTACTCCAAGGTCCGAGCCATCACCCGCGTCGCCGTCGAGGAGAACGAAGAGGATCTCGTCACCCTCGCCAAGAACGCCGCGGGACACCAGCTCGAGCGGATCGTGCGCAGCTACCGCAGAGCCATCGAGGTCAACGCCGACGGCCTCCCCCATGTCGCCGACACCCAGCGATGGGTCCGGGCGTGGAGCATGGGCGACGGCATGTTCCGGGTCGTCGCACAGGTCGGTGCCGATGAGGCGCAGCTGATCCTCAAGGCACTCGATGCCGTGCGGTTCGCCGGCAACGAAGAGATGTTCAAGGCAGAGCGAGCAGCCAAGCAGGCGGCGGGCATGTCCGCGGAGGCTGGCGTTTCCACGGAAGCAGGCGTTTCCACGGAAGTAGGCGTTTCCACGGAAGTAGGCGTTTCCACGGAAGCAGGCGTTTCCACGGAAGCAGGCGTTTCCGCGAAAGGAGGCGTCTCCACGGAAGGAGACGTTTCTACGGAGGCAGGCGTCTCCACGGAAGCAGGCGTTTCCACGGAGGCAGCCGTTTCCACGGAAGCAGGCGTCTCCACGGAAGCAGGCGTTTCCACGGAAGCAGGGGTTTCCGGGGAAGCAGGGGTTTCCGGGGAAGCAGGCGTTTCCACGGAAGCGGGCGTTTCCGCGGTGGCGGACGTTTCCGCGGAGGCAGACGTTTCCGCGGAGGCAGACGTTTCCGCGGAGGCAGACGTTTCCGCGGAGGCAGACGTTTCCGCGGAGGCAGACGTTTCCGTGGAGGCAGACGTTTCCGTGGAGGCAGAC
>Ga0180215_1005433_pt1 | contig 10893 bp, 20 predicted proteins | sample eDN3rd37CBELigBY_FD_128871 | JGI IMG/M metagenome (GOLD analysis project Ga0180215, IMG submission 128871) | Enriched backyard soil microbial communities from Emeryville, California, USA - eDNA 3rd pass 37_C BE-Lig BY (version 2) (version 2) | ecosystem: Environmental > Terrestrial > Soil >...
GATCGCCGCGTACGTCTCCGCTGCCAGGTGCTCTGCTCGCGAGCATTACAAGGATTGGAAATGCGGGCAAAGGTTAGCCTCGGTGCCACCACGCCAACCAGAGGAGCCGGGAAGAGTCGTACCAAACAGCCGGAGCTGGACCGCGGCATCCAGCAGCTGCACCTTTTCGGCCGTCATCGTACCCGTGACCGGCACGCCTGGCCAGGCGCAAGTACAACACCGTTCAAGTTTCCGGTGTCAGACTTCACCTGTGCCCGACGGCAGCTCTTTGGTCACGGCGTACCAGAAGCGGCCATGATCTCAACTGCCGCGCGGTGCAGCGCATCCTCCGACTCGTCGCCCGGCTGCAGCGACGCTAAGACGGCAGCCAGGGCCTTGGCGACGGCGACTGCGGCAGATGCCTGGCCCTTGGCCGCCTCGCCAACCGCCGCTTGCGCGGCCGTCAGCTCATCGCCTGCTCATCCCTTTCCACCAAGAGCAAACGGCCTGGGCGTGAGTCGCTGCCATTAGCACTGGAACGCGGTCCCGTAAGCGTTACGTACGGGGCACGGCAGACGCCGCCGTCGGTCCGCTCAGAGCGACGGCAGCCAGGCGGGCCGCGGCCTCAAAACGGTTCATCGTGCGGCCCAGGACGATGTCCACTCGGTCGTCCTTCGCTTGGTCCTTGCAAACAGTGTACTTTCCTTCCTTCCGACACAGGCGTGCCGCCCCCAAATCCCTACGGTCGTCACTTCTCTCTTCGTCCTCTTAGTCCACTTCGTCCTCTTCTGAGGGTTGAACATTGGCAGACGACCTGGAAGAATCGGGTGAAGCGCGCCAAATACTGCCCTTCGGGAAGCACGAAGCGACGACGAAGCCATGGCGCCCACCGTGCTCCTCTGCATCGGCATGGCCGGCTCCGGCAAGACCACCTTCATGCAGGTACGCCCTCCGTGGACGCACCTAGCGTGTGCAGAGCTGGCTCAAACTCGCACGCTTTGGGCACCGCGAGGCTGACGTCGGTGTGGCCGACCGACGCGGAACTCTGGGATGGTTAGCGCCTGACCGCCGACATTTACGCCGCGGGCAAGGTGGCCTACGTTCTGAACTTGGACCCGGCCGTGGCGAACCTGCCGTACGAGCCCAACATCGACGTCCGGGAGACGGTCAACTACAAGGACGTGATGAAGCAGTACGCGGGCCGTCGCCGCCTTGCGCCGCATGGCCGTCGTGGTGCGGGTTAACGAAACGCCCCCGGCTGGTGCTCCCTGAAACGACGCGCTAGGTACGAGCTGGGGCCCAATGGTGCTATCGTTACGTCGCTCAACCTCTTTGCGACCAAGTTTGACGAGGTGCTGCACCTCATCGAGCGCCGGAGCACCGATGTCGAGTACGGCTGAAAGCCTCGTTCCCCGCACGGTATGCGCCATGCCACTCCTAACACTGGCTGTCTATGTTCTGCGGTGTGGCGTCGTGCGCATAGCTACGTGCTGATCGACACGCCCGGCCAAATCGAGGTCTTTACGTGGTCGGCATCCGGCACCATCATTACGGAGGCCATCGCCGCGACGTACCCTACGGTGGTGCTCTACGTCGTCGACACGCCGCGCTCGACCAACCCCGCGACCTTCATGTCCAACATGCTCTACGCCTGCAGGTGCGTGTTTGCCTCGACGGCCGGAGTGAGCAGCAGGACTGGTCATGCTCATGTTGCACCTTTGCGACCGCTGGGTCTGGGCGCCGCAGCATTCTGTACAAGACGCGGCTGCCATTTGTGGTGGTGTTCAACAAGACGGACGTGGTGGCGCACGACTTTGCCGTGGAGTGGATGACGGACAGCGACGCGTTTCAGCTCGCGGCCCGCGAGGTCACGACGTACATGGGCTCGCTCCTGCAATCGATGAGCCTCGTTCTGGAAGAGTTTTACGAGCACCTGCGGGTCTGTTACGAGCGCCTTAAAGAAAGGAACGGGCGACGATACGTGGCGCTGACCGGGGCCTACCCTGAGGGCTGCTGGCGGTGGTGTGCGCGACCAGTGCGCTGGCGTGTCGGCCGTGACGGGCGCTGGGATGGCCGAATTCTTTGCGGCCGTGGAGGACGCCGTCAAGGAGTACCACAGGTACGCATATTCCGATTCCGATGCGTGCGTGTGAGTACTATACTGAATGGCCGCCGATGCAATCAGGCACTGCCGGATGTGCTGTGCAACAACAGCGAGTTTGTGCCAGAGATGGAGCGCCTCATGAAGATCAAGGTGCGCTTCGACCGCGCAGGAACTCTTTTTCCATGGCGGGGTGCACTAACCATCCCTCGCCAGCGCTTGTTTCATTGTAGCGCGATAGGCGGAGCGCGACGAGCAGCGCAAGCAGGAGAACCTGCGCAAGCTGCAGGAGGATATGGCGCGTAACTTAACCGTGAGCGGCGAGCCCGCCCCGCGGCCGCGCGCACGCCACCCGCTCGCCAACCGGGCCGATCTGGAGGGCGACGAGGACGACGAGGACGGCGACGTCGATGTCGAAGAGGAGGTCGACGACGACGACTATTACGGCGGTACGTGCGCGCGGAACACTGCTGGGGAATTTGTCTGACGTATAAACTAACAGGGCGAACCAATGTTTGGTTTCGCGTCGACCACAATAGATGATACGGAGTTGTAGCATCCATGAGCAGCAACCGATGCCTGTACAGCTGTACATCTGTAAATTGACCGCATCCCGACATTTTCCTCTGCAAATGGGCGTCCTCTATGCGGCGAAGGCGCGCTTTACGTTTTCCAGCCAAAGAGCTTGGCCAAAGTCGGGTCCCGCGGCGGCCTGGCCGATGCGGCAGGGACCGCAGCGACCGGTGGCCGGCGCGTCGCCGGTGCCGATCGTCCTGACGCGGTGGCTGGGGACGACCGCACGCGATGGGCGGACAGTGGTGGATCCGCCAGAGCGGCCGCCGACAGCACGGCGGGCGGCAACGGCCCTGCGGCAGCAAGCGCGACCTTGCGCAGCTTCTCCGGATCCAGTGGCCGCACGCGGGTGGCTTTGATCGTCGGCGGATGCGCAGGTGGGAGCTCGCTCCGGAGCACCTTGGCCAAAGAGCTCTGGGACTCTGCAGCGTCGTAGCACCGATTCGCGGACGGCAGGATCGCGGTGTGAGTGCCGGTGCATTCTCGTGGAACTGAATGGCAATACCGCGTGCATACTGCTACGACGCTGGGCGCTGTTCGTGGCTTTTGCTCCGGCCTTGGGATCGCTCAGCTCGGTTGCCGACCGCTTCTCGACCGCTGTGGTTAACTCACGTATACTTAGGTACATCCTAGGTTAGCACGGCATGGCACCCACTGCGTCATGCTGGATGGGCGCGCTGCACGCACCGGCCTCGTGAGCGGTCTGCAGCTGCAGCATCCGGCCGACCATCGCTTGCTTCTGCTGCCGCTGCGCCGCGACCAGGCGCGAGTAGCAGTCGCGCGGGTGCACGTCGTGCGGCCGCGACCGCTCGGCGTCGGGGAACTTGGCCACGAGCCGCGCCTGCCACAAGTCCCACGTCCATTCCTCCAGCCACTGTGGGCACCGTGGCTTTGGTTCTAACCTTGGATGAGTCGTGGTGCCGGAAGGCCGCGTGTGGCAAGCAGAGGCACTACGTACGGGGTTAAGCTCCTCGAGGCGCCGGAGCTGCGACGCAGTGCAACACTTGAGCACCGGCTCCACGACGTCAAAGGGCAGGTCGCCCAGTTCGTGCAAGTCTGGTGCGTTTCAGCAGCCCTCGTAGGCTGCGGGGGGTGTCGTGAGCCGGCCTGGCCGGGCGACATGATCCTGCGGCACTAGCGGTCTTACCGTCGACATGGCGTACCATCTCGTCCGTCACGATGTCCCGGAGGCGGCGGACGCGGTGCACGGTGGTGTCCGCCATGGTCGCCGGGCCGCCCTAATGCCCTGCAGCGGTACAGAAATCCACGGCTACTGGTGCTGCCAGCGACCAGCCTGCTGCTGCCGCCGAACGCGCTCCTGGTGAGCGGCCGCCTCGACGCGGCCGGTCCTCCAGCTGCCCAAGGATCCTTGAAGCAACCGCTCTCTGTAGACAGGTCTCCTACTGGGGCCCTTCCTACGGCTCTTCTTATGGCCCCTCCTATGGCGGGCGCTTCATATGGTCCTTCCAATGATTCCTTCCTCTGTCCTATGGCCCTTGCTATTCGCTCTTCGCCGAATCCATTGCGTCACTTGTTGACGCTGCTCGCCATCATCCACGGCGTCTGAGAAGAAGGGCCGCGTAACGAGCGGCCCGCCACTAGTGCCTACGACGACGCACGGCGGCGTCAGTTCGTCAGGGCATCAGTCGCTTGCTTTCGCCAACAGCGTGCGTGCATCGCAGTAGGCGTGGCGCCTTGCGTAGCGAGCGGCGACGCAGCCGGACACAAAGGACAGCACGGAAGGACGCGCCAGGGACCCCGGCGACGGCAAGGACGCGGCGCTTGCACTAAGGGGCGTGAACATCGTGACGTGGTAGAAGATCGACGTGGGCCTGCCGGAAGAAGAAGATCACGGCAGCCGTACGCTCGTGCTGGAGGAACGTCGACGCCCCCGAGGCGACCGCGGACGGACACGATGGCGGCCACCAAGTCGCTGCAGCTCACGGACGCCGAGCTCACCGGCAACCCAGAGCTCTACTTCCGCATCGTCGACATCATCGGCGAAGGGTACGGCCGCCACCTCACGCTTACCACGGCGCTCCTACTGCCCCAGCGGCTAACCCGAGCACAGCGCGATCGTTCCAACGCCGCCGCAGATCGTACGGATCGGTCCACAAGGCCGTGCACAACCGCACGGGCACGGTGGTCGCTATCAAGATTGTGCCAATTGAGAACGACCTGCAAGACATTGTGCGCGAGGTCAACGTCATGAACGGCCTCTCAAGCGAGTACATCGTCAACCTCTACGGCAGCTACCTCAAGGACGCCAACCTCTGGGTACGCCTGGAGTCCCATCGCAGGCGTCGCTCGACTCCAGGCGCTCACGGCACCCGTCTTCCCCGACAGTCGACGTTTCGACTACACAGATGGTCATGGAGTACTGCGCGGCCGGCTCGATCAGCGACATCATGCGCGTTTGCAAGACGACGCTGACGGAGGACCAGATCGCCATCGTGTGCAAGTCGGCGCTGCGCGGCCTCAAGTACCTTCACGACAATATGAAGCTCCACCGCGATATCAAGGCCGGCAACATCCTCCTCTCCAGCACGGGCGAGGCCAAGCTGGGTACACGGACGCCGTTCGCGGGCCACGGGCCACGAGACTCCACACTGACGAGGGCCGGAACCGCGTCCGCGTGGTGCACGTCGATCCGCAGCTGACTTTGGCGTGGCGAGCCAGCTGTCGGACAGCATGGCGCGGCGCAACACCGTCATTGGCACGCCGTTCTGGATGGCGCCCGAGGTCGTGCAGGAGATCGGCTACGGCCTCAAGGCCGACATCTGGTCGCTAGGCATTACGTGCATCGAGATGGCGGAGGGCAAGCCGCCGCTCAGCGACGTACATCCCATGCGGGTAGGTACCACCCACTTCGGCGCCTAGGCAGGAGTGGCGGGACGGAGAATAACGTGTCGCACCACGGCTGCCGGTTCTGGCACGCAGGCAATGTTTATGATTCCGGCGCGGCCACCGCCAACGCTCCAGAACGAGGCCAACTACTCCAAGGACTTTGTCGAGTTTTTAAGCAAGTGTCTGCAAAAGAACCCGGACGACCGCCTGTCCGCCGCTGAGCTGCTGGAGCTCCCGTTCATCAAGAAGGCCAAGCCAGTGGCGGTCCTCATGCCGTTAGTGAACCACATGCTCCAGCGCGTCGCCGCCGGCGGCCTCCACGAGAAGCCGGTCCGGTCTTGGCCGCCGTTTGGTCCGTCGGACGTCGCGCGGCTGCGTAACTCACTCGACCGTTTTTCATTGGCGCGTACCTGCGGCGGCTCCGTCGCTAGGGTGAGACGGCTGGGCCGTCAGCCGCGGAAGGCGGCGTCTTGCAGCAGCGCGGAAAGGACGACGTGAGCGCCACGTTGCTGGCTGCTGTCAACGGCGACGACGGGACGGGCACCATCGTGCCCCACGCCGCGGGGACGATCGTTCCCAGCAACGACGGGACGATCGTCCGCAGCACGTCCGGCATCACGCCGGATGTCATCGACAGCCTTGCCGATGGCACCGGCACCGTCGTCCTGGACGAAGGTGCGGAAAGGTCCACGCAGTGAGCGTGGTGGGAGCCGGATCTGACGATCCGCATGAGTCTATTCCGCTGGCCTTGACACCACGGCAGGGAAAGACGGCGAGCGCCCGGCGTTCATGGAGCTCTTCCGGCAGCTCAAGGGCAAGTCCAGCACGATCGTCCCGAATGCGGTATGCGGCACGTTGGTGTAATCCAGGCGCGGTTCTCACGTTCGCACGAACTCACGCTGCGGACGGCGCCTTTGGTGCGTGTTTGCCGGTTGCGGCCACCAGAAGCAAAGCCTGGAGGAGCTGGTGAGCGAGGGCAATGTCGAAGCCATCAGCGAACTCATTCGCGACCTCGACTCCACCAAAAAAGCCGAGATCGAGGCCGTGCAGGCCAAGTTCGAGGCCAAGCGCAAGCCCATCAAGGCGGCCATCTTCCAAGCAATGAAGAAAGGGGGCAAGTGATCCGTTCCTCTTCTTTTATCGCGCGTGTGCATGTACAATAAAACATTGTATCCGTTTAATACATATAAAGAACCGGGGAATAATTGTTAGATGAGATACAAAGAACAATCAAATAGGCCAGCGTGCTTATGAAAGGCATCATGCAGTTGGCCAGGCCACTCCTGGCGTCGCGATCTGGTGCTACCCAAATCTAGTAAGCTGGCGGCTTCTCTTCCTGGGCCGCCTGGGCGCTTGCAGGCGGGTAGGGGTTGGGCTGTGGGAAGGTGTAGGGATTGGGATGTGGGAAGGGGGCGTACGCCACGGCGCTGGACGTCGAGCCCGGCAAGAGCGACGCAGTGAGGTTTTGCTCGTCAAAGTGGTTGCGCGCGGTGCGGAGGTACGCAGCGACCAGTTCGCCCAAAAGCCGAGGAACGGAAGACCGAAGAGACGCAGCGACTGTGAAGAAAAACAGCTAAGAAAGCACAGACCGGTCCAAGTGGCATGGCAAATCTGGTCTACACCCCATCGGCCAGCAGCTATCGCCATCGCTAGCCAATCACGGACGGACGCCTATAGGAAGAACGGCAGCGCAACGGTGGCGCAGCCAGCACTACTGGTGCGAAAACCGGATCCACGCAAGAACCTAGCGTGGCAATGCACCACCGGCCGCCTACGCTAGACCAAGCATGGCTGCCCGCGCGTCCCATTAGTAGACCGTGTCCGTCCCGCGAGTCCGTCCAAAAATGGGATATATCCCACCGTACTACGTGTGTATGGGCACCGCCCAATCCATGATCGTGCCATGCAAACCGCCCGACCCGGGGGGCAAAGAGCGGGCACGCAAACAACCAGATGAAGCCCGATCCTCAAGCATATCACCTAGATCGCACGCTAGCTTGCTAGCAAAATCTCGTGCCCGAAATCAGGCAATACGTTCTGCTTCAAATGTCGTCGAGCCACGAGCAACAGCACACACTATGCTCTTGGGTTTCAACAGTCCAGCCGTGCGGTGGTTTAGACGGCAGCGAGGTCGCGACCAAATTAGCACACAGAATGTCACCGCTATCTGCACGTCCACACGCCAGACCTCAAGACATTGCCGTCGCTGAGCCAATTACGGGGCTTGGGCGTGTCGCCTTTGCTAAACTTCCTGCTAACCCGAAAAAGCTGTCGCGGGGCACGAGCGTTGGCGCCAGATGACGTCATCGACGACGAGCTGGCCACATGGCGCGCGGTGGCGGACGCGGTCGCGGACGCGGCGGACGCGGCGGCCGTGGCGGCGGTCGTGGCGCCCGCCCCAGCGGCGCCGGCAAGGCACAACAGCGTGGTGGCAATGGCGGCGGCTTCAAGAGCAAGGGCCGTGAGCGCGGCGGCGGCGGTGGCGGGCGCGGCATGAGCAAGGTCGGCCGCGGCGGCCACAACAGCGATCGCAACGGTCGCGGCGGCATGCACGGGGATCGCCACCGTCGGGACAGCGGCGACGGCGACCGTGGCGGTGACGACGGCGCGGACCGCGGCCGGGGCGGGCGGCGCGGGCGCGGCGGCCGCGGCGGTGGCTATGGCAAAAAGGGCCGCAACAAGAAGGAGGACGAGGAAGACGAGGGCTTTGAGGAGGTCACGCGCGCGTCGGCTGCCCATGGCGGCGGCCTGGGCGCCGGCGGCGGCGACGACGACACCGTTCCGTCGCAGGGCTTTGGCTTTGGTGATGACGGCGTCGGCGGCGATGACGACGATGAGGACGCCCTGATCGCAGCGGCCAAGCGCAAGGGCAAGCCCGGCGGCTTCCAGTCGTTCGGTCTGTCGCAGCCGATTCTGAACGGCGTGCTGCACAAAGGCTACCAAGTGCCCACACCCATCCAGCGCAAGTGCATCCCGCTGATCCTCGCCGGCAAGGACGTCGTGGGCATGGCGCGCACGGGCTCGGGCAAGACCGCGGCGTTCGTGGTGCCCATGCTGGAGAAGCTCAAGGCGCACTCGGCCAAGACAGGCTTCCGCGCCGTCATCCTCTCGCCGTCGCGCGAGCTGGCCATCCAGACGCTCAAGTTTGTTAAGGAGCTCGGGAAGCACACGGACTTGCGTTCGTGTCTCATCGTTGGTGGCGACGCGCTCGAGGACCAGTTTGCGCAGCTCGCGCGCAACCCAGACATGTAAGAGGGCTTCCCTTGTGCTTGAAGCGGCGGCACAGTGACGCTCACGTCTCTTATGCTTCACATATGGTGGTGCCGTGATAGCGTCATCGCCACGCCAGGTCGTCTGATGCACGTGGCGGTCGAGATGGACCTGTCGTTCAGCGCCGTCGAGTACATCGTGTTTGACGAGGCCGACCGGTGCGAATGGTTACTGGCTGCGGTCGACGCTCGCTGCCGAGGTCTAACACGCCGGGCGTATCTCCTTGCGTGCTTTGCACTGACCAGGCTATTCGAAATGGGCTTTGAGCTGCAGATGCACGAGATTCTGCACCGCCTGCCCGAGTCGCGGCAGTCGGTCCTGTTCTCCGCGACACTGCCCAAGGCGCTGGCCGACTTTGCCAAGGCTGGCCTGCACGACCCCACGCTTATCCGCCTGGACGTGGACACGAAGATCAGCACGGACCTGCAGGTGCGACCACGACCGCCCTCTGTAAGGCCGAATAAAGCGTCGTCTCGTGAAGCTGACTGTTCCCTACTCAGCGGTTTGTCGCTGGCAAGCGCGCTGCAGCTAGCATTCTTTGCCGTGCCTTCCGAGAGCAAGCTCCCATTTCTGTTGTACCTCCTCCGCCACGTTATCCCGCGGGAGCAGCAGACGATCATCTTTGTCGCCAGCAAGCATCATGTCGAGTTCCTGCAGCAGCTGCTGGGCCTGATGAACTTTGCTGTGACGTACGTCTACGGTGCGCTGGACCAGAGCGTGCGCAAAATGAACGTCGAGCGCTTCCGCGCCGGGCGCTCCAAGGTGCGGCCACGTGCGCAGCAGGGGCAGGCATTGCGGCCGGCGACTCAACAAGTTGTGGACATCGCCCACAGTATGTGCGGGGTTGCCACAGATCCTCGTCGTTACCGACGTCGCGGCGCGCGGTATCGACATTCCGCTGCTCGACAACGTCATCAACGTGGACTTCCCCGCCAAGCCCAAGCTCTTTGTGCACCGCGTGGGCCGCGCCGGCCGCGCCGGCCGTCTCGGCAAGGCTTACTCCATGATGGCGCCTGACGAGGTGAGCCTGGCACGGCCTTGCCATCGTTTGTGCAGATGCACAGACACTCACGGCCGTTGGATGCCTTACTGCGCCGCGCTGAATCGAGCAGGTGCCGTACATGCTGGACCTGCAGCTGTTCTTGGGTCGGCCGCTCCTGCTGCCGCCGCTGCCGGAGGACGTTGAGCCGGATGTAGACAAGACCGCGATCGTATTTGGCTCGGTGCCGCGCTCGCTGCTGGAGGACGACGCCGAGGACGTGCGCAAAAAAATCGTCGAGAGCGTCGACCTGGTGCGTGCGTCACCTCTGGCGACGGGTACGAGGCGCAGACAACTCATGCCAACTCACACCGTGCCCCAAGCGTGATGCGGATCCCCGCAGACCAACATGGAGCGCGTGGTGGGAAACGCGTACAAGCTGTACGTCCGCACGCGGCCGGCCGCGTCGTCCGAGTCGCACCAGCGTGCCAAGGAGATCGCCAAGTCAACGCTGGGGCCGCACCCCTGGATCGGTGCGACAAAGCGCAAGCATTCGTGAACGCATGGACGTGGCTGACTTCGAACCAAACTTCGCCCTGTTTTGTGTGGAGTCTACAGCGGATCGCATCTCTTCGACGGAAGCGGAGAGGCTGGCGATGCTGAACGCCATGAAGTCATTCCGGCCACCCGAGGTGCGTGGGGTTGTGCTACAACGTTTGTTCCTGAATCACGACCATAACACGTAAATCGCATGATTTGCACGCGTGGGCCGTCACCAGACCATTTTTGAGGTCGCGCGCCGCGGCGCTAAGGACGCGGTGCAGATCATGCAGCGCACGCGCGCTGAGCACGCCGACCATCTGCGACGGCCGACCGCTGACGCCGCCGGGGGTCGCAACGAGCTCGATAGCTCCAGAACCGACGAGGACCACGACAGCGACGCCTCGGAGCGGCGCGTGCGCCCCACAAAGCGCGCCGCCGAGGCCGACGAGGCCACCGTGCAGGTACGGTCGATACTGACTGGCAATGGAGCAAATACGCCTGCTCACTCACAACAATTACGTGTTTACTTCCTGGCTCTCCTGTGCAGGCGTCGTTTGCGCGGATCATTGGCGGCAAGCGGGTCGCGGCGCCCGGCGCGGCC
>Ga0180215_1005435_pt1 | contig 10890 bp, 8 predicted proteins | sample eDN3rd37CBELigBY_FD_128871 | JGI IMG/M metagenome (GOLD analysis project Ga0180215, IMG submission 128871) | Enriched backyard soil microbial communities from Emeryville, California, USA - eDNA 3rd pass 37_C BE-Lig BY (version 2) (version 2) | ecosystem: Environmental > Terrestrial > Soil >...
CGACTCTGCTGGCAGACGCCATACATCCTTCGTTTCATGTGATATCATGCCGGAATTCAATAATGAAATAGAAATTGATATTCGCACGGAAGATTTAAAAATTGATACGTATCGTGCAACAGGTGCGGGTGGTCAGCATATTAATACAACCGATTCTGCGGTTCGTATTACCCATATTCCGACAGGTGTGGTAGTTTCCTGCCAAGCAGAACGTTCACAAATCAAAAACCGTGAAAAAGCGATGAACATGTTAAAAGCAAAATTATATCAACTTGAAATTGAGAAACAACAAGCTGAACTTGATGCGATTCGTGGAGAGCAAAAGGAAATTGGCTGGGGTTCTCAAATCAGATCCTATGTCTTCCATCCATATTCAATGGTAAAAGATCACCGTACAAATTTTGAAACAGGTAATGTCCAAGGGGTAATGGATGGCGACCTGGATGATTTCATCAACGCTTATCTTCGTTCACGTATTGGACAATAACGAATGAATAAAACCTTTTTGGCTAAGTAACTTTTGCCAAAAAGGTTTTATTTTATAGAATAGAGCGGTGCCGCAAAAGCTGCTTACTTTCTTCTTTTATAAAAGAAATATCCGCTATAGAGTTGAACGCCATAGCCAAGATTCCGTCTCTCTCCAGCCATGTGATCTCTCTTAGAAAGATGCAAGTGAATAAAATCTATGTTTTGGTTCGTCAGATGATAGTGGCTATTGATTTTTTGGTCCATCTCAAAATAATATTTATCCACTTTATCGGACAACTTATCAAATTTATCGGTTAGTTGACCAACTCTATTGGAAAGTTCTAAAACTGCTTGCAATGTTTGATCCATCCCGTTGCCTCCATTCTAAAATTCTCTTCAAATTGTTTTTAATAATGCTCCAGCTAAGCTTTAAATATAATTGGTTATATAGCAAAAGTTTTTATAAATTGGTCCTATAGCAAAATGTTATTTTAATTGGTCCTATAGCAAATGTTATTTCGAAATTGTGTTTAATCTTGCGTAAAAATTTTCTCCCTTTCACTACTCTCGATCGCTTTAATCTGCCATCATTTACCTTCGTATTACAATTGCATTATTTCTAATTTGCTGTAATATAATATTAAGAACAAACGTTCTATTTTTAGGAGGGGTTTTGATGGCACATATTCCCATTGAGGCTGTCCCATATCTAGAAGCGGCCATATATTTACCGATGCTGCTTATTGTTTTGGAAAAAGATCAAGTACAAATTGAGACTGGGCAGTTTAAATTAAAGCGTCCATATATTTATTTGATTGATGAGGCAAGGAAATACGCAGAGGTTGATTTAAGAAATGCCAAGGCGTATTTAAAGAGTCATCAATTGAGAGTAGTTCAGGGTAAGCGAGACGAGATGTTTACAGAGTATCAATTCCATTTTAAGCATTCAATGGATATAAGAAGGTATTCGAATATTCGGCTAAGAAATCATGTTGAAGATTTACTTAAATTTTACTTGAATCAGGCATCCAGTACTACTCAGTATCAAAAGGCTGATTTAATTCGTTTCGAATAGTTGTTCTTTGGTGGGCAACGTGTTTTTGCAGCATTGTAGCAGAAACGTATTGGGAGCAAAAAGATGCATAATTAAGCGGCACAACTAATTCAATCCCATTTTTTAACGTGATTTCTGTATATTCTTTGAGGCGGCGGATGTTCGTAATGGCATGCAATCCAACCCAAATGTTACTTGGTGAGTTTGGAGAATGGAGAGGGAAGAAAACATTTGGTATGCCAAAATCTTGAGTAACAACAATCGGCAATTTATGTTTTTCTGATCCTAAGAAGCATTGTGCAATCTTTTTTGCATTATTATAATTGCTTCCGAGAACATTGCAGGAGTGTCGAACTATGTAAAAAGGCTTTCGCTCGACAATGTATTCTCCGCTTTTGTCATAAACATGAGAATAAAGTTTACCTTCGTGCTCAACAGGTTCAATTAAAAAAGTGTTAAAAGAGATATAATAAGCATCAATAACAATTAAATTTTGAAACATAAATTCACTCCTTTTCATTTTTAAAATGCTGTAGAACCAATTCTATAGGACCAATCTAACCAAATCATAATATGAATTTTTTACCAATTCAACGGAATATTTTGACAATTTTATGAAATTATATTCGAATAATAATTTTAACGTATTTACTGGTAATATAGTGAAAAATTGATAAACTCACATTGACAGTAGGTAAATCTTCCTTTATCGATGAAAAAATATATCTATTTTTCAGAAAATATTGCAAATTGATAATTGATTTTTTATAATAGAAAAAAGGGAATCGGGGTGATATCGATGGATAAATATTATTCATATACAGATTTTCAAAAGGCAGTCGGGAGCTATCAACATGCAAACGAATCTGAAAAGTTGTTGAATGACATTTATTTGGACTTGTTTTTGAATCGAATACAAAGATTGCAAAGAATTGAACAGTTGAAAGATCTCATCGATAGTGCGTTGGACGAAAGAAACGAAAAAGCCTTTTATGAGTACACAAAAGAATTAAGTGAATTACAAGAAACTCAAGAAATGGAAGAGCAAGAGTCGGTAATGTAGATGAAAACAATATTTAAAAAGTCGCCATGACAGTACATTCTCCCAAATGGGATTGGAACTGCTGGCGGCTTTTTGTGTTTAAAGTTATAAAAAGAATGGAAATGAATACTAAACATGAGCTTATTTTATCTCCCGATGTTTAAATAAATTAAATTAGAAAATAGTAGAAGTAGAATGATTTGATATAATGCATGATAAAATTAAAAACGTACGTTCGCATATTTCTCGTAATTTTAAAATGGATATGCTAAAATGAATATACAAGATTTGGATGGAAGGACGAACGAATTATGGCCACTTTTGACTTGCAATCTGCCTATAAACCGAGTGGCGATCAGCCGAATGCTATACAAGAGCTTGTAAAGGGCATTCAAGAGGGAAAACGACACCAAACGCTGCTCGGAGCAACTGGTACAGGGAAAACATTTACAGTTTCCAATGTTATAAAAGAAGTAAAAAAGCCAACGCTGGTAATTGCCCATAATAAAACATTGGCAGGACAGCTTTATAGTGAATTTAAACAGTTTTTCCCCAACAATGCAGTAGAATACTTTGTTAGTTACTACGATTACTTTCAGCCGGAAGCCTATGTACCGCAAACAGATACATACATCGAAAAGGATTCCAGCATCAATGACGAAATCGACAAACTAAGACACTCAGCAACATCGGCGCTGTTTGAGAGGGATGATGTAATCATCATTGCCTCTGTATCCTGCATTTATGGTTTGGGGAATCCGGAAGAATATCGCGAAATGGTTGTATCGGTTCGAACAGGGATGGAATTGGAACGAAATCAATTATTGCGAAAACTTGTAGATATTCAATATGAACGAAATGATGTCAATTTTACTCGCGGGACGTTCCGTGTTCGAGGGGATGTTGTTGAAATTTTCCCTGCATCTCGTGATGAAAAATGTCTTCGTGTCGAGTTTTTCGGAGATGAAATCGATCGTATTCGAGAGGTGGATGCCCTGACAGGCGAAATTTTAGGTGATCGTGACCATGTAGCAATCTTCCCGGCATCCCACTTCGTAACGCGTGAAGAAAAAATGCTGAAAGCCATAGAAAATATTGAAGTTGAACTAGAACATCAATTAGAAAAATTCCGTGGAGAAGATAAATTATTGGAAGCTCAGCGTCTAGAGCAGCGCACGAACTATGACTTGGAAATGATGCGTGAAATGGGCTTCTGCTCGGGAATCGAAAACTATTCCCGACATTTAACTTTAAGAGAAGCAGGGGCAACGCCATATACATTGCTGGATTACTTCCCGAAGGACTTCTTATTGGTTGTGGATGAAAGCCATGTAACATTGCCTCAAATACGCGGGATGTTTAATGGGGACCAAGCTCGAAAAGGCGTATTAGTGGATCATGGATTCCGTTTACCGTCCGCACTAGATAACAGACCACTCCGATTTGAAGAGTTTGAAGACCATATCAGCCAGGCAATTTATGTTTCTGCGACACCAGGTCCATATGAACTGGAGCATACACCAGAAATGATAGAACAAATTATTCGTCCAACCGGTTTGTTGGATCCAACGATCGATGTACGGCCGATTGAAGGACAGATTGATGATTTAATCGATGAAATACATGAACGGGTTAGAAAACAAGAGCGTGTATTAATCACAACATTAACGAAAAAAATGTCAGAGGATTTAACCGATTATTTAAAGGAACTGGGTATTAAAGTGGAATATCTGCATTCTGAAGTGAAGACTTTGGAGCGAATTGAAATTTTAAGAGAACTGCGAAGAGGAACCTATGACGTATTAGTTGGGATTAACCTGCTCCGTGAAGGTTTGGATATCCCGGAAGTATCCCTTGTGGCTATTCTTGACGCCGACAAAGAAGGATTTTTGCGTTCTGAACGTTCTCTTATCCAAACCATTGGACGGGCTGCCCGAAATTCAAATGGACATGTCATTATGTATGCTGACAATATGACGGATTCTATGAAAAAAGCGATTGATGAAACGAAACGTCGTCGAACAATTCAAGAAGCCTATAACAAAGAGCATGGGATTACACCGATGACAATCCAGAAAAAAATTCCGGAGCTGATTCGAGCAACCCAGGCGGCGGAGGAAGAAGAGACATACGTTACAAAAGTGACAAAGGGCAAGAAGATGACAAAGTCCGAAATCCAAAAGCTTATCGCATCGCTTGAGGTGGAAATGAAGGAAGCCGCAAAAGCACTTGATTTTGAACGTGCAGCAGAACTGCGGGATACAATATTTGAACTGAAGGTAGAGGGATAATATATCGTGAAAAATACTGAAATCGTCGTGCAAGGTGCACGTTCGAATAATTTGAAAAATATTGATGTCACAATTCCGAGAGATAAACTCGTTGTTATAACAGGCCTATCTGGATCAGGGAAGTCATCATTGGCATTTGACACAATTTATGCAGAAGGGCAACGCCGCTATGTAGAGTCTCTTTCTGCCTATGCGCGGCAATTCTTGGGTCAAATGGATAAGCCGGATGTAGATTCCATTGAGGGATTGTCCCCGGCGATTTCAATCGATCAAAAAACAACGAGCAAAAATCCCCGCTCTACGGTGGGAACGGTTACGGAAATTTACGATTATTTACGTCTTTTATTTGCGCGGGTTGGTAAACCAATTTGTCCCAATCATGGTACAGAAATTGCCTCTCAAACAATTGAGCAAATGGTTGACCGGTTATTGGAATATCCTGAACGAACAAAAATGCAATTATTAGCACCCGTTATATCTGGCCGTAAGGGTGCGCATGTTAAATTGCTGGAGGATTTAAAGAAACAAGGATATGTGCGTGTTAGAGTAGACGGTGAAATGCAGGATTTGGATGATTCAATCGAGCTGGATAAAAACAAAAAACATAATATTGAAGTGGTAATAGACCGTGTCGTTCTAAAACAAGGGATTTCTTCACGTCTATTTGAATCTCTTGAAGCAGCTTGCAACCTAGCGGATGGAAAAGTATTGGTAGATGTGATGGAGCATGAAGAGTTATTGTTTAGTCAGCATCATGCTTGTCCGCTATGTGGGTTCTCAATTGGTGAATTAGAGCCGCGTATGTTTTCGTTCAACAGTCCATTCGGGGCATGTCCTTCATGTGATGGACTTGGAACAAAACAAGAAGTCGATTTAGACTTGTTGATTCCAGATTGGGATAAGACGTTGGAGGAGCATGCAATTGCAGCATGGGAACCAACGAGCTCACAGTATTATCCGCAGCTGCTAAAAGCGGTTTGTACCCATTATGGTATACCAATGGACGTACCAGTTTCACAAATACCAAAAGATCAGATGGATAAAATTTTATATGGCTCTGGCAGTGAAAAAATCTATTTTTATTATGAAAGCGACTATGGTAGTGTGCATAATAAATCGATTGAATTTGAAGGGGTAGTTCGTAATATTGAGCGACGTTTCCGTGATTCAACATCGGATTATGTACGTGAACAAATGGCAAAATACATGACAGAACAGCCTTGTCCATCATGTAAAGGCTATCGTTTAAAGCCTGAAACACTTGCAGTAAAAGTAGAAGGGTTACATATTGCAGAAGCTACACAGCATTCAGTAGGTGATATGTATAGCTTTTTCTCCAATTTAACGCTTTCTGAAAAAGATATGCAGATTGCGAAACTGGTTATTCGCGAGATTACTGAAAGATTAAGCTTTTTAATAAATGTTGGGCTAGATTACCTGACTCTTTCTCGTTCTGCGGGGACATTATCGGGTGGAGAGGCACAAAGGATTCGCCTAGCTACACAGATTGGCTCACGTTTATCCGGAGTGCTTTATATTCTTGATGAGCCATCTATAGGATTACATCAACGGGATAATGATCGACTCGTTGCAACGATGCAAGATATGCGTGATTTAGGAAACACGCTCATAGTAGTCGAGCATGATGAAGATACAATGATGGCAGCGGATTATTTAATTGATGTCGGACCAGGTGCAGGTGTCCATGGTGGTGAAATTGTTGCTGCCGGCACGCCGGAAGAGGTTATGAATAACCCGGCATCGATTACAGGGCAATATTTAAGTGGGGAGAAGTTCATCCCGCTTCCAATAGAGCGAAGAAAATCAGATGGACGAAAACTGACGATTAAAGGCGCTACTGAGAACAATTTAAAAAATGTGAAAGTTGATATTCCTCTAGGGCAGTTTATTGCTGTAACCGGGGTATCGGGCTCAGGAAAATCGACGTTAATTAACGAGATTTTATATAAGGCATTGGCACAAAAATTAAATCGTGCGCGTACGAAGCCTGGTGCGCATAAGGAAATCACAGGTATCGAGCATTTGGAAAAGGTCATTGATATTGACCAATCGCCAATCGGTCGAACACCGCGTTCAAATCCTGCAACCTATACGGGTGTATTTGATGATATCCGTGATCTTTTTGCATCAACCAATGAAGCTAAAATGCGCGGTTATAAAAAAGGGCGTTTCAGCTTTAATGTAAAAGGTGGACGCTGTGAAGCATGCAGCGGAGATGGCATCATCCGAATCGAAATGCACTTCTTGCCGGATGTTTATGTCCCGTGCGAAGTATGTCATGGAAAACGCTATAACCGCGAAACCTTAGAAGTCCGCTATAAAGAAAAAAATATTGCAGAACTGCTGGATATGACAATTGAAGATGCAGTTGTATTCTTTGAAAATGTCCCAAAAATCCAAAGAAAACTCCAAACCATTGTTGATGTTGGACTTGGTTATATGAAATTGGGCCAACCTGCAACAACTTTGTCCGGTGGGGAAGCGCAGCGTGTAAAACTGGCGTCTGAATTGCATCGCCGTTCAACAGGGAAATCCATCTATATTTTAGATGAACCGACAACCGGCCTGCATGCACACGATATTGCACGACTGCTAAAAGTGTTGCAGCGTCTAGTGGAAAATGGTGATACGGTCCTAGTTATCGAACATAATTTAGATGTTATTAAAACAGCAGATTATCTGATTGATCTAGGTCCGGAGGGTGGAGAAAAAGGCGGTACCATTTTAGCCACAGGTACACCGGAAGATATCGCGTCAAATGAAAATTCCTATACAGGACGCTATTTAAAACCTGTCCTGGCACGAGATCGAAAACGAATGGAAACCCTCTTAGCGGAAGCATCGAATAAATAATAAGAAATGTCGAAATTTATATAGAACCTGAAACTTTTTGGCCTCCCTCAGCGTATAACTAAGTATACAAATAGAGGGAGGCTTTTTTTGAAAATGGAAAACGAACGTAAACGCATTTTAAAATTAGTTGAAACCGGAACAATCTCAGCGGAAGAGGCGATTGTTTTACTTGAGGCTTTAACAAAAGAACAAAACTCCACTCACCCAACAATCGTTCCTCTAACAAAGAATATAGAGGAAGCGGCAAAACCTTCACAAGAACAAAGCCAAACATCACAGCAAGAAGCGAATTTTGAAGAAAAGAAATCAAAAACAACCGGCTTTGAGGACATCTTTGGCAAAGCATTCAATAATAAAGAAGCAAACAAAAAAATGGATGAATTCATGAATGATTTAAAGCAAGACCTCTCCCATTTTAGTGAGCGCGTGATGGGATTAATGAATTCAACCTTTACCAAAATTAAAGACTTTGATCTCGAATTTCCATTTGGTGAAAAAGTTCAGTTTGATAAAACCTATGCCTATAATGCAGATGAGGTCAAAGGAATTGAGATCGATATCCCTAACGGTAAAGTAGATTTAGTAAAATCAGAAGACCAACAATTATTGGTGGAAGCACAAGTAAAAACATCGATTATTGATCATAATGAAGAAAAAACCAAAGCTCAATTTGAAGAAAAATTTGTCGACTTTACAAATGGGAAATTAACAATTGCAGTATCAACAAAAATGTCCCAAGTTTCTTTACGTTTAGTCGTTCCGGAAAAATTATATGATATCGTGTTAATTCGTTTGTTAAACGGCAGCGTAGCAATTCAAAACTTGGAATCGAAACTTATTAAAGTAAAAACGCTGAATGGTGCTGTAAGAGCAGAAGAAACTTCCTTTGAACATGCCAATATCCAAACAGGTAACGGAGCGATCGAACTTCGCAATATTAAAGGCGAAGATTTAGAAGCAGAGACCGTAAACGGACGCATCTATATTGATGGGGAGCTGCATGAAGTAGAAGCAGAATCGGTAAATGGTGCAGTGGTCATTACGACAAATTCCCAGGATGCACGTAAAGTGAAAGCCCAAACGGTTGCAGGCGCAGTTGAAATTTATGTACCTAAATCTCTTTCTCTAGATGGACAAGTGGCAACAAACTTCGGAAAAGCAGACGTTGGTTTACTTGATGTGGAAACAAGACTAGAAGAAGATCAATTTTTCCATAAAACGTATCACTTCGATAAAATCCTTGATAATGCAAATATATTAAAAATAACTGGCGAATCTCGAACAGGAGCAATCATCGTTCGATACATCGCAGAATAATCCCCTCAAACGAATCGCAAAGGCGGTTCGTTTTTTCTTTTCTCTTATATAAATTCAAATTGTAATTTAGAAGGGATTTTTGTCTATTTATGGAATTATAGAAAGAGAAAAGAAAAGGCATAGTGCTTTCCTCATGGAAAATGTGGAATTTTGTTAAATCTTATCCTTCATAAGTAGAAATATGAAATGAAAATGTAATAAAAACATCGGAAATGAGTGCTATAATGGATGGTGAGTGAAAAAATCTAGTTAATAGAAACTTGAAACTTAGGTGGTTTTATTAATGATTCAAATGAGTAATGTTGTGAAGAAATATCCAAACGGTGTTGTAGCCGCGAATGGTATTTCTGTTGATATAAAAAAAGGCGAATTTGTCTATGTAGTTGGCCCGAGTGGTGCTGGTAAATCTACTTTTATAAAATTAATGTATCGGGAAGAAAAACCTACTTCTGGAGATGTTGTCATTGCGGGCATGAATTTGTCGACACTTAAAAATCGACAAGTTCCTCAGCTAAGACGTCAATTAGGGGTAGTGTTCCAGGATTTCAAACTGCTTCCTAGGCTGAATGTGTATGAAAATGTCGCATTTGCTCTTGAGGTTATTGAAGAAAATCCGAAAGATATCCGTAAACGTGTGATGGAAGTATTGGATTTGGTTGGCTTAAAGCATAAAGTTCGCATGTTCCCGAATGAACTTTCAGGCGGGGAACAGCAGCGTGTCTCAATTGCACGATCAATCGTCAATATGCCGAAAGTCGTGATAGCGGACGAGCCTACAGGGAACCTGGATCCTGAGACATCTTGGGAAATTATGAATATCTTCGAAGAGATCAATACGCGAGGAACTACAATCGTGATGGCAACGCATAACCGTGAAATTGTTAACACAATCAGAAAACGTGTTATTGCCATCGAAGGCGGTTTAATTGTACGCGATGTGTACGGAGGTGACTACGGCTATGAAGGGTAGAACAATCCAGCGGCATTTTCGTGAAAGTATGAAGTCTCTTGGCCGAAATGGTTGGATGACATTTGCATCCATCAGTGCGGTAACAGTTACGTTAATATTGGTTGGCGTTTTTACAATCATCATGATGAACTTAAACAAAGTAGCGGATGATATCGAAAACGATGTTGAAATTAAAGTGTTGATCGAAATCATTGCGGATCCTACAGAGGCAAAAGCTGCTGAAGATAAACTCATGAAGGAAGTAAAGGCTTTATCGGGTGTAGAAGAGGTAGTCTATTCATCGAAAGAACAAGAGCTTAATCTATTGATTGAAGATTATGGGGAAGACCTAAGTCTATTTGAACAAAGTAATCCATTAAACAATGTTCTCTATGTAAAAGCAAAAGATCCACAGCAAACAGCCAAAGTAGCTAAGAAAATTGATGAATTACAAAATACATTTGACGTTAAGTATGGAGAAGACAAGGTCGAAAAACTATTCGCCTTCTTGAATACAAGTAGAAATGTCGGTCTAGTTTTAATTTTAGGCCTGCTCTTTACAGCGATATTCCTAATCTCTAATACAATTCGTATTACGATTATTGCCCGTAGAGATGAAATTGAAATTATGAAACTAGTTGGTGCAACGAATTCATTCGTTCGTATTCCATTTGTTTTAGAGGGTATGTGGCTTGGCGTTTTGGGCTCTATCATTCCAATCACTGTTTTATCGATTGTATATGGGAATATTTTCAAAATCATACAACCAAAACTTGATGGTGAATTATTGCAATTACTTGATGTTACACCGCTGCTTTACCAAGTCAATCTATTAGTCCTTGCAATGGGTGTACTAATAGGGGTTTGGGGAAGCTTTATGTCCGTTCGTAAATTC
>Ga0180215_1005436_pt1 | contig 10889 bp, 19 predicted proteins | sample eDN3rd37CBELigBY_FD_128871 | JGI IMG/M metagenome (GOLD analysis project Ga0180215, IMG submission 128871) | Enriched backyard soil microbial communities from Emeryville, California, USA - eDNA 3rd pass 37_C BE-Lig BY (version 2) (version 2) | ecosystem: Environmental > Terrestrial > Soil >...
GACGCGCCTGTGCGACCTGACGAAGCGGTTCCTCTCGGCCTCGCCTGTATAACTTGCTTGAACGTCGCTTCCTTGTGTACATTGATAGTACGTGCGAGACGCGAGAGAACTGAATGTATTCCGTTACGCCTACGTGTGTACATGTAGGACGAGCATGGTAGGACGTGGACATTGGGCCCATCGTAGGTGGGCGACCAAAAGGCCTAATTCGTTTTTCAACGCGAACTACGACGGAACCTTGACCATATAGCTTCCCGGAGGTCTGCGGGAGGGAGGTCAGGCTACTACATGTGGCCATTGGCCCCAAAGCCCTACGCTGCGACGATGAGCAGGGGGGCCCAGCCGCCGACGCCGCGGCCGGTAGGCGATGGCATAGCGGCACCAGTAGTCGGGGGCCAGCAACCAGGGAGGCCGCCAGAGCGACCGGCGCCGGCACTGCCGTGGGCACCGCAGGCCGACGTTGTACGCGCTGCCCAGCGCGACGCCGACTTTGTGGGCCAGCTCCAGCGCGACCTCGCTACCGTCGTCACCAGCTACATCGGTACGTTGGGTCCCCACTTGAGGATGCGCACCTGGTCTTGGTGGCGCCTGACCGCCCGCGCGGCTGCTTCCTAGCGGGGAAAGCCGGAAGGGAGCCGCACGGCCGCCTATTGGCAGAACGCTCTGGATGGCGCAGCCCATGCGGCCTACTTTCTAATCACCACTGGCGTTGGTACGAAGCAAGGCCGGTGTACGCTCAGCCACGTCCCTCGTGCTGACCGAGCGGCGGCCTAAGCAGATTTTGTGCATGGGCACGTCGGCAGGGCGACCCACGCTGGGCGAAGAGTACTGCGACCTCGTTACCGTGGACGCCCGCACCGCCGAGCCGGCCTCCGTGCTGGTCCGCTCTTTATCGAGGCGTCGACACGGGTTGCGGCGCGTCCTGACTCCTGTTCTCTCGGTCCCCGGTGTGTCGGACGCACAGCAACGGATAGTGCATGTCGTCCTGCACGCGGTGGCACCCTACCTGCTCATCACGCTGGCCCGCCGCGCCCCCGACACGGCCACGGCCCCATCAGGGTCGGCCGACAGTAGCCTGTGGGCGCGGCTCGGCGCGTGGGCGTCGCGGCTCCAGGCCGTGCTGCACGGCACTCTCAGCCCGGCGCACCTGATGGTCTTTTACTTCGTGGGCGCCTTCTACTACATGTCGCACCGGGCGGCCAGCCTGCGCTACGTACGGCTCGGAGCATAGGGTGCATCTCGCGGTGATCAGCACCGCTAACCTGGCCTGGGCAGAAGCGCCTTAGCTGGCTGAGCGCCAGATGTATGGCCGCGCCATTCGGCGAGGCGAGGAGCGCGTCAGCTACGAAATCTTGGGCATTCCCATTGCCATGCAGCTGGCCCTGCGGCTTGCGCAGCACCTCCGCGCCCGGCTGCCCAGCGCGACGTCACAACCGGTGGGCACCGCGGCGCTGAACGATAAATCACTGTCGCCACCCACGGCGGAGTCCGCGACGGAGCCGGACCTAGACGCGCCGCCGTGCATGCTCTGTTTCTCGCCATGTGACGTACCCACCGCCACGCCGTGTGGCCACCTCTTTTGCTGGGCGTGCGTCTGCAAGTGGGTCATCAGCAAGGTGCGCCCGGGCATGTTGGCTACATGGGTGCAGTATGATCGGTCGCTCAAACAATAAGCGCGTCGCTCCGCGTATATGCGCGTCGCAGCCGGAATGCCCGTTTTGCCGGCGGTCCATCACGGCACAGCAGCTGCTGCCACTGACGCACCTGGCTTAAGGAAGCTGTAATCTACTGTACATGGGCGTGAAGTGTTGTACAGTGTAATCTGGCGGTCTCATGCTGTACTCTACCGGTTCCCGATGGGGACACCGTCAATGTCGTCGTCGTCATCAATGGGAACGCCGTCAATGTCGTCTTCCAAGTCGGCGGTCTCCCTGCCAGCGACGGCCGGCTGAGGGCCGGACGGTCGCTCCTTCAGCGGCGCGTTGCGATCCTCGGACGCCGAAGGCGCACTGGGACGGCTGTTGTCCACGTGCGCGGGTGGTGGCTGCGGGCCGGCGAAGCTAAGGCGCTGCTTGGGCCCTTCGAGCCGCTCCGCCTCGCTGGCCGCAAAGCTCAGTTTCTCCGGCAGGTCAATGGTGGCGCCGCGGTTGCTGACCGACAGGAGGAATGCGGACCGCCACCGCTGCGTCGACGGCTGCGGGTAAACCATCCACCGCTCCCAGACGTTGATCACGTTGATAACATATTTCTGCGGACGGCCGAGGCCATTTTGGAGAGTAGACAACTTGTTGGCGCCATATATATAAACTCTGTCCACTGTTGCATGTCCATTCAGCCGACGCGGTCGTACCTTCAAGTGCTCCACTGTGAGCCGTCCTGGTACGGCGCGGAAGACATTGCCCAGGTGCTCCAGCACCGACTGCGCCTTTGTCTCCAGCCTGCCAGCAGCACGATTTACCATTCGGGCAGTGGACATCGCATCAGCACGCACAGCATGGTCTTCTGTAGGTTTAGCGAACTACATATGCACCTTGACCGGTACTTCCAGGCGTTGGGGATGGACAGGGCCGAGTTGTGGAGGATGTCCGAGAGCAGGTAGAGCCGCGCAATCTTGGCCGGCACAGACGTCTCACGATGCAGCAGCGACTCGACGATAATGTCCAAAATCTGTAGGCCCAATTCCAAAATCGGGTAGCCGCGCGATGGGCACGCTTCATTGCCACAACTGCTGAAGCACGGCTAAGTGGTTGACGCACCTCGTCGGCCGCCTCGACATGGTCGAGCGCAAACAGCATGCCTTCCGCAATCGACGGGCGCTCCATGGACAGGTGCAGCAGGATGTCATCGAGCCGCGCGCGGTCCTTGGGGGCCAACAGCGAGGTGGGCTGTGGAGGCGCCGGCAGTTTCTGCCGTTGGCATGCACATGTGCGAGATACTGCGCCGCGGTTTAGGTCCGATCGCAGCGCACGGCAAGTAGCCCTATACGCACCTCGGCGGGCAGCTGCTCCGAGGCGGTGTCCACGGACGACGCCGGCACCGCGGCAGAAGACGGCGCCTCGGGCATCGGGGGCGGAACCCACAGCGGCGCATTTGCAAATAGGTGGAACGGGTCCGGCCGCCACTTGTTGGGCTGGTCGCCCTGCAGGATCGAGAAGAGCTTCCAGCGGTAGTACACGTGTGCCGGGGACTAATCGTCGCCGAGCCAAGAGGAGGGCTTAGGTGGTCTGTGAGAATACGTGCGCAACGTGATATGCGCTGCTGAACAGCGCGCGTACGTAGTGGTCAATGAGGAACGCGTAGTCGGGGTTGCCGGCCTCCCGCTCCATCAGCGCCGCCTGCACAAGCGGCGAACAGCACGCCTAGCTTTATTGCATGAGCGCCCTGCCAGCTGAGCGCATGCGCCAGCAGTGCATCGGTGTACTTCAAACTCCGGGCCGTGCTTCACCACAAACTCGATCGTGCGATGAATGCGGCGGCGGAGCGCAATGTCGGTTGGTACCACTACGGTGACCTCAAAGAGATCGCCGCCGGTCGGCGCCTGTATAGAGCCGACAGTAAAACACGAAGACAAGGTTAGTGGTACAAGGAGTTCTACTACGCAGCGCCTGCAAAGGGACCGACCGGCGGCGCCATAACGCCGGGCGGCAAGTTGGTGCTGGCCAGTGCGCCTAGATACGCATAAGTGTTGGGTTTAACTATGCAAATGTCCCTTAGTGCGATAACCCGCCGGCCGTACAATCTAGTGCAGTTGTCTCACGTACGTAGCCGCAAGACGGGCTGAGCATTGAAGGGCAGGCGCGCCGCTGCAGCTGCCGCAGCATCATTGTGGGCCGGATCTACATTCCATTCATTGCAACCACGAGCACATACCCAAGTCAGTCGTGCAAATCCTGCCCTCCGGTTCGGCTTGCCCTTGGTCGAACCAAAGAGGGGCTTCTCAGGAATGGGCACGGCCTTGCCCCAACTGATGGTCATGCGGTGGCCGTAAAACTCCTTGCCTGCGTGGCGACTAGCAGCGGATACATTGAAACAATGTCAAACTAGCCCGTCCTTGAGCAAGTACGGCAGCAAAATCGGTACCGTCCATGGCGCGGAAGGCGGACTCCGCATCCTTGCGTGTCATGAAACTCACAAAGCCCGTGTTGCGGTTCCGGTCCTTCTCCTCTTGCGAGCGCGGCCACATAATCTTGACCGACGCGATGGCGCCGTACTTGCCAAATTCACGGCACAGAAAGTCCTCCGTCAGCTGGAGCACCAGCGCGCACTGGTCGCACATAGGCATTGGGCTTAGCCGTGGCATGCGCGCTATGCATGAACTCCGCTCGCTCATGGCCTTACCGATGGATTGAGGCTGCCGAGGAAGAGGTTGGTCGTGTGTGCGTCGCCCGATCGGAACCGCTCCTCGCCTGTGCGTCCAGCACACGCGCTCATGGAGTTTCACGGTCTTATCGAGCTGCGCGCCTTTAACACACAGAATTTGGGCATGGCCGTACGTGCTCGGTCGGCGTAGTCCAGGCGAGGTATCTTGGCCTCGGCCTCGCGTGTCGCCAGATCCCTATAATCAGCGAATTCAAATAGGACATCAAAGCACCAGCGCAACGAGTCAGAGGCCCTGTCACGAAATCGTTGACGTGGTCTTCGACTGGTCACGAACTGCTTGATTTCTTCCAAGAACTCGTCCAGCTGTCGGCGCTTCTTGGCAAGGTGGGCACGCTTCAGCGCCATTTCCTAAACGGCCGAGAAGAGGGGCACGACGAATGACGCGCGCGTGAGCCTCGGGCCTTGTGCCGCCAGCACTGATTCCAGTGATCAGCTTTGCTGCGCTTACGTCGTCGCTGCCGTCATCCGTTTCGACCTGTTTTGGTGCAGGCGCGGGTGCACTGGACGGGGCCGCCACCGCCACCGCCACTGCCGCAGCCTTCGCGGCGATCGGCGGAGCAAAAGCAGGTGGTGTCGCCAGTGGGGGTGGTGCGGGCGGCGCGGAGGCCGCTGCGACCATGGATGGCGGCCGGTAGATCTCGCGCTTCGTCGGAGCGTCACTTTGCCCTAATTGACCATAACAGATGTCTAGAGCGCAGCATATGCCTGTTAGGTGTGGACGCCAGCCATCCCGACGGCGCTGGTTGCTTGGGCACCTGACGGCGCGTTGATCTTTTCGCCGCGAACAAACGCCTTGAAGCCGCTGCTACCGTCATCGTCAAACGACGACGCAAACTCGGCGTAGACCCGCGCAGCCTCTTCCGCTTCACGCTGTCGGTCGAGACCGACCGATTGGGATGCCGTGCAGTGCGTGACAGGTTAGCGGCTCTTTTCAAATTCCTGGGCAGTCGTCAAACGCGACGTACCCGTTTGCGCTCCTCCATTTCCTCCTTGTGCTTTTGGAATGGCGTCTTCTTGGCCAGGGCGAACGCTTGCAGCTTGCTCTTGTCAATCTGCGGCAGGACAAGGCGATTTCATCGGCTGTCTCAAGGTTAGGTTGTTGTTGAGCGCCGTCCACTTGCTGCCGGTGCCGCTCATACCTTGGCCGCACCCGTGCCAGGCCCGGCCGGCGGTGGCGGCCGACCGGTGTTGTTGTCCATCTGGCAGGCACAACACAGCGCCAGTCACTTGCATTCTAGGTTAGCCGTATGCAAAGCATTGACCAAGTCCGTAGCATGAACACCGAACCTTTCTTCGTTGGTCGGGGTCGGCAGGATTAACTTTCCCTAGCCCATAGCAACTGTCAGCATATAAATTGCACTGCGGCTCACCACCGCTGTTGGCTAACCTCTTTCCTCTGCCGCTCGTGCGTGTTCGTTGCCTCCTACCCTCTCTTGTCCTTTGTCACCCGTCCTTAGCACGCCTTCGACATCCCTTCGCCGGTCCGTTTGGCGCGACTCCACCGGCAGAGTGGCAGAATTAAACCAGTTTAATCGTTCTTCGTCTCTTATAAAGCCCATGCATTGAAGGTCCCAGAAAGGGATGAATTGCATAGCGCCTTAACTGTGATGTAACAGAAACACTCAAGAGCCCATTTCCCTTCTAGCCACGTCACAGGATGACGTCATAGGGCGCAAAGGCCGCAGAGGCGATGGCGGACGCGGTTGCGCCGACGACCGCGGTGGCCACCTGGCGGCTGGCCGTGGGCGGCGTGCTGCTTGCCTGCAGCCTCGTAAGTGCCGCCAACACGTACTGGCAGTACGGCCGCAAGCTCCGACTCCTGCGCCGCGCCCGCCCCGTCGCATCGGCCAGCGACCTCGAGGCCGCGCTCGACGCCGCACATGTCCACCGCGCCATCGGCACCTACGCCAAGGTCAACGGCACCGTCGCCTGCGACGCGCCGCTGACGGCGGGCGCGTCCGGCTTGCAGGTCGCCATCTGCCACATCACCACGCACAAGCGGCGGTCGTGGTGGACCTGGAGCAAGGTGGCCTCCCAGCGCAACTCCGAGGTGCCGTTCCACCTCAAAGTCGGCAGGGCCCGCATCGACGTACGCCGCGCCAGCGCTCGCTTCATTGGAGGGCCAGCCTCAGTCTCACACAGATGCACCTGTGTCTTGGCGGCAAGCGCACACGGCAGGTCGACACGCGGAACGCCGAGCTGGATCTGGACGAGACCATCACCGGCCGCCGCCAGCTCGTCCACGAGCATGTGCTCGCCGTGGGTAAACCCGCCCTCGTGGTCGGCGTGCTGTCGCAGCGGCCGGCCAGTGGACCGCAAGTGAGCAGCGGGTATGGTCCGCCGCGGGCGGAGCGTAGGTTCAGAATGCTTGGCTCCGCAAACGCTCGTTCGTGGTCCACCCGTCATGGTTTCGCTGGCTTACTCACAGGTTGGTGGGTCGGTGGTTCTTGATCAGCTACCGCTCCGAGGACGAGGTGCGTCAGGATCTGGTCGTTGGGCTCGCCATCTGGGGGAGCGTGACGGCCGCGCTCCTGGTCGTGGGCGGCGCCTGCTGTCTCCGCGGCTGGGCGCTCATGCCGCCCCCGCCTGTGCCGCAGTCGGCCGCGGCGACCCCGTCAGAGACCGCGCAGTTTTACAGCGTTGCGCGGGAGCTAGCCTCGCCGTCCGCATGGACGTCGACGCTGTACAGCCAAACCATGTAATTGTATAATGGAATACAGCCGCAAATGGCGCGGGGGATATGACGTTCACAGCGCAAGACAAATACGAGCGTGACGTTCCTCCGGCAGCCGCGTACAACAAAGAAATACATGTGCGTCTGGTTATCATTCGAGAGCATTTACGTACCGTGCGGATAACAGTGGTCGACAGCCGGCGGAACTGCTCCGATCACACGAGCAGAAAATAAAATTCGGTTGGGCCTGCCCATCCGCACTTGTGCACCTTTCAAAGATTGTACATGGCGCTGCAGTGGCGCTGCCGCACGCTAGATCGAACGGGCAGACCGCGCCACGCCAGTCCTCATTCTTGCGACTATGTACAGGCCGCCCTCCTTCGGTTACGCTTTGGCACGGTCGCGTTCCAAAGGCCGCGGCCCCGGCATGCCGGTCGATCGCAGGGCATTTGTCAATCCTGCACAAGACGCAGGGAACGGCAATGTCCAGCGCTCTCGCCGTGAGCGCTTGTGCTTGGTCAGGCCTACAAGGATGACACCACGCGCGTACCGAGATGACTGTTGTGGAAGCCAGACAGGCCAAAGTCGAACGATGTCGACGGCGCCAGGTCGTCGTCGTCGTCCGTGCCGTTCAGCAGGTCGGTGATCGACTTGTGCGTCTGTGGGTTCATCTCGTGATCGTCGTCATCGCCCAAGGCAGCATCGGCGCGCGGCGCTAACGCGCGCGGCGACGGCTGCGGCCACCCGGCTGCGCCATACATGCTGGCCCGCTGGATCGTCCCTGTGCTGCTGCCGCCGCCACCACCGCCACCGGGCGGTGCACCAGCTGGTGCGATGCCGCGCGGCGCTGGCACGCCGTTGGGAGGCACGTGGCCGCTTAGCATCTGGGCCGGGAGCATGCCAGCGCCGGGATGGTTGTACGGCATCGGGTGCGCGCTGCCGTGGCCGTTGACCGCAGCCGCGGCGGCAGCCGCCGCAACGGCCGCAGCCGCCGCAGCCGCGGCGTTGGTGTTGGGAGGCAGCGCGTGCAGCCCGCCGTGCACGCCACCGGCGTGGCCCAGGGCGCTGTGGCCGCTGTGGATCGCGTTGCGCCCGCTGGCGCTGTTGCTGCCCTTGTTGCCGCGGCCGCCGCCGGCATGGCGCGCGTCGGGGAAGCCAAACTTGGCTGCAAGGCGCTCCAGCTCATCGCGCCACTCGAGGAGCTGCACATGGTCCCGCTTCGGCAGGCATTTGGAGACCACCGCGGTGCGCACCAGCCGCAGCAGCGCCATGAGGTCCTCCTGGGTGGGCACGCTCACGCTCAGATGGCAGAAGGCTGTGAGCACCCGAGATTGACAGATACCGGCGCGCGGCAGGTTAGCATGGAAGGTAAAGTTTGCAAGCGCATGGTCGTCTTCGTACCGCGCTCGACGATGGCCATGAACGTGCTAGTGATGTCCAGCACCACGCCGTAGTTGCCCTGCTGGTCACGGTAGGTGTCGAACAGGTCGCGCAGCGTCGCCAGCGTGTGCTGAAACATGCCTGGCTGGCTCACGTCCTGTGCAGGCGCGGTACCCAAAAATTCACGTGGGGCGGCGGCTTGAGCGCCGCGACAAACCGATGCATCGTGTCAGTCGCAGTAACATCGTTCACGTACGCGAATCAGCGGGATCATGCGCGCCAGAATCTGGCCGTTCGCCTGCAGGGCCAGGAGCATCTTGCGGCGCGCGCCTTGCGCGCTCACGCCCCACCGAATCAAGTCCTCCTCCGTGGCACGCCTGCGCGATACAGGATAACGCAAACCGCGGGAACCATGCATCAGCCACTGCAAAGCCACGTCGCAGCGCCCAAGGTGGCCAGCACGCACAGAAGCACGAGGAACTCGATGTGCGCCAGCTGGTCATTGTACTTGTGCAGCCGTAGGGAGCGTAGCCACACGCCCACCGACGACAGCGCGTACGCTGTGCAGCGAAATTCAGGGCAGAGAGAAACTTCGCCGTGTGCGTGAGCTCAAGACACACTTGGTTAGTTTTATGGGACCATGACTCCAACGCACCGCTACTGTCGCCGCCGTTGCTGAAGCTGGTCGAGAGCGAGCCGAGGTCGTGCGACGACGACGCGCTAATCGTGCCCCAACCGCCGCCGGCGCTGCCGGGATCGCGGTGCAACGGCGAGCCGTTCCCGCTCACCTGGTACCCTTGCTCCATGCCGTGCGCCAGCAGGGGGACGCTGGCTGAGGGGCGCAGCGCGGACCGGCGCTCCGATGTGCGGTCGCCAAAGGACGAGCTACGATCGCGGCTTGCGCCGTCGCCGTCCGAGGGGAGCTCATCGCGCAGGTGCTGCCAGTTGCGGAAGGCCAGCTCCTGGCTGTGGCTCTTGAGCGCACGCGGCCGCACGGCCGGGTCGGCGGCGTCCGGCCCGGTCGGGTAGAGCGGCGACCGCACGCGGGGACCGGCCCCGACACCGATTGCCGCCGCCTGTGCCGCCGCCTGCGCGGCCGCGCCGGCGCCGGGGTCGACGGCGGCCGCTGGGGCACCCGAGCCCGTCACGGGGCTGGCGGGCAGCAGGGAGGACGGCGGCGGCGGCGGCGGGGCGGCTGTGGCCGGCGCGGGCGCGGGCGGAGTCCCGCTCGCCGTGGCGGTAGCGAAGCGGGCCATGCAGTCGCGCACGTAGTAGTACTTTTGCGCGTCGGCAAACGCCGGGTGCACGGCCAGCACGGCCAGCAGCGTCTTCCAGTCCAGCACAGCGGCGCGGGATTCGAGCACGCGCGCCACGTAGCGGTCATTGGCAAGCATCTCGCCGACGTACGAAAAGATCATGTCCGCGCACTTGGTGTTGGTCGGCCGCAGCAGTGCGACGGTCCGCACGATCGTAGGCAGCTGCTCAATGGACTGCGGCCGGCCTACCGGGTACAGCACGCTGCGCAGGTAGTCTGGAGAGTGCGGACGCACGATCGGAAAAGTGGAGGGCGGTTAATCGCGCGGGTCAAGCACAAACCTAGATAACGCGTTGGCAGTCGCACCAGGATCGTTCGCCAGGTCGGCCGCTTCGGGGCCGACGTCAGAGCCGGGGCCCTGGCTCTGCTCCAGCACGGCCAGGAAGAGGTGCCGCTGCCACGGCGGGCACGCGGCAGCGAGCGCCTGGATCGTCATGATGCGCTCATGATCGGGACATGCCAGGAAGGCGCGCTCGATGTCGCGGTTCACGCCGACCAAGACGGCCGTCGTTGCCGCCGTCGCTGCCGTTGGGCTGCTCGCCGTGGCGCCGGTGGTGCTGCCCGCAGCGGCCGACGCCATGACGGCGGCACAGGCCCGGGGCTAGCCCGGGCTAGTCCAGCCGTCGAAGGTCGCCGTCTTGGACCTGCCAAGCACTGGAGCGGTTGCAGATGAACGCCAAAGTCGTCGCGTCGATGCACGGTGTTTCCGCCGATGAAGCCAGAGGACCCGATGTCGCGGTGCGCGTCGCTCACCCCCTTCCTGCGTTGCCCGGCGCGATCCGCGTCGCGTTCGCGATGCTGGCGACGACGCCGTCGCCGATGCGGTGCACACGCGCCTATCGGTTCTCCTCTCCTTTTTCTTTCGCTTTTACCCCACGCACGCACACCCTTCTTCTTCTTAGGCGGTGGCAGCTGCGCTTCTCTCCTTCCTTATGATGCCGCTGTGCAAGGCGTGTTCCGCGTCGTCAATCTTTGCCGCCGCGACGCACGCCGATGCACGCAACGATTATCCTACCTGCATCGAGAGACTTCTAGCTAGCACCATCGCGCGTCTCGTAGGCCTCCTCCGTGCCCACCCGGGACCCCTGCCGCACTCACTAGGCGCCTCTGCGCGACGTGCCGTTGTGCGGCCGCGCGCTC
>Ga0180215_1005437_pt1 | contig 10889 bp, 10 predicted proteins | sample eDN3rd37CBELigBY_FD_128871 | JGI IMG/M metagenome (GOLD analysis project Ga0180215, IMG submission 128871) | Enriched backyard soil microbial communities from Emeryville, California, USA - eDNA 3rd pass 37_C BE-Lig BY (version 2) (version 2) | ecosystem: Environmental > Terrestrial > Soil >...
GCCGACCAGCGCGGTGGGCGCATCGAGGTCAGCGCGTGGGTCGACGACGAAGACGGGTCACTCGCGCTCCTGAGACTGGGAACCGTTGAACTGATCGACGCCATGAGCGCAGGAGGCGCAGTGAGCGGCCACCTGCCGGACGGTGTCGGCGAATGGCAACTGATCGCGCTTCAGGCCACCCTCGCTGGTGCAGACGGTGCGCGGGGTATCGACGTCACCCTCGACGCCGAAGGCACTGAATACCCGCTGGCGCTGTCGTCGGCGCAGGCGACGAAGCGCGCCACGAGCTACGACGAGACCGGCCCGCTCCCCGTCGTCGTCACCCGGGCGCTCGCAGAACGATTCGCCCTCGACAACGGAACCGTCTTCGACCTGCGCCTCCCGAACACGGCCAGCGTCGCCGAGGCGGTTGTGACCGGCCTCGTCGACGCCATTCCCGGCGCTACAGGCACCCGCGCAGTGGTCGCAGACCTGCCCTCCCTCAACCGCCACCTCCTGCCCAGAAGCGACCGGATGCCACAACCCAACGAGGTGTGGATCGTCCCGGAGCCTCGGGCGGACCTCGTGCGGCCGGCCGTCGAGGTGAGCCGCACCTCAGCCACAGTCACCACGGTGCAGGGACTTGCCGCGAACCCCGTGGTCGCGCCCGCCATCACGGTGCTGTGGTGGGGGGTCGCGGGTGCTCTACTGCTTGCGATCATCGCCGTCGCCGCGATCACCCGAACGTTCCTGGCCGACAGGAGGCAAGAGGTCATCGTGCTGCGAGCTCTCGGCCTGTCTCCCTCAGAGCAGGCCCGGGTGCGGCTCCTCGAACTCGCAGGAGTTCTGGGCGGCGCACTGGTGCTCGGCTTGATCAGCGGCGGCGTCGCATCGGTGCTCACGGTGACAGAACTGGCCACCACCTCTACCGGCCTGGCCACCCCCGTGCACCTGCGCTTCGACGTGCTCGGCTGGGTCACGCTGATCTTCGCAACCATCGCCGCGGTCGTAACCATCTCATTCGGTTACGCCGGTCGAGTCGGGTCGCAAGCCCGCGACCGGGAGTATCGGGAGGAGATCCGATGACCCGCTCACGGCTCAGCCCGACGCACCTTCTGTGGCGACACGCGACCGCAGGCGTCGGTGCGTCCATCACGGTCATGGTCGTGGTGTTCGTGGTGGCCGCCCTCGCCGTCGGCACGCCGCGAGCGGTGCAGAACCTGGTCACCGCGAGCGTGCGGCACGAGGTGGGTGCGCTACCCGTCACGGCCCGCGACCTCGTGGCCACCGAATTCGGCGGGCCATCCGTCGCCCCATCCCGCGACGCCGGCACCAGCCCGTTCGACGCCAGAACCGACGCCGTGTGGGGCGGCCTCGAAGACGGAATCGCCGACCTCCGCGCCAGCATGCCGCCCGTGCTAGAGAACAGCCTCGGAGAGGCCACCTACGCCACCACGCTCGTGCCGAACCGGGCGCGCGCAGACTGGCCGGGCGCGCCAGACAGCCACATCTCGCTCGGCTTCGACCCGCGCATCCTCGACCGCGTCACCATCGTCTCGGGAGAGGCACCCGGCGCGATCGAGCAGCCCACCCCCCGCGCCGAACCCGTGCAGTTGATGCTCTCAGAGACCAACGCGGCGCGAATGGAGTGGGAACTCGGCGAGGTGCGCTCCCTGCTCACCCCAGACGGCACGCAACCCCTGCAATTGGCTGCGACCTTCGAACCGAACGAGCCGGACGACCCGTACTGGATTCACATCCCCGCCTCCCTCACACCGTCGATCGAAGTGGTCGGGCTTGCGCCGCCCGTCATCATCGGGGTCGGCTACGCCGATGCCGCCTCATGGGAGCAGATCGTGCCCCTCAGTGCGGGTGCCCAGACACGAGCCTGGTTCCCGGTTGACGCCGACACCCTCACGGCAGCTAACGCCGCGGGCTTCGCGACCGGGGTGCGCGAATTCACACGGGCCAAGCAACCGGTGTCGACCCTGGATGACCCGGGCTGGTTCGGGCGGTACAGCCTGCTCCCCGTGACCGGGCTGGCATTCAGTACCCGAGTGACCAACGCTCTCGACGACGCCATCGCCGCAACCTCGGCGACAACCGCGGTGCTGGCCATGACCGCATCCGGCCCCGGGGGAGTCATCGTTGCCGTGATGCTGCTGGGCAGCGGGCTCATCGCGTCTAGGCGGGCCCCCGGACTCGCCCTCGCTGCGGCCCGAGGCGCATCGACGCGGCAGCTGCGTGCGGCGCTCGCCGCCGAAGGGCTCACGCTCGGACTGCCTGCAGCAGCCGCAGGAGCAATTGTGGGGGCAGTGCTCGTGCCCGGAGAGTTCAACCCGGCCGAGCTGGTACTGCCCGCATCCGTCGCCCTGCTGCCCACGATTCTCATGGCGGCAGTGCCCGTGCCGACCGGGCTGCGCCGCAGCCGCTCCGACCTCACCATGGCGCCGAACCGGCAGTGGCGCTGGGTGCTCGAACTCGTCGCGCTCGGCCTCGCAAGCCTCGCCGTGTTCCTGCTGCTGCGTCGCGGAGTGGGTGCCGATAGCGCGACCGTCTCGGTCGACCCGCTGCTTGCCGCCGTTCCCCTGCTGCTCTCGCTTGCCGCCTGCGTACTCGTGCTTCGCCTCTACCCCGTGCCGCTCGCCGCACTCCTTGCTCGCGCACGACGGCGACGCCGACTGGTGGCGTACCTCGGCGCAGCCCGGGGACTGCGCGACCCGGGTGCCGGCCTCGCGCCAGTGCTCGCCACCGTCGTGGGAGTGTCGGTGGCCGTGTTCTCTGCGACCATGCTCAGCACCATCAGCACAGGGGTGGAGCGCGCGGCACAGGGTGCCGTGGGCGCCGACGTGCTCGTGAGCAGCCAGGCGATCACGGCAGACCAGGCGGCCGCGGTGGCCGAGCTGCCGGGAGTTGCAGCCACAGCACCGGTATATGCAGAAGTGCGGGTGACGCTCACCCACCACGGCCAGCGGGACTACGTCACCGTCATCGTGATCGACGCAGACGAGCTGGCTGCGGTGCAGGAGCAACCACTCGAGGGCCTCGAGCTTCTGCAGGAAGACGGCATGAGCATCCCCGTGATCGCCTCCCAGGACGTCGCAGACACCGTCGAGGGGTCGAGCGACATAGAAATCAACTCCGCAGCCGTCGACCTCGTGGCCGTGGCGCCGAGTGACGGCCCGCTCAGCAACCGCAGGGCCTGGGTGGTCGTCGACCGCGACAATGCATTCGACCTCGTGGGCACCATCTACTCTCCAGCGCGAATCTTCATCGACCTCGAAGACGGAACGGATGTCGCGGGGGTGCTCGACAGCCTCCGGAGCCTCATGCAGAGCAGCGCCGTGATCACCACCCCGCAAGGCATCGAAGCGCAGCTACGCGCGAACCCCGTGGTCTCCGGGCTGCAGGGCGCACTCATCGTCGCGCTGCTGGTGAACAGCTTCCTGTGCACCATCGCCGTGCTCATGACCCTGGCGCGGGGGAGGGCCGCCCGAGACAGGACGCTTTCGGTGCTGAGAACCCTCGGCCTCGACCGACGCCCCGCGGCAGGGCTCGTCGTGTGGGAGCTCGCGCCCGTCACAGCGGTCGCACTCATCGTGGGCACCGCCCTGGGCCTCACCCTTCCCTTGCTCGTGCTTGCGGGCGTCGACCTGACCCGGTTCACTGGAGGCACCGTGCAGCCCGAGCTCGTCATCAACCCGATGCTGACCGCGGCGGTCACCGGCGGGTTCCTGGTGCTGGTGGCCGCAGCGACCGCGATCACCGTGTCGACGTCGCGGCGCGTCGACCCGGCCACAACGCTGAGAGCGACAGAGGAATGACAATGGACACTGTGACCGACACGCCAGACATCCTCTGCGTCGACCTGGTGCGGATCTTCAGCACCCAGGGCGTCGAAGTGCAGGCACTGCAGGGGCTCAACCTGCGCGTGGACCGCGGCGAGATGGTGGCACTCGTGGGCGCATCCGGGTCGGGAAAGTCGACCCTGCTCACCATTCTGTCTGGGCTCGACACCCCCACGGCCGGAGCGGCGAGCGTAGCCGGCCACGACCTGCTGGCGATGGGCAGGGCAGAGCGCGTACAGTTCCAGCGCCACAGCGTGGGGTTCGTCTGGCAGCAGACCTCCCGCAACCTGCTGCCGTACCTCACCGCTGCAGAGAACGTCGCCATGGCGATGATCGTGGCCCGCACCGTGCCCGCGAAGAAGCGCGCCGAGGTGATCAGGGAATTGTTCGACCTGCTCGGGGTTGCAGAATGCGCAGACCGCAAGCCGGCCGAGCTGTCAGGAGGCCAGCAGCAGCGCGTGGCGATCGCCGTCGCTATGGCGAACTCACCGCGAGTGCTGCTCGCCGACGAACCGACGGGCGAACTCGATGACGCTGCCAGCGCAGAGGTTCTGGATGCCATGCGCACCGTCAACGAGGAGCGCGGGGTCACAGTGCTCATCGTCACGCACGACCCGGCTGTCTCCGGCCACGTGCGCCGCACCATCCAGATCCGCGACGGACGAACCTCAACAGAGGTGCTGCGCCGCAGGCACGTCGACCATGAGGGTCAGGAGCACAGCGTCGCCGAGGAGTTCGCGGTGCTCGATCGCGTGGGCCGCCTGCAGCTGCCCGCAGACTTCGTCGACAGCTTGAGCCTGCGCGACAAGGTGCGACTGGCGCTTGAGACCGACCACGTGGGCGTGTGGCCGGGGCAAACCGACGAGGAGAAGCGATGAGCGTGCTGCGCGCCGAAGCCGTCAGCAGGGTGTTTCGCACTCCGGCAGGGGAGGTGCACGCGTGCACTGACGTGAGCCTCTCGGTCGCTGAGGGTGAGCTGCTGGTCGTTCGCGGGCCGTCTGGGTCGGGCAAGACCACGCTGCTCAACCTCCTGGGCGGGCTCGACACGCCCACCTCGGGCTCAGTGTGGCTCGATGACACCGAACTGAGCGCCATGAGCGAGCAGCAGTTGGTGATGCACCGCCGCAACCGCCTCGGCTACGTGTTCCAGTCGTTCGGGCTGATTCCCGTGCTTTCTGCTGCAGAGAATGTGGAGGTTCCCCTTCGTATCCAGGGCGTGGATGCGCGCACACGAGACGCGAGGGTTGCGGAAGTTCTCGAGTTGGTCGGTTTGGCCGACCACGCTGCGCAGCGCCCCTACGAACTCTCGGGTGGGCAGCAGCAGAGGGTGGGCCTCGCGCGGGCGCTCGCCGTGCGGCCGCAGATCCTGCTCGCCGATGAGCCGACAGGGCAGCTCGACAGCGCGACGGCCGCCTCGATGATGGATCTCATCAGCGACCTGGTGCACAGCCAGGGTGTTGCGGCGGTGGTCGCAACCCACGACCCGTCACTGATGCAGCGCGCCGACACGCTCATCGAGCTGTAACCGCCCAAGCCGGTTACCGCCTGGTTTGTACGTCTCTACAGTGAGTGGAACATCGTTACAGTGACGGCTCAGGAGCGGCTGCGGTGCGCCGCACCCTGCCGGCCACGACGAACCCGAATGCGGCAGCCACAAAGAACATCAGCACCCCGTAGACCGCGGCAGGCAGAGACATCTCAACGCTCAGCAGCACGCTCTGCGCGATGACGATGGCCAGTGTGGCGTTGTGGATGCCGATTTCGAAGCCGCTCGCCACCGCCTGCTCCCGCCCCACACCGAACCACAGCGGCACGAAGTAGCCAACCGCGAGGCTCAGCACGCAGAACAGAACGGTGATTACTGCGAGTCCCAGGAAATGCTCTGCCAGGATCTCGCGGTTAGAGATCACAGCACCCGCGATCACAACGACCAGGATGATCACGGAGGCGATACGCACAGGCTTGTCCATGGCATCCGCGAACCCTGGCCGCCATCGGCGCACCAGCATGCCCAGCAACACGGGGAGCAGCACGATCGCGAAGACCTCGAGCGTCTTGGCGAACTGCAGGCCGAGCTGCTCACCGCCGGGGAGGAAGTAGCCGATCGCCAGGTTGACGATCATTGGCAGCGTCACGACGGCGATCACCGAGTTCAGGGCGGTGAGGCTGATGTTCAGCGCAACATCACCGCGAAAGAGGTGACTGTACAGGTTCGCCGTCGTGCCTCCCGGCGATGCGGCCAGCACGAGCATCCCGACGGCCAGGATCGGCGGCAACTGGAATGCGAGCACCAGACCGAAGCAGATGGCGGGCAGCAGAACGAGCTGGCAGGCGAGGGCGATCACCACCGCTCGCGGATGCTTGCCCACCCTGGCGAAATCGCCGACAGTGAGCGTGAGCCCGAGACCGAACATGATGATGCCGAGGGCGACGGGAAGGCCGATGGTCGTCAACGCTGAGTCCATGGGCACAGTGTGTCGGAGTCGCCAGCGTTCCGCCAGCGCGACACAGGTCAGGGCGTGGTGGCTGCTGCGAGCACCACGTGAAGCAGGTCACGGAGCTTCTCAAGCTCAGAAACCGGAAGGCCGAGGCGCTTGAGAACCTGGCCGGGAACCCGTTCGGCCTGCTCGCGCAGTGCCGCCCCGGCCTCGGTGAGGGTAACCGCGAGGGCCCGCTCGTCTTCGTGGCTCCGTGCGCGGGTGATCAGCCCGGCCGCTTCCAGCCGCTTCAGCAGCGGGGAGAGCGTCGCAGGCTCGAGGTAGAGGGCGTGGCCAATGTCAGCGACCGTGCGCGGAGCACGCTCCCAGAGCGTGAGCATCACCAGGTACTGCGGATGTGTGAGCCCGAGAGGTTCGAGAATCGGGCGGTAGACGCCGATGACACTGCGCGAGGTCGCCGCCAGCGCGTAGCAGACCTGTCGGTCGAGCGAGAGGGTATCTGCAGCGACGTCTGGCATGGACTCATCGTAGCGAGCATCCATTCGTCCCCATATAGTTAGTGTACTAATTAACTATCCTGGAGCCCCCGCATGCAGCGGAAGAAGAACTGGGCAGACCGACTCAACGCGCGTCTGCTGCCGTACATTGGTCCACCACCGCTCGGCCCGTATAACGAGGCACCGCTGCCGCCCGTGCGGGAGGCGGCGTGCCCCATGTGCGGAATGGTCATGTCGGTGCATGACGTGGAACGACGTGAGGGCAGACCCACCAAGATGAGTTGCCCGTCACCGGGGGCCGCGTAGCCTAAGGCAGCAGGAGCGGCAGCAGGTCGCGTGGGGACGCGGCCTCGCCGATGGCTCCCTCGCTCTCGCCAGCCGCACCGTAGCCCCACTTCGCGAAGATCGTTGGAATGCCGTGCTCCGCGGCACCCTCCACGTCGTAGAACCGGTCGCCCACCATCACCGGGTTGCTCAAATCTGCACCGATCATCTCGAACCGCCGGATGGCTTCCGCGATCACATCCTTCTTCGCGCTGCGGATCTCGTCGATCGACGAACCGGAGATGACGCGGAAGTACTGCGTGACGTTGGCGTGGTCGAGGATCACGGATGCTGCGAACTCGGGCTTCGAGGTGGCCAGGGCGAGGGGAACACCGGCGTCGTGCACACTGCGCAGCACCTTCTTGATGCCGTCGAAAACGGGGCTGCCGCCCACACCATTCGCCAGGTAGTGCTCGCGGTAGATCGCGAGCGCCTGAGCGGACTCCACCGGGCTCATGCCCGCCAGGTCGCGGAACGAGTCGAGAATCGGTGGGCCGACCCACGAGACCAGCTCCTCCGGGGTGGGAACCGGACGCCCGAGAGCCTCGAACATGTAGCTCAGCGACGCCGTGATCCCCGGCGCAGAGTCAGCGATGGTGCCGTCGAGGTCGAAGAGGATGCAGCTCCACGGAGCAGACTTCTTGAGTGCAGTCATATCCACTCGAGCCTACGGTGAATCAGAAGAGGCGGAGATGACTGTCGTCGAGGCCACGCAACTCGTCGTAGTCGAGGGTGACGCACCGGATGCCACGATCGAGCGCCAGAGTGCGCGCCTGCGGCTTGATCTCCTGCGCCGCGAATACCCCCGCGACCGGCGCCAGCAGAGGGTCGCGGTTCATCAGCTCGAGGTAACGCGTGAGCTGCTCAACCCCGTCGATGTCTCCACGCCTCTTGATCTCGACGGCCACGCTGCCGCCCTCGGCATCCGTGGCCAGGATGTCTACGGGCCCGATGGCCGTCATGTACTCCCGACGCACCAGGCGGTACCCGTCACCCAGAACCTCGATCTGCTCGGCCAGCAGCTTCTGCAGGTGGGCCTCGACGCCGTCCTTCTGTAGGCCCGGGTCTACACCCAACTCGTGGTTGCTGTCGTGGAGGATCTCGTGAATCGAGATCACCAGCAGGTCCGCCGTCTTCGCCTGCGTGACCTTCCACACCTCGGTGACGCCGGCATCCGTCTGCTCGGCGTCGGGTTCCAGGGTGGCGAGCGTGCACGGTGGGCTCATCCAGTTGAGGGGCTTGTACGACAGAGAGTCCGAGTGCACGAGCACACTGCCGTCGGCCTTCAGCATGAGCAGACGAGTAGCGAGGGGCAGGTGGGCGCTGAGCCGACCCGCGTAGTCGACGGAACACCGGGCAATGACGAGACGCACCCAACGAGCGTAACCGACCAGAAAACAGCGGGTGCCGGGTGGCTGGGTATTGGGTGGGAGCCCCGTTCGGTGCAGGGCGTCGAGCGTAGTCTCTGTGCACCAACACGGATGCGAACCATCACGGAGGAGGAATCATGGGATCGGTCGCACGGGTCACCACCCTCACTGCCCAGTCGGACACGAGCTTCGAAGACGCCATCAGGCTCGGCATCGCGCGGGCTCACGAGACGCTGCGGGGAATCACCGGAGCGTGGGTGAAGGAGCAGAAGATCGAGGCGAACGACGGCAACATCACGGTGTGGGAGGTCGTGATGGAGGTGACCTTCGTTCTCGACGACTGAGACCGGCAGCGCTCGCCGTGGTGAAAAGTGACTCGCCGCGGCAGTCGTTTCGTGTGCGGCGAGACAGTTTCTGGCGCGGCGAGGGTAAGTGCGGGGGTGCGGGGGTGCGGCCGTGCGGTGAGACGGTTACTGGCGCGGCGAGCGCAGATGCGGTTCGCGAGCCGCGGGTGACGCCAGCCCGGCGGCCACAATCAGGCCGAGCACGACGAGCAGCGCGTGCAGCAGCCCGATCTGCTCGCCGAGGAAACCGATGACAGGCGGCCCGACCAGAAACGCCAGGTAGCCGATGGTGGCCACCGCGCTCACGCGGGCCGCCGCGGTCTTGGGGTCGTCCGCTGCGGCAGACATGCCGGTGGGGAACCCGAGCGCCGCACCGAGCCCCCACAGAACGACGCCGCCGACCGCCACCCACGGGTTCGGCACGAAGATCACGGCAGACAGTCCCACAATGGCGAGAACAGCGGATGCCTGCAGCACCGGTACGCGACCGAACCGGTCGAGCAGGCGCACGCCCCCCAGTCGCCCCACCGTCATGGCCGTCACGAACACCCCGAAGACGACGGCGCCGGTGGGCTTGTCGACCCCGTGTCCCTCCACCATGGTGAGCGACAGCCAGTCGTTCGCTGAGCCCTCCGCGAAGGCCATGCCCAGCACGATCACGCCGATCAGCAGGGTGCGCGGGTCGCGCCAGATGCCCAGGCGCTGCCGCCAGGTGGTGCTGTGGTCGTCATCCGGTGCATCCGCCTGCATGATGCGCTCAGAGCGGGTGGCGCGCACGCCCAACAGTCCGATGATGAGCATCAGGGTGGAGACGATGGCCGCCTGCACGACGATGGGCACTGCCACCAGTTCGGCGAGGGCTCCAATCCCGGCACCGATCATGGTTCCGAAGCTGAAGAACGCGTGGAACACCGGCATGATGGTGCGGCCGAGCACGCGCTCGTTGATCGCCCCGTTGAGGTTCATGGCGACATCGCACATGGCCATACCGCAGCCGAAGATCGTGAGCCCGGCGAACACCACCCAGTACAACTGCCCGACGCTGACCCCGAAACCGGCGACCGCGAGCCCGAGCGGCGCTGCGACCAGGCAGCTCGCCATGATCGGGCGCGACCCGAACCGGTCGATCAGGTGACTGGATGCCAGCAGGCCCGTGATCGATCCGACGGCGATGGAGAAGATGAGCACGCCGATCTGCGCCGTGTTGACGTCGAGGGCGTCTTTGACTGCGGGCATCCGAGCCATCCAGCTGGCGATGCCGACGCCGCAGATGGCGAAGACCGCGAAAACCCCGTTCCGCCAGGCCAGCACCTGGTGGCGGGTGAGGCCGGCTGGGTAGGGGGGAGTGGTCACCGATCAATCCTAGGCGGTGGCGTGGTAGCGCTCCCAAGCGTTAGCGATGGCCGACCACAATCCAGCGCGTGCCCCGGGCACGAAGGCCGAGCGTGAGTGCCCTGGCGCCCATGTAGCCGAACCCGAACGCCGCCCAGAGCCAGGCCAGGGCGGCATCGGGCCGTGACGCCTCGAGCCAGACGAGCAGCGGCAGGTACATCGCCAGATTCACGAGACCGGTCACGGCGAGGTAGCGGGCGTCGCCTGCGCCGATCAGCACGCCGTCGAGCACGAACACGTACCCGGCGAGGGGGATGCCCGCGGCCATGATGTAGAGCGTCAGCGTGACGGCATCGCGCACGTGGTCTTCAGAGGTGAATACGGGCCCGGCAAACGGCGCGATGAGCGCGACCACGACACCGAGGGTCAGGCCGAAGACGAGTCCGTGCTGAACTAGGCGACGCGTGATCGCGCTCACACGGTCGACGGCGGATGCGCCGAGCCCGTGGCCGATGAGCGCCTGGCCCGCGATGGCGAGGGCATCGAGGATGAAGGCGAGGGTGGAGAAGATGGTCATGGCGATCTGCAGTGCCGCGAGCTCTGTGACACCGAAGTCGGTCGCAACGAACACCGTGGCCAGCATCGCCGCCCGCAGGCTCGCCGTGCGCAGCAGCAGCCACAACCCGTTGCCTGCCGCAGAACCGACACCGCGCAGCCCCGGCCGGAGAGTTGCCCCGGTCGCCCTCGCGGCGCGCAC
>Ga0180215_1005439_pt1 | contig 10888 bp, 18 predicted proteins | sample eDN3rd37CBELigBY_FD_128871 | JGI IMG/M metagenome (GOLD analysis project Ga0180215, IMG submission 128871) | Enriched backyard soil microbial communities from Emeryville, California, USA - eDNA 3rd pass 37_C BE-Lig BY (version 2) (version 2) | ecosystem: Environmental > Terrestrial > Soil >...
CAGAGCCGCATGGATCCTGGGCTGTGTTTGTTATTGATCATTCTGGATGGGCTGCTTTCATTCCAAGGCTGCGGCAGCGCTGGTGGGGACTGTCAGCGGTACAAAACCGTTTGTTGGCACTGTGGACAAGCAACCATGAACTCGACCGGCTTGGTCAGTGCGTGAATTCACAACTCTGGAAGGTCGGCCGTGCACCTCGCGGTGCGGAACAGCCAGCTCGGTTTCGTCGGAGCGCTGCGCGTCGTACAGGACGGCGTACTGGTCTGACACCGGCAGCGGCATGCGGAACCGGCATGTCTGCTGACCCCGCTTGACGCGTTTGGCCGCCTTCTTGAGGCCGTAACCTTGCGAGTACGGGCCGTTTTTGGTGGACTGTGTTGACGAGCTGCTTATAATCCAGCTTGGCGCCGACCTCGGCGTCGCGCTCCGGCGTCCGCGTCGGTGGCGCATCGTCGGCCGGCTCGACGTCAGTGTAGGTCCGCCCCACCACCTCGGTACAGTGCAGGCGGCTGAAAAAGTGATGATCTCCATCTCGAGCTCGCCATTGAGCAGATGGGCCGTCCGGTTGGATGGGCTGCTCGCGCATCCAAAGCAGGCCGTGCGTGTTGGCCGGTGCCACGATGCGGGACCAGTGACGCTGATGTTGCGGGCGGAGTAGGTCGCGAAGAATGGATATTGCGCGGTATTTGTTGAACGTTAAACGCTGAATCCAGTCTTGTTTGTTCTCGTCAGTTGTCTAGAGTTAACTCAGGTTCGGTGAATTCTGGTGCTTGCGAGCTGCCGCTACACGGCATGTATGGTTACATACTGTAGCAATTTATTTACAATGCATCTAAATGCTCTACTTGGCACCAGTAATGCGATGCCAGATCCCGGGCTTTTTCGTTGTCGGTGCGGACGACGATAGCGTGGAGGCAGTGATGGCGCGCTCGCGGGTTGGCGGTACGAGCGCGTCGACCGCTACGGCGGCCTGGATCGGAATCGGCCACGCAGTCCCGCCCAGCGCCGTGTTCGGGCGCGGCGGGGCCGCGCTCTCGTCCAGGGGTCTTGTGTCGGCATAGGGCAGGAAGACCGGCGGGCCGCGTGGGGGCTTGTCCGTGGTGAGCCGCAGCGACTCGACGCGCGTCGGCAGCGCGGCCATCGGGTCTGCACCGCGGACGCGTCTGGGCACCGGCGGCGGTGGTCCCGGCGACGTCGGTTCTAGCCAGTCGGCGGGCGGCCCCAGCCGCGGCGACGACCGTGGTGCCAATGAGAGCGGCGGGGCGGACGCACACGCACTCGGGCCGGCGTCTAGCGCGGCCCAGTCCACTGCACGCATCGCGGCGTGCTGCCGCAGTTTGGCCACGGTCTGCAGGCGCGAGGCGACGGGCGCGCACAGCCGGTGAAGCAGGTCGCCCATGCTGTCGCTAACGATGGGCGCCGCCGGCAGGCGGAACATGCGCCGGTGGTCGCGCAGCAGCGCGTACGTCTTCATGACTGACGGTGTCTGGAATGGCGTGAAGCCGAACAGCAGCTCATAGCCGAGGATCCCAAGCGACCACCAGTCGCATGCCACGGTGTACGGCCGGTTGTGTTGCACGGCCGTCAGGACTTCCGGCGCCATGTACTGCGGCGTGCCGACCGACACAATCGACGTGACCGTGCCATCGGAGCCGATGGGCGCGACAAAGCCAAAGTCGCACAGCCGCAGGTGGCCCAGCTCGTCGATCAAAAAGTTTTCGGGCTTGATGTCTCTGCGATCCAAATGGCGCAAAGTGTCGCAACGGATCAGGGGCTATTGAGCGCACTGCAGATCGGCCACTGCGCTTGTTGGCGCATCCCTACCGATGCGCAAAGCCGTTGCGGTGGACCGCGTCAATGGCAAGCGCGGCTTGCGCAATGAGCAAGGCAACGGTGTCCTCATCGCATTCATATGCCTCCATGAGCGCCATCAGGTTCCCGCCCGGGCAGTAGTCGATAGCCTGACAGAGGACCATCACGTAGTTTGCAGTGGCCGTGTGAACTACTGCTGGGTAGAGTTGCCTGCGCACCAACTTTGCTACGCACCAGGTAGAATCCGTCAGCATCTTCTGACCACGCGTGGAGGCCAATCAGACGTGGTTCGCTCGAGTGGGAACGTAGAAAGTCGCGCTCAGTCTGGTATTGCTCCTGTGGTCCAAGACGCGATGCGAAGGTAGCCATCCTGTTGTTGGTGGTCTGGCACATCTCCTATCCCTTCTTTGGCCACACTGCGCACTTCTGTGATCGGCGTCGAGTCGCGCTCAAACATCTTTAATGCCATGTCCTGCCCGCTGGCGATCTCTCGGACATGTGCCACCTACGCAAGCTGCGCAGGGTTTGTGATGGGCACAGTAACTTTAGTCACACGAGCCGCATGTTACCCAAAGAACCCCATTGCTGCAACTGACCTGGCCGAAGGCGCCGGTGCCCACGTCCTTGACGAACTCATACTTGGCCAGCCAGGTGGAGCTGCTACCGTCGGCGCGGGCGCGGAAGATGGCCGCCGCGATGACCGGCGTGCCCGGCAGCTCGCTCGTGGACGTCGTCGACGGCGACGACTGGATCCACTCGTCGCTATGGGTCGCGAACAGCGTCGGCGTCGAGCGCCGTCGGATCATCGGTGCCGCCAGGGCTTGCACGGCGCGTAACTGCACCGGGTTTAATATATGACTGGGCAATCCGGCCGTGAGCTATCACGTTGCGTCTGGCTCGTTCCTGCCGTGTACCGCACCTTGATGCGTAGCGCCGACCATCGCCGTGCAGCGCCTGGGGACACGGGCGAATGCGGCTGCGCTCGGATGAGGTTATTGGCGTACAGCACTTGGAACTGGCGATTCAGCTCGGCCACCGTAGGCCGCCGAGAAGACTGGTCGTCCTCGGTCGGCACAAACGGGGCGTCTTCTTCCGTGGCCCGCGTGGGCAGGATGCCCTGGGGTGCCACTGTGCAACGAATGCAGGCGTCACGATGGTCAGATGAGGAGCGTATTACTCAAATTGCGTGGATCCTGGCCAAACCTTGGCGATGTCGATGAAGGCGATCCATTGCGTGGCTTCACGCAGGGTGGGCGTACAGCAGACCAGACGTGTCTTACCGCTGGCGCTCTGGACCTGGAAGAGGTTGATGTGCTGGTCCGCCAACAGCGCCGCGTCCACCCTGGAAGGAGACTCGGAGGAAATATCGGAGACTGTGAGCCAACCCAGAGATATAGCGCGACTAATGCTGCGTTTACTTACTGGTTGGTGATGAGCTGGCACCAGGTTGCCAGGTTCTAACGCGCAACAGGACCACTGCCCAGTCTCGGAGAAGAACGGTAAGGCGCTGCATGCACCCATTGTATCCCATTTGCACGTCGCGTACCGCTGTCTTCCGTGGCGGTGGCAGCGGTTGGCCGTCGTTATCGTGCAGCAAATCGTCGAGCTTACTCTTGTCCGGCGCGCCCTGCAATGTGACGCGCTTGCCAAGTGCAGCCCATGCGCGGTTAGCCAGGGCAGCAATACAGTAGCGCTCATAATGCCAGGCCATGCAGTACCAAGCGCAGGGCGGGGCCGTAAAATGTCAGCACGGTGGCGGTGCCGTGGACCCAGTAGCGCGCCCAGTCGTCCGCCTGCGCTAGATCCGCTGCGATCGCCTCGGCCGACGCCGTCGCCCGCCCGGGCGGCCACGCCCGCGCGACGACGTAGCCGCTCAACGTGCGCATGACGGACAAGGGCTGGCCGAGGGTCGACAGCACGCGAGCCCGGCCAGCTTCTATAAGGCTTAGATCTTAGGCATCCGCCATGGATCAACATTCGGAGCCTGTACGGACAGTACTGGAGCTCACCCGGCCGCGAGAGCAGCAGGTCCCCCGAATACTCCGCTAGCAGGCGGTTGATACGTCTCCACAAGATACTCTGTCGCGTGCTAAGCCAGCACACATTCCCGGGCGTCCTCGGCCCCGCGACCTCTTCGTCGTTACCGGCCTTCCTCTTGCCCCCCGGTCCCCCCTTCGTGGCTTCTCGCCCACCCGTCTGTGCCGCGCCCTCTGCCTCCGCCGGCGGCACGTCGCCCGTCGCTCTCGTCGCCGTCCACCAATGAAGGCACCAGCTCGCGCCGTCCTTGCTAGCAAATGCGCACTGTGGTGACTCAGCTGCTCAGTAGTAAGGGCTGATTTAGCAGCGCTGCACTGCGAAAAGGGCGGGTGATTTGGGAGCCTGACGAGGACGAGGACGAGGACGACGCGGGGAGGGGGTGGGGACGAGGACGAGGACGACGCGCGGATGGAGAAGAGCGAGCGAGAGGAGAAGGCAAGCAGGGAACGCCAGACGGAGGGCGTAGAGGCTGGAGCATGTAGACAAGCTGCCATAGCTACCTAGACAACCGCCGGGCAGGCTGGAGTAAGATGCGGACAAGGCGAGCCGTGCACCGCGGCCAGCGGTGACGGCGACGTACGAGCGACGATGGAGCGGCATGGCAACGGCCACGAGAGCGATGGCGCCGAGGCCACCGGCAGCAGCCAGGGCGTGGATGAGGGCCGAGGCCGCCGGCTGCGCGGCCTGCAGCTCAAGCGGCGGCCCGGCCGCGCGGCGCTTAAGGCAGCGAGCCCGCCGCCGGTCGTGGTCAACCTCAGTAGAGACGACGACTGGAGCGCTTGTGCTAAGCCGGCCGACGCCACCGGGGCAGCAGCCCGTACGCCCGTGCGCGACGCGCCACCACCGTCGCTTCTGGCGTCGCAGCCGTTGCTGTCATCGCCGCCCACGCCGCGGCGGTGCTGGGTCTGCCAGGCAGACCTGATGACCATGCGGCCCGATGCCAAGAACGCCCACCTGAACCGATGCCTGGAGCGCCAGGGCGGCGAGACCGGCGCGACGGTGGTGGCGCTGCGGCCGTTGCGTGCGGGCCCGGCCTCTACGACGGCGACCGCAACGACGGCCTCTGCCAACTCTTGGGACCCCGAGGACGCCGACGGCGCTCCGTCAGAGGCGTGCCCGGTCTGCGCCCAGAGCCTCGCGGACATGCCGGCCAAGAGCCGCGAGATTCACATCAACGCGTGCCTGGACGGCGAGGCGCAGGCGGTCGCCGCCGTGGCGCGCGCGGCCGCGCAGACTGCCGCTCGCGCCGCCAACGTCGCGTGCCCGATCTGTGCGCGGTCACTTCTCTTCTCCGCTGCGGGCGCGGTGACAGCGAACGTGCTGGGGGCCGCCACCGCCCATCTCAAGGCCTGTGCAGTGCAGCACAACGTGCCGCTGCCGCACCTCGTAGAAATCGCTCACGTACGGCCTAGGTTAGCCAAAGAAAGGACCTGGCTCGCCTCACCGTAGTAGGTATTCGTTGTCGCTCTTGAATGCTTACACAGGATCTGGCTCCGGCACTGGACCGCGCGGCGGACGCGACGTCGGGCCCGACAGCCGCGGCCGCAGCGGCGGCAGCAGCAGCCGCGACTACCAGCGGGCCGGCACAGGTACCGCGCACCGCATCGATTGGCACAGCGGCGGCGGCACGGGCGGACCGGCGCAGCCGCACGAGCGGCGACCTGGCGCTGGCACTGGCGCTTTCGGCGTCGCTGTCCGAGCGGGACAGTGCGCCTGCCGACGCCCCGCGCCTAGCGGTCCAGCCCGCGCGCAAGCCCGCACGTTACCTGGGCGAAGCGCTGGCGGCGATGCGGGTCAATTTTATCGCGCCGCCGTCAGGAGCTAATTGGCGGTTGCCGCTGACGCCGAGACAGCCCCCCCCACTTAAACCTTTGGATGTGTCGCCTACGCCGACCCCAGGTGCTCAGCGCGTGGTTAGGTAAGAGTTATTGGCTCGCTCAAGCTATGATAGATGAAAGCCTACGAGGGCTGACAAGTCCGGACGCTTGCGGGACGCCGTTTCCGGCAGACGGCGATGGTACAACGGCCACCTCGAGCCCATTTTGAGCGCCAGCGACGACAATCAACAGGTGTGCCGCCATTGGTACCAATGCGGAGTATCCACGTCGTCCAGGGATGACCAAATTGTCCCACTCCGCATGCAGTTGTATCCGGGACAGAGCTGGACACGCGTGGCGGCTGTGGACGACCCGAGCTTCGTGGCGAACACCGTTGCGGCCGCCTCCACGATGCTGCACGACGTGGTCTGTTCACAGTTCTCGCGTGTGCCCGCCGGCCAACCGCCGGGCTCGCCGCGGCGGCGCAGCAACGGTGCCGGCGAAGCCACGGCGTCCCAGGCCGCTGAAGAGGCCCTTCTACTCCTGCTGCAGGACCCGGCTAACGCTGCTGCGCCGCCGAGCCCGACGACGCAATATGTGGACGATGCGGCTCCCACGCCTCCAGAAGAGGCGGACACGCCCGGAAACGAGGCGTTGTTCGTGCCAGACGCGTTGCCTCCCACACCGTCCACGGCCACGCCGACGGCGGCCTGGCTCAGCTGGCGCATCGCCACGCCTCCGTGGCCGTCGATTCCGACCGGCACTCTACCCAGCCATGCCACTTATGGTACGGACCGTCCTCGGCGGAAACACAGTCAAACGGCTTAGCCTTACACTGTCGGACTTTCCCGCATATATTTGGGTGAGAATCGACAGACCAGAGGAGCGAAGTGGCCAGACAGCTGGCGGACGAGCTGGATCGGGCGTACCGCTCGCGCGCCTGGCGGCTCTTTCAAGACTATGCCCGTCGCGTGCGTCCGAACGGTTTATTGCTACCGAGGAGCGGATCCAGTATTGACGCCCTCACGCACAATCCATCCGCGACCTAGAGACACCACAGCGCGCCGAAGTGCAGCACTGGCTGGCGGAAGCCCAGCCACCGGATGATGCGGAACTGGAGCCTACCGCTGAAGGGGAGCTGGTGGTACTGGAGACTCCCGCGAACCAACGCAACCCGCCCGGCGCGGGTGTGGGCGTGGTCGACTGGGAGGCCCCACCGCAGTCAACGCACGTCCCGAGCCAGCGTGCGACGGCGAAGCGAGCGGCGCATGCAGCAGCCCCGGCGATCGATGTAGACAGCGAAGGTGACGGCAGGGATGACACAAGCATTCCAGCGACGCCGGCGCCAATGCCGGCGTCCCAATCCGTCGAGGTGGTCCTGACCGACGCCGGCCCTGCCGACCCAGTGGCAGAGACGCCGCTGCCAGTGCTGCACTACGAGCCCGCGGACGATGCCCTGTGGTCGCTTCCGCTGGCGCCATTTGCATGGGCGACACCACTACCGCGTGCGCCCGCAAGTCCATCTGCAGCGGCCACTGGCGCGGCCACACCCACGCCGGACTCACTCACGCGTGGCGTTCTCCACTACAGCCCGACGCGGACGTCAGCTGAGAGCACGCGGCACGTGGAGCCAGCTGGCCCTGCGGAGCCACCGCCCGTCACGCCCCTCGTTGGTCCCACGTGCACCGGCGAAACGCCCAACTACCGTGCGTTTGCCACCGGCAACTTGAAGGCACGCTGCGTGAAATGAACGACATGCGCGTCGAAGGGGCTGGCTGAGCGAATTGCCAAAATGCCATGCGTTAATCGGTGCAGGCTCTCGGTGCGCGGTACGGCCTCAAGTCGACGATCCCCAAGGACGCGCTGGTGCACCACTTGGAAAAGATTTGGCGGTTCGAGCACCGGCAGCTGCGGAAGACGGGCACGCCAGAGAGGACGTTGCTGGAGCTCCGCCGCCCACGAAGCATGGCAGGCGCGTCCGAATTGGGCTCCGAACCGGGCTTTGACCTGGCGTCATCCGACGTAGAACTGCCAGATCGTAACGGCGACGACGACGTCGTGCACGCGTGGGCGCCTACGCCGTCGTCGGAGGCGAGCTCGGACCACGAGAGCAGCCCGGTGCGGGCGCCCTCCAGTGCGACGCAGATGTCCAAGGGCGACGACGAATTTGATCGACTCCTACCGCCCGTACCCAGCCTGGGCGCGGCCACGCCTGCCAAACTATTACGGGGTCGACCGCCCGCGGTGCCGCTGGGTGCGATCAGTCGACCGCCACCGACGTCGGGACGGCGCGGCGGTCGAGCGCGGCGTGGCGGGCAACGCAGCAGCAGCAACAGCCAACCCCACTCGAGCGACGCCGAGTCGGAGCGCGAAGCCGCTGCGGGCGCCATGCGCGATCCGGAGGAGCTGCGGCGACAAGTGCGCACATACCTGATCTCGGACGCCGCGCTGTACACCGCGATATTGACCTATGAGGTGCGTACAATTAATCAACGATTGTTGACTTGGGCGACCGCTTATTGGTTCGTTTTCAAACTGGAGCGTTCGCATTGCAGCCACTGGACTTTTATGCGGTGTCGGCCTCGCTGCGGGCGGCTGGCATTCGCATGCCGCAGTCTCAACTGGCATCGTACCTGGACCAGCTCGTGCGCTCCTGGTGCGCTAGCGCATCACGCTTTTGTAGCTGATGACCTAACGGACCTGCGCCTGAGGTGTTCAACTTTGCGCTGCATAGGGCATCCTCTACGTCGCGCATCGCAAGGGCCAGGACCGGTCGCGACAACCCCGAGCACGCCGCGCCCCTGGGTCGGTGATATCTTAAGTGTACAGATCGGAGAGCTCTTGTATAGATATGGATCATGCTCAATCGCGCTTCTGAGAATACACGATATCGATCAGGGAAAAAAATTGTGGACTGCTAATCGCTCGGTTGTGCAGTGAAAGAGTAGGCGGGAGCGCCGCCGGAAGATGCGGCGCCGTAGGTGTACGCCTCCGCGGACAGCGGCTGGTATTCTTGCGGCTGCGATGCCTTAAGCGAGCTTACGTCTGCAGCAACGTCACGCTTGCGGCAGTGGAGGTAAGTGAAGAACAATCCTGCAATCACGCAGGCGCTCACGAGGACGACCACGACGATGAGCAGGGCCAGCGTGAGCGGACCCATCTCGGCCATGTCCTCGGCGCTGGGCGGGTCGGTAGGCGCCGGGTTAGCCGTGGACGTTGGCGACGGCGTGACGCCTTCGAGGTTGAATAGCGCCAGGGTTATCTTTGGCCCATCCGTACCAAGCCCCAGTGTCTTCCAGCCGGTGCTGCTCGTCCATTGGGCCGAAAAGTTGGCCGGAAAGTCGCCCGCTTCATAGATGAACCCGGCGGCGACGAGGGAACCTTGATAGTCCCTCATTGCGGTCACCACGTTTGCGCTACTCGTAGAACCGGCCACGCCGCCGCCCACCGATCGCCAACTGAATCCGTCCCAGCGGGCAATGTTGCGCGCCGCTACGTACTTGTCCGCAGTGGAAAAGTAACCTCCAGCAATGAGCTCATTGTTGTACACGGTCAAGACCCACACATTGGTGTAGTGAAGAAAGCCAGTCAGCCCTTCGCCCAGCGTGCTCCAGCTGGTACCAGACCACTGGGCGATGTTGTTGGCCGCCATACCGCCATTGACGCTTGAAAAGTAACCTCCGACAATCAGCTGGTTGCTATAGACGGTGAGGCTATTAACCATTCCGTCGACCCCGCCAGCCAGGGCTTCCCACGAGCTGCCGGACCCGTAAGCGACGATGTTCTGGGCCAGCACCGAGCCGGCCTCCGAAAAGCTGCCACCGAGAATGAGTGCATTGTTGTATACGCACATGGCATTAATGGCCGGTTTCTCACTGCCTAAGGCAGGCCAGAAGGAAGCAATGGACAGCCACTTGGTTCCGTCCCATCTGGCAAAGTACTCCGGACCGAGTGGCATCTCAAACGATCCACCGGCAAACAAAGCATTATTAAACGTCGCGAACGTGTAAATAGTATCGGTATTCATAGAGGAGCTGGGGTTCCCCAGCTCTCCGAGCGCCCGCCAGGAGCTTCCATCATACGCCGCCACGTTGGTCGCGTTGACGCTGCCCACAAAGTCGAACGTCCCACCGACAATGAGCTCGCTGTTATGGACGTGCAAGGCCCGCACCGCGCCTGCGCTGCCTGAAAGGGAGACGCCGGTCCCCAGCGGATGCCACGCCACTCCGTCCCAGTAGGCAAGGCTGCTGGCGCTGTCCCCGCCGGCCGCCGTAAAAAAGCCGCCCGCGACCAGGACCTCCAGCGCCTCGGCCAGGGACGCGGCGGCGAGCAACGCGGCCAGCGCGATCGCTTGTGCGGCTACCCACGGGAAGAGGCGTCGCCGCTCCATCTTGTGGCCATACTCTGTATTAGGCTGGATATCCAACTTGCCCGTGCCAAGCTCAGGAAGGCGATTTGCAAGGCGAGGTGCTACTAAGGCTGGCCAACCACCGCCTTCACGGTCCACCGAGCTTTCCAGCAACTTGGTTCGGTTACGGTGCAGTCGCGTCAGCCGCGCTAGCGCAGGTCCACGTCCAGCGTAGGTCTACGCGCACGCCCAAGGTCCAGCGCGCGTGTGCCGCAGCTCACCGTCTGGTACTCACTCCTTCGCTGCAAATGCGACTCGGCTGGTGTCAAACGCCGTTTGAATTGGGACAAATGACGGCAGAATAACGGCAGAACGGCAGAAACATGGCAGAAGTGCGGCAGAATAGCGGCCCGGCAGAACAGAATCGCAGATAGTGGCAGAATTGACGATTATATGATAGGATACTAGATGGCAGGGTTGAGGAAAGGTGAATCGCGGCAGAACAGCGGCAGAAGCGCGCCAATTTTTCTGTGGTGTCAAGTGACCGACCGCCACTGTTTCGACGCTGACTCAGGAACCGCCGGCGGCCGTTTAAGCGACTACGCCGCTGCCTCGCCTCGCCTGCGCCCGCGTCGGCGCCAGTTGCTCTGCGAGATCGGTGTCTACTAAGTGGTCGTGTTGCGCATCTGCCTTTCTTACTTGGTTCGCGCTCGCAATCCACGCATCTGGGGCCGCCCGGGGCTTTTGTTTGTGCGGGGCCGAGATCTACAACACTCTACAACGTCTGCCGGAGTCCAATTCCGGGAAAGGTCGCAGCCATGGTGCGGCGTGGCTGGGTCGTGGTGTTGCTCGCCGCCGCCGTGGCGGTGGCAGC
>Ga0180215_1005440_pt1 | contig 10888 bp, 9 predicted proteins | sample eDN3rd37CBELigBY_FD_128871 | JGI IMG/M metagenome (GOLD analysis project Ga0180215, IMG submission 128871) | Enriched backyard soil microbial communities from Emeryville, California, USA - eDNA 3rd pass 37_C BE-Lig BY (version 2) (version 2) | ecosystem: Environmental > Terrestrial > Soil >...
GGCGGTTCGCCCACGGCCTTGGAGCGGAAGACCGTCTCTTCACGGTTCGGCGCGTTCCGAAGAATGCGGGCGTTGAAGACGGCCGGCACGTCACGGCTGCCAGGAATCTTGTAGGTCGACGGCCCGTGCGTGCGCAGGCGGCCCTTGTCGTCCCAGACCAGTTCCTCGGTGGTGAGCCAGCCCATGCCCTGCACGAACGCGCCTTCGATCTGGCCGAGATCGATCGCAGGATTCAGCGATTCGCCGCAATCCTGCAGGAGCTCTGCGCGCAGCACGCGCATCTCGCCGGTCAGCGTGTCGATGGCGACTTCGGCGGCGGCAACGCCATAGGTGAAATAAAAGAAGGGCCGCCCGCTGCCGGTGGTGAAATCCCAGTGGATTTTCGGGGTGCGATAGAAACCGGTCGCCGACAGCGACACGCGCTTCTCCCATGACAGCGCCGCAAGCTCGGCAAAGGACATCGAGCGGTTGCCGGCATAGATCCGGTTCGAGGAGAACACGATCTCGCCCTTCGGCACATTGAACTGCTCGGCCGCGACCTCGGCCATGCGATCCTTGATCTGATCGGCGGCGTTCTTGGCCGCCATGCCGTTGAGATCGGAGCCGGACGAGGCCGCGGTCGGCGAGGTATTGGGCACCTTGCCGGTCGTGGTCGCCGTGATCTTGATATGATCGATGTCGATCTGGAATGTTTCGGCGACGACCTGCGCGACCTTGACGAACAGGCCCTGCCCCATCTCGGTGCCGCCATGGTTTAGCGTCACGCTGCCGTCCGTGTAGACATGCACCAGCGCGCCCGCCTGGTTCAGCGCGGGCCGGTTGAACGAGATGCCGAACTTCACCGGCATGGTGGCGAAGCCTTTCTTCACCACCGCGCTCGTTCTGTTGAATGCGATCACACCCTCGCGCCAGCCTTTCAGGTCGACCGTGCGGTCAAACTCATCGATCACCGTCTCGATGATATTGTCCTCGACCGTCATGCCGTAGGGCGTGACGTTGTCGCGAACCTGTCCATAGAAATTCCGCTGGCGGGCCTGGTCCAGCGGAATGCCCAGATGCCGCGCGATCACATCGATGATGGTCTCGATCGCGAACATGCCCTGCGGCCCGCCATAGCCGCGAAACGCCGTGTTCGAGACGGTGTTGGTCTTGCACGGCAAGCCGCGGAAGCGCAGCGCCGGCAGCCAGTAGCAGTTATCGGCATGGCACAGCGCGCGCGTCACCACCGCCGGCGTGTGATCTGCGACGTGACCACCATTCGCGGCCAGAAGCAGATCGAGCCCCTTGATCGCACCGTCGTCGTCGAACCCGACGTCGTAGCGGATATAGAACGGATGACGCTTGCCGGTCGCACGCATGTCGTCGTCGCGCGGCAGCCGCAGCTTGACCGGCTTTCGCGTCTTCCAGGCCAGCAGCGCCGCGATGCCGGCGATAATCGTCGGCTGGCTTTCCTTGCCGCCGAAACCGCCGCCCATCCGACGTACTTCCACCGTCACCGCGTTGAACGGGATGCCGAGCACATGGGCGACGCCGTGCTGAACCTCAGTCGGATGCTGGGTCGACGAGAAGACATGGACATCGCGGCCTTCGCCGGGTGTCGCCAGCGCGATCTGGCCCTCGAGATAGAAGTGATCCTGTCCGCCGCAGCGGAATTCTCCGGACAGCCTGTGCGGTGCGGATGTAAGTGCCGCGTCGATGTCGCCGCGCTGCATGGTCTGGACCGGGGCGACGTATAGCTCTTTGGCAATCGCCTCCTCGACCGACAGAACGGCCGGCAGCAGTTCGTATTCGACCTTGACCAGTCCGGCGGCCGCGCGCGCGAGGTCCAAAGTCGCCGCGGCAACCGCGGCAACGATCTGGCCCTCATGCTCGACCCGCCCGGCGGCCAGCAGCGGCTCGTCGGTTCGGATCGGGGCGATGTCGTTCTTGCCGGGAATATCGGCGGCCGTAACGACCGCGGCGACGCCCTCGGCTGCGAGCGCGGCGGACAGATCGATCGACACAATGCGCGCATGCGGATGCGGCGACAGGACCAGCGCGGTCTCGAGCGTACCCGGGACCGCGGGAATGTCATCAAGATAGAGCGCCTGGCCGTTCGTATGGCCGGCAGCCGAGTCATGCCGGACCGAGGCATGGACGCCGCCGTGGATGCGTGACAGGGGCGCGTTCATAGCTGCCACACGCCGGTTTGCGCGCCGTCCGTCGTCTCGATCTGCAAGCGCCGGATCAGGTTTGCGGCCGCGCGCCGGCGATAGGCGCCAGTGCCGCGATGATCCGTCATCGGCTGGAAGTCCCGCGCGATCAGCGCATCGACATCGCACAATGTTTCAGCGGTCCATGGCTTGCCGGTGAGCGCGGCCTCGACATGCCTCGCGCGCGCGGTCGTCGCAGCCATGCCGCCATAGGCGGCGCGCAACTCCATGACCCGGCCGGCCTCGAGCCGCAGACGATAGGCGCCGATCACGGTCGAAATGTCCTGGTCGAAGCGCTTCGACAATTTGTACGTGGTGAAACTCGCTCCATCATCGAGCAGCGGGATTTCAATTGCCGCAATGATCTCGTCGTTCTCCAGCGCGGTCTTGCGATAGCCGGTGATGAATTCATCGGCCTTCACGGCGCGGACACCGCGCGTCGAGCGCAGCATGATGGTCGCATCGAGCGCCATCAGGCAGGGGATGGTGTCGCCGATCGGCGAGGCGTTGGCGAGGTTGCCGGCGACCGTGCCGAGGTTGCGAATCTGCCGCGAACCGATGCGGCGAACCAGCGCAGCAAAAGACGGGAAATGCTTGTCCAGAAGCGGTAGCGCGCCCGTATAAGTCACGCCGCCGCCGATCGTCAGTTTGTGGGCATCGGCCGAAATCGCCTGCAATTCACGAACTCCCCGGGTCGCGATCATGACCGGAAAGGCTTCGCGTTCCTTGGAGACGCGGATGCCCAGATCGGTCCCGCCGCCCAGAACCAGGGCTTGCGGATATTTCGCCCTCGCCTCCACCAGTTCGTCGAGACTGCGCGGCGCGAGATAGAGCTGCGAACCGTGCCGATATTCGCACGCCGCCTCTTCCATCCGGTCGGCGAAGCCGCAGCCCGGCGGATCGGCGCGCATGGTCCGGCAGGCCTCCACGATCGGACGATAGCCGGTGCAGCGGCACAGGTTGCCAGCCAGCGCCTCATGGATGGTGTCCTCGTCGCGCGGCTCGCCACCACTTGCGAATGCGAACATCGCCATCGCAAATCCCGGCGTGCAGAAGCCGCATTGCGTCGCATCGGCTTCGACCAGGCTCTGCTGAACGGAATGCAGCGTACCGTCGGGTTGCGCGAGACCTTCCACAGTCATGACCGGCAGGCCGTCGACCTGCGGAACCACCACCAGGCAGGAATTGATCGCGCGCCAGGCGATACGCCCGTCGTCCTGCGGCAGGCCGACGACAACCGTGCAAGCGCCGCAATCGCCTTCGGCGCAGCCTTCCTTGGTTCCGGTCAGGCGCGCATTTTGTCGCAGATAATCCAGCAACGTCATGGTCGGAGACACGCCCGTCTCGGCTCGCCATTGACCGTTCAGCTGGAAGCGAATGCCTGACATGCTTGCATCCCTACCGCATTCTTGCAGTTTCGCAATGTCCCACCATCCTGCCCACCGGTTACGTGAACTGTTACGGGCGAAACATTCGCGCGCACCCTGCACGCTGCAAATTGACGTTACCCAACCGCGTCGCTAGGTTCCGGAAAAGGCCATCCTGAACAATCCCTTGGGAGGATAATAATGCGAAAATTGCTGTTTGGACTGGGCGCGGTCGCTGCCGCCGCGCTGTTTGCGGGCGCTGCCAATGCGCAGCAAGGCCCCATCAAGATCGGGCTGATCTTGCCCTATTCCGGCCAGTTCGCCGATGCGGCGACCCAGATGGACAACGCCATCAAGCTGTTCGTGAAGGAGAACGGCGACACCGTGGCCGGTCGCAAGATCGAGTTCATCCGCAAGGATACCGGCGGCATCGCGCCGGACGTGGCCAAGCGCCTTGCGCAGGAGCTCGTGGTGCGCGACGGCGTCGACATGCTGGCAGGCTTCGTCCTGACGCCGAATGCGATGGCGGCCGGCGACGTCTCCGATCAGGCCAAGAAGTTCATGGTCGTGATGAACGCCGCGACCTCGATCATCACCACCAAGTCGCCCTACATGGTGCGCACCTCGCTCACCACGCCGCAGCTCAACCAGGCGCTCGGTGAATGGGCGGCGAAGAAGGGCGGCGTGAAGAAGGTCTACACCATGGTCTCGGACTATGGCCCGGGCCTCGATGCCGGCTCCGCTTTCATCACCGGCTTCAAGGAGGCCGGTGGCGAGATTGTCGGCGAGGTCAAGATGCCGGTTGCCAACCCCGACTTCTCGGCCTTCGTGCAGCGCGCCAAGGATCTCAACCCCGAAGGCATCTATATCTTCGTGCCGGGCGGCGCACAGCCGGGCGCACTGGGCAAGGCGCTTGCCGAACGCGGCATCGACGCGCGCAAGACCAAGGTCATGGGCCAGCTGGAAATCGCCGACGAGAATGCAATCAAGGCGATGGGCGATGCCGCTCTCGGCATCATCACGGCGAGCCACTATGACCACGCGCACAAGTCGGCCAAGAACGACGCCTTCGTGAAGGCCTATAACGCCGCCTACAACCGCAATCCCGACTTCTTCTCGATCGGCGGCTGGGACGGCATGCAGCTGATCTACGACGTCCTGAAGAAGACCGGCGGCAAGACCGACGCGCAGACGATGGTCGATGCTGCCAAGGGCATGGCCTGGGAAAGCCCGCGCGGCCCGATCTCGATCGATCCGGAAACCCGCGACATCATTCAGACCGTCTATATCCGTCGCGTTGAAAAGGTGAACGGCAAGATCGAGAACGCCGAGATCGACAAGGTCGAGAAGGTGAAGGACCCCGTCAAGGAGCGGATGAAGAAGAAATAAGTCCGATTGTCCTGAAACTCCCGACGCCCGGAGCCTACCGCTCCGGGCGTTGGCTTGCAGGGGTTGTGGCTTTCACGGCGTTTCATTTGCGGGGGCGTTGACTTTTTTCGTTACCTCCTCCTGAAAGGAGGACGGCACTCTGCAATGCCAAGCACAACAAAATCGGGTGAGGGTCACGGTTTCGAACCCCTCACCAACCTTCCCTCAAGGGGAAGGGAATAACGGACGGTGGGGATACGACTTTGGGGCCTATCATCGGCGTTCTGTTCGACGGTTTCGCCTACGGCATGCTGCTGTTCCTGCTGTCGGTCGGGCTGTCGGTCACGCTCGGCATGATGAATTTCGTCAATCTCGCGCATTGCGCCTTTGCGATGCTCGGCGGCTATGTGACCGTGACGCTGGTCAATACGTTCGGCTGGCCGTTTCTCGCAACCCTGCCGATGGCCTTCCTGGCGGCGGCCGTTGTCAGCGTCGCGCTCGAGCGGACATTGTACCGCCGGCTCTATCGCGCCAGCGAACTCGACCAGGTGCTGCTCACCATCGGCCTCGCCTTCATGGCGATCGCGAGCGCGGCCTACATCTTCGGCACTGTCCTGCAGCCGGCGGCGACGCCCGCCTTTCTGCGCGGCTCGGTGGTCTGGTTCGGCATCAATTTCGCCGTCTACCGGCTGTTCCTGGTCGCCGTCGGACTCGCGGTCATGCTGCTGCTGGTGCTGATGCTGGAATATACGCGGTTCGGCCAGCAGGTGCGCGCCGCGGTCGACAACCAGCGCATGGCGCGGGGCCTTGGCATCAATGTCGACAGCACTTTCGCCGTGGCATTTGCGCTCGGCTCCGGACTCGCCGGGCTTGGCGGCGCGCTGGCGATCGAGATCGTCGGGCTCGATCCCAATTTCGCGCTCCATTATCTCATCTATGTGCTGATCGTGGTTTCGGTCGGCGGCCTCGGCTCAATCTGGGGTTCGTTCGTCGCCGCGGTCCTGATCGGCGTCAGTGACATCGCCGGCAAATATTACGTGCCCCAGGTCGGCGCCTTCCTGATCTATCTGGTGATGATCGTGCTCTTGATGTGGCGGCCGCAAGGCCTGTTCGGCAAGCGGTGAGCCAATGAGCGCACCGTCCCTGACCCCTCACAGCTATCTGCGCGCCCAGGTCCGCTGGCACCCGCTGGAATATCTGTTCTGGCTCGCCACCATCCTGCCGTTCTTCCTGTTCCCGAACTACCTGTCGCTCGCCAGCCAGATCGCCATCACCGCCCTGTTCGCGCTCTCGCTCGATCTCATTCTCGGCTATGCCGGCATCGTGTCGCTCGGACACGCGGCGTTCTTCGGGGTCGGGGCCTATACCGCGGGGATCATCTCGAAATACGGCTATGGCGATCCGATCCTCGGCCTGTTCGTCGCAGCCGTGCTGACCGGCATTTTCGGTTTCGCGACCAGCTTCATTATCGCGCGATTCAAGCATCTTGCGCTGATCATGATCACGCTGGGCCTCGGCTTGCTGGTCCATGAACTCGCCAATGCCGCACACTGGCTGACCGGCGGTGCCGACGGCCTGCAAGGCATCCGCATCGGCAAACTGCTCGGCACGTTCGAGTTCGACCTGTGGGGCTATACCGCCTATATCTATTCGCTGGTCGTGCTGTTCCTGGTCTTTCTCATGGTCCGCCGGCTGACCAACTCCCCGTTCGGCTTGGCGCTGCGCGGCATCCGGGAGAATTCGGTGCGCATGCCGGCGATCGGCGCACCGTCGGAAGCCCATCTGCGCAAGGTCTACACCATGTCCGCGGCCATCGCCGGAATCGCCGGTGCGCTGCTGGCGCAGACCACCTCCACCGTGTCGCTCGGCGTCATCGACTTCCAGCGCTCGGCCGACGTTCTGGTGATGCTGGTGCTCGGTGGCGCCGGCATGCTCTATGGCGGGTTGATCGGCGCGATCATTTTCCTGGTCGCCCGCGACCAGTTTTCCGGCATCAATCCGCAATACTGGTATTTCTGGATCGGGCTGCTGCTGGTCGCCGTCGTGATGCTCTTGCCGAACGGCATCCTCGGCGGCTTGTCGCAACTCTATCGCATGCTGACGGGGCGGCGCAGCTCATGACCGCACCGGCGCTCTCCACCCGCAACATCAACAAGAGCTTCGGCCAGCTTCAGGTCGCACGCGATATTTCGATCGCGATCCCGAAGGGCGAACGCTACGCGCTGATCGGCCCGAACGGGGCTGGCAAGACCACGTTGATCAACCTGATGACCGGCATGATCCGGCCGGATTCCGGGGATATCCTGCTGGGTAACGAGGTCATCACAGCGCTGCATCCAGACGCACGCGTCAAACGCGGCCTTGTCCGGACCTTCCAGATCAACACGCTGTTTCCCAACCTGACGGCGCTCGAAGCGGTCACGCTGGCGATCTGCGAGCGCACGGGCGATTCCGGCACCTGGTGGAAGGCGCTGCCGTCCTATCGCGACAATGCCGACGAGGCCTATGCGATCCTGAAGTCGCTGCGGCTTGGCGAACACGCCTACCGGACCACGCGCGAACTCGCCTACGGCCAGCAGCGCCTGCTGGAAATCGCGCTGGCGCTCGCGACCCGGCCCCAGGTGCTGCTGCTCGACGAGCCGGCGGCCGGCGTGCCGCCGGAGGAAAGCTCCGAGCTATTTTCCGTGATCGCCGATCTGTCGCAGGACATCACGGTGCTGTTCATCGAGCACGACATGAACGTGGTGTTCCGCTTCGCCAGCCGCATCATCGTGATGGTGGGCGGCGCGATCCTGCTCGAAGGCACGCCGAAGGAGATTTCCTCCGATCCACGCGTGCGCGAAGTCTATCTCGGCGGAGCGCATCATCATGGCTGACGCGTTGCTCTCGCTCAAAGGCGTGCGCGCCGGCTATGGCGACGCGGTGGTGCTGAACGACGTGTCGTTCGACCTTGCCGACAAGGGGAGCCTTGCGGTGCTGGGGCGCAATGGCGTCGGCAAGTCGACGCTGCTCCTGACCATCATGGGTTTTACGCGCATGACGCGCGGCTCGATCCACTGGCACGGCGAAGACATCACCCGCATGGCCCCGCACCGGCGCGCACGCGCCGGCATCGGCTGGGTGGCCCAGGAGCGCGAGATTTTCCCCTCTCTGACGGTCGCGGAAAATCTGACCGTCACGGCCCGGCCGGGGCACTGGACCGCCGAGCGCATCTACAAGCTGTTGCCGCGGCTGCAGGAGCGGCGCGGCAACAAGGGCAACCAGCTTTCCGGCGGCGAGCAGCAGATGCTGGCCCTGGCGCGTGCGCTGATGACCAATCCCTCGCTGCTCCTGCTCGACGAGCCATTCGAGGGACTTGCGCCGATTATCGTCGAGGAACTGACCGCCGCGATCCGCAAGATGCTGGCCGAGCAGGGGACCGCCTTCATCCTGGTGGAGCAGCATGCCGAGATCGCGTTGTCGCTGACCGAGAACGCGATCGTGCTGGAGCGCGGCGAGGTGGTGCACCGCGCCCCATCCGCCAAACTGATCAAGGATAATGAGACGCTGGAGCGCCTGATCGGACTGAAGGTGGCGTCGTAGCGGCGCCCGCGATCTGAGGCGCCCTTTCTGATCCCTCCCCCATAAGCGGGGGAGGGATAAGCACCGCATGTGCGGCGCCCGGTTACATCACGCTGACGGTCGCTTCCTCATAGCGCTTCTTGCCGAGATCGCCGCCCTCAAAGATGTCGCGCTCCGCGATCCAGTCGCGCGACACGTTGAAGGTTTCCTCGGTGTAGGGCTCGAACACGAGACGCTCGCCCGGACCCCAGCGGCGCGTATCCATGACCTCGTGCCAGCGCTTGGGAAACTCGTTCTTGTAATAATGCGTGTAGAGTTCCGGACGCAGATCGAGGTCGCGCTGCGCACGCTTGAGCGCAGTGAAGTATTTGCGCAGGTCCTCGGGATCGGGGTCGCCGTGGATCATGGTGGCGATCATGAAAGTGTTGTCCAACACCTTGCGGAAGCCGAGCTGCTCGGCGAGGTAATACGGCCCCGAGAACAGGGTCGCCGCCGGGATCTTGCCGTCGAGCAGGAGCTCCATGCGCTTGAACAGCATGCCGTCATTGAAGGACAGCTTGATCTGGTCCTTCGGCATGTAGCTTTCCAGCGCCTGGATCGAGGCGTAGTGCGAGCCGGACTGGAAGCCGACCGAGATCGGCACGCCGGCGAGATCGGCCGGCGTCTTGATCGGCGAGTCGGGCGCGACGAAAATGCCGGACGGCGCCACCGAATAGACATCGCGGTTCAGCCGTCCGTGGCCGGACGCCGCTGCGACGTTCACGGTCCAGTGGCAGGCGCAGCTCACGTCGGACTTGCGGCCTTCCTCGAACGACTGATAGGCGCCGACCTTGTTGCCCTTGTCATGAATCTTGCCGTCGGTGGATTGCACCATCTCGCGGAAGATGTAGTCGAGCCCTTCATCCTTGAAGTAGCCCTTCTCCTCCGCGATCCATTCCTGCAGGCGGAAATGCGGTTCGATGATGAATTTGTGGTTCGTGGCCATGTTCAGTCTCCCTTTGCGCTTGGTTGTGTTTGCTTCGGTACCTCCTCCCCGAACAAACGGATCGAACGAAGAGGCAAGTTCGTAATTTCATTTCATGACGCTCAGCAGCAGCCCTCCGCGTGGTCGCGCTCCGAAACGCGGCGCGCGCGGATCATCTTGACGTGATCGTCCATCAGCTTTCGCGCGCCGGCCGCATCGCGCATCGCGATCAATGCCGTGAGTTCCTGATGCACGGCGAGCACACGCCGCGACACCTCCGGCGTCAGCGTGCGGTTATGCGATGGCCATGAGATATGATTCAGCGAGATGAATTGCACCACCAGCACGCGGTTATGCGATGCCTCGGTGATCGCCAGATGAAAGTCGCGGCACGAACGGGTATAGGCATCGCCGTCGTCAATGACCGCTTCCGCCTCGTCGAGCAGCCGGCGCAACCGCGCGTGATCGGCGGGCGTCGCATGCTCCGCGGCAAGCTCGGCCGCTAGCGTCTCGATCGCGCGCTGCGCGTCCATCACCTCCGCGGCGCTGACGCCGGTGAGATCGAGTTGCACCGCGAGCGCTTCGGCAAACAGCCGCGGATTGCCGTGCGCCACCCGCGCACCGCCGCCCTTGCCCATGCGGATTTCGGCGATGCCAAGCGCCTGCAGCGTGCGCAATGCGTCACGCGCCACGATCCGGCTCACCCCATAGCGGGCGGCGAGGTCTTTCTCGGTGCCGATGGGCTCGCCGGACTTAAGCCGCCTCTCGGTGAGCGCATCGCGGACGTCCGCGACGATCTGCGCCGAGAGCGAGCCGGATCGACCGGCAACAAACGGCTCGCCGGTGCGGGCGATGAGCTTGGCTTGTGTATTCACGGCTGCTTGCAGCCTCCGCTTTCCTAGGCGGGGGAGAGCCTAACCAGATTTTGTAAGATCGTAAAGATATTATCTTTTGGAACTGGTTGTTTCTGGAGAAGTTATTGTCCATATTCCTTTCAGGAGAAAGAAATGCCTGTGCAACCCGCACGCAAACCGGAGACCGATCCGCAAGCCGCCGTCATCACCAAGGCTGCCACCCGAGCCGCCGAGCGCCTTGGCGTGAAGAACAACGCGCTGGGCCGCATCGTCGGGTTGTCGGAGCCGACCGTCTCCCGCATGCGCAAGGGTCAGTTCGTCATCGACCCGAAACAGAAGTCCTACGAACTCGCGCTGCTGTTCATTCGTCTCTATCGCGCACTGGACGCGATGGTCGGCGGCGACGATGCGGTCGCGGCGAAATGGCTCGTCAACACCAATACCGCACTCAATGGCGTACCGCTGGATATGATCCAGACCGTCAGCGGCCTGATCAATGTCATCGCCTATCTCGACAGCCGCCGAGCTCGCGTCTAGCGCGCGGCCTGCGTCAGGCCGATGCTGGCGCGTGGTCGAGGCCCA
>Ga0180215_1005444_pt1 | contig 10884 bp, 11 predicted proteins | sample eDN3rd37CBELigBY_FD_128871 | JGI IMG/M metagenome (GOLD analysis project Ga0180215, IMG submission 128871) | Enriched backyard soil microbial communities from Emeryville, California, USA - eDNA 3rd pass 37_C BE-Lig BY (version 2) (version 2) | ecosystem: Environmental > Terrestrial > Soil >...
CCTCTTGGATTTTATTAATTAGATCATTATTATAATCCATCATGCTCATCTCGGTAATTTCAATCTCTAGATGCTTGGGATTCACATTCGTTTCTTCAAGAATTTCAACTAGCCTTGCAACGAATTTTGGTTCCTTGAAATGTAAAGGGGAAATATTAACGGCAACTCTTAGATTGAATTCGAACTGCTTTTCCCAGTCTTTAATTTGCAGTGCAGTCGTTTTAAGAACCCATTCGCCAATGTCATTGATGAGGCCACAATCTTCTGCAAATGGAATAAATTCATTTGGTGGAATTTGCCCTAGCTCTTCATCACTCCAACGAAGAAGTGCCTCCATCCCGATTAGTTCTTCCGATTGCACATCCATTTTCGGTTGATAATGTATTTCTAGAAGGTCTTCTTTAATAGCATTTCGCAGCTTGGATTCGAAAATAAGGACATGGTCATTTTTTCCCTGCATGATATTAGTGAAAATCTCGTATTGATTTCCTTTTCTATTTTTTGCTGCATACATGGCCAAGTCAGCATTAACGAGTAAATTATCTACGTCTGTACCATGCTGAGGGTAGATACTAATTCCAATACTAATAGTTGAGTAGAATTCATGGGAGTTTAAAAAATATGGTTTTTCAAATATTTTCATTAGCTTTTTTGCCATTTCGGAAAGCAGGGTTATATCTTCAAGTATGTAAACAAATTCATCTCCATTTAAACGGTAAAAGGAGTTGCCGGTAAGATCAATGGACCTGAATCGATCTGCTACTTCTACTAAAAATAAGTCCCCGACATTATGGCCAAGAGCGTCATTTATATGGCGGAAACGGTTAATATCAATAAAGAACAGGGCGAACTTAGATTCTTTTTCTTTGCTTTGTATAATTAGTTGACTCAATTTTTGAGCCAGGCACCTACGATTGGGCAACCCTGTTAATACATCGTGATTAGCAAAATGTGTAATCATTTGAATATTTTTTTGTTCTGTTATATCAGTACGAATCGAAATATACTGATACGGCTTTCCCTTTTGATTTAAAAAAGGAACGATTGTTGTTTGTACCCAGTAAAGTGTACCATCCTTTGCACGATTGCATATTTCGCCATTCCAAGTTTGACCGCTGCCAATTGTTTTCCACATTGTCTTAAAAAAATCTTTTGTATGAAATTTAGAATTTAATATACGGTGATTTTGACCAATTAATTCTTCACGACTATATTTTGAAATTTCGCAAAATCGATCATTCACAGCTGTTATATTTCCATTTGGATCGGTCACAGCCAGGATGACAGCTTCATCAACTGCTGCCTTAATATCTTTTAATTCTTCATATGTATGCTCCATGAGTGAGGTTTCCGTTAACTGATTCTGATTATTTATCATGAAGTCCCTCCGTTGCAAATTGACTGAAATATCATAAAATAATTTATTTTTAAGTATTATAGAATTATTATACATTTAAAAACAATAGGATAATAGAGTAAATGTCGAAAAATGTATATAAATTGTTACAAATTATATGGTAGCGTTTAGTAAAATAGTCTCGTTTTTGAACTATTTAAAAACAACCTCACCTGAAATGCCTTCAAGTAAGGTTGTTATAGGGCGTTTTCTAAATCCGCATCAATTACCAAAATCAAGTCCCCTTTTTAATACGGCTCTCTCATTATAAGCATCCAATTGCTGCTTGGACAAACTAAGTAAGTAAAAGGCAAAATTGATAGGTTCTAATCCATACTGCAGACACGCCTCTTTATAATAATCATAGCCAACTTGATATTCCATCATCTTACTTCCATCCTTTCATTTGTTTTGCTTGCTCGTTAAATGCATCTAGTTGTTCATGGGATAATTGCTGTACAAAAAAATAATAACTAATCGGTTCTAGTTCGAAGTCCAAGCATTTCGTTAAATAATAATCATAACCCTCACGATACATCGTCATCGTAGATCAAATCCCTCCGATTTTGTTATATAACAGTTTACATTTTATAAATTTAATATAGTACAGAATTTCCTATTCGTCAACGGAATTTTCTGAATAAATAATAATTAATTTATAATACAGCCAATTTCAGTGATTCGGATGGTATTGGTGATCTGATACGATTTTAAGGGTTTGGCTCTTGTTAAATCGCTTGAAACCAAATAAAAAACCCACGCAAACTACGTGAGTTTTGGATAACACTTTTTATGATATTAAACTTTTTACTACTTTCGACATTGTAGCCCCATCTGCTTTTCCAGTTAGAAGAGGTTTTGCAATCTTCATGGCATCCCCCATGTTCATTCCTTTAGTGATACCTGCATTAGTTAACACTGCTGAAATTTCTTCTTCCGATAATTGTTTTGGCAAGAAGCTTTTTAGTAAAGTAAGCTTTGCTTCTTCCTTTTCAATTAGGTCATCACGATTTGCTTGTTTAGCCCCATCCAATGATTGGTTTGTTTGTTTAATTTCCCGATTTACAATGGCGATTTCTTCTTCATTTGATAAGGGAGCACCTTTTTCTTTCTCGGCTGTATCTAGCGCTGATTTTAAAAGTGTCAATACCCCTTTTGCAAGAACATTCTTTTCTTTCATAGCTGTTTTTAATTGTTCAAATACTGTTTCTTTAAGCATTTTATATTCATCCTTTCATATATAACGTCTCCAGTAACACTATTTACTATATTAGAAATAAGGGAATTTCGCCAATAATAGAGAACTAAGGAAGCTTAAATAATTTATTGATAAAAAAAACAAAACTAAATCACTAAATCATTAAAATATTTATTTTTATTTATAAATTGATATTCTATAAAAAAACGTTTCCATTCTCTAAAAGAGCTTTAATTCATCAAATTATATAATAGTCTGAAAATTCTCTATTGAAATAATCTTCTAAACTAATATAATAGTCCTTACATTACATCATGATGTTATATAAATAAATGGGCATCTTAGAGAGGATTTGTTTCGTATGAAAGATTTTTTTAGTAAGCTATTAACCGGTATGAGTTTAGGGATTGTCGTTTGTTTAATTCCAAATGCTCTAGTTGGAGAAATATTAAAATTAATTATTCCGTATGCTCCATTTTTTGAAACAGTATTAAATGTTTCCGTTATCGTAATGAGTTTGCTTCCAGTTATAATTGGCGTGATGGCCGGCATTCAATTTAAATTAACACCGATCCAGACTTGCTCAGTTGGACTGGCCGCTTTTATCGGCAGTGGAGTTACATCCGTTATGGAGGATGGCTCCATTACAATGGCAGGAATCGGAACGGTTATTAATATCGGTTTAACCACTGCCCTTGCTATTTTATTTGTTCAAATTTTAGGAACAAAATTAAAAGACTGGACGTTGCTTGCAATGCCGGCTTTAACGATCTTTATTCCAGGTTTGATTGGATATTCAATCCTTCCTTATGTAAAAAACAGTTCTCTTTTAATTGGGAATGGGATTATGTATGTCACTGATCTTCAACCAGTTATAATGGGTGCACTTATTGCCATGATTTTCTCGATTCTTATTATCTCACCTATCTCGACAATCGGAGTAGCAACGGTAATTATGCTTTCTGGAATTGGCGCAGGGGCGGCAAACCTTGGAGTTTGCGCTTCAGGTGTCGGAATGTGTATTGCGAGTTTGCGTTCGAATAATTTCGGTACGGCAATTGCACATGTAGCATCAGCTAAAATCCAAATGCGCAATTTCCTTATGAAGCCGAAAATTGCTTTACCAATGATATTGACAGCAGCCATATTAGGAGGTCTAGCTGGTGTATTCCAGATAGAAGGAACGCCGTATAGTGCAGGATTTGGACTGGCTGGTTTCGTTGGCCCGCTTAAATATCTGGATATTGTAGGCTGGCAAATGGAAAGCATCATTCTCTCATTTACCCTATTTATCGGCTTACCGATCCTTTTAAATCTATTATTCATAAAACTATTTGAATCAAAACTGAAATGGGTAAAATCAGATGACTATAAAGTAAATTATGAATAAACGAATCCCCTCATCTATAAAGAAATTTTAAGATGAGGGGATTTTACTGCTCCAAAGGATACTGCCCCACAATAATTCTTAGTTAAACCGCTGTATCCGATCTTTTAACACACTTTTACGTGCATATCCATATTGAATATATAAGTTATATAAATGTTCATCATGTGTTTTTTTAACATCCGCTTCAATCCTAGTATATCTCACTACAGTTGCTGTTACTTTAAAACCAAGATTGTTTGACAAACTCTGAAAAATTCTCTCGATTGTTTTTACTGAAATTGCTTCATTTTGTTTATTTCCTAAACCTAACCAAACAAACTCCCCCTCTTTACTTGAAGGTAATAATTCTTCCGTTTCGCAGTGAAATAAATCCAGCCACTTAAGTAGTGTATCAGAGAGCAAGAGCTTTCTTATTTTGTTATTTTGAATAATTGTGATTTCGGTTTCTTTAATATGTGACCATTTTAACCCTGCAATTTCCGAAGGTTTTACGCCAATTTCAAGCATCAAATTCACAAGGCAAAAATTTCTCAAAGCAATCCATTTGTATTCATTATCTGAAGAAGATTGATATTCTTCAATCCAATATCTCGAAACTTTCTCGACTTGCTTATTTGACAAAGTCTGAATCGGTTTGTTCTCCAACCGGCTGGGTTTTAATAAGTTTTGCGGGATTTCATTTATTCTATTTCGCTGCTTTAAAAATTGCAAAAAATGATGCAAGGATGCTTTTTTGCGATTGATACTTGCTGCTGATGAATAGCTATCCGTTAAAAATTCATTATACGATTCAATGATTTTACTTATTGGATCTTCAAAAGTGTACTGGTGCTCCTTCATATAATTCAAGAATTGCCGTGTATCAATGAAGTATTGCTTAATTGTATGAGGTGATTTCTTCAAGCTTTCTAAATAAGTTTTATAATAAATCGCTAAATCAACCATTTAAGTACCTCCTTATCGACTTGGACGTGAATTTATATTTATTATAAAGTGTATTTTGGGCGAGAAATTTCTTTTTATTTATTATATAAACAGTGTCGGATAATATGCAAGTAACCCAGTCAGAAAGCTTGATGCACAAGGTTCAATTATAGCAGAGAATAATTTCTAGTAAACTCACGATATTTTACAGTTATTTAATTTGCATTTTTTCTTGAATATTCAAAATAGGATGCTTGCGAAAGTTATTGTAGTATATACTGGGGATAACAAACAAAAGGGGCTGTTTGAATGCAAGTACGTACGACAAGATTAGAGGAAGAGGATGCTAAGATTATTTATCAAGAGACCGCTGGATTAGCCATCATTACAATCCATCGACCCCATTTAAAGAATGCATTAACTGCTAATATGTGGAGCCAATTGGCAAAAATCGCATTGCTAACTCTCGATAATCCGAAAAATAAAGTGCTGCTCCTGCGAGGCTCAGGTGCTAATTTCACGGCAGGTTCCGATATTAAAGAATTCAATTCGATTTCTTTAGAGGAAGCAGAAGAGGCATTTGTTCATATGGAAAAAACCATTTCAACCATCGAAAGGTTGCCGATACCAGTCATTGGTGTTATTAATGGTCCTGCAATGGGGGCTGGACTTGAATTGGCACTTGCCTGTGATATTCGTATCGGTTCAGATAAAGCGCGCATGGGGATTCCGGTCGGGAAATTAGGAATAACGCTAAATAATAAATTTGCAAAAAGGCTAGTAGACTTGGTTGGACCATCCGCTACAAAGGATTTTGTATTTACCGGGCGCATGTATAAGGCTGAAGAAGCATACAAAGCTGGAATGTTAAACTATTTAGTTGCTGAAAAGGATTTAAATAAATTTGCAATTCGTATGGGGAAACTGGTCGCTGGTATGTCTCCTTCTTCCTTATTAGCAGTAAAACGCTCTGTCCAAGAGTGTTTGGATTCCGTGCCCGAGTTATGGAATACTTCCAGCCATTTTGTGGATCCCGAAGACTTTCCGGAAGGTGTCCGCGCATTTGTTGAAAAACGTCCACCGAAATTTTCACGCAAATAAAGATAAGTCTGCCTAGAAATACACCTTTCTAGGCAGACTCACCCAACCCGTTATTTCTTCATATAATACCTTTAATTGTAATCTCGATAGACAACGGTTCGAATTCAAAATGACGTATAAATTGTTCCGAAATTAATTGCTGTAATCCGCGCATTTTCTCCATCACATCATAATTTACAGGTGAAGCTATATAGACGGCAATATATAATATTTGTCTGTATTCTTTCATAACAAATTGAATCGATTCAATTTTCGCAATGACCCTGAATTGCGTAATAATATGTTTTACTAAATCCACATATACATTTTTGGATATCACAATTACTTGCTGGTGAAAATCAGGCTGTACAATGGTTGTCTCCCCTAGTTTCACTTTATTTTTCGAAAAGATATCAAATCCTCTTTGAATAAACCGTTTAAAAAAATTTTGTTCTACCTGTTTATATGGAATTGGCATTACGTGTTTTCCTTGTGTACTCCGGATAAATTGCGCCATTTGAATTTCTCTTTTTGAACGGATTTCATCAATATGGTGATATTGTAGAATAGGTTCTAGCTGTAAACGCTTTGCAATCTTTTTTGTCATTTTATCTGAAGTTCCGATAATCAGGATGGATTGTACCTCATACTTTTTAATGGCATCGATAACTTGCTGTTGATGCTCAACCTCTTGGAATATCGCTCGACGAACAGCCGTAATCGTATTTTTTTCAAATTTAGCTGATGTTCCTGCTATTTTCTCTCCATTTATAATTAATAATCCATCATCAATAATTGCTTCGATTTGGTTTTCGTATGCAAATTGAATTGCACTCGTACTTTTTCCAGTCCCGCTAGGCCCGCTTAAAGAATGTACAATCATCATCAAATCCACTCCAACCCGTTTTTTATAGTGTAAATCAAATTTATAAAAGATTCTATTCTTATGAAAAAGGAGCTCTACATAATAGAGTGAAGTCTTTCTAATCCTTAATGTTTCTCTATATTTTCTCTTTATTTCATTTTTTCTTAAAAATTAGCCAATTTGTGCAGGCTCTATGTTAAAATGTGATTTATATTTTTATAGAGTAGAAGGAGTGATCCATCTTGAGAGTGAATCCGTCAAAGAAAATGTCATTATTTGAACCTGCAATTTTTGCGAAGTTGAAAAGCTTTGCAAAGCAACAAGAAAAATTGCTCGGGTTTAACTTAATCGACTTAAGTTTAGGCAGTCCTGATATCCCCCCACATGATATGCTCCTTAAATCCATGTCGGAACTTAGCAGTCAGGCCTCATCCTACGGCTACACGTTAACTGGCTCGAATGAATTTTATGAAGCGGTTGCTAGATACTATTTGCGTGTAAATAAGGTTGAACTAAACCCTCAACATGAAATCGTTCAAACAATTGGCTCCCAGGAAGGGCTAGTCCACTTACCGATTGCATTTTGTGATCCAGGAGATTACGTTCTTACAACAAACCCAGGATATGTTGCCTATGCAGCCGGAATCACTTTAGCTGGCGCAACCCCTTATTACATACCACTAGATGAAGACAACGGATTTCTGCCGAAGCTTAGTGCCATCCCGGAAGAAATCGCACATAAAGCAAAATTATTCATATTAAATATGCCGGGAAATCCTGTTCCAATGGCCCCCTCTATAGAGTACTTTACAGAAGTAGTGGAATTCGCTAAGAAGTACAATATTATTGTCTTACATGATGCGGCATACTCCGAATTTTATTTTACAGGGGATTCACCGATTAGTTTTCTGGCAGCACCCGGAGCAAAAGATGTTGGATTAGAAATCAATTCCCTTTCAAAAAGCTTTAGTTTAGCAGGTGCCAGAGTCGCTTACATCGCAGGCAATGCCGAAATGATTGACATTATCAAACAATTGAAATCCAACTTGGACTTCGGAATTTTCAACCCAATACAAGCAACAGCTGCTCTTGCATTAGATCATGCGGAGGAAATCACGGCACCACTTCGCACAACATTTGCGAAACGCCATGCCATTCTTATGCAGGGGCTATTAAATCTTGGTTGGGAAGTAGCCCCTTCTAACGGAGGAATGTTTGTATGGGCGAAGTATCCTTATGAGATAGACAGTGTATCCTTTGCGTTTAAAGCCATCGAACAAACGGGTGTTCTAATGGTGCCAGGAACTGCATTTGGCTCAGAAGGTGAAGGGTTTGTTCGTTTGGCGCTGGTTCAAAACGAAAATCTACTAAGTGAAGCAGTAAGTCGCTTGAAAACTTTATCAATATAAATGTGAATAATTAAGTCTTTACTCTCCCCAAAAAAGGATGTCTCAACTATCGAGACATCCTTTTCCGATTGAATTACATATCATATTTGTTTTCGCTATCACGTTCGTATCGATTGTATCTTCTTTTTAATAGCCCGAACAAATGACTGATTAATACTTTTAATAGCGCATAAGCAGGAATACCTAATATAACACCAGCAACCCCAAATAATGACCCAAATGTTAATAAAACAAAGATAATCGTAATTGGATGGACAGAGAGCGATTTCCCCATAATATTGGGTGTAATGAACTTCCCTTCTATTAACTGTACAACCGTCCATACAACGATCAATTTTACCAGCATGATCGGTGATGTAACAATTGCTATAACAAGTGCTGGTGTAATGGCGATTACCGGTCCTAAATACGGCACAACGCTTGTAACCATCGCTAAAATTCCCAATAAGAAAGCATAATCAAGCTGGATAATTAAAAACCCAATCGTCATCATGACACCGATACAAATGGATACCAATATTTGGCCAAGTATGTACGAACTTACTTGCTTATCCATCTCTTTTAAAACTTGTCCTACTTCATTTCGTGCACGCGGCGGAAAGATTCTCAAAATGAATTTCGGTAATTTTTCACCTTCATAAAGCAAATAAAATAAGATGAATGGTACAGTAACCAGGGACAATACGATGCCAGTTAATGTGGAAACGAATCCAGTAATCCCTGTAGCAACAGTTGAAGCAATGTTCGTAATCGTGTCTCTTACAGTTGAGACCAGGTCATTAGAAACCTTGTCTAAAACTGTTTCAGACTCAAGGTCATACTTTGCAAGTAATTCATGAAATCCCGGACTATCAAAGTATGCCATCGTTTTTTCCGTGAATTGATTAAAGTACGCTGGAAAATCTTCCACTAAGTTTGTAAATTGTTCTCGTAAAAATGGATAGACAAGTAAGGAAAGCAATGTCAGGAGTGCGCCCACAATTACATAGAGTATTAAAATTACTAGGCTTCGAGGTACTTTTCCCTTTCCGCTTTTATCCGCTAATCTTACAAATGGCCGTAAAAGATAGTAGCCAATAATCGCTAAGACGCCCGGTAAAATAACAACTTCAAATAAAACTTGCAGTGGGTAAAAGATAAAATTAACTTTATTGAATACAAAAATAATGCAACCAGCCAAAAGTAATGTAATCAGTAAAAATAAGAGATTTTTCCCACCTAAAAATCGGATAAATTTTGTCTGGAAAAATGATGATCTTTCCCTTGTTAACCGATCTTCATAACCCTTTTCTCTCTCCAAAAAACCACCCCGTCAAACTATGAATTTATAATTCATTTTATTTTATCATGTATAATGTTTTTTCATAAAGTGTAACGACTACCATCCATTGGAATTTTTCTTAACAATTGGATATAAAAATTAGGAGGAAAATTATTCCTCCTCTAATTGCAAAAAGTCATGTAACTTCTGTTTATTTGTATCAAGATCAATCTCGATTACATCTCCGGCATGTCGGTAAGATTGGTAGCTGTAGCTGCCTTCAACAGGGATTGTTAGTTTTTCGATTTCTACTTTCCCGCCAACAGCTAGAGACAGCACAGTCTTAATCTCTTCAGAGGTCGTTAAATCTGTGGTGATATATCCTTGGGCAGCACCGATTAATTTAGGAAGATTATTTATATTTTTAGGTGATAATAATTCATCCTTTAATGCATCAATCACCTTTTGTTGACGTTCTACACGTCCAAAATCTCCGTCTGCATCATGTCGGAATCGTGCATAGCCCAGCAGCTCTTGTCCATTTAATTGCTGAACGCCCTTTGTTAAATTAACTCCTATAAAAGCCGACATATCTTTTTCCACGTCCATTTCAATGCCATTCGGTGCAAGTATATCGATCAGTGATTCAAAACTTTTAAAATCGATCAATGCATAATGATGTATCGGAACTTCAAACATAGAATTTAAAGTATCTTTTAACAGCTGGACACCATCTAAATAGTAGGCAGTATTTAATTTATAGGATTTATAGCCAGGTATATCAGCATAGATATCTCGCATAAACGATACAAGTTTCAAATCGTTTGTATCTTGGTTCCAAGATAGCAGCATCATTGTATCTGAACGAGATTCCTCCTCCCCCCTTGTATCCACACCGATAATTAAATAGTTTTTAACGGTTTTATGTGCTTGATCTGCAACAAATTCCTCTTTTGGCAATTTCGTTTCCTCTGCAAGACTAAGCCCCTTTTGATATTGAAAATAAGAATAAATGCCGATGCCTATCATCAGTAATAATAATAGTGTAAAAAACAGCCTTCCCTTTCGTAACTTCCGTTTTTTATATCGAGTCTCTCTCTGCTCTTCTATTTGATGTTCTTCCATATACTCTCCCCCTGACGAAAATTCAATTACGAGACGTTTGGAATCATAGAAAGGTTCATTTTTCCATTATTATACTACGGCTTTAGATAAGAAGCTTGAAAAACCCATGGATAATTTCAATAATTTGTTTCGTTATCTATATCATGGTACAATACTATTTATTTTAAGCATTGGAGGCGTAAAAATATGGAAAAAGCTACATTTGCAGGTGGATGTTTCTGGTGTATGGTAAAACC
>Ga0180215_1005445_pt1 | contig 10884 bp, 10 predicted proteins | sample eDN3rd37CBELigBY_FD_128871 | JGI IMG/M metagenome (GOLD analysis project Ga0180215, IMG submission 128871) | Enriched backyard soil microbial communities from Emeryville, California, USA - eDNA 3rd pass 37_C BE-Lig BY (version 2) (version 2) | ecosystem: Environmental > Terrestrial > Soil >...
CCGGTCACGGCGTCGCGGCAAGGATGCGATCGATTTCGGCGAGCGCCTTCTGCTTTTGTGCCTCGTCCAGGAGCGAGGCGTGGAAGCCATTGCGGACGATCGCCACAATCTCCTCGCGCCCGAGCGTGAGCGCTTCCGACACGGCGCTGTAATTACGGTTCACGTAGCCGCCGAAATAGGCCGGATCGTCCGAATTGACCGTGACCATGAGGCCACGGTCCATCATCCGCCGCAGCGGATGATGCCGCAGGTCATCGACAACGCGCAGTCGCAGGTTGGAGAGCGGACACACGGTCAGCGCCATCTTTTCCCGCGCCAGCCGCCCGACCAGCGCTGCGTCGTCCATTGCGTGATTGCCGTGATCGATCCGCATGACGCCGAGAACGTCGAGCGCATCCCAGACATAGCTGGCCGGCCCTTCTTCGCCGGCATGCGCTGTCAGAAAGAAGCCCGCATCGCGCGCGCGGGCGAAGACGCGGGCGAATTTGCCGGGCGGATTGCCGGCTTCGGAGGAGTCGAGCCCGACGCCCATGATCCTGTCCCGGAACGGCAAGGCCGCATCCAGGGTCCTCTCGGCGCTGGCCTCATCGAGATGGCGCAGGAAGCACATGATCAGGCTGGCCGAGACGCCGAGCATGCCGCGCGCATCGGCGATCGCCCGCGACAGCCCGTTGATGACCGTTTCGAAAGCAATGCCGCGGTCGGTATGGCCTTGCGGGTCGAAAAACATTTCGACATGCCGGACGTTGTCGGCCTGCGCGCGTCGCAGATAGGCGAAGGCGAGATCGTAGAAGTCCTGCTCGGTCACGAGGACCGACATGCCCTGATAGTAAAGATCAAGGAAATCCTGGAGGTTGCGGAACCGGTAGGCCTGATGGATTTCCTCCACCGAGTGATAGGGCAGGGCGATGCCGTTGCGGCGCGCCAGGGCAAACATCATCTCCGGCTCGAGACTGCCCTCGATGTGAATGTGGAGTTCGCATTTCGGCAAGCTCTTGATGAGCGCCTCGTTGGTGGCGGCCGTCATCGGTTCGCTCCTGTCTCCCGGAAATCTGGATGAAATGCCGGACAGCATCGCCAGCGTATCACGCGGGGCGATTCTGAAATCTCATCCGGGTTGGCGGGCAGGATGGCAGGACGCTGGCGCGCCCAATCGAACGAAGTTCGAACCCAAAAGAACTTGGGCAAGCCAAAGAACTTGGGCAAGCCGATGCGCAAGCATTGGCGCGCCCAAGGGGACTCGAACCCCTGTTTTCGCCGTGAAAGGGCGACGTCCTAGACCGCTAGACGATGGGCGCTGATCGGCCGACAGGCCGGGCGTTGTATAGTGAGGGTTCGGCCGCGAGGCAAGCGCCCGGCCGCGCAAAACCTTGCGGCTACCAGTGCCCGGTATTGGGCATCGACGCCCAGGGTTCCTTCGGGGGCAGCGCGTTGCCCTTCTGCAGAAGCTCGACCGATTGCCGGTCCGGGGAGCGCACGAAAGCCATCTGGCCGTCGCGCGGGGGCCGATTGATGGTGACGCCGGCTTTCATCAGCCGCTCGCAGGTGTCGTAGATATTGTCCACCTCGAAGGCGAGGTGGCCGAAATGGCGCGCCTCGCCGTAATCCTCGGTGTCCCAGTTGTAGGTCAGTTCCAGCAAGGGGGCCGGCCGGCCGGACCGCTTCGACTGCTCGACCGCAGCCTCGTCGCCCGGCGCCATCAGGAACACGAGCGTGTAGCGGCCCTTTGAATCCTCGCGGCGGAATGATTCCTTCAGGGCGAGCTTGTTACAGTAGAAATCGAGCGCGGCGTCGAGATCGCGCACCCTCAGCATGGTGTGGAGATAGCGCATGGGTCCGGTTCCCAACATTCCAGGCTCTAACGCGGCAGGGATGTATCAGGTTGCACGCTATGAGGCGAGGGTCGAGCCGTTGCGCCGCGCGCTGGCCGTGCGCATTAATACTTCGGTATGATCCGACAACGAGGCCGCGCCGCAATGATCGCTCCCGACCCAGAAACCGCGACCGCGGCGCTGCGCGCGATGATCGAAAGCGCGGAGCGCGTCGTCCCGTTCACCGGCGCCGGCATTTCCACCGAAAGCGGAATTCCTGATTTCCGTTCGCCCGGCGGGCTGTGGACCAAGACCCAGCCGATTCCGTTTGACCAGTTCCTGGCGAGCCGCGAGATGCGCGATGAGTCGTGGCGGCGACGTTTCGCAATGGAAGAATATTTCGGCATGGCGAAACCAACGCGAGGTCATCTCGCACTGGCCTCGCTCTATCGCTCGGGCAAGGCGCGCGGTGTGATCACGCAGAATATCGACAACCTGCATCAGGCCGCGGGCGTCGCGGACGACGATGTGATCGAGCTTCACGGCAATACCACTTTCGCAACCTGCCTCGATTGCGCAAAACGCTACGAATTATCCGACATCAGGGCGCGCTTTACGGCCGCCGGCGGTCACGCGCCCGATTGCGATTGCGGCGGCTATATCAAAACCGCGACGGTCTCGTTCGGACAGGCGATGCCGGAGGCCGCCATGCAGCGGGCGCACGCCTGGTCTCTGGACAGCGATCTGTTTATCGCCATCGGTTCGTCGCTCGTGGTGTGGCCGGCGGCCGGTTTTCCGCTTCAGGCGAAGAAAAACGGCGCGCGGCTTGTGATCGTCAACCGAGAACCGACCGAATTTGATTCGATTGCCGATCTTGTGATTCGCCACGATATCGGCGATGCGCTGGCGCCTCTGATTGCTTGCTGATTCGCGTCAAGCACTTTTGCACAGGCGGCAGGGTAATCATTTGCGGCCTGCATTTTCTCCTTTTACAAACACGTGCCAGTGTTACTCTCGACTTAAGAGATTCGTTTCAAGCGTCCGGAAGAGGCGCTGAGGGAAGCGGCGGCGCGGCGGTCATGGCGTCCGGCGAGATGGGGCCTAAGTTGTCCGGTGCAGGTTACGATCTGGGGCCAGATCGTCACGCAGGGGCGTCGGATGAAACCGCCGCCACCCTGGTCGAGATTTCAGGCACCATCAAATGGTTCGATGTCTCGAAAGGCTTCGGCTTCATTGTCCCCGATGACGGCTCCGCAGACGTTCTGCTGCACGTGACCTGCCTGCGTCGCGACGGTTTTCAGACAGCCTATGAAGGCGCCCGCATCGTCTGCGAGGCGCTGGCGCGCCCGAAGGGGATGCAGGCCTTCCGCATTCTCTCGATGGACGAGTCGACGGCGATCCATCCCGCACAGCTTCCGCCGGCGCGCACGCATGTCACCGTGACGCCAACCTCGGGTCTTGAGCGCGCCGTGGTCAAATGGTTCAATCGCCTGCGCGGCTTCGGCTTCCTGACCCGCGGCGAGGGGACCCCGGACATCTTCGTCCATATGGAAACTCTGCGCCGCTACGGCATGGCCGAACTGCGTCCCGGCCAGACCGTGCTGGTACGTTTCGGTCCGGGCCCGAAGGGCATGATGGCTGCCGAGGTGCAGCCCGATGGCGGAACGCACGGACCCGCCTCACATTAGGCATGATCGCCGCAGGGCAGCGTCCCGCGTGATCGGTGCGGGCAGGGCGGTAGGCGTGACGTATTCACATCTTGCATTTCGGTCGTGGTGTCGCCCGCTTGCGGCGGCTGCATTTCTGTTCGCGCTGATCGCCGCCGCGACGGCGGATGAGGCGACCCTCGAAATCGTCACCAAGGACGGGGTTCACGTCTTCAGCGTGGAAATGGCGCGCACCGATGAAGAGCGACAGAAGGGCCTGATGTTCCGCAAGGAGCTCCCGGAAGGCAAAGGCATGCTTTTCGACTTCAAGCCCGACCAGGAAGTCGGGATGTGGATGCGCAACACCTATATCCCGCTCGACATGCTGTTCATCAACGCCGATGGAACGATCCGGCGGATTGCGGAGAATACCGTACCCTTGTCGGAGAAGACCATTTCCTCCGGCGGGCCGGTGCGCGGGGTGCTGGAAGTGATCGGCGGGACCGCAAAGAAGCTCGGCATCGCGCCCGGCGACAAGGTCGCCCATCCGCTGTTTTCGGGACGGTGAGCGGGCCTGCTTTCGCCGACTTGCGGCCCAGCGCCGAAATCCCTATTCATGCGGCGACGCCGGCAGGATCGGGGCATAGCGCAGCCTGGTAGCGCATCTGCTTTGGGAGCAGAGGGTCGCAGGTTCAAATCCTGCTGCCCCGACCATCCGTTCCGCCGGCGCAGAGGGGAGAGCGGATGACCGCACGGATCTACAAGCCGGCCCGGAACGCCATGCAGTCCGGCACGGCCAAGACCAAGGACTGGGTGCTGGAATTCGAGCCCCAGGCGCCGCGCGTGGTGGAGCCCCTGATGGGCTGGACCTCCTCGACCGACATGAAGAGCCAGATCCGGCTGCGGTTCGATACCCGCGAGGAAGCGGTGGCCTATTGCGAGCGGGAAGGCATCCCCTATCAGGTGTTTGAGCCGAACGAGCCGGCGCGCCGCCCCATGGCCTATGCCGACAATTTCGCCTACCAGCGGCGCGGGCTCTGGACCCACTGACGATCTGGCTTCGGCCGCCGTATCGCCGGAGGCTTGCCTGACGCGACACGCGCGGGCGATAACCCGCCTGTTATGATCTGACCGACGATCGATTGGATACCGGGAGGCTCGCGATGGCGAAACCGCGTTTTCTCAATCCGCCGACTCTGTACAAGCCGCCCGGCTACACGCATGTGGTCGAGGTCAAGGGGCCTGGCCGTATCGTCTATCTTGCCGGCCAGCTCGGCCTTGACGTGAATGGCAAGCTGGTCGGAGAGCCGGGAGATTTTCGCGCCCAGGCGAGACAGGCCTTCGAGAATGTCGGACACGCCCTCGCGGCCATCGGCGCCGGGTTCGGCGACATCGTCAAGCTGAACAATTACCTCACGGACATGTCGCATCTGCCGATCTTGCGCGAGGTGCGCGACGCTTTCGTCAACGTGTCGGCGCCGCCGGCCTCGACCACGGTGCAGATTTCGAAATTCGCCGTTCCCGGCGGGTTGTTCGAGGTCGAAGCGGTGGTGATGTTGTCGGAGTAGCCGCGCCGGCGTTCAAGACATTCGCAAAGGCCGCGCCGCCGGCGGGACACAGGATCCGCTGGCGGTAAAGCGGCGCGAAAAAGCGCCATGCGGTCGTGACCCTCAGCGGTGCATAGCGAGGCGCATGGCCAGGCGACCGGTCAGGGCATGCCGATGCCAGCGCTTGCAGGTCCAGGCGTGGTCGCTTGACTTTGGCGGATATGGCGACCCCGGGAGGGCTCGAACCTCCAACCGCCGGATTAGAAATCCGATGCTCTATCCAGTTGAGCTACGGGGCCGTGGCGGCCACGAGGCCGCTGCGTGGGACGCCGATGGCGCCGCGGATGGCGCCCATATAGCCGCGTTCGATCGCTCCTTCAAACGTGACCTGCGCGCCGCTCGCGCATTTTTGCCGGTTCGCTATAGTGAGAATGCGATTGACGCGGGCGTCTGTGCCGGCCGCCTCGGCGGGCGCGAATCCGATGGCATGTGTGCAGGAAGACTGGGCATGGCGGAGTCGACCGCAGCACCTGTGTCGCACGGCACCGCCGCATGTCGCGGAATGGTTCGCATCGATGGCGGCACCTTTCGCATGGGCTCGGACCGGCACTATCCCGAAGAGGCGCCGGTGCATCGCGTCCGCGTCGGTGGCTTTGGGATCGACCGGACGCCGGTGACAAACCGGCAGTTCAGGGACTTCGTCAAAGCGACCGGCCACGTCACCGTTGCGGAAATTCCACCCGATCCAAGGGATTACCCGCAGGCGCTGCCGCACATGCTCTATGCCGGTTCGCTGGTCTTCTCGCCGCCCGCGCATCCGGTCAACCTGAAGGACTGGAGCCAGTGGTGGACATTCCTGAAGGGCGCGGACTGGCGCCATCCCTACGGACCGAAGAGCAACATCAACGGTCTCGACAATCACCCGGTGGTGCATGTCGCTTATGCCGACGCGCTCGCCTATGCGCGCTGGGCTGGCAAGGATCTGCCGACCGAAGCGGAGTGGGAGTTCGCCGCTCGCGGCGGCCTCGACGGCTCCGAATATGCGTGGGGCGATGAATTCAAGCCGGGCGGCGAGCATCGCGCCAATACCTGGCAGGGCAATTTCCCGCACGAAAACCTGGCGGAAGACGGCTTCACGCGCACCTCTCCGGTCACCGCCTTTGCGCCGAACGGCTACGGCATCCACGACATGATCGGCAATGTCTGGGAGTGGACATCGGACTGGTTTGTCGCCAGCCATGAGGCCGATGCGCAGAAGGCCTGCTGCATCCCGGACAATCCGCGCGGCCCGCGCGAGGACCAGAGCTACGATCCATGCCAGCCGCAGATCAAAATTCCTCGAAAGGTTCTCAAGGGCGGTTCGCATCTGTGCGCGCCGAACTATTGCCGGCGGTATCGTCCTGCCGCGCGTCACGCGCAGCCGGTCGATACGTCCACAAGCCATGTGGGATTTCGCTGCGTGGTGCGGAGCGGCGCCTGAACGCGGCCCACGCGGTGCACTCCTCCTGAACGCAAGGCAAACCGCCTCACTGCCGTCAGCGAAATTTGAGGATCGCTTTTGCCTTGGCTTCCACGCACGATCTGCGTGAGAATGCACGTGCCTGCCTGCGAATGAGCGCGGGAAATCGATCCAAACAGAATACAACGCGCTCGCATAGCTTGAGGCGGGAATAAGAGCCCCGCTGCCGACTGCGTCGCCGAGAGCGGTCATGAGTTCATGTGCTGTGCAGCGTTTGAGCCCAGTTGTGGCCGGCGGTCGTTTGATCGCCGTCGTCCGGCAAGCATGCTCTTCCTACCCATCCTTTCCCAGTTTTCATGCAACGCGCCGCGGCCGCAAGCGACCGCGTGGCGTCGCATGAATTTGTCCGCCTAACGCGTGCAACGGAGGAGGAATGTCATGAGTGCCGACAAGCCAGTTGCCTCTGCTACAAACTCCGACCAGCAAGCCAGCATTTTGAACCGCCGCAACATGCTGCTCGGCGGCACGGCGCTTGCTGCCAGCGCCGTCGGCAGTGCTGCGGCGTTTCAGCGCGCGCAGGCGCAGCAGCCTGCCGTGCCGGCAGGCCGGCGGCCCAACATCCTCGTCATCTGGGGAGACGATGTCGGCATCGCCAATGTCAGTGCGTATTCCCTCGGCCTGATGGGCTATCGCACGCCGAATATCGACCGCATCGCTCGCGAGGGGCTGCTGTTCACGGACTATTATGCCGAACAAAGCTGCACGGCCGGCCGCGCTTCGTTCATCACCGGCCAGTCCGGATTGCGCACCGGCATGACCAAGGTCGGATTGCCGGCGGCGGCGCTTGGGTTGCAGTCGCAGGACATCACGATCGCCGAGGCACTGAAGCCGCTGGGCTACGCCACCGGCCAGTTCGGCAAGAATCATCTCGGCGATCGCAATGAATTCCTGCCGACGGTGCATGGCTTCGACGAATTCTACGGAAATCTCTATCACCTCAATGCCGAGGAAGAGCCGGAGCACCCGGATTATCCGAAGGACCCGGCCTTCAAGGCGAAGTTCGGGCCGCGCGGCGTGCTCAAGTGCTCCGCCTCCGACCAAGACGACCCGGCCGTCGATCCACGCTTTGGCAGGGTTGGCCGCCAGACCATTCAGGATACCGGCCCGCTCACCAAGAAGCGGATGGAAACGATCGACGACGACACCTCGAACGCGGCGATCGACTTCATCAAACGGCAGGTGCAGGCGGACCGGCCGTTCTTCTGCTGGTGGAACGGCACGCGCATGCATCTCTATACGCATGTACGCCCCGAATACAGAGGCCGCAGCGGGTTGAGCGAGTACATGGACGGAATGTTCGAACATGATGGCCATGTCGGCACTCTGCTCAAGGCGCTCGACGACCTCGGCATCGCTGACAACACCATCGTTGTGTACGGCACCGATAACGGCGTGCATATGAATTCGTGGCCCGATGGGGGCATGACGCCGTTCCGCAGCGAGAAGAACACCAACTGGGAGGGCGCTTATCGGGTGCCGGCGATGATCCGCTGGCCGGGACGGATCAAGCCGGGCCAGGTGTCTAACGAGATCTTCTCCGCGCTCGACTGGTTTCCCACGCTGCTGGCGGCCGCGGGCGAGCCCGACATCAAGAACAAGCTGCTCACCGGCTATAATGCGATGGGCAAGACCTTCAAGGTGCATCTCGACGGCTACAACCAGTTGCCATTCCTGACCGGCCAGCAGGACAAATCCGAGCGCAAGGAGTTCTTCTACGTCAACGACGACGCGCAGCTCGTGGCGATCCGCTACGAGAACTGGAAGGCCGTGTTCTGCGAACAGCGCGCGCAGGGCACGCTGCGGATCTGGGCAGAGCCGTTCGTGTGCCTGCGCTTGCCGAAAATATACAACCTGCGGCTCGATCCCTATGAGCGCGCCGACATCACCTCCAACACCTATTATGACTGGCTGATCCAGCGTGCTTTCCTGCTGGTGCCGGCACAGGCCAAGGTCGCGGAATTCGTCGAGACCTTCAAGGAATTCCCGCCGCGGCAGAAACCGTCGAGCTTTAGCGTCGAGGAAATCATGGCCTCGATGTCGCGGGCGCATGGTCAGTAACAAACCGGGCCGGGACCGGCCGGTGACAGGACCGGCCGGCCGCATTGCCGCGAGCAAATTTCGAAAGGGCTGTCATGACTTTGTCCCGACGCGCTGTTGCCATCGCGTGGTTGATTGTCAGCCTGTCGTTGTGGTCGGGGGTCCCGGCGCTGGCCCAGATCGATCCGCTGCCGTCATGGAATGACGGCGCGCCGAAAAAGGCGATCGTCGATTTCGTCGCGCGTGTCACCACGCAGGGCTCGCCCGATTTCGTGCCGGTCGATGAGCGGATCGCGACCTTCGACAATGACGGAACGCTGTGGTGCGAGCAGCCATTCTATTTCCAGATGGCCTTCGCGTTCGATCGCCTGAAGGCGATGGCGCCGCAACATCCCGAATGGAAGACCAAGGAGCCGTTCCGCTCGCTGCTGAAAGGTGACGTCGCGACCGCGGCGAAGGCGGGCGAGAAAGGTCTGCTCGCGGTTGTCGCGGCGACACATAGCGGCATGACCGTGCCGGCCTTCGACGACATGGTGCGCGACTGGCTGAAGACCGCGCGGCACCCGCGGTTCAAGCGGCCCTATGACGAGCTGATCTATCAGCCGATGCTCGAGGTGATGCAGTATCTGCGGGCCAACGGCTTCAAGACCTTCATCGTGTCGGGCGGCGGCATCGACTTCATGCGTCCATGGACGGAGCGGGTCTATGGCATTCCGCCGGAGCAGGTGGTGGGCTCGTCCGCGGTGACGCAGTTCCGCATCGGCAAGGACGGCAAGGGCGAATTGATCAAGACCGCGAAAGTCGACTTCATCGACGACGGTCCCGGTAAGCCGGTGGGCATCTATCGCAATATCGGGCGCTGGCCGATTATATCTTTTGGTAATTCCGACGGCGACCTGCAGATGCTGCAATACACGACGTCGGGCGCTGGCGCCCGGCTCGGGCTCTATGTGCATCATGACGATGCCGAGCGCGAATATGCCTATGACCGCAAGTCCCGGATTGGCAGGCTCGACAAGGGACTGGACGACGCGCCGAAATGGGGCTGGCCGGTGATCTCGATGAAGCGCGACTGGAAGGTGATCTTCCCCGATCCGAAGTGACGATCCGCGAAACGCATGGATGCGGCCGGGCGCGAGAGTGCGAAAGCCAGGGTGGAGGCGACGCCATGAAGAAGCTGATCATAGCGCTGACGCTGGGCTGGTTCGCACTGCTGGGGGTGACGCAGGCGATCGCGCAATCGTCCGAGGCGCAAACGCTCAAGCCCGAGCAAATCGACCAGCTGGTCGCACCGATCGCGCTCTATCCCGATACCCTGCTGTCGCAGGTGCTGATCGCATCGACCTATCCGCTGGAGGTGGTGGAGGCCGAGCGCTGGGTCAGGCAGAACAAGCCTCTCAAGGGCGACGCACTCAAAAAGGCGGTCGATCAGAAGAAATGGGACGACAGCATCAAGTCACTGACGGCGACGCCCGACGTGCTCGGCATGATGTCGGACAAGCTCGACTGGACCCGGGCGCTTGGCGATGCAGTGCTCGCGCAGCAGGCCGACGTGATGGATGCGATCCAGCGGCTGCGCCAGAAGGCGCAGGCCAACGACAAGCTCAAGACCACCAAGCAGCAGAAGGTCACAACCGGCACCCAGGCCGGCAAGAGCTATATCGCGATCGAGCCGGTGGATCCGAACACGGTCTACGTTCCCTATTACGATCCGGCGGTCGTATACGGCGACTGGGCCTATCCCTCCTATCCGCCCTACTATTTCCCGGCGCCGGGCTATGTCGCCGGCGCGGCGATCGCCACCGGACTTGCGTTTGGCGCAGGCTACGCGGTCGGCGCCTGGGCGCGCGGCGGCAGCTGGTGGGGCGGCAACGTCAACTGGGGCAACAACAACATCAACATCAACAACGATATCGACATCAACAAGCGCAACAACTGGGTCCACAATTCGGATCACCGTCACGGCGTGCGCTACACCAACAACGATGTCCGGCAGAAATTCTCAAAGAGCGATATCGGCAGCCGTGAGCAGCGGATGGATTTCCGCGGCCGCGATGGCCAAGAGGTGCTGAAGCCCGGCTCCGACCGTCCTGGTGACCGGCCTGGCGACCGGCCTGGCGACCGGCCCGACTCGCGACCGGACCGTCCCGGAAAGGATTCGCGACCCGGTGGTGGCCGTCCCGGCGGTGACGGTCCCGGAAAGGAGGCGCGACCGGGCGGGGATCGTCCGGGCAAGGATGCGCGTCCCGGCGGCGCGAACAAGGCGGACGGCAAGCGTCCGGACGGCAAGCGCCCGAGCGGTGACCGTCCGCAGGCGCGGCCGC
>Ga0180215_1005446_pt1 | contig 10882 bp, 6 predicted proteins | sample eDN3rd37CBELigBY_FD_128871 | JGI IMG/M metagenome (GOLD analysis project Ga0180215, IMG submission 128871) | Enriched backyard soil microbial communities from Emeryville, California, USA - eDNA 3rd pass 37_C BE-Lig BY (version 2) (version 2) | ecosystem: Environmental > Terrestrial > Soil >...
CATCACCGCCACCGATGCCAACCACCGGGGACGCCGCCCGCCATTTGGACCGGTCGCGGAAACCGTGGGATACCTGATCGAAGGCAGTGCCCGGCTGTACTTCGCCGGGGATACCGATCTGTTCCCCGGCATGGAGGATTTGGCGCCCGGTCTTGGGCTGGCCCTGCTGCCGGTGTGGGGGTACGGACCGAACCTGGGACCGGGGCATCTCGATCCGCAACGGGCCGCCGAAGCCCTGACCATGCTGCAACCGCAACTGGCGATCCCGATTCACTGGGGAACACTGGCGCCGTATGGCCTGCACCTGATCAAACCGGGGTACCTGCGGGAACCACCGAAGCAATTCGAGACTTCCGCCAGGGCACTCGCCCCGCAGGTGGCTGTCCGCATCCTCGATCCCGGTCAGCGCCTTGGCCCGGATGACGAGGAATGGTAAGGGATACTGCCGGCAATCACGTCAGCGTCAGCGATTGTGCCTGGTATTGCAATGCCTCGAACGTCATGCGCCGGCCGGAATGCCAGGCAGTATTGAATGCACGTTCGCCCAGGACACATCGCAAGCGATCTCGCTGGGCGTGGGGATTGGCGTGGGGTCGCGCAATGCGTTCCATGCTTCCATGCCGGTCTTTCCAGCGTGATGTTGCGGCCATCAGGGCCGCTGCACGTGCTGGTTGACCAGCTTCAGCATCGAGATGAGCAATGGACTGGACCGCGTGCACAATGACTCGCAATTCGTTTTCTCGCTGCGCCAGTATCAGTCCTTGCCTGTACCAGGTCAGGGCCTCGTCCCATTCACCGCGTTCCCTTGCCACATCTCCCAGGTCGATCAGGGTCAGCATTTCACCACGCTGGGCTCCGGAGCGACGCTGGAAGTCCAGGGCAGTCAGGTGATGGTGCTCTGCCGAATCCAGTTCTCCCTGCTCCCTGGCGGCCACACCCATGTTTGCCCTGGCCGCACCTGAAATGGCCGCCACAATCGGCGAGTCTGGCAACGTGGCGAGCGCGGAAAGCGCCTGGTTCTGGTGATTCATGGCTTCACGGTAGGCCTGGCGCAAGGTTGCGTGAACACCAAGCACAATGTGGACCTGTGCCGTGCCGATGTGGTTCCCGCTGGTCAGGGCATTGGCAAGTTCCTGCTCCAGCAATGCCAGGCACCCCGCACTGTCACCATTGATAAGGCGCAAGACTCCGAGGACAGCGGCCATGCCTGTCACCTGGTCCGCAGGCAGGATATCCCGGTGCAGGATGGCGAATTCCAGAATGTTGCGGCCCTCCTGGGCATTGCCGCGCAGGAACCAGTACCAGGCCAGGGCACAGGCAAGGCGACCATACCGGGTTGTGTCGCCGATCTTTCGCAGGTAGGCATGGATATCCTGCAGGTTGGCGTACTCGCTGGCCGCCATTGCGTACCATTCCCGGTCATCGGGAGCAAACGGAATGACCAGCCGTTCGTTGAACTGGTCGATCAGGATATCGGCGTGGGCCAGCCGGCACTGCTCTTCCTTGCCGCTTGCCTGCAGGATGCCGGATGCGAATTCATGAAGAGTTTCGAGCATGGAGTAGCGAGTGGGCAATCCCGCCCTGTCCTCACGTTGCAGCAGGCTGCGGAAAAGGAGTGACTGGACAATGTCCACAGCCTGATCAGTCAGGTTACCGTCACATCGCGCCAGAAGCCTTTCCAGTTGCTGCAGGGTGAATCCCCCGGTGAATGTGGCAAGGTACACAAAGACACGGCGTTCACCAGGTTCCAGCAGGTCGTAACTCCAGGCAATGGCAGCGTGCATGGTTTGCTGGCGACCGGGCGCTGTCGCGTGCGGTCCCCTGAGGAGCGGCAGGCGTTGGGCCAGCCGCGCCAGCAACTCGGAAGGTGGCAGGGTTGCCATGCGCGATGCAGCCAGTTCCAGGGCCAGCGGCAAACCGTCGAGCCGGCGACAGATCTCGTTGACGGCGGCAATGTTCTCCCGCTCAAGCACAAACGCAGGATCGTGCCGGGCAGCCTGCGAGGCAAACAGGCGGACGGCACTGGAAGTGTGCGCTTCGTCAGGATCCAAATCGTCGTCGTCCGGCAGCGCCAGTGGGAAGAGCCGGTACTGGCGCTCTTCCGGAAGACCAAGCGGTTCACGACTCGTCACAAGCCACCGTATCCCCGGGCAAGCCTGCAGGAGATCGCCAAGCACTGGTGCCGCCGCAAGCACATGTTCGAAGTTGTCGAGCACGATCAGGGAGGAACGGTCCTCGAGTGCACTGGCGAGACGGGGCAGCAGTGTCGCCGTACTGGCGACCCGGACATCGAGAGCATCAGCCACGGCGTACCAGACATGGTCGGGATGACCAAGCGGGGCCAGCGGCACCCAGACCACGCCATCAGGAAAGTCATTCTCCAGGATGGATGCCATCTCGATGGCGAACCGGGTCTTGCCAACACCCACGACCCCCGTCACGGTAACGAGCCGGGAAGCAGGATCACGCAACATGCCAGCCAGGATCGGGATATCTGGTTCACGGCCAATAAAGGGACCGACCCTGGTGGGCAGCAGATTCTTCACCTGCCTCTGTATCCTGTTCGCCCCGGATTCGGCACCGAGTTCCCCTTGCGTAATGGTGGTGAACAGCGAACGTGTTTCCTCATCCGGTTCAATGCCAAAGACACCAAGGATTTCGTTGCGCAGTGCATGGTAGTGCGCTACAGCCGCCGCCCTGTCTCCCCCCAGTGCGTGAGCGAGCATCATCTGGCGGTGACCGCTCTCCCGCCAGGAGTCGATGGTGATCTGCCGCCGCGCCACACCCGCCATTGCCTGGTATTCCCCGGCCAGCCGGTATTGCTCACCCATCAGGCCAAGGGCTTCCAGCAGCAGTTCCTTCAGGTACTGCCTCCTGGCTGCCACCCATTCCTCAAAGGCGATGCTGAAATCGAAGGTCATTTCTTCCAGGAGATCACCCTGGTAATGGGAAACCGCTTGCTCCCTGCGGGCAAAGCACTGGGCACAGCTGGCCCCGTTCAGGTGCAGGTGCGTGGCGCATGCAGCCAGTGCTGATTCGAATTCGGTGACATCGATCGTTGCGCCTTGAGGATTGAAGCGGATCGTACGTCCGCCGGTGTCGAACAACGCATCCCGCGCTGATGCGGGAAACGACCGCTTGAGGCGGGACAGGGTCTGGCGGAGATTGGTACTGGCCATGGGACCGTCATGATCTGGCCAAAGGAGTGTTGCCAGGTATTCGCGCGGGTGATCGATTCCGGGGCTGAGCGCGAGAAATGCCAGGAGGTGCTGCGCCCGGATCGTACCGAAATCAATCGGCCGGTCATCGCAGGTCACCCTGATTGTTCCCAGCAGTGAAATCTTGACCACCATGGTGAACACCCTGGTACGGAATGACCTGGATGCGCCCGGCAAGTCATCAGGGCCGTGGTATCAGGTGCATCCCTGTCACGATGTTGTCACGGTCCATCAATAGGATACATCGGGTCAATACATGGGCGGCAAGTGCCGGCCGGTGCCGGGCATCCCGGGCGAAACCCTGTCCTGCGTTCGATTCCGGCCCGCCACAATGCTTTGGAGAGAGTCATGCGGAAGGTCCGGACAGCATTGCTGATCGCTGTGACGATGCTGGTGGTTGCCTCGGGGATGGTGCTTTCGGCAAATGGACCCGCTGCCGGTGAAGCCGGGGCGACCCCCATTGTGGAGCAGGAGCCCGGATCGACCGGGAGTGCTCCATCGCAGGATTCACCGCCGGGAGAATCCGGACCCGCCAAAACCAGGTCTGCAGACGGTCATGACCTGGCCCAGTCGGCTGCTCCCGACCCTCCAGTCATTACGTTCAGCAACGAGAATCCCCAACCTGGGGAGACAGTCAGGGTCACTGCCAAGTTCGTCTTCCAGTGGGAATTTGGCTCACACGACGGTTCTGTCACCTCGACCGCCGATTACCCCTTCACCGGGGCGGTGGGTCCTGTAGCGATGGGATGTTCCCTGAACTGCCTGCCCTATGTTGGTGAAAATACCGACAACGGATTTCCTGCCTATGGAAAATTCTATTTGAGCACAACCTCGGAAACCTACTATGTGCGTGCCTATTTGTACTATGACGTGACAATTCCCGCATCGCTTCCGGCAGGTTCGTCATGGGAATTTACCTTCAGCTTCACGGGCGAGATGCACACCGTCAGTGGCGATTATCACCAGATCACATCCAGTGGATCACGCACCCTGTACGCGAACAAACCAGCCGATCCGCCAGTCCTGACACTTGACGGCGGGCTGGAATCGCTCGTAGTGGAATCGGACCAGCAGGTGACCCTCCAGACTGACCCCGGGGCGACCATCTACATCTGGGATGGGCCGGATTGCACACCGTCTGGCGCAGTCGCCAATTCGAATGGGCAAGCCCAGTATCAGGATCAACGGCAGGGTCCAGATGTTGCCGCCTACCAGGCGAGCTGGGACGACCATCCCACCATCATGAGTCCTTGCTTGAGTGTGCAGTGGTTGGCGGCTCCAACCGCCACCAGCACAGCGACAGCTACGAGTACCCCCACCGCCACCAGTACCCCAACGGCCACAAGCACGGTGCCACCGAGCCCGACCCAAACCCAGGCGGCCACCCCGGCATCGCCCGTCATGGAAACGGGGAATGTCCAGGTCAGACTGGTGAACCAGCCCGGTGAGGCGATTCCTGATGGACTACAGGTGTGTCTTGGCAGTCGTTGCCAGGTTCCGGATAGCCAGGCAGTTGCCGCAGCCGAACCGGGTACCACGGTCATGTTCCAGGATATACCGGTCGGGGTGTATCCCCTCGCTGTCTCCCTGGGTCATCACCTGCTCCACCATTCCACTGTGACAGTTGCCGCCTGGCAAACCACATCCGTGACGGTACGCCTGGATTTCGCCACTTCACTGGTACCCGCTAGTGCCACGATCGTACCGCCAGAACCTGCTTCCACCGCCAATCGCCTCTACCCTGGTCAACAGGGGCATGTGGGGATCGTGGCCCTGCCGGCAACTGGCGGCAACACCGGCAAGGGGCCAGACCCAGGGCTGTGGGTAGTGTCATTGCTCGGTTGCATCCTCCTGGCAAGTGCTGCGCGACTCCATGCCAGGCGGCCTCGCCGGTAGGCACAGATCGTGGAGCAGGGCAGTGCCCAGTCCTGACCTGCTACTCCCTCACCCCTGATCGGTACCCCCTGCCTGACATCCTTGGGAAGCAGCGGAAAATGCTGCTTCCTTCGTTGTGACCTCAGGAGTCTGGACTTTCCCCGGCACCGGGCGTAGAGTGACCCTCCAGACAGACACCACAGCCAACCCGCTGCCAGCGAAAGGATTCCCCGATGACCGATTCCGCTCCCGGTGCTGCACCGGTCCTCCGCCTTGGAGTCGTGGGGGCGGCACGTATCCTCAATGCCCACCTGCGCGGAATTCGCCTCATTCGCGATGCCGGTCTCGCCGATATCCGCATCACCGCCATCGTTGCCCGCCGCATCGAGGATGCCGCCACCTTTCGCCAGCGCGGGGAAGGACCACCCCCGCGCCCACCGGTTTCCACCAATCCGCGTGATCCCCTTGGCGCACCCCACACCTACGCCAGCGATCTGCACCCGGAAACCATTCCCGCCATTTTCGACGATTGGCGGAAGATGCTCGAAGCGGACGATATCGATGCCGTGCTGATCCTCGCCCCGGTCGGGTTGCACCACACCATCGCCCTCGATGCGATTGCCGCCGGCAAGCACGTACTCATCGAAAAACCCTTTGCCATCAGTGTGCGTGCTGCACGGCAGATCGTGGATGCGGCCGCCGCAAAAGGCGTTGTTGCCGGTGTTGCCGAAAATGTGCGCTATGCCGAACCGGTCCGCGCCGCACACTGGCTGATCGCCCAGGGCATGCTTGGCGACCTGCAGATGTGGATTTCCGGTGGAGTTGGTGGCGAATGGTCGCCAGACCGGATTGTCGCGCGGACCCCGTGGCGCCACCAGAAACTGCCAGGCGGTGGTGGTCCGGCCATCGACACCGGCGTGCACCTGTTCCACCAGGTACGCTACCTGATGGGACCGGTGCAGGAAATCTTTGCCACCAGCAAGACATTCGAACCCGAGCGGTTCGATCGTGATGCCTCCGGAACCATCCTCGCCCGGGTGCGCAACGAGGTGGAAGATGCCTGGTTCGCCAACCTGAAATTCGCCAATGGCGCCATCGGTACGGCCTTTTCCAGTTGGGGCGGGCACGGTGCCGCCAGCGGCTATGGCAAGGGTGCCACCATCTATGGATCGCGCGGTTCGCTCCAGGGCAACGACTTTTCCCTCGACAGTGGAGAGCAGGGCAGTGCAAGCGACCTGTTCCGGCACGATGCCGCAGCGGGATTGCGGGAGTCTCTCTTCCCCGCCGGCATCAACGATTCGTTCGCCCTGGAAATGCTCGATTTTGCCCGTGCCATCTCCACCTCAACCGGCATGGAAGCCTCGGCGGAAGAAGGATTGCTCGATCTCGCCACCGCCTTCACGGTGCTGGAATCGGCCACGCTCAACCGGCCCGTGACAGTCGATGATGTGGTGCGGGGAGCAGTCGATACCTACCAGGCAGAAATCGATGCCCACTACGGTTTGGCGAACTGACGTGTCCGGATGTGCAACCGGGTACCTTGCGGCGAAAGGAGGGCGTTCCCGGACCAGGATGATCACTGGCCCAGTGATACACGTGGGCATCACGCAGGCGATGCCCGGGTCCCGCTTATGAACACGCAACCTGTATCCCGCGGGGGGAGACACGAGAGATGAACGGATCAACGCAATTCGGGGCAGCGCAGCAGTTGGGAGTCGGGGTGATCGGGTGCGGCGGTATTGCCCGCCATGCCCACATGCCGAATATCGCGCGGAATCCACGGACCAGATTGGTGGCCGTGTGCGATATCGATCTCGAACGGGCGCAGGCCTATGCTGCGGAATTCGGCGATGGCGGAACCGTCGCCTGCCAGGACTATCAGGAGTTGCTGGCCAATCCCGATGTGGACATGGTCTGCGTCACCACCTGGGCCGCGGCACATGCGGCACCGGTGATCGCTGCCGCGCAGGCAGGCAAGCACATCCTGTGCGAAAAACCGATTGCGATCAGCCTGGCCGAAGCCGATGCCATGGTCGAAGCGGCGAAAACCGCCGGGGTGCAATTCTCGATGGGGTACCAGCCACGCTTCGGTACCCTCTGGCCCCGCGTGAAACAGATCATCGCGGAAGGATTGCTGGGTGAGATCATGGGGTGCACCGTCATCGCGGCATCGCCATCGTCGCACGGTGTGCCGTGGTTCCTGAAAAAGGAACTGTCCGGTGGCGGGGTGCTGATCGATTGGGGCATCTACACCGCGTACTGCCTCAACTGGTGGCTGGGCCCGGTGGACCGCGTCTTTGCCACCTCGAAAACCTTTCGCAAGGAAGTGATGGTCCGGGACCAGTTGTTGACCGATGTGGATGTGGAGGATACGGTCGCGGCGCACCTGTCCTTCGCCAGTGGGGCGATGGGCACGTGGTACAGCGCCTGGGCCGTGAAGGCCAGGCATGGCGAAACCACCATCGATGGGCGCGAAGGGTCGCTGGTGATCCAGGGCAACCAGATTCGCGTCAGGAGCACCCGGATCAACGATCCGGGATTCATCTCCGGCTGGCACGAGATCGATGCCACCGATCCGCCGCTGGTCGATATGCACTATGGCAAGATCGATCATCTCGTCAGCGCCATCCTCGATGGCACACCACTCGAAGTCACCGGGGAAGATGGGCGGGATGCCCTGGAACTGGTGCTGGCCATCTACCGTTCGGCAGAAACCCGGCAACCGGTCGATTTGCCACTGGCGCGTGAGGCCCCGGTACCGGTCTGATGGTCTGAAGTGGCCGGTTGGCACGAATACAGGTGGAAAGGACACGGATATTCATGTCAGAGCGTATTCGACTCGGATTTGTTGGTGGCGATCACCTGCATTTCAATGACCTGCTGAAGCATGCCCTCGCCTGCGCGACGGCTGATGTCGTTGGGGCTGTAATTGCCGATGCGGAATTGCGTGGCTGGTTCGGGGAGCAGTATCCCGACCTGCGGATCTTCGACAATGAAGACGAATTCTACGAAGCGACCGATCCCCAGGCGATTGTTACCTGCGCCAACAATCGCGATGCCGCCAGCGTGGTTGCCAGTGCAGCGAAACGTGGCGTGCACGTGATGAAGGAAAAACCGATGGCGGCATCGCTGGCCATCGCCGAGCAGATGGCCACCACGGCAGCCCGGTATGGGGTGCGCCTGATGGTCAACTGGCCAACCAACTGGTCCCCGGCCATTCACCACCTGAAGACACTGGTGGATGAGGGAGCTATTGGCAACGTCTGGCAGATCCATCACCGCGCCGGGCATGGTGGACCGCCGCAGGATTTCCTTTCCGGTTCCCCGATCGGACGTGTCGGTTGGGAATGGCTGGTCGATCGCGAACGCAATGGTGGCGGGGCGGCCATCGATTTCTGCTCCTACGGGGCGGCGTTGAGTCGCTGGATCATGGGGCAGCCAAGCCGGGTGACTGCCGTCGGTGGCCGGTATTCCAAGGAATTCTTCACGGTGGAAGACAATGCCGTGATGATTCTGGGCTATCCGAAAGGCCATTCCATCGCGGAAGGCACGTGGACGCAACCGGCGGTACCGGTGCGGATTCCGGCAATGGTCTATGGCGATCAGGGGGCGATTGCATTGCTCAGCAATACGGAACTGAAACTGGCCACCAGGGGCATCCCCGGGCAGCACCAGGGATTGCCGATCGAAGGTGAGGTCATCGAGGCACCGGCCTTGCCCGGCCATTACCGGAGTGCGATCGACTATTTCACCTGGTGTCTGCTGCACGATGAGCCATTTACCGGCATAGTTTCGCCGGAAATCTCGCGTGATACGCAGGAAATCCTGGAAGCCGGCTTGCGCTCCATGCAAAACGGCGGCGAAGTCAGCCTGCCTCTCCCGGCCTTCCTCGATTGACCGGCACATTGGTGAATGTTGCGCCGGGTACGGATGAGGCGCTCCAGCGCCGTCTATCCGCCCGCCCGGCGCCAATTCGGTATGCTGAGGAGTGAACGGCCTCCGCATGAGCATGGAGGGAAGCACCAGCGAGCCGCCAGGTGAGTGTGTGGCCTTCCTTGACAGCCGGGTGTCGATCCCTGCGGAAGTCGCATCGGGCTGGTTTGGACATGCATTCGTGAATACAAGCGACACAGTCCGGAAGGACGGCACATGACACCTGTTGGCCGACCCGTGAGGGTGACAAGCATCAGTTTTGCAAATGGCCCCCAATTGGCCGAAATCACTTCCGTGGTCCGCACGGAAGCCGCACGCGGGACCGATCTGGTGGTCTTGCCGGAAACTTGGCTCGGATTGGGTGAGGGAACGGCCGAATCTGTCGATGGCCCGGCTGTGACCGCCTTGTCGGCCCTGGCTCGCGAGTTTGGCACCTGGATAGTTTGCCCGATCGATCGCCTTGCCGGAGATCGCCGGTTCAACTCGGCTGTTGTGCTCGATCGCAACGGCCAGGTTGCCGGAATCTATGACAAGCTGTATCCCTACTGGGCAGAACTGGATCTGGAGCCACCGGTGACCATCGGGGACGCACCACTGGTGATCGATACGGATTTCGGCCGGATCGGTGTGACCATTTGCTTCGATGTGAATTTTCCGGAAATCTGGCAGCAGATGGCGGACCAGGGTGTGGAACTCGTCCTTTGGCCGAGTGCCTATTCGGGCGGGCACGCCCTGCAGGCGTACGCCATCCTGCATCACTATGCCATCGTCAGTGCCACCCAGAGTGGCGATTGCCAGGTCTATGACATCACAGGCAACCTGCTGCTGGACGAAACGGCATCCGGTATTGCGGTGAGCCGGATCACGCTGGATCTCGATCGTGGCATCTATCACCACAATTTCAACCTTGCCCGGCGCGACCAGTTGCTCCAGGATCATGGCGATGTGATCGAACAGGAGGCGTTTTTCCCCCGGCACCACTGGTTTGTGCTGCGGGCAACCGCACCCGGGGTGAGTGCACGGGACCTGGCGCAGGATTACGGGCTGGAAGAATTGCGCGAGTACAAGCGGCGCAGTCGTCACCAGATCGACGACCTTCGGAGGACCCGGAACAAGGCATCTCTGTCTTCCGTGGCGAGGAATTGACCCAGAATGTCTTTGGGGGCCGGAACGGGTCCGGTACTGGCGCTCCAGGCCCGGGACGGACCCTGCCGGGCTCAACCATGACCCACGTCGTGATTATTCCGGGCCGTACCACCCCGGTTCCGCCCCGGCGATGCGTTTCGCCGCCCGGATTGCGCCGCTGGCGAACACCGAACGCGACAACGCCCGGTGACTGATCCGGATTTCCTCATCATCGCTGGCGAACACCACCGTGTGCTCCCCGAAATTCCCGCCACCGCGCAAGGACTGGATGCCAATCTCGTGTCCGGCCCGCTTGCTGGCACCGGTGCGGCCTGTGGTGATCTCGCTGCCCGGGATTTCCCGTTGCAGCGTTTCCCCCAGTGCTAGGGCGGTGCCCGAGGGGGCATCCACCTTGTTCCGGTGGTGCATTTCCACCAGTTCGATATCGAATCCCGGCAGTTGCCGGGCGGCCTGGCGCAGCAGTTCGTGCAGCACTGCCACCCCGTAACTCATGTTCCGGGCGTACCAGATCGGAATGCGGGTCGAGAGATCACGCAGGGCCTCTACCCCGGCAGCGGTGACGCCCGTGGTGCCGATCACCAGCGGGATACCCCGGTCGGCTGCTCCGCGAGCGATGTCCAGTGTGGCACCGGGGACCGAGAAATCGATGATCGCCCCGGTGGATTCCGGCAAATCCGCCACGGATGTCACCAGGGGAATTCCCTCGGCCG
>Ga0180215_1005448_pt1 | contig 10880 bp, 9 predicted proteins | sample eDN3rd37CBELigBY_FD_128871 | JGI IMG/M metagenome (GOLD analysis project Ga0180215, IMG submission 128871) | Enriched backyard soil microbial communities from Emeryville, California, USA - eDNA 3rd pass 37_C BE-Lig BY (version 2) (version 2) | ecosystem: Environmental > Terrestrial > Soil >...
GGATCTGATAGACGGGCAAATTGCGAATTGGCAGTTCATGGCCTTCAGCATGGATGGTCGCACCGCTGATTTCTGTCGTTTGTGTACCTGCCCCGAGAACTGTTGCCCTGACCGTTTCATCCGGTTCCACCCATTTAAAGGAGGCCAGCTCACGGCAATTTTGCAATGACTGTGCCAGCTGTTTTCCAATATCGTCGTACTGGGCAGGAGAGGAATCAGCATTCTCAAAGTGGTACAAGCATTCACCGATCCCGCCTGAAAACATGATGTAATCTATCTCCTCTGTCCAATTTGGATCATGTCCCAGAAGCAAAGGCAAATCATCCTTTAGAAGATCCTTCCTTAGCATTCGGGCAATTGCTTCTGCCATGTAGTCTGTCAGTTTTCCGATGATAGGGTGACTTCTGCTGTCCCCTCTTTTTAAATCAGCTCCCCATTGCCGAAGGATTTGTTGAACAGGAGGAGAAATACTATTTATTTTGCCGTCTGTAAATTCAATCAGCCGGCCGCCGATATGCAGGGTGCATGTTCCGCACAGCCTTCCTGAACGATAAACTGCAGCATTGGCAGTGCCTCCGCCAATATCAATATTAGCCACAGTTTTTCCAGTCCTTTTGGATAATTCATAAGCTCCTGAACCTTTTGCAGCAATGATTCCTTCTAAATCAGGACCGGCAGTGGCGACAAGGAAATCTCCTGCATGGTCAGATAAGTAATGGACCATTTCTTCGGCATTCTGTTTTGTTGCCGTTTCTCCTGTAATAATGACAGCCCCTGTTTTAATATCAGCCGGCCGGATTCCCGCAGTAGTATACTCCTCTCTGACAAGCCTCTCTACAGCTTCAATATCTATTGATGAAGCGGTTAGAAGAGGAGTCCGGTAAATCGGGCTCCGGTAAAGCACTTCCTTTTCGATAATTTCGATTCGCGGCATATGGGTTCCGCCAGCCATATTCATGAGAGAAAATCTGCTGATGACGAGTTTGGTCGTACTCGTTCCGATGTCGATTCCTGCGCTGATTATATTCTCTTTTTGTGCATCGTAACGCTTCAACATGATCCCCGCCTTACTGTAGCAATTTAACAATTATGCAGGAAATAAAAAAAGGCACCGCATATGAGCAACCATTAATTGGTTGTTCATACAAGGCGCCTTTGCCTGATCTATTTTTTTGTATATTTAAAATATATTCTATTATCTTCGTTTTGTAAAGGGTTTCATTTGAAAATTACGACATCATCCGGCAATGAATCTGCATAATCCTGCATTTCCTGAAGAGAATGGCATTTCACGAGGCACCGTATTTCATCTATTCCTTTTCCGGAAATAGAGGAGGTAATGACAATAGGCCCTTTGGGAACTGCATTTCTAAGCTGGCTGATTGCTGAGTTTACATCCGCTTGATCAGAATCGCATTTTGTCACGACTCCAATTGGCAGCTTATTAAACCCATTGCTAAAACCTGGCGGAAAAATGGTTTTCCGCTTTGTAGAATCCTGCAAATATAGTACATGGGTCACTTCGAGTGCCGTAGCCATGATATTTTTATAGAAAAATGGATTCTCTGTATATTCGCCCGGCGTATCCACAATCCAGTCATAATAGTTCAGGGCCTGTGTTTTAACCGCTACCGCTTTGCGGCCAAGAAGAGCATTTGTTAAAGTCGACTTTCCAGCCCCGATGGAACCGATCAGCATCGCTCTGTTCATTTTGGACATTCTATATACAGCTCCTTATGATTTAGTTATTTCCGAAGGAGTGTACCTCAGTGTTTCAGATAAAAAGCGGTTGATTTCCTCCATGGCCATTTGCACAGCTGATACGGTTCCTACAATTACAAGGCTGCCTGTGAATCGGTCCAGGAACCCGATCTGCACGTCTGCCGCTTTGGTCGCCAGATCTCCTGCAATAATAACCGTTTCACTTGGTGTCAGTGTTAAAATACCTAACGCTCCTGCCTGCTGGATCCCCAGTTTTTCAAACATATCCGGATCGGGATTTGCGATTAAGTGGCTGAGTGTTACTTGTTTTCCCGGCACAAATTCTTGAATAAATCGTTTTTTTTCTTCATTCATTGCTTAGGCCCTCCCAGGTGACTCCTGCTTATATTGCTTTTTTAACCTTTTCTTCTTTCGTTAAATATTCATCTTTTCCGATAATGCCAGATTCACGGTCTTTTTTCTCCAATTCCAAAGCCTTAGGTACAGACAGCCAGTATGCTAAACCAATTCCGATGATTCCAGCAGAAATTTTACCGGCTATAATCGGAAGGATTAATGTTGGCTGGAAATTTGCTGTAAAGGATAAATGGTCACCAAGTAAAAAGGCGGCACAGACTGCAAAGGAAATATTAATGACTTTATCTTTAGGCGGCATTGTTCTGACCAATTTAAACATCGCAAGGATGTTCGCGATTGTGGCAACTATCCCTGCACTGCCTTCCTTGCTTAATCCCACTTTACTGCCAAGTGCCTCCAGCGGGCCGCCGGCATACTTTTGAAGAAGATAAACCATCGGAAATGCACCGGCAAGCATGATTCCAATATAGCCGGCAGTCTCAAGCGCCCGGAACTGATCCTCCGAATCCGCCATGATTGGGTGGAAGCCCCATCCTCCAAATACTGTTGTGAATAATCCAGTAAAAATTTCCACGATGGAAAATACCAAAACCAGCTTAATTCCCGCATCTAAAATACGTCCAAACCACATGAACCCGTTGATCATTAAATCCGGCAGGAAATATAACCCCAGTGCAATCAGGACAACAAAGATTAAAAGCGGACTTAAATTCAATAAGATTTGTCCCAAACCAAGCGCGAACTGATATTTCGCCTCGCCGGAGGTGGAAATGAAATCCCTGAAACTTGAGCTGGAAACCGCAATAATCACACTTGAAATGAAAGCACCGATTGGAATGGTCAGAACGCCTGACATCACCCCGAGAGCCATATATTTATGGTCTCTCTTATCAAGCATAGCCAGGCCCATCGGTATGGAGAAAACAATGGTTGCCCCCGCCATAAAACCGACAATCATCGCCATGATCCAGCCTTCCTGTGTTTGCTTTAACACTTCAGCTAACTGGTAGCCGCCCATATCGGTTGCCAATATGGCAGTTGCAGCTATTGCAGGATCTGCCCCGATCGCAGCAAAAAATGGACCGCAGACCTTATCGATAAACCACGATAAATATGGAATGGAAGCCATTATCCCGGCAGCCGGTACAAAAATGTGGCCAACAGCATGAAGCCCCTCCATAAATTGCTTGCCTAACCCCTCATCACTGTTGCGGATGGCTGCAAAAGCTCCAGCCACAGCACAGGCCATGATAATGTAAATAACGATTTTACCTACCATTTCCATCATAAATCCCTCCCTAAAAAGTTTTATATGTTAACGGAATCCTGCAGCTTCTTTACAAGAACATAGGATAAACAGCAGTTTGATAGTAAAAAAATAGGTAAAAAGACAAAAAGGTGCCGCACGTCAGCTTTTGCAGACGCATGGCACCTTTGCCTGTTCTATCCACTTGTAAAAGATATTAAGCGTTATATTTTACTATGATACGCTTTGCCACATTTTCCAGTGTAACCTGTTTGTTCATGCTGATCTTTCGCATTTTCTTAAAAGCATCTTCTTCATGCATGTTAAACTTTTGCATTAAAATGCCTTTTGCTTTTTCAACTATTTTTCTTTCATTTAATTTTTGATTCATGGATTCCACCTGTTCCCGGAATGCATTTGCATTCTCAGCCTGCCTGAGCGCAATTTCAACAGCTGGAATCAGACTGGCTTCATTAACAGGCTTAACAAGGTAGCCGAGTATATTTGCCTGTTTGGCTTTATCAATATATTCCCGCTGACTGTATGCTGTTAGGATCAGGATGGGTGTATTGATTTTATTGGAAATGATTTCACTTGCTTTTAGTCCATTCAGATTAGGCATCTTGATATCCATCAGGATTAAATCAGGCTTTAATGAAAGAGCAAGCTCGACCGCTCTTTCACCATCGCCTGCCTCAGCAACTACTTCATATCCAGCGTCCTGTAGCATCAAGCTTAAGTCCATGCGGACAATCGATTCATCCTCCACAACCATTATTCTTTTTTTCACAGCTATTCCGCCTTCCTTTCAAAGGGAAATTGCACAGCTGCAATAGTCCCTGTTTCAGCCCGTTCGATTAAAAAATGACCGGATAAGTCGTGCTCGATCATCATTTTCACAATATCTAAGCCTAGAGAGGGTTTTGCTTCCGGGGAATACCCTTCACCGTTATCGATGACTTCAACCTTAATTTCATCATTCGAATACTCGAAACAGACCTCGACTATTCCTTCATGCATATGTTTAAATGCGTGCTTTACACAATTCTGTATAAGTTCATTGATGACCAGAGACAGGGATACAGCTTTTTCAGAGTCGATTAAAAGCTTTGGTCCCCTATACTGAATATGTATCTTTTTCTGCTCGTGTTTTGCTTCATGGACCAGCATATTGCCAACTTTCTCTATTAGGCTGTAAATATCTACTTCATCTACACTTGAGCTCGAGAGAATAATTTCATACACCGAAGCAATACTCGAGATGCGGTTCAGACTTTCCACGAAATGCACCTTGCTTTCTTCCGGCACACCCCTTCTCATCTGGAGCCTCAAAAGGCTGGCAACAGTCTGCAGGTTATTTTTAACACGGTGATGGATTTCCCGTATGGCCACAGATTTAACAGCAATCTCCCGTTCCTTTTCCCTGAGCTCTGTCAGGTCTTTAAGTATGATGAAGGTTCCATCCGACTTACCGGCAAGATCAAGACTTATTTTCTTAACACGGAATACCTTATTCATCATTTTCATTTCTTTTACAAGGAGCTCTTCCGGCTCGTTAAGAATTTCTTGAATACAGGGAAAACAATCAATCAGCGGGACGCCGGGCCTGCAATTTTCCTTGCCAATTTCGTGTATGAGATTAGTTGCTGAAGGATTGTTATAAACAACCTTATTTTCATGGTCAATAAAGAATAGTGATTCCTCAATTACCTCTGGGATGATCGGCCGGTCTTCTGCCATTCCAATGAGTATACCGCTCAAGGTTTCAGTCGCTTCTGATAACGCTTCCAATTTGAGCTGCCGCTGCAGCTTCTCACTGATGTCCTTCTCCATAATCAGTGCCCCGATGACACGGTCCTCTGAGCCTTTAATCGGCACCACGCTTTGTTCCACCGTCTTGCCCTCCTGTGTCAAGGCGCGATTGAGAAACATATTTTTCCCTGTCCTCAGGGTATATAAAACGGCGGGTTCAAAAGCTTCATAGGCGAACTTTCCTGCGACAGGCTTCTGATAAACGGATTTAGCAGTATTTGGGGCGGCTTCAGCTACTACTATCGCATGTTTACCTTCTTTAGTAGGACAATCAACAAAAACGTTTGCCTGGTTCAGATCGGCGATTAATGAGAGATTGGCAGAGACCTCTTTAATTCTTTCGACATCCATTTTTGAAAGACTTGTATGAAGAGTGCATAGCTCTTCGACTGAGAAGTTTGGCATAGACGGAGATCTCCCAATAAGTATTTAAAAATGTCAGAATATATAAAAATATTAAAGGGAATGCCGAAGAATGTCAACATCGTTTTCAATTGTTTAATAGGAAATTTGGTACAGTTATGGAATTATCCTGGATAATGGAAAAGGCAGCTGGAAAAAATGTAATCCTGCTGCCTTCCTATACTACTTAAGCTGTGCTAATTTTACACCGCTCGCTTTATGCTTTAATATAACCTCTATTAAATCAGCCAGATGGGCACCCGCCTCAACAGGGGGGACCCCTCCCTCATGAATATTGCTGATAACAGTGCGATCTGCTTCGACAGTATCCTCATTGGGCTGGTATATCAGGTAGGCACTAATGCTTTTAGCAGTTGCCAATCCTGGCCTTTCTCCTATGAGTGAAATAATGCAATCACAATTGACAATAGAAGCTAAATCATCCTGAATCCAAACTCTGCTCCGCTTTATAAAAACAGGATCTCCAATGGTAATCTTTTTCGATGTTAACCCCTGGACAAGCGCTGGCAGCAGATCTCTTATATTTGCCTCAACACCTGTTGAACTCAGTCCATCGGATACAATGATTTGCACCTGTTTATTTTTCGGAAGATTTTCTGCAGCCCATTTTCTGGATGTTTCATTGAGTTGCCTCCCGCTGTCCAGGTCCATTAAGTATTGGTCCATCGTTTCAGATTTTGAAAAGAGCACAGGCAGCTTTAACTCCTTCAGCAAATCCTCAGAAACGTCTTTAAACACTGCGTCCTGGGCTGCTGCGTGATCTATCCTGAATTCCAGGTAATTCTTTGTTTTCATTCGTGTTCCAGTATGTCCAATCCCAATCCTGGCAGGCGTAATGGATTGCACCCTCTCGATCTCTTCCCGATTGGCTGGCTGTTCTACACCTACTTGGCTACTCTTTTCATAATTTATATTGCGGCCCTTTGATTCCTTTGTTTCTGCAGGTTCTTTTACAATAGGACTGTTTTTTATTTGCCCTCCTTTTTGGAGTTCTTCCATTACCTGCTTCACGATTGTCTGAATATCCATTACTGATTCCCCCTTCCTACTTAAAAATTGATAAATCTCCCGCTCGTTCGGTTAGTTTGCCATTTTCCATAATTCCCATTTTCTCAAGCCATATCTCAAATTCGCGAAGAGGGCGGAGCCCAAGCATTTCTCTTAAGCTTGCATCATCATGATAGCTGGTATCCTGATAGCTTAGCATAACGTCGTCTCCGCCAGGCACGCCCATATAAAAATTCGCACCGGCAAGAGCAGTCAGCATACCGGCGATTTCCTGATCATTTTGATCTGCCTGCATATGGTTTGTATATGTAGGGGCTATCCCCATTGGAAGTCCATGCATTTTCCCCATAAAAAGGTCCTCGAGATCTGCACGAATCACTTGTTTGCCGTCATAAATCGTCTCAGGCCCGATAAAACCGGATACATTATTAACCATGAACGGTTTCCAATGCCGGGCGTATCCATAGGTACGGGCTTCGAGTGTCTGCATATCTATGCCAAGATGGGCATCAAGCGATACCTCCGATCCCTGGCCAGTTTCGAAGTATAGCTGATTCGGACCAGTTGATGTCCCTTGTGTGGCCATCAGCTGAAAGGCTTCATCAAGAATTTCCTTTGAAACTCCAAAATCATCATTTGCCGCCTGTGTACCAGCAAGGCTTTGGAACATAAGAGCTATAGGGGCACCTTTTTTGAGGGCATGCATTTGGGTTGTAATATGGGCAAGAACACAGTTCTGCGTCGGGATATCCCACTTTTGAATAAAATCATGAGTCATATGTAAAATTCTCGAGACTGATTCGATAGAGTCATTGTTGGGGTTCACACCTATGACAGCATCACCCGAACCATAGGACAGACCTTCTTTCATTGATGCAAGAATACCCTCGGGATTATCAATGGGATGATTAGGCTGGCAGCGGAATGCCAGGCGTCCAGACTCGCCAATTGTTGTGTTGCAATGCGCAGTTGGCCTGATTTTCTGCGATGCCATTACAAGGTCAATGCTCGACATCAGCTTTGCTGCAGCAGAAATCATTTCGCTCGTCAGACCCCTGCTGATTCTGAACAAATCCGACGTACTGGTATGGTGGGATAAAATATAATTCCTTAATTCTCCAACAGACCAGTTTGCGATATCCTTATAAATAAAAAGATTAAGATCATCATATATGATGCGGGTTACTTCATCCTTTTCATATGCAATAACCGGATTTTCATATATTTCCTTTAGTGTTATTTCACTTAACACCACTTTGGCTGCCATTCGTTCAAGAGAAGATCTGGCAGCAATGCCTGCCATTTTATCCCCTGATTTCTCCTCACCGGCTTTTGCCAAAACATCTGAAATTGAACGGAATTGATAGGTTTCATTCTTTAGTGTACAAGTAAACATAAATTGCCTCCCTTCGATTATAGGGAGTGGTATGCACCAACTCAGCTTATTACAGTAAGCGGTTACATTCACTCCATACAAAAAGGCGCCTTAACAGAATAAGCCATAAAACAGCTTACCTATTAAGGCGCCCTCACCTGGTATTTTCACTTATCCATCATTATATCAAGTAATTAACTGAAAAGATAGACTTTTTAGAATGTAGATAAATGTCTTATGAAAACATACCCTCGACCACTCTTTCCTGCCTCCCTTTCGTCGTTTCTGCCTGGGATAAGGAATTGAGAATTGCTTCCTCCGCGGATTCGGCAGCACCTTGGAAAAGCTTGTTCATAAGCGGATGGTCGTCTCTGATCAAATGGGCAAATTCAACGTGTTCAGTGCTCTGGTGAGAAATGGTTCTGGCAGTTGAAAAAGCAATGACAATATCCCCGCTGCCGTTGCTGTAATGACTTCCTGTCCGGCCGAGGCCAATACCGCATCTCTTGGCAAGCCTTTTCAGCTGCCTGTCACTGACTGGTGCGTCCGTGGCAAGGATGATCATAATCGAGCCATCGGGCGTTTCCTTGGTTTCCTGCGGAATTTCTGACAGGCCGTATTTCCTGAATGGAAATTCATCTTTATTGCCAAAATTGGTGACCACCAGGCACCCGATTATGTAGTCTTTTGAGCTTTGTTCTTCGCTTATGACCCGCGATGACGCCCCTACTCCGCCTTTATATCCGAAACATACCATGCCTTTTCCTGCTCCGACCGCACCTTCCTCCGTTCTTTCCGAATTGGCATTTTCAATGGCTGCTATTGCATGTTCCGGTTTCACAGGAAGTGCACGAATGGAATTTAGATACCCATCATTGCATTCACCAACGACAATATTGACCGTTCCAGTTGTGTCTCCAATTTCAGGAGTGGTTCGTAACATGTGTTCCAGGGTTCCATGTGTAACCGCCGGAACTCCAAATGTGTTTGTCAGCATAATGGGAGATTCAATCATGCCCAATTCTTCAACCTGAACCAGACCAGTCGTTTTTCCAAAGCCATTGATGACATAGCTCGCTGCCGGGACCTTTTCACGGAATAAATTTCTGCCATGAGGCAAAACTGCGGTTACACCAGTACAGACATATTGGTCATTATCATTGAGAGGATAGTGCAGAGTGATTTGGCCTACCATGACCCCTTCTACATCTGTAATGCAATTCTTTTTGCCAGGCTGCAGTTTTCCAATCGTTACTCCTCTTTCTCTAATCTTCATTTGACTCCTCCTTAAAGTGGCATTCATTAGAATTTCCATTTGTTTTCATTTATAATAGAAAAATATTTAGGTTTCCTAATCATTTTACATCGTTTTTGGGAGGATTTATATGGCTCAAACTATAGCAAAAAAACAGAATGCAGGCTCTGAGAAGATTTGGTCTAGAGATTTTGTGCTCATATTGATGTCCAACTTTTTTATTTTTCTCGGATTTCAAATGACATTGCCCACGATCCCTCTTTTTGTTGAAAAATTGGGAGGGAATGACCAGCTGATCGGGATTGTAGTCGGCATCTTTACATTCTCTGCTCTGCTATTGCGTCCTTATGCAGGACATATGCTGGAGACAAAGGGAAGGCGTTTTGTCTATTTAACGGGTCTTGCGATTTTTGTTCTTTCGGTTGGTTCATTTGGATTTGTTAATAGTTTAATCTTCTTATTTGTCTTAAGGATTGTCCAGGGATTTGGATGGGGTTTTTCAACTACAGCCTCCGGAACGATTGCCACCGATTTGATACCTGCTAAGCGGCGCGGGGAAGGGATGGGCTACTTCGGTCTTTCCGGGAACATAGCCCTGGCTTTCGGCCCCACCCTGGGACTGGCGCTTGCCGGAGTTATATCTTTCAAACTCTTATTTTTAATTTGTGCCCTGCTGGGTTTAGCCGCACTGGTATTGTCATCTAGAATCAACTACAAGCAGGCTGAAAAACAAAGTGTTCCCCTTAAGCGATGGGATATCTATGAAAAAAGTGCCTTAAGGCCATCATTTCTTTTATTTTTCATTACCGTTACCTTCGGCGGCATCGCTTCGTTTCTTCCAATATACTCTGCCCAAAAAGGCATAGGCGGAATACACTGGTATTTCCTGCTGTTTGCGATTGCCTTAATGATTTCCCGGACGTTTGCCGGCAGATTATATGATCAACGGGGGCATCAGGCTGTGTTTTTACCTGGTGCGGTGCTGATTTTAGCAGCCATGTTCCTGCTGGCATGGCTGCCTAACAGCATGATCATGTATATAGCGGCCATTTTTTATGGTCTAGGGTTCGGATCAGTCCAGCCTGCCCTTCAGGCCTGGTCTGTAAAAGAAGCGCCTGCCAATCGGCGCGGGATGGCTAATGCAACGTTCTTCTCCTTTTTTGATCTTGGAGTTGGGATAGGTGCAATGGTCTTTGGCCAAATCGCCCATTTGTTCGGCTACAGCAGCATTTATATGACAGCAGCCGGTTCGGTAGGGATCTCCATACTATTATATATCTGGATACTGATTACAAAACGAGGTTAATGAGAAAGACGATTTTCCTAAGAGATGCGGAAAATCGTCTTTTTATTATGCTGAGTTTTCCAGCAGGTGCACCGGGTTTGGACTCTCACACCAGGTTTTTCGATTTCTCTGTCCGAAGTTGTACCGGGTTCGGACTCTCACTCCGGGTTTTTCAATTTCTCTGTCCGAAGTTGGCCCGGGTTCGGACTCCCACTCCGGGTTTTTCGATTTCTCTGTCCGAAGTTGTACCGGGTTCGGACTCTCACTCCGGGTTTTTCGATTTCTCTGTCCGAAGTTGGCCCAGGTTCGGACTCTCACTACGGGTTTTTCGATTTCTCTGTCCGAAGTTGGCCCAGGTTCGGACTCTCACACCGGGTTTTTCGACTTCTCTGTCCGA